>Ga0255338_1003290_pt1 | contig 19855 bp, 23 predicted proteins | sample MeOH1_35cm_T4_19_FD_203715 | JGI IMG/M metagenome (GOLD analysis project Ga0255338, IMG submission 203715) | Sandy soil microbial communities from University of British Columbia, Vancouver, Canada - MeOH1_35cm_T4_195 | ecosystem: Engineered > Artificial ecosystem > Sand microcosm > Unclassified ...
ACGCTGAACAACGCCTTCGTCATCCTGGACGAGGCGCAGAACACCACGCCCGAGCAGATGAAGATGTTCCTCACCCGCATCGGCTTCGGCTCGCGCGCCGTGGTCACCGGCGACGTCAGCCAGATCGACCTGCCCAAGACGCAGTTGAGCGGCCTGATCGACGCCGAGCGCGTGCTCAAGCGCGTCAACGGCATTGCCATCTGCCGCTTCACCAGCGCCGACGTGGTGCGCCACCCGCTGGTGGCCCGCATCGTCGACGCCTACGACAAGCCGCGCGCCAGCAGAACGCTATCAAAAGAATAGCTGCTCGCGTATATTTGACAAGGGCCAGAGGCCAAAATGACCATGAATTCACTCTCGCTTTCGCTGCAGTTCGGCAGCCCCTCCGGCATGGCGCGCCACCGCACCGTGCTGACGCGCGCCAGGGTGGCACGCTGGATCCGCCACGCCCTGCTGCGCGACGCCGAGCTCACCGTGCGTATCGTCGACGCCAAGGAAGGCCAGGCGCTCAATCGCAGCTACCGCCACAAGGACTACGCCACCAATGTGCTGACCTTCGACTACGCGCAGCAGCCCGTGGTGCTGGCCGACCTGGTGCTGTGCGCGCCGGTGGTCGAGCGCGAAGCGAAAGAGCAGGGCAAGACACTGGAAGAGCACTACGCCCACCTGCTGGTGCACGGCACCCTGCATGCGCAGGGCTACGAGCACGAAACCAATGAGAAGGATGCGCTGGAGATGGAAGCGCTGGAAGTGCTGTTGATGGCGTCGCTGGGGTACGGCAACCCCTACGAGTGAAGCAAATCAATTTCCCGTCATCGCACCCGGGCCCTCGCACCCCCTCAACACCTAATCGGACAATCGCTTCAGCGCGCAGCTTCCGATTGACCTTCGGTTTGAGTATTACTAGCTTGTGTCACCTGGGGCGACCATGCATCGCCTTCTTGTCGGCAAAGCGAAAATTGATCGCCCGTCATCGTGCGCTCCAACTGGAGCAAAACTTGCCGGGTATATGCGATCAGCCGGCGTTCTGATGGTTTCGCAAACTTGCCTGCCCTGTACGTCCAGATACAGGCCATAGCCAAATCAACCTTTCCGAGTTGGCCTGCACCATACATATTGGCCATATTCCACATCGCCTCAGCCCACCCCAATTCAGCCGCCCGACTATAGAGTTCAAATCCTTTCTGCCGGTCTTGCGGAACACCAAGGCCCATATCGTGAAGGTAAGCGAGGTTGTTTGTGGCCAATGCGTGGCCCTGCGCCGCTGCGCGCTCGTACCACGGCAGCGCCTCGGTGTAGCGCTTCTCTGCTTGCAAAACACTGCCAAGGCTGTTTTGTGCCTCCCCATGCCCCTGCTCAGCCGCCATTCGATAGTATTTGATGGCGTTTTCACCATTGCGAGGAGCGCCCTCGCCCGTGTCGTATGCAACGCCCGCGAGAAACTGTGCTTTGACATCGCCTGCATCAGCCTTGACGATCAGCGCCTTTGTTTCCGATGAGAGAAACCAGTCTGCAAACGCGCTGCCCGAGAACGCCAGCAACATGAGCGTGCTGAATAAGAAAGAAAAAAACTTGTTCTGTAACATCGTATCCCCCTCATTTGAATTGGCGGGGTTGGTGACAAGCAACGCCTCTCCCCACTTTGGAAATTCTTTTCAAGAGCAATTTATAGCCGAACGACTGCCCCCAATTCCTACAACCGTGGAAATCCAGCCAAACTTTGCTTCAACCGCTTGATGATCAATTGCCTGAGTGCCTGCGCCGCCACTGAGAGGCTCTCCTCCTCACGCTACACCACATATGTACGGCGCTTTAACCCTGCCAGCTTGAACGCGTGTATCACCAGCGCCGGGCGCTGGAAGTGGAACAGCGTCAGATCTTGACGAAAGTCAAACAGACGGAATCCATGCTTGCATTTAACTGGCATCGGAATATGCTGGGCCACAGTCGTAGCGAGAAAAGAAAAAGACCTTACGTTCAAGTTTTTTTGAATGGCATACGGGAGAACCCATGAAAAATCTTTCATTTGCTGTTTTTGTGGTTGGCGCGTTGGGCGCGGGAACCGCAAACGCACAGGATGTCGCCGGACAAGCAACACCCCTCGTCCAAAGCGCGATCGACAAGGCCAAAAATGGCTCCAATGTCCCTGAATGGCTTCGCCGGACTGAGATCAATGTCGAGTCCCTGGATAAAAGCAAGCCGACCTGGGCCGTCGAGACCCTGCAGCCCATCTACCAAACCCCGAAGTCTTTGCAAGACACGGTCTTTTTCCAGGGGCGGTGGGGCTTCCGCAACGATGACGATACGCTCAATCTTGGTTTGGGCTACCGCCGGTTACTGGAAGACAAATCCTGGTTGCTGGGGGTGAATACCTTTTACGACACGACCAGCAAGTACCGCCATGAGCGCGCCGGCTGGGGAGCCGAAGCGATCGGCAGGTATTTGACCTTGCGCACCAACTTCTACAACGCCATGAGTGACGTCAAGACCGTTTCAACCTTGAACGGCCTCACGACGACTGAAAAGGCGTTGAGCGGCTACGACTTCGAGATTGATGCGCCCATGCCTTATCTGCCGTGGCTGCGTATTGCTGCCACGTCCTACCTTTGGAAAAGCGCCACCACAGGCATTGATGATTCTCGTGGCGACAGAGTGGCATTGAAAGGCAATATCACCCCCAATTTCTCCATTGAACTGGGTCGTTATGACGACAACTACCGCAAGAGCGAAGGCTATCTGATGGTGGCCTACAACTTCCTGGGAAAGCCGAACAATGGGGTTTCGAGTTCGATCTCTCAAGGCGCACGATCGGCCGACGCTTTCCAGGCGCGTGATCTGTCGCTACACACCTTGGACAAGGTACGCCGCCAAAACGACATCGTGGTTGAGCGCAAGAGTGGCGGTGGTGCAGGCGTAACGATTGGCCGGAGGAACTGATGATGATTTCGTTGAACAAAACCAAAGTATTTCTGGGCGTCCTGGCAACCTTTGCGTTGGGTAGCGCCTTCGCAGGCCCTTTCGTGACGGCTGGCGGAAAAGCAGCCACCCCGACCAAGTACGTGGTGACCATCAAGTCGATTGAGTTTCGCAAGACTGATGGTTCGTATTTCTCGTTCTTCAGTGGTAGCAGCAGCATCGACTTGGGTAGCGGTCTGGTTCAACCTGGGGGCTCGGGCGGCGCCATCGGCCAAGGCGTGTCGCTTGCAACCGGAACCTACAACGGCATGCGGATCACCCTGGCAAGAAGTTTCACCATGAATGCTGCCGCAACATCTGTCGGGCCTGCGGGGCCGGCAGCAAACTGCGCAACAGGGAACGGTGGCGCAGACGTCACGCTCAGCGGCTACACCGTGCAGACCGTGGTCACGGGGACCAGCCCGGTGGATGCCACCTTGTCCATCCCCCCGGAAGCCAATACGGCAATCAATGGCGTTTCGGGGATGGCCATTGTCGGTGCGACCAATGACTTGCAGGTCACTTCGACCCTCCCCAACTTCTCTGTGGATGCAAGAACGACGACGTCCCCGAACGTGTCCGTTAAATTTGATGTGGCCAATACCGTCGAATTCTTGAACAACGGCTCCTGCCGGGCGATTGTGTTGCCGCCGACGGTCACGGTGACGCCGCCAGGCGGCTCGGCTGTGACCTTTGCCGGCCCACTCTGAGCAATTTAAAACCTTCGAACGGCACAGGCGACATGGTGTTGAGCGGAATCACAGCAAACTTTGCTTCAACCGCTTGATGATCAATTGCCTGAGCGCCTGCGCCGCCACTGAGAGGCTCTCCCCTTCACGCTGCACCGTGTAAATGCGCCGCTTCAGGCCTGCGAGCTTGAGCGGGCGCGTCACCAACGCCGGGCGCTGGAAGTGGAACAGCGTCAGCGCCGGCACCACGCTGATGCCCAGCCCGGCCTCCACCATGCCGGCCACGGTAGCCAGGTGTTCCACCTCCAGCACGGTATTGAGCTGCATCGGGTGCAGCGCGGCGTCGAGCCGTTGACGCACACTGCTGTTGCGCGCCAAGTGCACGAAGGGATAAGGCGCCAGGTCTTTCAGCTTGAGGTCGGCTGCTTTCAATTTCGCCAGCGGGTGGTCCTTGCGGCACACCAGGTGAAATCTGTCCGAACACAGCACCTCGGTCTGCAGGCCGGCGCTGTTGGCCCCGGTGGAGGCCAGCGCGAACTCCACCACGCCGCCGCGCAGCAGGTCGAGGCAGTCGTCCGACAGGCTGTCGTGCAGGTTGAGCTCCACCCCCGGCCATTGCGCCTTGTACTCGGCCAGGATGGCCGGCAACCAGCCGGCGGCCAGCGACGGCAGCGCCGCCAGGCTGACGCGGCCGGTGCGCAGCTGCAGGTGGTCGCGCAGGTGGCCGACGGCGGCGCCGAAGTCGCCCAGCAGCTGGCGAGCCGAAGCCTCGAACAGCCGGCCTTCGGTCGTGAGTTCCACGCTGCGCGTGCTGCGGTCGAACAGGCGCGCGTCGAGCGACGCTTCCAGCGTACGGATCAACGCGCTGAAGGCCGGCTGCGACAGGTGCACCTGCTGCGCCGCGCGCGTGAAGCTGCGCTGCTCGGCCAGCGCCAGGAAGGCGCGCAGCTGGCGGGTGGAGAGGTCGGGTTGGTTCATGGGAGTGAATCCGGGTAATTGATTTGTTTTGCAGATCAATTGATTCTAATTTTCAATTTCACAAATCAAAAGCCCTGGCCTACAGTGCACGTCAGAAACACCTGAACGCATGACAACGTCCACTCCTGCCCCGCTCTTCATCGGCTGCGCCGCCGGCTTCTCCGGCGACCGCGTGGACGCCGCCGGCCCGGTGGTGGACACGCTGATCGCCCGCCTGGCCGAGCGTGGCGGCAGCGCCTGCCTGATCTTCGAAACGCTGGCCGAACGCACGCTGGCGCTGGCCCAGCTGCGCCGCCGCGCCGACCCGCAGGCCGGCTACGAGCCGCTGCTGGAGCTGATGCTGCGCCCGGTGCTGGCGCGCTGCCTGCAGCATGGCATACGCATCGTGAGCAACTTTGGCGCCGCCAACCCGTTGGCTGCAGCGCAGCTGATCCAGCGCATGGCACGCGAACTCGGCCTGCCCTCGCCCCGGATCGCCGTGATCCACGGCGACGACCTGTCGGCCCCGGCCCAGCGCGCGCTGCTGCGCACGCACCTGGGTGCGCAGGTCGATACCATCCAGATCGCCAGTGCCAACGCCTACATCGGCGCCGAGCCGATTGCTGCCGCGCTGCGCGCCGGCGCGCAGATCGTGGTGGCCGGGCGCGTGGCCGACCCCTCGCTAGCCCTGGGCCCGGCACTGGCGCACTACGGCTGGCGCAGCGACGACTGGGATGCGCTGGCTGGCGCCACCATGGCCGGCCACCTGCTGGAATGCGGCGCCCAGGTCTGCGGCGGCTACTTTGCCGACCCCGGCTACAAGAACGTGCCGGACCTGGCCCAGGTGGGTTTTCCGGTAGCGGAGATCGACGCGCGCGGCGGCTGCGTCATCGGCAAGGCCGAGGGCACCGGCGGCCTGGTGAACCTGGCCAGCGTGAAGGAGCAACTGCTGTACGAGGTGCACGACCCGGCGGCCTACCTGACACCCGACGTGGTGACCGACATCAGCGCCGCCGAACTTGAACAACTCGGCCCGAACCGTGTAGCCCTGCACGGCGTGCGCGGCCACGCACGCACCGGCACGCTCAAGGTCAACGTCTGCCATGAAGGCGGCTGGCTGGCCGAAGGCGAGATTTCCTACGCCGGCCCACGCGCCGAGGCGCGCGCCCGGCTGGCCGCCGATGTGCTGCGTCAGCGCCTGCCCGATCACACCTTGCGCGTGGACCTGATCGGCGTACTCAGCGTGATGGGCGACGACAGCGGCACGCTGCTGCAGGCGACCCCCGCCGGAACGGCACGCGACGTGCGCCTGCGCGTGGCTGCCGCCTGCACGGAGCGCGCACAGGCTGAGCAGCTGACGCGCGAGGTGACGGCGCTCTACACCTGCGGCCCGGCTGGCGGCGGCGGCGTGCGCACCGCGCTGACGCCGCGCCTGAACACCCTGTCTGGCCTGGTGCCGCGCGAAGCGGTGCCGGTCAGTTTTGAAATGCTGGAGGCCTGATGGACAAGCACAGCTTCACCACCGTACCGCTGTACCGCGCCGCCCACGGCCGCACCGGTGACAAGGGCAACCGCTCCAACATCAGCGTCATCGCCTGGCAGCCTGAGCTCTATGCCGTGCTGGTGGCACAGGTCACCGAAGAGGCGGTGGCGCGCCACTTCGCGCACCGCCGCCCCAGCGCCGTGCGGCGCTACCTGCTGCCGCAACTGGGCGCGATGAACTTCGTGCTGGACGACGTGTTGGATGGTGGCGTCAACGACGCGCTGAACCTCGACACGCACGGCAAGGCCCTGTCCTACTGGCTGCTGGATTTACCGGTGCGTATCCCCACTGCCCTGCAACCCCTGCTGGCCGGCGACGACCACGATAAATTGACAACTACCTGAGGAGACACCCATGAACCGTACGACTTCCCCCCGCATCCGTCCGCTCGTGTTGGCAATGTTGGCCGCAGCGCTGCTGGCCCCCGCGCTGGGCCGTGCGCAGGGCTTTCCGGAGAAACCGATCACCTTCATCGTGCCGTTTGCCGCCGGCAGCGCTACCGACCAGCTGGCGCGCGCCATTGCCCAGGGCGTGACACTGGAGAGCAAGCAATCGGTGGTGATCGACAACAAGCCGGGCGCCAACGCCTTCATCGGCGCGCAGGCCGCCAAGGCAGCCAAGGCCGACGGCTATACGGTGTTCATCACCACCAACACCACGCACGCCGCCAACGAACACCTGTTCAAGAAGCTGCCCTATGACCCGGTGAAGGATTTCGAACCGGTGACGGCACTGGGGCGCGGCGGCCAGATCATGGTGGTCAACCCCAGCCTGCCGGTCAACAGCGTGGCCGATTTCATCAAACTGGCGAAGGCGCAGCCGGGCAAGCTGTCATTCGGCAGCGGCAGCTCGTCCAGCCGCACCGCGGGCGAGTTGTTCAAGCAGATGACGGGCACCTACATCGTCAACATCCCCTACCGCAGCAACCCGCCGGCGGTGACCGACCTGATTGGCGGCCAGATCGACATGATGATCACAGACATGGCCACCGGCCTGCCGCAGGTGAAGGCCGGCAAGCTCAAGGCGCTGGGCGTGTCGACCAAAAAGCGCAGCCCGCTGGCGCCCGAGGTGCCAACCATCGACGAGGCCGGCGTGAAAGGTTACGAGATGACCTACTGGTTTGCCGCCTACGTGCCGGCCGGCACGCCAGCGCCGGTGATTGCGCGCCTGAACAAGCTGCTGGTGGGCGCCGCGCACAGTAGCACGGTGGCCAACTTCTACCAGTCCACCGGCACCGAGATCTTCACCGGCACCGCAGAAGAACTGCGCAAGTTCCAGGCCGCTGAGTCGCTGAAGTGGGGCCGCATCATCAAGTCGGCCGGCATCGAAGCGGAATAATCTTCAGCGCACCATCAGAGGAATGGTGACCGGGCCGTCGTTGACCAGGTGCACCTGCATGTCGGCGCCGAATTGCCCGGTCTGCACCACCGGGTGGGCGGCGCGCGCCCGGGCCACGAAGTCGTCGTAGAGCCGCCGCCCTTCGTCCGGCGGCGCCGCGTTGCCGAAGCTGGGGCGGTTGCCGCCCGCAGTGTCGGCGGCCAGCGTGAACTGGCTGACGATCAGCAAACCGCCACCGACGTCCTGCACGCTCTTGTTCATCTTCCCGGCGTCATCTGAAAAGATGCGCAGCTTGAGGATCTTGGCGAGCAATTTGTCGGCCAGGACCGAGGTATCGCCGCGTTCGGCGCACATCAGAATGAGCAAACCCGCGTCGATCTGACCGACGGTGTGACCATCGATCTCGACGCGGGCTTCCTTGACGCGTTGAAGTAGAGCCAGCATGCGGCGTTTATACCGCGTCCCGCCGGCGCTTCGGCTCGCGGTTTACTTGCCGCGGGCCACCGATTCCATCGGGCGTTTCATCATGGTCCACTCGTGCATGGAGCCGTCGTACAGTTTGGCCTGCTTGTTGCCCAGCAGTTCGTGCAGCACGAACCAGGTGCCCGAAGCCTGGTGGCCGGTGTTGCAGTAGGCAATGGTGGCGGCTTGCGGGTCAACGCCGCTCATCTTGAAGATGTCGCGGTAGGTGTCGGCGCCCATCAGGCGGGCGGCATCGCCGCCCTGGCTGGACATCAGCGTGGTCGGTACATTCTTGGCGCCCGGCACATGGCCGAAGGTGCTGACCGAACCCGGCTTGCTCAGGCCCAGGAAGGTGGCGGTGTCGCGCGCATCGATCAGTTGCGACTTGGCATTCATGGCCTTTTCGACGTCTTCCGAGCTGGCCGTCAATTCGGCCGAGCGGTCAGCCTGGGCAACCCAGTTGCCTTCCGCGGGCTTGACCGGTGCGCTGCTGACCTCACGGCCTTCGGCAATCCAGCCGGCGGTGCCGCCGCTGAGCACGGCGATGTTGTCTTCACCATAGACCTTGAACTGCCAGTACAGGCGCGCAGCTTCGTTGAAGTCGATCGGCTCCATGCCGGCCGAGACCAGCACGATGGGACGGCCCCCCTGCACGCCCCAGCCACGGGCCAGCTTCTCGAAATCAGCGCGCTCGGGAATCATGCCGCTGAGCTTGAGGCCGTTGATGACGCGCTCGACGCGCACCTTCTTGTTGTCCACCGGCACGGCATCGGCGATATGGCCACCGAGTTCGACCAGGAATTTCTTGCCGGTCTTCTTGTCCGTTTCGAACTCCGGCGTCGCCGTGAACGACTTCTGGTTCGGGCGCACGTCGAGCACCGTGACATCGGCCCGGTTCTTGGCCAGCCATTCGCCGTCGACCACGGGGCCGGGCACATTCAGGGCCAGCGCCCACTGGGCCAGGCCCAGCAGGGCAGCGCCTGCAAAGTAACGGATTTGAGTTTTCATGAAGGTCTCCTTTTACGAACGGGAACGGGATAGCTGGCCAGCCATCTGCAAAGCATCCTGCGGCCAGTGAACGGGAACGGAACTCCAGACCGCGACACGGCGGTCGGCCCAGGCCTGCTGCCGGTCGATGCGGTGACGCATGCAATGGCGCGCCAGCGCTGCGTCACGCTGCTGCAGCATCTGGCGCAGCGGCACGGCATAAAAACGCACCATGTCGGCCAGCCACAAGGCGGCGCCGGCCAACGGGCCACGCAAGCGCAACTCGAATGCGGACAAGCCACGTACCAGCGACTCGGCCGCCTGCCAGCGTTCGCCCGTCACCCACTGGTTGGTGGCAAACCAGGTCAGCGGCAGGCCGCGCGCGTCAAGCGAGAGTCCGGCCAGATGCGTGAGAAGCCCCTGCGGGCTGCGGCGAAACAGATGGATGTGGCCGTGCTCCTGCGGGTGGCGCGTGCTGTTCTTTTCAGCACGGTCATGCGCATGGAAATAGAACTGCCAGCGGCCAGTTTCATCCACCGCATCGTTGCGCGGGTAATGTTGCCAGACCTCGAAGCGCTGGCTGCGACCGATGAAGGGGTAGAGCATGGAGCGCCCCTGCCGCGCCAGCCGCAACTGCCGCGCGAGCGCAGCATGCGCGGCGTCGGCAACGTCATGGCGGACAGCAGTGGCAGCCACCTCAGCTCCGCTTAACGGCTCTTGCCCGCGCAGGGATTGTCGCCACCGCTACGGCGACGGGACTTGCCGGCGCAGGGGTTACCGGCACACGGGTTGTCGGCGCCGCGGCGGCTCTTGCCCGCGCAGGGATTGCCGGCACAGGGGTTGTCGGCACGGCTGCGGCGACGGCTGCCAGCACACAGGTTGCTGCCGGCGCACGGTGCTGCGGCCTTGGCCGGTGCATCCGCTGCCTGGGCCACGGTCGCGGCCGGTACGGTCAGCAAGGCCATGGCCAGCGCCGAGACCAACGGGGCCAGGTTGTTGCGGGTACGTTTCATGAAAAAGCTCCTGCCAAAAATTGAAACCGTCAGACCTGGCCGGCCGCGCGGGCACGGCGCTCGAACCAGCCACCGAGAAAGAACACGCCCACCGCAGCGGCCACCAGCACCGCCAGCACCAGCCATTCGGGCACGCCCAGCAGTTCGGGCAGGCGGTCGCCCCGGGTCAGTTCGCCCGCGGTGGTGAGTGCATCGAGTTGCGGAAAAAGACCGGCAAAAATGAAGGTGCCGATCAGCAGACCGGCGAAGAACACGATGGCATCGATACGGCCGGTCATCAGGCCGACGGCCGAGGTACCTGGGCAGTAGCCCCCCACCGCAAAGCCGGCACCGATCAGCGCGCCGCCGACGGCGATGGCCCAGAGGTAGGGAATGGGCACATAGACCGATTCCGCATTGACCACACCCATCTGCTCCAGCACGTAAAGACCGACCGCCGTGAAGACGATGGCACTGAACATGACCTTGAACACCGACCAGTCGGTCAGGCGGAACTGCGCGGTGAGCTTGCAGCCGCTGCCGAAACCGGCGCGCTCGAGCACGAAACCGAAACCGAAACCCAGCAGTACGGCCATCAGCGGGCCGCCTGCAGCGAACAGACCAGTCATTTGACACCTCCACCGCTCAGACGCGCAGCCACCAGGCCAGCGGCAAAGAACGCACCGAGAAAGACGAAGCCAGCCACGCTCAGCACCGCGGCGCCCGACAGCCCGACACCGCTGGTGCAGCCGGCGGCAATGCGCGCGCCGATGCCAGCCAGGATGCCGCCGGCCAGCGCCTTGAGCAGGCGGCCCACGCGGCCGGCGCTGGCAGCACCTTCGATACGCCAGGCCATGCGGCCGGCCAGAAAGGCCGACACCAAAGCGCCCAGAAACACACCCAGCACCTGCCAGGTGATCCAGGACGAGAGTACCGAACCGTCTTCGATCATGGGACCGAGGTAATCATTGGCCAGCGTCCATTGCGGCGCGGCCAGATCGCCCAGCCACGCACTCAGACGCGTGGTGAAGCCCGTGGCACCAAGACCATGGCCGGTCAGCACAAACGTCAGCAACAGCACCACACCCAGCGCCAGCCCGGCCCGCCAAGCCGGCCAGTAGGGCCGCTGCGGGAGCTCACATGAATTCGAGATTTCCACTTTGCCTCCTGAAACAGGGATTTTTGCCACCCAATATATACCCCTGGGGGCTTATGACCAAGAGTTGAAGTATAGGATCAATTCAGAAAAAAGGCAGCAGCAGGAGCCTTCAGAGTCGGAACGCCCGCACGGCCTGTTCCAGCTTGAGTGCCTGGTCCTTCAGGCTGCCGGCGGCGGCGGCTGATTGCTCCACCAAAGCGGCGTTTTGCTGTGTCATCTGGTCGAGCACGTTGATGGCGCTGTTCACGTCGCCGATGCCGCGACTCTGCTCACTTGAAGCGGCAGTGATCTCGCCGATGATGTCGCTCACGCGCCGCACCGAATTCACGATCTCGTCCATCGTGCTCCCCGCGTCCTGCACCAGGCGCGATCCCGACTCCACCTTCTCCACAGAGGCGCTGATCAGGCCCTTGATTTCCTTGGCCGCCTCCGCGCTACGCCCAGCCAGCGAGCGCACTTCACTGGCCACCACGGCAAAGCCGCGGCCTTGTTCGCCGGCGCGTGCCGCTTCCACCGCCGCATTGAGCGCCAGGAGGTTGGTCTGGAAGGCGATGCCGTCGATCACGCCGACGATGTCGCTGATCTTCTTCGAGCTGTGGTTGATGTCGTCCATGGTAGCCACCACCTGGCCGACCACGGTGCCCCCGCGCGCGGCCACCTCGGCAGCGGTGGCCGCCAGCTGGTTGGCCTGGCGCGCCGCATCGGCCGACTGGCGAACGGTGCCGGTGAGCGCCTCCATGCTGGAGGCGGTACGTTGCAAGTTGCTGGCGGTCTGCTCGGTACGCTGGCTCAAGTCCTGGTTGCCGGTGGCGATTTCGCTGGAAGCCTGGGCCATGTTTTGCGCGGCATGACGAATGTCGCCCAGCATGGCGCGCAGCACGCTGCTCAGGCGCTGCAGCGAATCCAGCAGGCTGCCGTCAGGGGCCGGCTGTACGCCGAGCGCCAGATTTCCGTTGGCCAGTTCGGCCAGGGTCTGCTGCGCATCCGTGGGCTCGCCGCCGAGCACGGCATGTGCGGTACGCCGGATCCAGACCGTGAAGCCGATGCAGACCGTCACGCAGACCAGGGTCAACACTGCTGTCAAGGCGCTGCCGACCTGCAGGTGACCGGCCATAGCCTCGCCGGTCGCGACGCGCGCCTGCCCTTGCAACCATTGCGCGCCCGCCACCACGGTGGAGCCGGCACCGGCCACCATCACGGTCGGCACGATCATCGACAAAGTCAACTTCTGCGTGTAGTTCATGCAGGTCTCCGCTCCTTCTTGTTCTTGGCTCGCTGCATGGTGCAGCCAAGGACTCAGCGCAGCGTGGCTCTCGCCTGCTGCAGCCGGTCGTCGAGATAGGCGCCGTAGAAGTCGGGGATGTAGCCCCCGACCAGGCGCTCGGCAACTTCCACACCATCGCGTCCAAAAAACAGCACCGTCGGTGCAATGCGGATGCGCCACTGGCGACTCATCTCATCATGAGTGAGGCCGGCACCACGGAAGTTTTTCAGCGGGCGAGAGGTTCGCATATCGACCTGCACCACTGGCAGCCCCTGCTGCTCACGCAGCGGACCAAGGTAGTTCTCTCGCGCCACCTTGCAAAAGGGACAGCCTTCAAGGCTGACCATCACCACCAACGGCTGGCCCTTTTTCAGCGCTTGCGCCAGTTCGTCCTGCAGCGACACGGCCAGCGGCAGGGTCGCCGGTGCTGCCCATGCAAGGCCACTGGCGCACAAGGCGCCCCCTGCCAGCAGCAGTTCGCGGCGCGACAGACCACAGCCTGCCGCTTCAGCGCAGAGGGGTGTCCGGGTCTTCATCAATGCGCTTCCTGTTCGAGCAGCAGATAGGTGTTGTAGGCGTTCATGCGGTTGGCGACGCGGAACAACGGCAGGTGTTCGAACTGGCTCCAATCGGTGTTCTTGTAGGCTTCCTCGAAGGGTTCGAGATTCTGCGCGGCCTTGCCCATGCTTTCGCGCAGGTAAGCCAGATAGTCGCGGGTCAATTGCATGTCCTTGCGCGCCTCGTGCGAAAGCGGACCATGTCCCGGCACGATGACCGTGGCATCGAACGCCAGCAGCCGGTCCAGCGCCGCGATCCAGTGCCGGCTGTCGGCCTGGCCCACGTAGGGGATGCGGCTGCGAAATACCAGGTCGCCGGCAAACAGTACCTTCTCGCTCGGCAGATAAATCGCCAGGTCTTCCGGCGTGTGCGAGGGACCGACCGGCTTGATCTGGAACTGCACACCGCCGACCGTCAGGTTCTTTTCGCCGTCGATCCACTCATCGGCCTCAACCAGATGGGTTTCGGCGTTGACCCAGGGCGCCAGTTCCTGGCGCGACACTTCCAGCCGCAGGCGGGCGGTTTCGGAATTCAGGTACTCCTTGGCCGCACGGTGCGCGATGATGTGCGCGCCCAGGGCCTTGAAGGCCTGCAGGCCGTAAATATGGTCGGCGTGGTAGTGCGTGACGATCACATGGGTGATGGGCTTGGACGTGTGCTTGCGGATTTCCGCCACCAGTTGCGTGGCCAGCGCCGGCGAGCCCAGCGCATCGATCACGACCACACCCGCCGGCGTCACGACGAAGGCCGCATTGGAGATGAAGTTCTGGTTGGCCGGCGAGCCCAATGCCGAAACGCCTTCAACATACCAAGCCGAAGGTGATACCTGTTGCGCCACCATGGGGGATGCCTCTTCGGCGCAAGCCAGTGCCGCCATCAAGGCCAACCCCAGACACGCCATCACCCTGAACAGGAAGGTCGTCTTTGTCGTCGTCATCACTGTTTTGTCTCCGCTCCGAGTCCGCCATTCCCTCCATCTCTGCACCAATACTTGAGACAGATCAAGGCGCCTAGGGATAATCAAAATTACTATGCAATATAAGCAAATACTAAATTATGGGACAGTCCCATGAATCTGGCAACCCTTCTTGAACAGCATGGTGAAAGCACCCTTCTCGCCATCGGCGGGCTGTGCATCGGCGCCCTGTTCGGCTTTTTCGCGCAGCGTTCGAAGTTCTGCCTGCGCGCTGCCGTGATCGAGTTCTGGCACCACAAGTTCGGCGAGAAACTCTCGGTCTGGCTGCTGGCCTTTTCCACTGCGGTAGTCGCGGTGCAGGCACTCATCCTGCTGCATGCGCTGGATGTAAGTACGGCCCGGCAGATTGCTTCGCGCGGCAGCCTCTCTGGCGCGCTGATCGGCGGTCTGCTCTTTGGTGCCGGCATGATCATGACGCGCGGCTGTGCCAGCCGCCTGCTGATCCTGTCGGCCAACGGCAATCTGCGCGCTCTGCTTTCGGGTCTGATCTTTGCCGTCACGGCGCAAGCTGCGCTGTCGGGCTCGCTGGCCCCCTTGCGGAACACCCTCAGTACTTGGTGGACGGTGGATGGCGGTCCGACGCGCGACCTGCTGGCCATCACCGGCCTCGGCCACTGGGGTGGCTTGGCCTTCGGCCTGGTGTGGCTGGCGGCCGCCCTCTTCTTCTCGGTGCGCAGCGGCTGGGGCTTCTGGAAATGGGTCGGCGGCATCGGCACCGGTCTGATGATCGCCGCCGGCTGGTGGTACACCTTCCAGGTCTCATCCAGTTCATTCCAGGTGGTGCAGGTCCAGGGCCTCACCTTCAGCGGCCCCTCGGCCGAATGGCTGATGCGGGTGCTGTCCTCACCGGCGCCCGCCATTGGCTTCGACTTCGGCCTGCTGCCCGGCGTGTTTGCGGGATCCTTCATCGGCGCATGGATTGGGAAAGACTTCCAACTCGAAGGCTTCAAGGACGGCTACAGCATGCGCCGCTACATTGCCGGCGCCATGCTCATGGGCTTCGGCTCCATGCTGGCCGGCGGCTGCGCCGTCGGCGCCGGCATGACTGGAGGATCGATCTTCGCTTTGACGGCCTGGATGGCCCTGATCGGCATGTGGGCCGGCGCCGGCATCACCGACCGGCTGCTCGACAGCCAGACCACCACCCACCAACTCAATGAGCGCGTGGCTGGCACGCAAGCCAATATGAAGGCCCCCTGAAAGCCTGGCGCAAGCAGCTCGGTCTAATATTCCGAGGGTAAACACTCGGGACAATCGGTAGTCGCCTGATTACATTAGCCCCGAGTGATATTTCGTGAACCTCAAGAAGGAGACTCCCATGCGCCTCAAGACCCAATTTGCGGCGGTGCTGTTGTCAGGTGTCGCTGCCAGCGCCGCCATCGCACAGGATGCAGCCGCATTGCACGCGCGCGCCCTGGCTGCCACCTGCGCCAATTGCCATGGCACGGAAGGCCACACCGTTGACGGCTCGGCCGTGCCCTCGCTGGCCGGTATGCCCAAGGACTACATGCTCAAGCAGATCAAGGCGTTCAAGGATGGCTCGCGTCCTGCCACCGTGATGCACCAGTTGTCCAAGGGGCTGACCGACCAGCAGGTCGAGACGCTATCCACCTATTTTGCTGCCCAGAAACGCTAAGCAGGAGATCGCCATGATGAAACGACGCAGCTTTGTTCAAGCCTCTTTGGCACTCGGCACGCTCAGCGGCATGGTCGGCTGTGCCACCACCGGCACCATCCCCTCCAAGGCCCAGGTAGTGGTCATTGGCGGCGGCTACGGCGGCGCAACGGCCGCCAAGTACGTGCGCATGCTGTCCAACTACAAAATCGACGTGGTGCTGGTCGAGCCCAATGCCAGCTTCATTTCCTGCCCGATCTCCAACTTGGTGATCGGCGGCTCCAAGACCATGGGCGACATCACCACGCCCTACGACAATCTGAGCGGCAAGCACGGGGTGAAGCAGGTGCGCGACATGGTCAGCAGCATCGATGCCGCCAAGAAAACCGTGACGCTCGCCGGCGGCGCCACCATCGGCTACGACAAGCTGATCGTCTCGCCCGGCATCGACATGATGTGGAACAGCATCGAAGGACTGCAGGCCGCCAGTGCCTCCGGCCAGATCCTGCAGGCCTGGAAGGCCGGTCCGGAGACGCTCGCCCTGCGCAAGCAGCTGGAAGCCATGCCTGACGGCGGCGTCTATGCCATCACCATCCCGCTGGCGCCCTACCGCTGCCCGCCCGGCCCGTACGAGCGCGCCAGCCAGGTGGCCCACTACTTCAAGCAGGCCAAGCCGAAGTCCAAGGTGCTGATCCTCGACGCCAACCCGGACGTTACCTCCAAGGGACCGCTGTTCAAGAAGTTCTGGGCCGACAACTACAAGGGCATTCTGGAGTACCGCGGCAACCACAAGGCGATCGCGGTCGACGCCAGGAACAACACCGTCAAGTTCGAAACCGAGAACGATGTCAAGGCCAGCGTGCTCAATGTGCTGCCCGACATGAGCGCCGGCGCCATCGCCATGAAGTCGGGGCTGGCCAACGTCAACAACCGCTGGTGCAATGTCAACTACCTGACCTTCGAATCGACGGCCGCCAAGGATGTGCACGTCGTCGGCGACTCGGTGCTGGCTGCTCCGCTGATGCCCAAGTCGGGCCACATGGCCAACTCGCACGGCAAGGTGGTCGCCGCAGCCGTGGTGGCCCAGCTGTCGGGCATGGAAGTCAATCCGCAACCGCTGCTGACCAACACCTGCTACAGCTACGTCAACGACAAGCTGGTAGTGCATGTGGCCTCGGTGCACCAGTATGTGGCCGCGGAGAAGACCTTCAAGACGGTGCCGGGCTCCGGCGGCGTGTCTACCGCCCCCAACGAGCTCGAAGGCGTCTACGCCTGGAACTGGGCGCAGAACATCTGGGCCGATACGCTCCTATGATGCAGCCTTGCAGGACCACGGCCGGTCCTGCATTTTTTTCTAGGAATCCAACGTGTACAAATATCTACTCGCCTTGCTACTGGCCTTCAGTGCCAGCGTGGTCAGCGCCCAGGACGTCAAAGTCGTGTATCACATCACGACCGACATCGATACCGCGGCGGCGGCCCTGTACAACGTCGCCAACCACCTCAATGCCGATCCGAAAGCCAAGATCGTGGTGGTTACCAACGGCCCGGGTATCGATTTTCTGATCCAGGACGCCAAGGACAGCCGGGGACGCGAGTTCAGTTCGACCGTCAGCACGCTGGCCGAACGCGGCGTGGAATTCCGGGTCTGCAACAACACGCTGACGTCACGCAATATCTCGCCCGACAAGCTGTTGATGGAAACCAAGATCGTCCCTTCGGGCGTGGCCGAGGCAGCCAAGCTGCAGTTCAAAGAGGGCTTTGCCTACATCAAGCCCTGACCATTCGGGGAAGCCGGGGCGCGGCCCCGGCCGTCAGGCCTGCTCGAAGTGGGCCTCGGTGGCAATCTGCGTGCACACCGCACGGCACAGCGCCGCCACCCGGTCGTCAATGATGCGGTAGTAGATCTGCACGCCCTCACGGCGCTTGCCCAGCACGCCGGCCTGGTACAGCGTGGTGAGGTGCTGCGACATGTTCGGCTGCGTAGTGTCGATCTTGCTGAGCAGGTAACTCACATTGCGCTCGCCATCGCACAGATGGCTGATGATCTTCAGCCGCATCGGCGCCGACATTACCCGAAACACCTCGGCAGCGAGCTCAAACACCTGATCAGGCTCGGTCACGCTTCCCGGTGTCGCTTGAATGGTTCGCTTGGTCATGGCAGATAGGGCCCGCAATATAAGTCCATGCTCATTTTATACACAGTCCTTCAGTCGCTACGCTGGCGCAGCGTGCGGCTCAGCAGCACCACAGGAATGAGCCCGACAAGCACCAGGGCCAGCGAAGGCAGTGCCGCTTCGCCCAGCCGCTCATCGCGCGCCAGTTGGTAAGCCACCACCGCCAGAGTGTCGCTGTCAAAAGGCCGCAGCACCAGGGTAGCCGGCAGTTCCTTCATGACATCGACAAACACCAACAGCGTAGCGGCAACGACCGAGCGGCGCAGCAAGGGCCCGTGCACCCGGCGCAACAACCCCAGGTCGCCGGTGCCCAGCATGCGCGCCGAATCATCGAAACTGACCGGAATGCGCGCATAGCCGCTTTGCACCGACTGCAGGGCCACAGCGCAAAAACGCACCAGGTAAGCCCAGACCAGGCCGAGCGAGGTCGCTGTCAGGTAATACGCCAGACTGCTTTGCGGCCAGCGCGTCTGCACCCAGCCGACCGGTAGCAGCAGGCCCACGACGATCACCGCGCCAGGCACGGCATAGCCCAGACCAGCCAGATAAACGACGGCACGTGTCACGAGGTCAGGGGTGCGCCGCAGACTGAAAGCCAGCAGCAAGGCCAGGGCCACCGCCAGCACGGCGCTGACCAGCCCCAGGCGCACGCTGTTGAACGCCCAGACCGCAAAACGGTCCCAGGGCAGGACCGCCCACTCCGCCAGCAGCGGCCGGAACATGAACAGCACCGGCGCGACAAAGCCCATGAGCAGCGGCAGGCCGCACACGCCCCAAGCCAGCCACTTGCGAGCCCCCTCCAATTGCACTGGCCGGGCTTCGGCACCGCCGGCGCGGGCCCCGCGGGTGGCAAAGCGCATGCGCCGCTGCGACCGCTGCTCCAGTTGCAACAACAGCACGACCAGCAGCAGCAGCATGGTGGCGAGCTGCGCCGCCGCGATGCGGTTGTCCATGGCCAGCCAGGCCTTGTAGATACCGGCGGTGAAGGTCTGGATACCGAAATAACTGGCCACACCGAAGTCCGCCAGCGTCTCCATCAAGGCCAGCGCCACCCCGGCAACCACCGCCGGCCGGGCCAGCGGCAAGGCAATCTCGCGGATGCGGCGCGACAGTGGCGCGCCCAGCAAGCGGGCCGCTTCCATCAGGTGCGTGGCACGCTCGCCCAGAGCGGTACGTGCCAGCAGGTAGACATAAGGGTAGAGCGAGAAGGTCAGCACCCAGGCGGCACCCGCCGTGTTGCGGATTTCCGGAAAGACCCGGCCCTCCAGGCCCGTCAGTCCGCGCAGCAGCGTCTGGAAGGGGCCGCTGAACTGCAGAAAATCGGTGTAGGCATAGGCCACCACATAGGCCGGCATGGCCAGCGGCAGCAGCAGGGCCCACTCGAAAACACGGCGGCCGGGAAAGTCGAACAGGGTCACCGCCGCCGCAGCCGACAACCCGACCGACATCACGCCGGCCGCCACCATCAGGCACAACCAGAACGTGGTCGCAATGTAGTCAGGCAGGACCGTGCGCGCCATTTCGCCCAGAATCTGAGCTGTCTGCACCCCATGCTCGCCCCAGGGCGCCCAGGAAGCCAATACCGCCAGCACGGGCAGCATCAGAACGGCCGTGAACAGCAGCAGAAAGAAGTGGCGAAGCCGGTGTGACGGCATGAAGGGACGAGATGAGCGCTCGGGCTGGTTAAATGAGAATTGTAAGCATCTACAATGAGGCACCATGTTTCTTGAGGTCTCCCAACTCCAGGTCCGCTATCCCGGCCGCCCCCAGCCGGCGGTCAATGGCGTCTCTCTGGGGCTGCGTGCCGGCGATATCGGCGTGCTGATCGGCCCGTCCGGATGCGGCAAGACCACTCTGCTGCGTGCCGTGGCTGGCCTGGAACCGGTCACCGGCGGCGACATCCGGCTTTCAGGCCAGGTGGTGAGCAGCCCTGCCTTCCTGTTGCCGCCGGAGGCCCGGCGCATTGGCATGGTGTTCCAAGACTATGCGCTGTTTCCCCACCTCGATGTCGGCCGCAACGTGGCTTTCGGCATCCACCAGTTGCCGGCGGCCGAACGCACCGCCCGCGTCAAGGAGGTGCTGGCGCTGGTCGGCCTTGAAGGCAGCGAAGCGCGCTTCCCACATGAGTTGTCTGGCGGGCAACAGCAGCGCGTTGCCTTGGCGCGCGCGCTGGCGCCGCGCCC
>Ga0255338_1003291_pt1 | contig 19852 bp, 18 predicted proteins | sample MeOH1_35cm_T4_19_FD_203715 | JGI IMG/M metagenome (GOLD analysis project Ga0255338, IMG submission 203715) | Sandy soil microbial communities from University of British Columbia, Vancouver, Canada - MeOH1_35cm_T4_195 | ecosystem: Engineered > Artificial ecosystem > Sand microcosm > Unclassified ...
CAGCGTGTAGTTCAGCTCCGCCGGCTGCACCGCCCGCAGCAGCGGGTAGATGTCGTTGAGGACCTTCTCGACCTCGATCGGGAGCTCGGTCTGGGCGATCCGGTCGCCCTGGGTCAGCGCCGCGCGGGAGGCATCGGACGGGACCACGAGCTCGACGTACTTCTCGCCGAACAGCGTCTTCGGGAGAATCGAGGCGGTGACGTTCTCGGGGATCTCGCCGATCTTGTCGGGCTTGATCCCGAGGGTGAGGACGGCGCCGTCGGACCCGGACTCCGCCTTCAGCACCTGCCCCACGATGACGCCGCGGACCTTGACGTCGGCGCGCGAGGGCAGCTGCAGGCCGATGGTGTCGGTGCTGAGCGTGACCTTGTCGAACGACACGAACTTCTGCGTGAAGACGGCGTTGATCAGCCACACCCCGAACACGAGGAGGCCGATGAAGACGATGCCGAGCAGGCGGTCGCTGAAGATTCTCCTGATCATGGTCAGCCCGCCAGCCTGACCGTGGTCGTGGAGCCCCAGATCGCCATGCTCAGGAACAGGTCGATCACGTTGATCGCGACGATCGAGGTGCGCACCGCGCGACCGACCGCGACACCCACGCCTGCCGGACCGCCACTGGCGGTGTAGCCGTGGTAGCAGTGGATCAGGATCACGACGACCGCGAAGATCAGCACCTTGCCGAAGGACCACAGCACGTCGCCGGGCGGCAGGAACTGGTTGAAGTAGTGGTCGTAGGTGCCGGCGCTCTGGCCGTAGAACTGCGTGACCACGAGCCGGGTCGCGAAGTACGACGACAGCAGGCCGACGACGTACAAGGGCACGATCGCGATCAGGCCGCCGATGATCCGGGTGGTCACCAGGAACGGCATCGACGGGATCGCCATCACCTCGAGGGCGTCGACCTCCTCGGAGATCCGCATCGCACCCAGCTGGGCCGTGAAGCCGCAGCCGACCGTGGCCGCCATCGCGATGCCGGCGACCAGCGGCGCGATCTCGCGGGTGTTGAAGTACGCCGAGACGAAGCCGGAGAACGCCGCGGTGCCGATCTGGTTGAGCGAGGCGTAGCCGGACAGGCCGACCTGGGCGCCGGTGAAGAAGGTCATCACCATGATCACGCCGACGGTGCCGCCGATGACCGCGAGGGCGCCGCTGCCGAGGGCGACCTCTGCGAGCAGCCGGAGGATCTCCTTGCGGTAGCGGGTCACCGACCGCGGCGTCGCGACGAGGGCGCGGATGTAGAACGCGAGCTGCTCGCCGAGGCGGTCGAGCGCGCTCATCGGGCGCTGGTAGAGCTGTTTCACGTCGGCCACGGGTCAGCCCGTCTTCGGTGGGACGAGTTGGACGAAGACCGCGCTCATCACGAAGTTCACGATGAACAGCAGCAGGAAGGTGATGACCACCGACTCGTTCACCGCGTCACCGACGCCCTTCGGGCCGCCGCCGGCGTTCATGCCCTTGAAGGCCGCGACGATGCCCGCGATGAGTCCGAAGATGAGTGCCTTGCTCATGCCCTCCCAGAGGTCGGGCAGCTGCGCGAGCGCGGTGAAGCTGGCGAGGTACGCACCGGGCGTGCCGTCCTGCAGCACGACGTTGAAGAAGTAGCCGCCGGCGACACCGACCACGCTCACCATGCCGTTGAGGAAGACCGCGACCAGCATGGAGGCGAGCACGCGAGGCACGACGAGCCGCTGGATCGGGTCGATACCCAGCACCATCATCGCGTCGAGCTCTTCGCGGATCTTGCGGGCGCCGAGGTCCGCGGCGATGGCGGAGCCGCCGGCGCCGGCGATCAGCAGAGCCGTACCGATCGGCGCCGCCTGCTGGACCACGGCGAGCACGGAGGCGGAGCCGGTGAACGACTGCGCGCCGAACTGCTTGATCAGGCTGCCGACCTGCAGCGCGATGACCGCGCCGAAGGGGATGGCGACCAGCGCCGTGGGCACGATCGTGACCGAGGCGATGAACCAGGCCTGCTGGAGGAACTCACGGGTCTGGAACGGACGCTTGAACAGCGCCAGGAAGACGTCGATCCCGAAGGCGAAGAGCTTGCCGGCTGTCCCGACAGGGGCCAGGATCCGGTCCGCGGTGACTGAGGACATGCCGTCCTCAGGCTCCAGGAGCCATCGACATGCCGGGCTCGAAGGAGCCCGGAGGCGGGGTGACGCCGTTCTCGCGGCACCACTCGCCCGGCGGCCGCTGGGACCGGCGCGGGATCCCGTTGGAGGGCTCCTGCTGCAACGGGATCGGCGGCAACGGGGGCAGCTCCTGGTCCTTCTCCGCCTCGAGCTCGTCGGCGTCCTTCTCCTCCGACATGCCGATCGGACCGACCCGCTGGGCATTGAGGAACTGACGCACCACCGGCTCCTCCGAGCTCAGCAGCATCTCCCGCGGACCGAACATCGCCAGGTGCTTGTGGTAGAGCAACCCGATGTTGTCCGGCACCGTCCGGGCCGTGTTGATGTCATGGGTCACGATCAGGAACGTCGCGTCGATCTGCGCGTTCAGATCGATGATCAGCTGGTTCAAGAAACTGGTCCGCACCGGGTCCAGACCCGAGTCCGGCTCGTCGAACAACACGATCTCCGGATCCAGCACCAGCGCCCGAGCCAGACCCGCACGCTTGCGCATCCCACCGGAGATCTCACCCGGGAGCTTGTCCTCAGCCCCGAGAAGACCGACCAGGTCCATCTTCTCCATCACGATGTTGCGGATCTCCGACTCCGACTTCTTCGTGTGCTCCCGCAACGGGAACGCCACGTTGTCGTAGAGGTTCATCGACCCGAACATCGCACCGTCCTGGAACAGCACCCCGAACAGCTTGCGGATCTCGTAGAGGTCCTTCTCCGAGCACGACGCGATGTCGACACCCTCGATCACCACACTGCCGTGATCAGGCTTCAACAACCCGATCAGCGTCTTGAGCAGCACCGACTTGCCCGTCCCCGACGGACCCAGCATCACGCAGATCTCACCGGCCGGAATCGTGAGCGTCACGTCGCCCCAGATCAGCTGACTGCCGAACGACTTGGTCAGATGACTGACCTCGATCTCGACGCCCACAGGTACTCCGTTCGTTGATGTTCATGGCAGGGTCCAGCCCCGGTCCGACCGTGCCCGCCGTGGTCAGCGGGGGGTGAGGCCGGCGATCTTCCAGGTGTCGCCGACGTGGCGCATGGTCACCTCGACCCGCGAGGTGTTGACGCTGGGTGCAGAACCGGGCGCCGTGGTCCGCTGGGTGAGGAACACCAGCACCGTGACCTTGGACCCGGTCTCGTCGACGACACCCGCACCGCTGAGGGTGGCGCGCGTCGAGATCCGCTTCGTGGTCGCCGCCGGGGTCACGGCGTCATCGAGGAGCTTCGCGTAGTCCTTGCGGAAGCGGCCCGTCGCCTGGTCCTCGGACCTGGCCAGGTCGTCGGCCAGGGTGCGGTAGCTGTAGGTCAGCAGCAGCGGCACCCGCGTCCTGGCGGCCGCCAGCGCCTGCTCGCGGTCCGAAGCCCTGCCGGACGCGTGCGCGGCGAGGACCGTGAAGAGGACCGCGGCCACCAGGCCGGCCGCGACCAGGGACGCGGCACCGACCAGTCCCCCGCGCTCCTGCGGCGACCTCGCTCCCACCTCGTGAGGCTGGCCGGCGCGCGCCGCCACGGCCTCCTCGGCCTGTTCCACGCTCATGCGACAAACTCCAGCCCAGCGACGAGCCACCGGTCGCCGACCCGTCGCATCTCGACCTTGACCCGGTAGTCCCGGTTCTCGGGCCCGGTCGTACCGACGTTCGCCACCGTGCCCGTGGCCGCGACGTACACCGTCGCCTGGTCGCCGGTCGCACGACCGACACCGGTGGAGACGACCTTCCCGGTGGCCTCCACCTGGCTCGCGGCCACCGCCTTCCGGAGCTGTGCCGCCTGGCTCTTCAGGTCCTGCCGGAACGAGGCCGTGGCGCCGGCGAGGAGCTCCGTGAAGGCACTGTCCGCGTCCTTCGCACTGACCGAGATCAGGCGGGTGACCTCGGCCGACGCCGCGGCAGCGGCGGCTTCCTGCCGGTGCTGGGCGTTGACCTGGCTCCGCCAGGTCCAGGCACGCTGACCGGCAAGCACGAGCAGGACCACGCCGAGGACGAGCAGCGTGATGATCTTCGGGTTCCCCGAGCGCGCGGTCATCCCCACAACCCGACCGGCCGCAGGAACAGGGCCTGCCAGGCATGGCGCTGCGGGTCTGCGTCGGGCGAACCGCTGTCCGCGTACGACGCGCGGCCGGCCGCGGCGTTCGGGTCGACGCCCTCTGGCCACTCGCCCTGGCCGAACTCGAGACCGCAGGACGCGGGCAGGGGGCCGCGTGCGGGGCTGCCCGGGCACGGGAGGTTCCGGGCCCCGCGGATGGACGACGGGTTCTGGGGGGCGCCATCGCAGTGAGCGAGGGTGTCGACCTTGCGCACGGTGCGTGCCGCCGGACTGCGGCGGTCCCTGGTCGCCAGGTACCCGGTGCTGCACGCGGGAGGATTGTTGACACCGGCCCGGAGGTCGAGCTGCACGTCACCCTGCTTCGCCCTGGGGTTGACGGTGGACTGCAGCCGGCCGATGGTCGCCGGGTAGACGACGAGGGACTGCTCGAGCTGGGGCAGGTAGGTGTTGAGCACCTGGCCGCTGACCGACAGGTTGTCCAGCAGCATCGGCAAGGTGGACTGGAGGTCGTCGACCGTGGCGCTGACCGCGTCCAGGCCCGGACCGCCCGCGCGCAGCAGCGAGCGCAGGTCGGCGTCCTTCGAGGCGAGCTGCTGGGTCAGTTGGCGCAGGGACGCGGCATACCCGACCGTCTGTGGCGCAAGCCTCTGCTGGGTGGTCAGCACCGGCTCGAGTGCCTGGATGAGACCGGTCGTGGCCGCGATCCGGTCCTGGGCCTCGTCGATCAGCTTCCCGGACGCGTCGATGAGCTCCCCCACCTCCGGTCCGTTCGGCCCGAGACCCTCGTCGACCTGGTCCAGCACCTCGCTCGTCGTCCTCAGGGGCACGGACTTCAGGAGGTGGTTGACCGAGTCCAGGACGGGCGTGATCTGGGGCATCTCGACCGTGCGTGTCCTCGGCAGGACGTCGCCATCCTGGAGCGAGGCTCCGGGCGCGCCCTTCGGGACCAGGTCGACGTACTGCTCGCCGACCGCCGAGGTGCTGTGCAGCTCGGCGTCGACGTTCGCGGGGATCCTGGTTCCCGAGTCCAGCCGCATGGTCGCCACCGCCGACGTAGACCCGAGCTCGAGTGAGGAGACCTCTCCGACCTTGACGCCGCGGTACGTGACCAGCGCCTTCGGGTAGAGACCGCTGGCATCGCCGAACTCCGCCTTCACGTCGTAGACGCCGATGCCGACCATGGCGGGAACGCGGGCGTAGGTGAAGACCATGAGTCCGAGCGCGACGGCGGTCAGCACGGCGAAGATCCGCAGCTGCCGCTTGATGAGCCTGGTGAGAACCATCAGCAGAGTCCTAGGAGCGCGAGCAGGCAGGTGCCTGGCTTGGTGGCCGGCGGAGTGGCGGGGGGCGAGGTCGTGGTCGACCCGCTCCCGCTCGTCGAGCCGGTTCCGGGCAGGATCGGCCTGGGCGTCCCCGTGGTCCCCGAGACGGTCGGCGACGACGATCCCGGCAGGAGGCCGGCGAGCCAGCTCCCGGCGAGGCTCGAGCCGCGCAGGTCGAGGGTGGTGAAGAGGTTCGCGTAGTCACCGCGCAGCGCGTCGGTGGTCGTCATCGCGGGGAACGGAATGGTGAGCCCGATCTTGAGCGCGTCGGGCAGGGTGCTGCTGACCTTGCCGAGGCTGGTCAGGATCGGACGCAGCGAGTCGACGTTCCGCAGGAGGGCGGTCCGGCTGGCTCGGATCACCTGGGCCGCCTGGGCACCGGTCCTGCCGGTGTGCGTGACCGCCCGGACCAGCCTCGCGCGTTCCTGCTCCAGGGTGCGGAGGCCAGGTGCGAGCCGGTCGAAGGCAGCGGCCAGGGTGTCGCGGTCGCGGGCGAGGCCGGTCGAGAGCCGGTCGAGCGCCTCGATCGCCTGGACGACCTCGCTCTTGTTCTCGTCGAGGACCTCGAGCAGGTCATTGGTGCGTCGTACCAGGCTGCGCGTGTCGGGCACCCGGTCCCGGAGCGTGGTGGAGAGCTCCGAGGTGATCGTCTGGATCTGGGACAGGCCGCCGTTGTTGAGCAGGAGCGCGACCGCGCCGAGCACCTGCTCGGTGGCCGGGTAGGTCCCGGTCTGGGACACCGGGACGACATCCCCGTCGTGGAGGGTCTGGCCGTTGCCGACAGTGCCGCGAGCGGGGTCCGCTCCGGCAGCCGTCGCCGCAGGCGCGCTGACCTCGACGTACTGGGCGCCCAGGAGGGTCTTCTGGCCGATCGAGAACACGGCGTCGGAGGGGACGTCGGCCGACTTCAGCAGCCGCAACCTGACCTTGGCCTGCCAGTTCGACACGGAGACGCCCGCGACGGTGCCGATCACGACATTGTCCATCTGCACGGCCGAGTTCGGGACCAGGTTGGCGACCTGGTCGAAGGTGACCGTGACCGTGTAGCCCCCGCCCCCGACCGCCACCTGACCGGGCAGGGTGTGGTCGTTGGGCTGCAGGCTGCACCCGCTGAGGGCGACGGCGGCTGCCGCTGCCGTCGCCAGGAGTCCGAGCTTCACTGGTTCCCTCCCACGTTCGTGCCGAGCAGACCGGGCAACAGGGCGGTCAGGCCGCCGAGCACACCCTGGAGGCCTCCTGACCCCGGCGCGCCGCTCGCGCCGGCGCTGCCCTGGGGTGCCCCCGGGGCAGTCGCGGTGGTCTTCTGGCCGATCCCGCCGAGCTTCAGGAGGTTGACGAGGGGCGCGAGTGCGTCGCGGCACTGCTGCGCCGTCCCACCGGCACCCAGGAGTGCGCCACAGATGAGCTGGGCGCCGTCGGTGAGGCCGGTCAGCGAGGCGCGTCCGGTGATCGCCTGGTCCTCCATGACGTTGTGGAGATCGATCAGGGCCGTGGGCGCGATGTGCAGGACCCCGGCCAGCTCGTTGGACCGGTCGGCCAGCGCCGCGCTGAGCAGGTTCAGGTCCTCGGCGGAGCTCCGGATGCGGGCGCGGTTGTCGGTCAGGAAGTCCCCGGTGGTGCCCAGCGCCTGGGCGAGCGACGCGATGGCCCGGGTGAGCTGGCGCCGGTTGGTCGCCAGCACCGTGGAGACCGAGCTGAGCTCGCGCGTGAAGCCGGTGACCGCCGCGTCGTTGACGGCGAGGTTCTGGGTGAAGCTGTTCAGGTTGGCGATGGTGGTGAACAGGTCCGACCGGCCGTCGGACAACGTGGAGGCAGCGTCGCGAAGTCCCTTGACGGCGCTGCTGAGCTCTGCCGAGTTGCCGTTGCGCAGGTTCGCGTCGAGCGCCTGGATGGTCTGGCGCAAGGGCTGGTCGGACGACCCCTGGGGAGCCAGCGCGGTGGACAGGTCGGTGAGCTGCTGCTTGACGTCGTCGAACGAGACCGGCACGGCGGTGCGACTCAGCGCGATCTTCTGGCCGTCGCTCATCGCCCGTCCACCGGTGTACGCCGGCGACAGCTGCACGAACCTGCCGCTGACGAGGCTGGGAGCGACGATGGCTGCGTGAGCGCCAGCCGGGATCTTCTGCCCTCCAGCGACGGCGATGGTGACCCGGACCGCCGAGTCCTCGGGGTGGATGCCCGTGACCTCGCCGACCGGGACTCCGAGCACCTTGACGTCGTCGCCCTTGTAGAGGCCGTCGGCATTCTGGAAGTACGCCGTGACGGTGGTCTCGCGGGCGTCGCTGAGCACCAGGTACCCACTGAGGGCAAGGACGACCACGAGGAGCGCAACGGCCGCGCGGCGCGGGCGGATGGCGCTGAGGACACTCATTTCTGGACTCCGGACAGGATCGGCACCAGGGTGCTCGGCGACGTGAGGTTCTGGATGTAGGCGTCGAACCAGGGACCGCTGGAGATGGCCTCGCCGAAGGCGGTCGCGTAGCCCCGCAGTCCGGTGATGCTGTCCTGGAGCGCCTGCTTGTTCCGGTTGAGGACCTGGACGACCTGGTCGAGCTGGTCGAGGGCCGGCGCGAACGCGGCCCGGTTGTCGTCCACGACGCCGCGCAGCTGCGCCGAGAGCTCGTCGACGCTCTTCAACAGGCTGACGACCACGGCCTGCCGGGCATCGAGCTGCGCGAGCAGCGAGTTGCCCGACCCCAGCAGGGTGTCGATCTGCTTGTTCCGGCCGGCGAGGACGCCGGTGACCCGGGATGCGCGCGCCAGCAGGGACCGCAGCTCGTCGTCGTTGTCCTGGACTGCGGCCGTCAGCGAGGTGACGCCCTTGAGCGCGGGGCCGATGTCGTCCTGCGTGCCCTCGAGGACCTGCGTGGCCTGTCGCAGGGCTCCGGCGAGCTGTTCCTTGTCGATGTCGGAGGTCGTGCTCGCCAGCTCGTTGAGGGTGCTGGTCAGGTTGTACGGCGACGTGGTCCGCGCAGCGGGGATCGTGTCCCCCGCGTCGAGGGTGCCGCCTCCTCCCGGAACGAGCTCGACGGCCGCACGGCCGAGGAGGGTGATCGTGATGATGTGGGCCCGCGTCCGCGTGCCCAGGTCGACGCCGGCATGGGTGAGGACCAGGTCGGCGACGACCTTGTTCCCGGCGAGGCGGACACTGCGGACCTTGCCGACCTCTGCCCCGGAGATCATCACCGCGTCCCCGCCCTTGAGGCCACCGGCCTCCGCGAACTCGGCGTGGATGACGTCGTCGTTGCCGACGAGGGGGAGCTTGTTGAAGTTCAGGCTCGCGACGATGACACCCACGAGGAAGATCGTCCCGACGAGGCCGCGAACGGCGTTCCGGGCCGGCGTACCGTGACTCATCGCTTGCACCTCGAGACGTCCGACATGATCCACGGCGTGGTGAGGGACGGCCCGCCGAGGCCGCCCGTCTGGACCCGGACGCCGCAGAGGAAGAAGTTGAAGAAGTTCCCGTACGAAGCCGTGTTCTGGATCGCCGCATAGTGCTTCGGGAGCTTCTGGAGCACGGCTTCGAGGGTGGCCTGGCTCTGGTTGAGCCCACCCGCGGCCTCGCCGAGGGCGACCAGGTCTGGTTCGAGGTTCCCGCGGGCCGATCCGACCAGGGACGCCGCGTCGCGGGCGAAGCCGTCGATGCGCGCGGCCGAGTCCAGCACCTGCGTGTCCTGGCGCTCGAGGCCGTCGACGAGCTTGCTCAGCTCGTCGATCAGGACCTCGACGGTCTTGCGCCGGTCGTCGAACGTCCCCGCCACCGCGTTCAGGTTGCGGATGACCTGGCCGACGAGCTGTTGCCGATCGCCGATGGTCGTGGTGAACGATGCGGCTTGCCGCACCAGGTCGGAGATCGAGGAGCTCTCACCCTGGAGGACCTGGACGAGCTCGCCGGAGAACGCGTTGATCTCCTTCGGGCTCAAGCCTGCGAACAGCGGTTTGAAGCCGTTGAGGAGGGTGTCGAGGTCCAGGGCCGGCCTGGTCTGCGACTCCGGGATCGTGTCGCCCGCTGAGAGCGTCCTGGCCTTCGCGTCCGGGCGGGTGAGCTGGATGACGCGGTCCCCGATCAGGTTGCGGTACTGGATCGTCGCCTCGGTGGAGGTGTTGAGGTGCTGATCCTTCGGGACTCCGAACGTCACGAGGACGCTCGCGTCTCTCCGGACCCTGATCCCGGTGACCTTGCCGACGTTGACGCCGGCGATGCGTACGGCGTCGCCCTGCGCCAGACCCGAGACGTCCGCGAACACGGCCTTGTACTCGACCCGGTCCCCGGGCCTCGCTGCGGCGGTGATGACGCCGACCCAGTACGTGAACATCGCGGCGACGACCAGGAAGAGGGTGAGCTTGACGAGATCGGAGCGCTCGCGACGACGGACCACGCTGCTGCCCGACGCCCTTCCTCGGCGACGGCCGTTCGCGGTCGTCCCTGACGTGCTGCTGGTCGCGGTCATCGCCCGCCTCCGGCCAGGTTCGCGCCGCCGGCCAGGAGGCCGAACAAGGTGGTGAGCGTGCTCGCGGCCGGGGTCGGCTGCTTGCCGGCGTACGGGTTGGCACCGGTGTCGAAGAACGGTGGCGCCGCCTCTGCTTCCTCAGGCGTGACGTAGGGCAGGCCGTAGCACGCGGGGCCGCGGGTGTCGCCGATGAGCGGGAGGTTCCGGTCGTACTTGTACGGGTCACGCGCGGGGACGATGCGGGTGATCGTGGTGACCCCTGGATGGGTGCCTCCCACGGCTGCCTCCGCGAGCTTGTTGGCCGAGGCCAGGCCGAGCACGGTGCACGGCAGCTCCGGGGAGTACCTCGCGACCACGTCGGCAACCGGGGCGAACAGGCTGACCGTGGTGTGCAGACGCGTGCCGGAGCTGTCGAGGAGCTTGCTGGCGCCGGTGTCGAACGAGGTCAGACTGAGCACGAACGCACGCAGCGACGCCTGCTGGTCGGCGACCGTCTTGCTGGTCACCCCCGCTGACCTGGCCAGTCCGACCAGGTCCGGCGTGGCGTCGGCATACGTGGCCGCGACGCTCCTTCCGGCCCGGATGTCGGCGGTGAGGCTGGTCAGGAACGGATTGAACGACGCCAGGTACCGGTCGGTCTTCGTGATCAGGCCGCCGAGCACCTCACCGCGCTGGTCGACCGAGTCGGCGACCGCGGTGAGGGCCGCGTTGACCTGTGCTGGCTTCGCGGCGTCGAGGACCTTGGTGAGGTTCTCGAAGGCCTCGTCGACCTCGACCGTGACCCGATCCGCCCGGATCGTCGCACCTGCCTCGATCCGCGCCGACCCTGCCGTGCCGGGGTTGAGCTGGATGTACTTCGCGCCGAACGCGGTCGGCGGGACGATCCGGGCCGTGACGTCGCTCGGGATGCGGGCGAACTGGCCCTTGTCGATCTCGAGCCTGATCGTGACGTCGTCCGCGGTGGAGGCGGTCGCGTTGGTGATCTCTCCGACCCGGCCGATGACCACGCCACGGAGCTTCACCGGAGCGCCGGCTGACAGGGTGAGGCCGGCCCTGCTGGACTCGACGGTCAGCGGCACCGTGGAGCGGAAGGCCCCTCGATAGGTGGCCACGGTCCCTGCGACGAGCACGAGCATGAGCACGATGAAGGTGAGTCCGTAGACGATCCTGCGGTCGACCACGGCGCTCACCCCGCGATGTGGACCGACGGCCCACCCCAGATGGCGATACCGAAGATCAGGTCGACGAACATCGTGGCGATGAGCGCGGTGCGGACGGCGCTTCCGACCGCGCGGCCCACCCCGGCAGGTCCGCCCGAAGCCTTGAAGCCGTGGTAGCAGCAGACGGAGACGACGACCAGCGCCATCAGCACGACCTTGAGCATCGACAGGAACAGGTCGCCGGGGATGAGGAAGGTGTCGAAGTAGTGCTCATAGGTGCCGGGCGCCTGGTCGTAGCCCACGGTGACGACCAGGCGGGTCGCGAGCCAGCACATCATGACGGCGATCGCGTAGAGCGGGACGACGGCGATCAGGCCGGCGATGATGCGCGTGGTCACGAGGTACGGGACCGGCGGCACGGCCATGACCTCGAGGGCATCGATCTCCTCCGACACACGCATGGCGCCGATCTGCGCGGTGAAGCCCGCACCGACGGTGGCCGTGAGGGCGATGCCGGCGATGATCGGCGCGACCTCACGGGTGTTGAAGTAGGCGGAGAAGAATCCGGACAGCGCCGACACCCCGATGTTGTCGAAGGAGGTGTAGGCCTGGAGGCCGACCTCGATGCCGGACGCTGCGGTGAGGAACCCGATGACCAGCACGGTGCCGCCGATGAGGGCCAGCGCCCCGGAGCCGAGCGCGACCTCGGCGAGCAGCCGGACGATCTCCCTGCGGTAGTTCCGGAGGGCGTGTCCGAGCTGGACGTAGGCACGTCCGTGGAACGCCAGCTGGTCGCCGAGCTCGCGGACGCCCGAGAGTGAGGTCCCGACGCGCCGGGACATCGCCTGCGCGAGGCCCGGGGATGGACTTTCGGTGCTCACGTCAGGCTCCCAACTTGATCTGGAGGAACAGCGTGCTGATGACGCTGTTGGCGGCGAACAGGAGCATGAAGGCGAAGACGACCGTCTGGTTCACGGCTTCCCCGACTCCCTTGGGGCCTCCCTTGGCGTTGAGGCCGAGGTAGCAGGCGGTCAGGCCGGCGAGGAGGCCGAACACGGCAGCCTTCGCCTCGGCGGCCACGAAGTCCGGAAGGCCCACGAGCAGCGTGAGGTCGTTCAGGTACAGGCCGGGCGTCGCGCCCTGGAGCACCACCGAGAAGAAGTAGCCGCCGACCAGGCCGACGACGGTGACCAGGCCGTTGAGCGCGACCCCGACCAGGGTGGAGGCGACGACGCGCGGGACCACCAGCCGGTGGATGGGGTCGATGCCGAGGGTGATCATGGCGTCGATCTCCTCGCGGATCTTGCGGGACCCGAGGTCGGCGCAGATGGCCGTCGCGCCCGCACCGGCGACGACCAGGACGCTGACGATCGGCCCGATCTCCCGGACCACCGCAACCGCGGCCCCGGCGCCGGCGAGGTCGATGGCACCGATCTCGATCAGGAGCTGGTTGACCTGGAAGATGATGACGACGCAGAACGGGATGGACACCAGGACCGCCGGCCAGAAGGACACCGTCGTGATGAACCACGCCTGCGACACGAACTCCCGGAACTGGAACCGGCGCGTGAGGCCCTGCCTGAAGGTTTGGGCGACGAAGGCGTAGAAGTCACCGAAGGTCGTCAGCGCGCCGAAGATCGCGGTGGACTGGAGCGCCTCGCTGGCGATCCGGCTGCGCTCAGGGCTCATCCCCCGCGGCGCCAGGGGAGGCGTGTCGACGCGGTGGGTCGGCACCGCTGTCACGAGACCACCTGCCGCATTGCTGCGTCTGCGTCGTCCACGCTGACACGGACCGAAGCGCTCACAAGGTTCCCTTCGCTGCTGGGTGGGGAGGACGCGGCCATCACGTTTCGGGCCCGAGGGGACATCTCACCTGCCGGGCAGGTGCGGGCTCTCGTGAGTGCGACCAAAGTTGGACGAGCTGGTTGGACTGGAGGACAACCGGGCCCGAACCAGGGCCGGCCGCGACGGATCAGGCGTCGTAGTCGATCCGCACTTCCGCGGTCACCGGGTGTGCCTGGCAGGTCAGGACGTAGCCGTCGGCCACCTCCTCGGCATCGAGGACGTGGTTCTGGTCCATCACGGCCGTGCCGAGCAGGACCTTGGCCTTGCACGTCCCGCAGGCACCACCGGCACAGGAGTACGGCGGGTCGATGCCGTGCTGGATGGCGGCATCGAGGATCGACTCACCCGTGGACCGCAGCACGAACGCCGACTCGATGCCGTCCAGCGACACCGTCACGTCGCTGGCGATGTCGATGTCGACGGCGACGGCTGCGACGGCCTCGGTGTGGAAGACCTCGCTCAGCACCCGAGCCGGATCGGTGACCGGGCTCAAGGACGCCCTGACGCTCTCGACCATCTCCTCGGGGCCGCAGAGGAACCACGCATCGATCGCCGTACGGTCCGGGACCAGCCGGGCGACCAGGTCGGGGGTGATCCGGCCCGGCAGCTCCGCGGACGGATCCCGGGACAGAACGTGGTGGACGGTCAGCCGGTGGCCGAAGGTCTCCTGCAGGGCGCTGAGCTCGTCGCGGAACATGGTCGATCCGGTGGTGCGGTTCCCGTACACCAGCGTGAACCGGCTGGTGGGCTCCGACTCGAGCGTGGTGGCGATCGTGGACATCACCGGCGTGATCCCGGAGCCCGCCGCGATCGCGACGAAGTGGCGCGTGGACTCCGGGTCCAGGCGCACGTTGAACCCGCCCGTGGGGGTCATCACGTCGAGGATGTCGCCGACGGCCAGGGTGCCGTTGACGTAGCCGGAGAACGCCCCGCCGTCGATGCGCTTGACCGCGATCCGCAGGGTACGCGCCGACACCGGCTCCACCAGGGAGTACGAGCGGCGCAGCTCCCGACCGTCGACGATCGCCCGCAGGGTGAGGTGCTGGCCCTGCACGTACCGGTAGCGGGCGGCGAGATCCGGGGGGACCTCGAACGTCACGGCGACACTGTCCTCGGTCAGCCGGTCGACGGCGCTGACCCGCAGGGCGTGGAAGACCGGGCGTTGCCCGGTGCCCGACGACCCGGGGTGGTCCAGCTGCTCGGTGAGCCGGCGCCAGGTGCGGTACTCGCTCGGGGTGAGGGACCGGCCGAACCAGGTGGAGATGGCTGCGTTCCGGTCGAGGTAGGCCTGCTCGTTGCGGTGCCAGGCACGGACGTACCGGTAGAAGGGCACGCTCGGGTGGAGATGATGGACCAGGTGGTAGTTCTGGTAGACGAACAGCGGGGTGAGGATCTTCTCGCCGCCGACCCGGACCCGGGTCGCCTGGTACTTGTCCTGTCGCTGCGTCACGGTCAGGCCGTGGTGGGGCAGGTAGTCGAACCACCAGGCGAGCACCATCACCCCGAACCGCTGCGGGATCAGGAAGCCCCAGAGCAGCGCATGGCCGTGGCCGGCGATCGCCAGTGCGCCGAACGCACCGACGACCGCGGTGAAGACGGTGAAGGTGCTGACGACCTCCGCGATCGGCCGCTCCCTGACCCGGCGTACGTAGAACACGACGTACCAGAGGTCGACGGAGCCCCAGCGGAGGGGAAGCTGCCACCACGGCCCCTCACTGGTCCACGCGTCGGGGTCGACCGACTTGGGCTCGTTCGTGTTCCGGTGGTGCTCGATGTGGATGAACTTCACCAGCGGGAACGTCGCCCACGGCACCACGAACGGCACCGAGAGGTGCCCGAGCAGGTTGTTCACGCGGGTGTTGGTGCTGATCGCGTGATGGGTGGACTCGTGCAGCACGCTGAACATCAGGAACGTCACCGCCGCCCCCATCGGCACCGTCAGCCATCCGGTCCAGCCCGCGACGAAGACGCCGTACATCTCGAGCGCGAACAGCACCAGGTTCGCCACGAAGAGGAGCAGCGTCGGGCGCGCCAGGGAAGGGACCCGCTCCCCCGGGTCGGGCAGGCCCAGCACGGGTTGCCGGAGCTCCTGCCGGGCGGGGATCGTTGAGGATTCCATGGCGCGCGCCTCCTGCACGAGGGTGGATCGTGGCCGACGACAGCCGGAACGATGACGAGACGGCTCCGACCCTAGGGACGCGTCAGCTCCCGATGCTTGGACGTGCGCCCAAGGCAGCGAGGAAACGTTGGACGTTCTGCTGTGGCCCGACGCCGCCCGGACACCGGACCCTGTTCCGCAGTGCCACCGCGAGACCACGGTCTCCGGCACACACGGACGCTTCGCGAGAGGAACCGCCATGTCCACCTCCATCCACGGCGCGAATGCCGAGGCCCACCCCACCCCGTCCGACCCGCACGTGCTGCCGGAGTACATCGCCGTGGAGAACCCCGCCACGGGCGCGGTCATCGCCGGAGTTCCCGCGATGAGCCGCGCCGAGGTTGCCGGCCTCGCCCAGCGAGGCAGAGCAGCCCAGCCGGCCTGGGAGGCACTGGGCTACCGGGGCCGCGCGCGGATCCTCCGTCGGATGCAGCGCTGGATCGTCGACCACACCGACGAGATCGCGAACACGATCTGCGCGGAGACGGGGAAGGCCTACGAGGACGCCCTCGTCGCCGAGGTCAACTACGGGGCATCGGCCTTCGGGTTCTGGGCCGAGAAGGCCCCGGCGTACCTGGCCGACGAGCGCCTCCGTTCCTCCCAGCTGCTCGTCAAGGGGAAGCGCCTGGTCGTCCGCTACCGGCCGATGGGGCTGATCGGCGTCATCGGCCCGTGGAACTACCCGTTGACGAACTCCTTCGGCGACTGCATCCCGGCCCTCGCCGCCGGGAACAGCGTCATCCTCAAACCCTCGCAGGTGACGCCCCTGACCTCCCTTCTCCTGGCGCGAGGTCTCGAGGAGTGCGGCCTGCCACAGGACGTCTTCGCGGTCGCCACGGGTGCCGGGGAGACGGGCGCCGCCCTGATCGACGAGGTGGACATGATCATGTTCACCGGCTCCACCGCGACCGGGCGCCGGGTCGCCGTACAGGCTGCCGAGCGGTTGATCCCGGCCTCGCTCGAGCTCGGCGGCAAGGACCCGCTGATCGTGCTCGCGGACGCGGACCTCGAGCGGGCGGCGCACCACGCGGCGTACTACTCGATGTTCAACTGCGGGCAGACCTGCATCTCGATCGAGCGCGCCTACGTCGAGGCGCCCGTGTACGACGAGTTCGTGGAGCGGGTGACGAAGAAGGTCCGGGCGCTGCGCCAGGGCGTACCGCAGGGGCCGGGCAGTGTCGACGTGGGGTCGCTGACCTTCCCCGCGCAGGTCGACATCGTGCGCCGACAGGTCGAGGACGCCCGCGCCAAGGGTGCGACGGTCCTCACCGGCGGTCGCGAGGGACGTGACCAGGGCTACTGGTACGAGCCCACCGTCCTGGTCGACGTCGACCACGACATGGCGATCATGCGTGAGGAGACCTTCGGCCCCACGCTGCCGATCATGAAGGTCGCGGACGCCGACGAGGCGGTGCGACTGGCCAACGACTCCGAGTACGGCCTCTCAGCGGCGGTCTTCTCCCGGGACCTGTCGCGCGCCGAAGCGGTCGCGCGGCGCCTGGAGGCAGGAGCGGTCACGATCAACGACGCCCTGGTGAACTACACCGCCCTCGAGCTCCCGATGGGTGGCGCCAAGCCCGGCTCGGGCCTCGGTCACCGCCACGGCCCCGGCGGGATCAGGAAGTACTGCCGTCAGCAGTCGCTGCTGGTCTCCCGCTTCCACCTGAAGCACGACCTGCACATGCACCCGTACACCGCCCGACGCACACGGCTGCTCACGCGGGTGCTGCGGATGCTCAACCGGGGCGAACGCGCGCAGGCCTGAGGCCGTCACGACGGCCGGCTGCGCCCCGGCGGGGTCGCGGGCGGGGCGGGGAGCCTCGTGAACCACCGGAGGGCGAGGTCCAGCTCGGTCGAGCCTTCGACCACCGACCGGCCCAGCAGCTCCTCGGCCCGGTCGATGCGGTAGCGCACGGTGTTCTTGTGCACCGACAGTGCCTTCGCCGCGGCCTCCACGCTGTGGTGGACGAGGAGGGCCTGCAAGGTCTCGCGGAGGCGTTCGGCTCCCTCTCCCGGCTCCGCGAGGGGGCCCAGCGTGCGTACGACGAAGTCGGGCATCCCCTCCGCGCCGGCGACCAGAGTGAGCAGCTCGACATCGGAGAACAAGGTCAGTGCCGACCCGGGGTGCGAGCGGAGCGCGAGGCGCTGCACCGCCAGGGCGTCGCGATGGGTGGCGCGAAAGCCGGCCACTCCCGGCGCCGGCGCACCCACGGCCGCCGTGATGTGGCGCTCCGCCAGCCAGTCCTCGATCTCACGCAGGCGGGGCAGGTCCGGTTCCGTGCGTGAGCTGGTCCAGCACCACAGGTCACGACCTCCGGGGTGGATCACCAGAGACCTCCGCAGCCCGAGGTGGTTCGTCAGGGTTGCGGCCGCACCGCGCAGGTCGGCGATGACGTTGTCGTCGAAGGTGTTCAGCAGGATCGCGGTGTTCACCCCGGACAAGGGGTGCCCGTCGAGGCTGGCCGAGGCCACCCTGGCGTCGGTCACCTCGCCGTCGAGGATCGCGCGTACGGCGTCGAGCTGGCGTGCGGCGCCGCCCTGCCTGATCCGGTCGACCTCGTCGTTGTAGATCTGCAGGGAGGCCTCGACCGAGCCGTCGAACCAGGCGCTGGCTCGGGTCCAGAAGTGCACCAGCACCTCCTTCTCGTCGAACTCCGCCGGTGGCAGCCGGTCGACCACGTCGATGATGTACTGCCAGACCTCGCGTTGCGCGTTCGAGTAGATGCGCAGGATCACGTGCAGGGGATGCCCGCGCTGGGCGACAGCCTTCGCCACCTCGGCCGCGTGCGGGACCAGCCGGAACTCCTGCTCGCTCTGCCCGAGGTGGGTCAGGAACGACCGCCAGTGCGAGACCGTCGCGACCCGCACGGCCTCCGCGAGCACCGGGTCGTTGCGCACCTCCTGCACGCTCTCGAAGACACTGCCCAGGATCCGGTCGACCCAGTTGTCGACCGAGTCGGCCTGCAGCTCGGCACGAACGAAGTCCTCGACCCACGGGGTGTTCCCGGACAGCACGATCTCGTTCAAGGGTTCCTTCCTGGGGCCGTGCGGGCTGGTCAGCGCCCACCCTAGAGGGGCGGTGGCGACCGGCACTGCGTCTGCGCGGAGGGCGGGACGTCGATCGGCGGGCCGCGGACCTTCTCGTTGCGGAACCACACAGTGCGCTACCCCCGGCACAACCAGAGGAACCAGAACGCCGCCCCGAAGGACGGCTTCTTGGTGGAGCTGAGGGGATTCGAACCCCTGACCTTCTCTGAAGGACGAAGCCCATCGAGTCCTCGACGCATCTCGGTCTCTCTCGTCCCAAACCGCTCAATCTGCAGCCCTGCAACGGATCTGAGATCTTCTGGTCGCCAACGTTATCTCACCAACTCGGATGAATTCGGAGGTCTTCGGACGTCCTTTCTGCTGACTTTCCGCTACCTCGCGTCGACACGCCCAGATTGACGCAGTTCAACCGAGCCCTTCCAGTATCGGAGATCTGATCCAATACGCCCGGGGAGGAGAGCTGATGTGGCATGACACAGAGTGCTACGCAAACCTGATGGACTGGACCCATGACGACCCCGGTGCACTCGACGACGAAGACGGGCTCACTCGGCGAGCTCAAGGCGCAGGTCATCTTCGCCGAAATTGGGTGGGCTCCCCCGGTCAAGCTGTCCGAGGACATCGGAACCGACCTCGTCACGTCCGCCCGCGATAGCGCGGCACTAGAGGACAAGGCGAATTCCTGGGACGTCGGCGCGCCGGTGTTCATGCAGGTCTCCGCGTGGGCGATCAGGAAGCGTACGGTGCCGGAGGTCGGGCCCGCGCCTTCGGGTCTCAGGGACGAGCGGTGAGCGCCGGGCCGGCGTCCCGGTCCACTGTCTCGACGGCGTCGAACCAGACGGCCTCGCCGCAGCGGTTACAGGTCATCTGCTGGTCGATCTCTCCGCCACACTCCGAATGGAGGGCGCGCCTGGGTGGGCCCTGCTCGCTTGGGTAGAAGCGGTCTCCCCATTTTGCGAGATGGAAGAGCACCGGTTGGAGGGCGCGACCCTTGTCGGTGAGGTGGTACTCCCAGCGGCGTGGTCGTTCCTGGTAGGCGCGGCGCTCGACCAGCCCGGCGTCCTCGAGCCTCTTGAGTCGGGTCGACAGCACGTTGGGTGCGATCTGCAGGCTGGCGGTCAGGTCGTCGAAGCGGGTCACCCCGAAGGACAGGTCGCGAATCACGAGAAGGCTCCAGCGCTCCCCGATGACCTCGAGCGAGCGGGCGATCGAGCAGTCCTGCGATGCGTAGTCACGGCCAAGCACTGCATCAGTCTAGCGCAGTGGCTTGCATGATTGAAGTCACTGGCTAGAGTGACTACGACCATGCAACTGACTGGGCTGGTTCGAGACGGCCCCGAGAGAAGAGACGACAAATGAAACCCACCGTTCTGGTGACCGCGGCCGCGGGCAACACCGGCTTCCCTGCCGCGATGAACCTCCTCGAGACCGGGCATCCGGTCCGTGCCCTGGTCCGCCGTTCGAGCGAGCGCACCCAGGAACTCCACAGCCGTGGCGCGGAGATCGTGACGGGGTCGATGGACGACTACGCCGATGTTCGCCATGCCCTGAAGGGGGTCCAACGCGCGTACTTCTGCCCGCCCTTGCTGCCCGGCCTGCTCGACAAGGCGGCAGTGTTCGCAGCCGCGGCCGAGGAAGAGGGTCTGGAGTTCATGGTGGCGATGAGCCAGTGGCTGGCCCATCC
>Ga0255338_1003292_pt1 | contig 19842 bp, 15 predicted proteins | sample MeOH1_35cm_T4_19_FD_203715 | JGI IMG/M metagenome (GOLD analysis project Ga0255338, IMG submission 203715) | Sandy soil microbial communities from University of British Columbia, Vancouver, Canada - MeOH1_35cm_T4_195 | ecosystem: Engineered > Artificial ecosystem > Sand microcosm > Unclassified ...
CTACTTCCACAATTGCCCGTACGAAGGCGTGTGGAAGGACAATCGCCGCCGCTTCACCGAACGCACGCCCTTGTGGGACGTGCTCCACAAATATGGCCATGACTACAAGCTGGTGCTGGTCGGTGACGCTTCGATGAGCCCGTACGAGATCACCCATCCGGGCGGCTCGGTCGAGCATTTCAACGAGGAGGCGGGCGCGGTGTGGATGCACCGCCTGACCACCACCTATCCCGCGGCGGTCTGGCTCAATCCGGTGCCCGAACAGCAATGGGGCTATTCGCAGTCAGTCCGCATCATCCGCGAACTGATGAACGACCGCATGTACCCGCTGACCCTAGCGGGGCTGGACGACGCGATGCGCGAGCTGACCCGGAAGCGTTAGGCCCGTCTATTTCGTCACCGGCTGTGGAATGACGGGTGCCAGGCCGTCAGTCACCGCCTGCGCGTCGACGAGGAGGTCCGCCGGGAATCCGGAATCACCCGCATTGGCAAATTTCACGAAGGCGACGTCGATCCTTTGGCGGACGGGCGCGATCACGAATCCGGTCTTGCCCCGGGCTTTCGCGATCAATGCCGCGTGAAGCAACAGGGCCTCCCCCGCAGGCACGCCGTCCCCGTTGGTGACGACGATCCCCTCCCACCCCCGGAGATTGCCGCTCTTGGCCGCAGTGAGATATTTGGATTTCTCGATCCGCCACGTGTTGCGGGCAAGCCCGCTATAGGCACCACCGGAGATGGGATTGCGAATCGCCCCCCACAACAGACCAGCCGCATTCTTGCCCTCCGTCATCGCCGCATAGCGCACGTCGAAGAAAGTCTTGCGGATCGCCTCCGGCTCCGTCGCGAGCGCGCCAGTCAGCTGGTCCGGCTTCGCGCCGGCCCGCAGCCGCTCGCTCAGTGTCGCAACGGCGGCCGCTCCGGGCTGAAGCCAGCGCGAGCGTGCCGCGAATGCCGCACGCGCCGCATCGAGCTGCCCATTGGCCAGCTTTTCGATCACGCCGAGGAAATCGAGCGCCTCGGCCGCCTGACTGATCTCCGTATTGCGGGACATCGCTTCGGGGCCGGCCGCGAGTTCCTCGACATCCTTGCGGGCTTCCGCGCCAAGCGCTCGCGCCTTGTCCATCTGACCCGCGAGCGCATAATCGACGGCGATGCCGGAGGTCAGCGCGGGAAGCTTGATGGGTCCCTTCTCCTCGGAGCGGATGGAGTCGAGCAGCGCCCGCAACGTCTGCAGATCATCCGCCGCCCCGGCGAAATCGCCGTTCCATCTTCTCGCTGCGGCGCGGACCGTGATGCCGTCCGGACGCAATCGGGCATATTTATCGACAAAGGCCCGTTTTTCCGGCGGCAACGCCGGTGACACCCCGACATAGCGCAAGGCGTGAACGAAATTATCCAGATCCCAGGGCGATTCCTCCGCCATGGCGATCGCTGTCTGCTCCGCCTTGTCCGGCTTGCGCTGGCGCAGCAGCGCAGCCGCTTCCAGTTCGAGGGCGGACAGCGCCAGGCTCTGGCGAAATCCGATCGAAGAGGCGACTGGCCCGTTCATCGCGTGCACCTCGCGGGTATCCGCGATCGCCGCGTCATACTCCTTCGCCTCGATATGATGGATCGCCCGCGCCAGGATCAACTGCGCACGGCGAACCTCGTCCGATTCTCCGGCCAGCGCCGCATCGCACGCCGCAACGCCCTCGGCCCCGACATAACGTTTGGAAATATCCGCTGATTCGTGCGGCGGCGCCAGCAGCCCGACGACGAGACTGAGCGAGATCAGCCGGGCCGCGCTTTCGCCAACAGACATATTGTCAGGCAAGCCATCGCAGCGCAGATAATGCGATGGCGGCTTACCCTTGGACGCCGGCGCGGGCATCTGCGCGACGACTGGCGGCGCCACCGCCGGCGGCGCCTGTTCCGGCGCAGGCGTCGGCGGTGGCGGGGCGGCCTGTTGCCGAGCGATAGCTCCTGACGAGACGCAGCCGAGCCCCAGCGCCACCACGCGCACCATCATCTTCCGCATCCGAATCCCCCAGTGCCGATCAACCCCGCGCGGTCATGCCATTGGAGGATGGGGCTATTCAAGCTGGCCCGCTCGCCGGTCGAGACCTCAGCCGGCGCACGCGCGCAGCCCGCCGGGCGCGAGCCGCGCATCCCGGCCGCCACGGCGCGTGCATCGATATGCGGTGCGCCAAATGACTCGAGCGGTCAGGTCGCGCCCGGCCTTCCGGCAGATTGGTCCCCTCCAGCATTGCCGTCTCGACGAAAGCGCGTGCCGTGGCGCGGTTCAGCGTTTGGACCCGGTTTGATCCATCCTGTCGTCCGGCTAGGCGAAGCCGTGCCTTTTGACCGGAATCAAAGGAACGGGCGCGTGCGCGTCGCACCATGGTCCGTCCAACACACAAGGGAGCGTCGAGATGGCATTTTCGGGAGATGACTGGTTTCTGTATCTGGTAGTCGCGTCGATGCTGTTCTTCATCCTGGTGGTCGGCTTCGTCAGCCTCACCGATCGCGATCCGGCCTGATTCCGGTCCCGACTCAATAGAGCAGATACGGGCGACGCGCGACCGCCCAGGCAGCCTCGTCCGGCTCGGTCACGGCGTCCAGATCGGCCGGGCCCGCCGTCGCGTCGTCGACCCATTCGCGCAGCCCCGGTCCGCCGTTGATCACGTCGATGGCGAGTTTGCCGAACTCATATTCATACGGGAAATCGCGCCATAGTGGATAGTCGGGATAGAGGCGCCGGATCGCCTTGAAGGCGAGCGCCTGCACGCGCCACGGCCGGAAGGCGTGATGATCATAGGCCGGCCCCTCGGCATGGATCTGCACGCCGTTGCAAAGCTGCCCGACATGCTTGTGGAAGGTCGGCTGGAACCAGATATCGCGCAGGAGGCACCCGGCCAGCCAATCCGGGGCAAGCCCGCGCATCGCCGCGATTATCGCGCGCGCGTCGATATCGGGCGCGCCGAACAGTTCGAGCGGTCGCGTGGTGCCCCGCCCCTCGGACAGCGTGGTGCCCTCGAGCATCACCGTGCCGGCATAGTCCCGCGCCATGGGCAGGTTGGGCGCATTCGGGCTGGGGTTGATCCAGATCCGCTCGCCCAGCGGCCAGCCATAGCCGGGGCCCGCCTCGGGCGCCCACCCTTCCATCTCGATCACCCGATAGTCGACATCGAGTCCCAGCGTGGCGATGAACCAGTGGCCCAGTTCACCCAGCGTCATGCCGTGTCGCATCGGCATTGGCCCGGCGCCGACAAAGCTCTCCCAGCCTGGCAGCAGGGTCAAACCCTCGACCGGGCGCCCCGCCGGGTTAGGCCGGTCCAGCACCCATACCGATTTGCCATGCTCGGCCGCGGCCTCGAGCACGTAGCGAAGGGTCGTGATGAAGGTGTAGATGCGGCAGCCGAGATCCTGCATGTCGACCAGCATCACGTCGAACGTGCCCATCGACTGGCCCGTGGGACGGCGGACCTCGCCGTACAGGCTGAAGACCGGCATGCCATAGGTCGGATCAGTGAAGTCGGGCGACTCCATCATATTGTCCTGCAGGTCGCCGCGCACGCCATGCTGCGGCCCGAACACCGCGCTGACGTTCAGCCCGCTCGCGACCAGCGCGTCGAGCGAATGGGTCAGATCGGCGGTTACGGAGGCCGGATGGGCGAGCAATGCGACCCGCTTCCCCTCCAGCGGCTTGCGCAAGCCAGGGTCGGCGAGGAGGCGATCGATACCGAATTTCATGGCCCGGTGGGTGCCGCGAGGCGCGCGGTAAAGCAATCCCGGTTGTGAAAATCCGGCGGGCCCGGCGCATGGGCTAGCGCCCAATAGGATTTGCTGCCGTCCTTCGCCTCGATGATGGCCGAGAGGCCGAGGAGCAGTTCACCCGCACGCGACCAGTCGGGAGGCAGGGCTGAAACGCGCACTTCAAGACTGTCCGTACGGAACCTCACCATTACGCTGAAGGCTGTATCGACGGCAGTCATGCCCGCGCGATAATCTTCGAACGCGTAGAGAGCCCATCGCAACGATGTCGTGGCATTGAGCTCGATATAGTCCGGTTTGTCGGGGCGCCCCACAAAAGCCTCGAAGCAGCTATGTTCCCATAGCCGATCGGTGGGGCCGGAGGTTTGGGGCGGCTCGCCATCCGGCCAAAGTACATCCTCGATCGCGCCGGTCACACAATAGTTCAGAAACAGGCCACCGCCCGCTTCCCGATCGACATCAACCGAGATCGACTGGATGGCATGGCTCGGGAAATCAGGGTGAGGTTCCAACCTCCACTCCTTCTTTCCCAGCGAAGGCTGGGGCCCAGTCGGGATATCGGTCATGATCTACGCCGGCCTTCGTGACGATGCGTCGGGCGTGTCGTTACCGGGCCAGCAACGGGTCGAATGTGCCCCGCACATTCAAGGATCGTCCAGGGGACGATCCGACCCGATGCTCCTTCGTTGAGGAAGGCAGAAAGGAAAAAGGAGAAGTTCATGGTTGCGCGATCCGGTCGTAAAGGTCTTCCCAATCCGGATTGAATCCTTCGATCTCGCGCACCTTCCATGCCCGCTTCCAGGCTTTCATTCGAAATTCCCGTACCCTTGCCGATTCAAGGTCGCCATGAACTTCGTACCAGACCAGGGAGCCGACAATCGCACCTCTTGGTGAATCCCTCCACGACACCATTGCGATGTTCCCACGCCCTTCGGACGAGATCGTTGGTCGAGCCGATATAGATCGTGCCGTTGCGCTCGCTCGCCATGATGTAAACGCAGAACTGCTCATCCAAGAAATGTCCCCCAACTGGACCCCAGCCTTCGCTGGGGAAGGACGGTTAACGAATGGGTTTTCAGTCCATCACGTCTCGTTCGAAGCCCAATAGGCCCTGAAGAGATCGCCAACGCTCACCCCGTCGATCGTCATCCCCTCGACCGCCGAATCCGTGATCGCCACGCCCGCCAAATCGGCGTCGCTGATCCTGGCCCCTGCGAGGGTGACGTTCCGGAACGACGAGGACGACATGTCGACATCCTCGAACGAAGAGCCCGCGAGCCCGCAATCGAGCACCTCCAGCTTCTCCCGCGTCTGATGCAATTTCATGGATTCGCTCCGGCTTTTCCAATCCCCCTGGCTATGCCCAATCCGGCAGAATTCCAACGGCGCGCCACCCGAATCCACAGCGACTGGAAAATCCCGCGCAATACGCCTATGTGCGCGGCTTCCCATGGCAACAATCCTTCCCACCCCGCCGAAAATCGGCATGGTTTCGCTCGGCTGTCCGAAGAATCTCGTCGACAGCGAGCGCATCCTCACCAAGCTCCGCTCGGACGGCTACGCCATGTCGCCGGACTATGCCGGGGCGGACGTGGTGCTCGTCAACACGTGCGGCTTCCTCGATTCCGCCAAGGAGGAAAGCCTCGAAGCAATCGGCGAGGCGATCGCCGAAAATGGCCGGGTCATCGTCACGGGCTGCATGGGCAAGGAGGCGGAAACGATCCGCGCCCGCTTCCCCAATGTGCTCGCGGTCACCGGCGCGCATCAATATGAGGAAGTGGTCGGCGCGGTGCACGAAGCGGCGCCGATGCCGCCCAGCGCCTTTCTCAACCTCGTCCCGGAAAGCGGGCTCAAGCTCACCCCGCGCCACTACAGCTATCTGAAGATCTCGGAAGGCTGCAACCATCGCTGCGCCTTCTGCATCATCCCCAGCCTGCGCGGCGATCTCGTGTCGCGGCGCCCCGACGCGATCCTGCGCGAGGCGGAGAAGCTGATCGAGGCCGGCACGAAGGAACTGCTGGTCATCAGCCAGGACACGTCGGCCTATGGCGTCGATATCCGCCACCAGCCGCGGATGTGGCACGGGGCGGAAGTCCGCGCGCACATGACCGACCTGTCGCGCGAACTCGGCAAGCTCGGCGCTTGGGTACGGCTCCACTATGTCTACCCATATCCCCATGTCGACCAGGTCATCCCGCTGATGGCCGAGGGGCTGGTGCTCCCCTATCTCGACATTCCGTTCCAGCACGCCTCGCGCGCCGTGCTCAAGGCAATGAAGCGACCGGCCAACGAGGCGAAGATACTCGAGCGCATCAAGAACTGGCGCGCCATCGCGCCCGACATCGCGATCCGCTCCACCTTCGTGGTCGGCTTCCCGGGTGAGACGGAGGACGATTTCAGATATTTGATGGACTGGCTCGAGGAAGCGCAGCTCGACCGCGTCGGCGCCTTCCGCTTCGAGCCCGTCGAGGGCGCGGCCGCGAATGCCCTGCCCGACCAGGTGCCCGAGGAGATCAAGGAAGAACGCTACGCCCGCCTGATGGAGCTGACCGCGCGGATCTCGGCGGACAAGCTGCAGGCGAAGATCGGCCGGACGCTCGACGTGATCATCGACGCGGTCGAAGGCGACGGAGCAACCGGCCGCTCCAAGGCCGATGCGCCCGAGATCGACGGCGAGGTCCATCTGCGCGACGCCGGGCATCTGCGGCAGGGCGATATCGTCCCGGTCGAGATCGAGGACGCCGACGAGCATGACCTGTTCGGCGTGCCCGTCGCCTAAGCAGCCAGGGCACGAAGCTTCGTCGCCATGTCGCGCGGGTCAGAGCGTGACGGTCCGCTCGCTGCGATAATAAGCGAAGGTCAGCCACGTCGCGACCGCGCCGAGCAGGTGCCAGACAGCGTGTCCCTGGACCAGGCTCGACGGCGTGCAGACCAGCCCATGCTGGTCAAGGTTCCAGATGCCGAAGGCGATCGCATTGACCAGGATGCCAGCCCCATAGAAGCGCAGGCGCGCGCCCGGCCGCCGCGGCCGCGCAAGGCCGAGCTCAACCGCGATCGCCGCGATCAGCACCACCGCGAACAGCCAGCGTCGCGCCTCCGGGGCCGCGATCAGCACCGCGACCAAGGCAGCACATAACAGGACATACAACGCGATCGCGTGCCGGTCCGGAATGCCTTTCCAGCGGGAAAGGGCGCTCACCAACAGGAAGCATCCGACCAGATACATGCCGAGCACGTCGAAGAACTGGCCCCACAGGGTCAGCGTCGCATGCAGGAGCAACGATCCCAATCCGACGATGACCGCCGTGATCCCGAACGCCATGGCCGCGACCGGCGCCATCGCAGAGCCGCGCGCCGGAGCGCGGGCGAGCACCATCATCAGGAAGCCAGCGAACACGAAGCCGAGCGACGACCAGCTATCGGCCGGCTGCAGGATCAGCGACCCGATCCGCGGCATCTCGCAGAAGCAACGTGTCGCGGTGCAGGTCGCCGGCGCGTAGACCGACCAGTCCGGCCCAAGCACCAGCAGCAGCGCAACCGTGCCCAGCGCAGCGAAGGCGGTCAACGCCAGGGCGATCAGCGCATGGCGCACTTGGATCCGCTCCATCGATCCTCCCCTTCCCGGGGAGAGTGTAGCGCGCCCGGATCACCCGGCCAAGCGCGGCCGCCTAGGCGCGTTTGGGCAGCGCATAGGCGATGACGGCATCGCCGATCGGCGTCTCCATGAAGTGATGACCACCCGCGACGATCACGAGATATTCGCGGCCACCCTGTTCGTAGACAATCGGCGTCGCCTGGCCACCCGCCGGCAACACGTCGGACCACAGGGTCTTGCCCGTGCGCAGATCGATCGCACGGATCAGGTTGTCGGTTGCCGCGGCAACGAAGATCACCCCGCCCGCGGTGACCACCGAGCCGCCATTGTTGGGCGTTCCGATCGTGACCGGCAGATGCGAGGGGATGCCGAACGGCCCATTGGTGCGCGCGGTCCCGAGCGGGCGGTCCCACAGGGTCTTGCCGGTCGCAATGTCGATCGCCCGGATCCCGCCATAAGGCGGTTGCTTGCACAGCAGCCCGGTGAACGGCATCCGCCAGCCGGCATTGACGTTGATGGCATAGGGCGTGTTCGCCTGGGGATCGCCCGCGCCTTCGACCCCGCCGATCTTGCCACGCGCCTGATCGCGGGGCGTCCAGCCGCGCTTGTTCGCCTCGGCACGGGGTACCAGCTGCACATAGTTCGGCATGTCGTTGTAATTCGCCACGATCACGCCCCGCTGCGGATCGACTGCGATACCGCCCCAGTCGCTGCCGCCATTATAGCCGGGATACTGGATCGAATGGCGGTCCGCCTCGGGCGGCGTGAAGAAGCCCTTGTAGCTCGCCCGGCGGAACTGGATGCGGCAGACCATCTGATCGATCGGGGACATGCCCCACATGTCGCGCTCAGTGAGCGCCGGCTTGCGCAGCGTCTGCCATAGCGAGACGATCTGGGTCGGCGCCCGCTGCCCGGGCTCCACGCCACCGCCGGGCGCCTTGATCGTGCCGACCGGCGTCAGGGGGCGTCCGGTACGGCGATCCAGCACATAAAGGTCGCCCTGCTTCGACGGGAGCACCAGTGCGGGCGTGCCCTTATAGTCGATCAGCGTCGCCTGGCTGCCGAAGTCGTAATCCCATACGTCCTTTTTCACGGCCTGGAAGCGCCAGCGCGGCTTGCCCGTCATCACGTCGATCGCGACGAGTGAGGTGGCGAAATCATTTTCCGCGGGGCGGCGCAGCCCCGAATAATAGTCCGCCGTCGAATTGCCCATCGGCAGGTAGACAAGGCCAAGCTGCTCGTCTCCCGAAGCGGTCGTCCACATGTTCGGCGTACCGCGCGTATAGGTCTGCCCCGCTGGCGGCATGCCGGTGATGTCCGGCCGCATCATGTCCCACGCCCAGCGCAGCTTGCCGGACACGGCATCATAGGCCTGGATCACGCCCGAGGGCTCCCAGCGATCCTGCCCGTCGAGCACCTGGTGGCCGGTCACGATCACTCCGCGCACGATCGTCGGCGCGGAATTGATCGACACATAGCCCGGCGGCACGACACCCATGCCGGCCTTGATATCGACCTGGCCGCCGGCCCCGAAATCCGCACAGGGCTTACCCGTTGCCGCATCGAGCGCGAAGAGCCGCCCGTCGAGCGTGCCTTCGATGATGCGCGTCGCGCAGGCCGAACCGGCAGCAACCCCCGGCACCGCATAATAGCTCACGCCGCGGCATGCCGCGGTATAGGGAATGGCCTCGTCGGAAACCCTGGGGTCGAAGCGCCAGCGCTGCCTGCCCGTCGCGGCGTCGAGCGCGATCACGAGGTTCTTGGGGGTGCAGACATAGAGGCTGTCACCGATCTTGAGCGGGGTGTTCTCCGCGCCATAGGTCTTGGCGATCGCCGGGCTGGAAGGCATGTCGCCGGTATGCGTCAGCCAGGCACGCTGCAGCTTGCCGACATTCGCTGCGGTAATCTCGGTCAGCGGCGAAAAGCGCCGCGCGCTGTAGGTGCCACCATAGGCCGGCCAGTCGGCGCCGGTCGCCTGCCCGGACGGATCGCCCATGCCCGGCGACTGCTGCGCGGGCAATGCGGCAACGGCGCTGTCACGCCCGCCCGCCAGCGCAGCGAACAGGATCGCGGTCGCCACCAGCACGCCCGCCGCCGATCCGAGCGCGACCCGCCAGCGGCCCGGCGCCCTCGAGAGAGTTGGCATCACGAGGATCACCGCAATCAGCAACACGATCGGCGCGATGATACGCGGTACCAGCGCCCATGGATTCGTGCCGGTCTCGAAGAACGCCCAAACCAGGGTCAGCACCACGACGGCGCCATAGATCCAGCCCCCGAGCGATCGCTGCCGCGCGAGCATCCAGCCCGCTACGAGCATCGCCGTGCCGGTGACCAGATAATAGGGAGAGCCGCCCAGCGCCGCGAGCCACACGCCTCCTACCGCCAGTACGAGCCCGATCAGCGCGATCACTGCGCCGAGGACGATGGCTGACCAACTGTGGCGATTGCCCATGACGACTTCCCTGTCCGACGCTCCCACCCGAGGGCCCAACAGGCGGGCGTTTCCATTGTTCCGATGACAAAGCCATCATGATCCGCCGATGCGGGTGGCACCGGCTTCACGAGCGCGCTCCGGCCTCCTATGGTCGCTGCCGTTCAGCTGCTCCCGGAACCCCAGATAGATGCCCATTTTCCGTACCGCCGTTGCCGCCCTCGCCTTGTTCGCCGCCACGCCGGCCCTCGCCCAGACGCTTAGCGCCGGCGAACGCGCCCAGGTCGACCAGATCGTCGCCGACGCGCTGGCGAAGAGCGGCACGCCATCGGCTTCGGTCGCGATCGTGCGCGGCGGCGAGGTCGTCTTCGCCAAGGCCTATGGCAAGCAGTCCGAGGCAATGCCCGTCGCGCGCGACGATGCGCCCTATCAGATCGCATCCATCTCCAAGCAATTCACCGCCGCCGCAGTCCTGCTGCTCGCGCGAGACGGCAAGCTGAGCCTTGACGACAAGGTCGCGAAATATGTGCCGGACGTCACGGGCAGCAATGCGATCACGATCCGCCAGCTGCTCTCGCACACATCCGGCCTGCAGGACTATTGGCCGCAGGATTACAGCTTCAAGGCAATGGCGACCCCCGTCTCGCCGCAGGGCATCGTCGATCGCTGGGCCAAAAAGCAACTCGATTTCGCCCCTGGTACCCAGTGGCAATATTCGAATACCGGCTATGTCGTCGCCGGGATGATCGTCGAGAAAGTGGCCGGGGTGCCGTTGCTCGACTTTCTCAAGGCGCGCATCTTCAAGCCGCTCGACATCGTCGCCTTCGACCAGGATCTCGCGATCGGCAAGGGGTTCCCGCAGGGCTATGGCCGCGCCGCGATGGGCCCCGTCCGCGCGGTGACCCCCGCCGCGCATGGTTGGCTGTATGCGGCCGGCGAACTGTCGATGAGCGCCCGCGATCTCGCCAAATGGGATATTGCGCGGCTCGACCGCCGCATCCTCGCACCCGAGGACTGGATGCTCCAGGAAACGCCGGTGAAACTCGCCGACGGATCAAGCAACGGCTATGGCCTGGGCGTTGCCACGGGCAGCGCCAACGGCCGCCGCTATGTCGAACATAGCGGTGAGGCGGTGGGCTTCCTGTCGGAGAACATCGTCTTCCCGGACGATCGCGCCGCCATTGTCGTCCTCACCAACAGCTGGTCGGGCGACGCCTTCATGGCGATCGCGCAGGGCGTCGCCAAGGCTGTGCTGCCCGCGCCGCCCGCCGACGCAGCGGATACCGCCGCGCTGGTGCGCGTCAGGCGGGTATTCGACCAGTTGCGCGGCGGTACGCTCGACCGGGCGCTGCTCACCGAAGACGCCAATTATTATTTCACCCCGGTAACGCTCGACGATTACCGCAGCAGCCTGTCCCCGCTCGGCGAGCCGGCCAAGTTCGAGCAGAGCGGCAAGGCGCGCCTTCGGGGCGGCTTCGTCAACCGCAACTACCGCGTCACTTATGGCGACAAGGTGCTCGCGGTCAGCACCTATGCGGAGCCGGGCGAGAATGGCCGGCTCGAACAGTTCCTCCTGGCGCCGACGAACCGCTGATGACCACCTATACCGATCTGCTCCAGCCCGATCGCGGCCAGCCGGCCCGTACCATCGAAATCATCGAGGCTGCGGGCTTCGACACATGGCTCAAGGCCCAGCCGCCGCGCTCCCGGGCCGCGATCGCCGCGCAGAAGATGAGCGGGAAGGCAGGAAGCAGCGCGATCCTCCCGGGCGAGGCCGCCGATGACTGGTCCGTCGCGCTTGCAGTCGCATCCGCCACGCTCGGCGCCTGGGATATCGCCAAGCTGGCCGAAACCCTGCCCGAGGGCAGCTATCGCCTGTCGGGCGAGGTCGGCGCGGCGATGCTGGGATGGCTGCTCGGGCAATACCGCTTCGATCGCTATCGCAAGCCGGAGGGCGACGGCCCCCGCGTCCTGCTCTCGGCGGAGCCCGCGCGCTTCGAGGAGGTGACCAGGATCGCCGCCGCGACCACGCAGGTTCGCGATCTGGTCAATACCGGCGCCGCCGATCTCGGTCCGGCCGAGCTCGAGGCAGAGGCCCGCGGGCTCGCCGAGAAATATGGGGGCGCGATCCACGTCACGAAGGGCGAAGCGCTCGCGAAGGGCTATCCCATGGTCCAGGCGGTCGGACAGGCCGCCGCCAAGGGTCGCGAGCCGCGACTGATCGAACTCGAATGGGGCGATCCGAAGAGCCCGCGCATCGCGATCGTCGGCAAGGGCGTCTGCTTCGATTCGGGCGGGCTCGATATCAAGCCGAGTTCGGGCATGCGGCTGATGAAGAAGGATATGGGCGGTGCCGCGCACGCGCTCGCGCTGGCCGGGCTGGTGATGGCAGCGCGCCTCAAGGTGCGGCTCCACCTGCTGATTCCGGCCGTCGAGAACGCGATCGCCGGCAACGCCTTCCGGCCCGGCGACGTGCTCAGGACGCGCAAGGGCCTGACGGTCGAGAACACCAATACCGACGCCGAGGGCCGACTGGTCCTCGGCGACGCGCTCACCCGCGCGGGCGAGGAAAAGCCGGAGCTGATCCTCGATTTCGCCACGCTCACCGGCGCCGCCCGCGTCGCGGTCGGGCCGGACCTGCCGGCGACCTTCGTCAATGACGAACCGCTCGCCGAGGCGCTGTTCGCAGCCGCCCGGACGGTGGATGACCCGCTGTGGCGCCTTCCCCTGTGGGACGGCTATGACGAAATGCTCAAGTCCGACATTGCCGACATGGTCAATGCGCCCGATGGCGGCTTTGCCGGCGCGGTGACGGCAGCGCTGTTCCTGCGGCGGTTCGTACCCGAGGGGACGCCCTGGGCCCATTTCGACACCTTCGCCTGGCGCCCCGCGAGCAAGCCCGGTCGCCCGAAGGGGGGTGACGCCCTTGGCCTGCGCGCGGCCTGGGCGATGCTCAAGGAAAGGTACGGCTGACGCGCCGCCTCCGTCCGCCCGGCGCCTAGGTCATTGACGGCTGCGCCGCATCGGCGACCCGGCGCTCCTCCGCCTGTTGCTCGATCCGGCGTCGCAGCAGGACGATCGCGACGATCGAGCCCGCGATCGGGACGAGCAGCAGATAGAAAGCGGTCGCACCGCCCGTGGCGGCGAAGGTCCGCCCCACGATCAGCGAGCCGGTCGTGCCGCCGAGCGCCGAAAAGACGACGATCAGCCCGACCATGGCGGCATGCGTGCTGCGGGGCATCGCGCTGAGGATGGCCGAATTGAGCGCCGGATAGATCGGCGCCATGATGACTCCGATCAGCGGAAAGATCAGGGCGGCAAGCGGCGCCTGTGCCCAGGTGTCGACCACGCCGGGACGGGCCGGGGCAAGCGGCAGCGCCAGCAGGATCAGCACCCCCATGCCGACAAAGCATCCGAGCAGCAGGCGATACCAGCCCGTACGCCGCACGATCGCCCCCGCCGCGAGCCGCCCCACCGCAAGGCCGCAGGCGAAGATCGACGCGGCCTGAACGCTCATCGGCGCCGACAGCCCGAGCAGTTCGCGGTTGAAGGTCGGCAACCACGAGCCAATGCCCTGCTCGACGAGGACATAGAGGAAGACCGAGAGGATGAAGACCAGGGTAAGCGGTCGCACGACCAGCGCGAGCATCGCCGCGAAATCGCCCCGGAGCGAGGACGCCGTTCCATCCGCATGCGCCGCCGATTCGTCGAATCGCGTGATCGCCAGCAGCGCGACCGCCACCGCGCATGCCGCGGCGAGATACCAGTAGACGGACAGCCAGGATGCCGAGGCAGGGTTGCCCGCCTCGATGAACCCGCTGAACAGCCAATAGCCGCCGAGCACACCCAGCATGAACACGCCCTCGATCACGTTGAGCAGGCTGGCGTGGCTGCGCGGGCTGTCCGTGAGGAGCCCGACGAACGAGTAGACGCTCACCTTGGTCAGCGCAAAACCGAAGCCGGTCGCCATGAACAGCAGCCGCGTCATCCAGAAGGCATTGGCGACCGGCATCATCAGGCAGGCGACTCCCACACTGCCGAGGCCGATCATCATGCTGCGCCGATAGCCGATCCGCGGCAGGGCCGAGGCGACCAGGAAGCTGACGACCGCGATGGTCAGGTCCTTGAAACCCTCGAGCGTGCTCGCCGAAACCTTGCCCACGCGGAAATATTCGATCGACTGCAGGATGACCGTGCCGACGCTGTTCAGCAGCACCGCGAAGATCGCGTAACTCAGCAGGATGGCGAGCTTCAGTCTCAAATGGGTCATTCTGGCCCCTCCCCGGGCGCGCCACCGTTCTCCGATGGGCTTGTCACGTCCGGGAAATCTATTATGAAATGCATATCATAACAAGCGCGCTGTTCGCGCAACCAGTTTCTAGAGAGGGTAAGACGTGGGTCGAGCAATTCCGGACGCGGCATTGGCATCAGTGCCCTTCGGAGGCGATGGCTGGCGGCTGACAGCCGATGGCGCGGCGGTGACGCTGCCCCATGTTCCCTCGGTATTCGCGCTCGGCAACGGCTTTGTCGGGATGCGCGGCCCGGGCGGTGGACCGGAAGATGCCAAGATCTACCTCAACGGCGTCTACGAGATCATGCCGATCGCCTATCACGAGGCGGCGCATGGCTATGCGCGCGAGAGCGACAGCCGGCTGGCCGTGGCCGATGCGACTCAGGTGCGCGTCACGCTGGACGGAAACGCCCTGCCCGCCCCCGCGGCCCTCTCGCTGGACATGGCACAGGGCATGCTGACCAGCCGCCATGAAGTCGCCGGAACGATCGTCGAGATCGACCGGCTGGTGTCGATGACACGGCCTGGTGTGGTTGCAACCCGGGTCCGGATCGCCGCGGACGGCGCGCATCGCCTGGAGGTGCGTCCCGTCGTATCGCCGCCACCGGCCAGCACCGCCGATACCGGGAGCGACGCCGTCTATGACCCCCGTGTCGGCCCCGGTTTCGGTGCCTCCCCGTGGGAGGAGACCGCGACCATCGATACGCCCATGGCGATCGGGCGCGTGGACCGGCTGCGGCGCAGCGGCTTTGCCGTTGCGGCGCTGGCGGCGGGCGGCGGGGACGCCGTCGCTTCCGGTTCCGGGTGCGTCGCTGCTTATGCCGCCTGCCAGGGACCCGATTCGAGCGGATCCGCGCTCTCGGCAGCGCAGGCCGCGCTGGAGGCGGCACGCGAAGCCGGGTTCGATCGGCTTGCCACCGAACAGGCCGAGTGGTTCGCCGGCTATTGGCAGGACGCGCAGGTCGACTTCGATGCGGCCCCCCGCGCAACCCAGGCGCTGCGCCATGCCCTGTTCCAGCTCGTCCAGGCGGTAGGGCGCGACGGCACGACCTCCATCGGCGCCAAGGGGCAGACCGGCGAAGGCTATGAAGGCCATGTCTTCTGGGACGCCGACAGCTATGTCCTGCCGGCGCTGGTCTTCCTGCGCCCCGAGATCGCGCGTGCCATGCTGCGATGGCGGATCGCCCGGCTGGAGCCGGCGCGACACAATGCCCGGGCGATGGGGCATGAGCGGGGCGCGCTCTATCCCTGGCGCACCATCGCCGGCGCGGAATGCTCGTCCTTCTTCCCGGCCGGGTCGGCGCAGTATCACATCAACGCCGACATCGCCCATGCGCTGCAACTCTATGTCGATGCGACCGGCGACCGGACGATCCTCACCGAGGGCGGTGCCGAGATGCTCGCCGAAACCGCACGGATCTGGCTGGAAATCGGCTATCACGATCCCGCCCGGGGGAATGCCTTCGTCATCAACCGCGTGACCGGGCCGGACGAATACAGCGCGATCGTCGACAACAATCTCTACACCAACATGATGGCGGCGGCGCATCTGCGCTTCGCGGCCGCCGTGGCGCGACAGCCAGGCTTCGAGGCGTTGCTCACTCCCGAGGAAGTCGCGGCGATGGAACGCGCCGCTGAGGCGATGCTCCTCCCGCGTGATCCGGCCCGCGACATCTATGCGCAGGACGAAGGCTTCTTCGGCAAGCAGGCCTGGCCCTTCGCGACGACGCCGGCCGAGCAATATCCGCTGCTGATGCATTTCCATCCGCTGACGATCTATCGCCACCAGGTCTCCAAGCAGGCCGATGCGATCCTGGCGACGACAGTGCTGCGCGACAGCTTCGATCCGGACATGCGGGCGCGGATGCTCGATGCCTATGAAGCAGTGACGGTGCATGATTCCACATTGTCGGCGAGCGCCTTCGCTACCGCTGCCGCCGGGATCGGCGATGCGCCGCGCGCCGCAGCCTATTGGCAGGTCAGCGCCCTCACCGATCTGTGCGACCTGTTCGGCAACAGCGATCACGGCCTGCACATGGCGGCACTGGCCGGCAGCTGGACCGCGCTGGCCATGGGCTTTGCCGGCATGCGCGCGGATGACGGAGGTCTCAGCTTCGCGCCGATCGCGGTGCCCGTGCTTGGCCCCTATCGTTTCAGGCTGCACTTTCATGGCCGCCGCATCGACGTCTCGGTCAGCCTTGAAGCCGCTGAATACAGCCTCGTCTCGGGTGACGCCCTAACCCTCTCCGAGCGCGGAATCCCCTTCCGCCTGCTGCCCGGCCAGCCGGTAACCCGCGAGCTCGCCGCATGAGCCGGTTCGCCGCGATCCTGTTCGATCTCGATGGCGTGCTCGCCGACAGTGCCACCGCCCATTTTGCCGGCTGGAAGCGGCTGGCGGACGAACTCGGCATTCCCTTCACGGAACAGGACAATGAAGCGCTGAAGGGCGTCGACCGGATGGGGTCGCTGCGGCACATCCTGGCGCTCGGCGGGAGAACCGCAAGCGACGCGGACATCGCCGCGATGGCGACGCGCAAGAACGCCTATTATCTGGAGGCAGTCGCCCGGATGAGTCCGGCCGACCTGCTCCCGGGCGCGCGCGCGCTGATCGATCTCGCAAAGCGCCGGGGCCTGTCGTGCGGCGTCGCGTCGGCCAGCCGCAATGCACCACTGGTTCTCGATCGACTCGGCATCGCGGGGCTGTTCGACGTGGTCGCTGACGCCGGCGCGGTGGCGCAGCCCAAGCCGGCGCCCGATATCTTCCTCGCGTGCGCACAGGCGCTGCAGATTGATCCCGTACGCTGCATCGGGGTCGAGGACGCAGCCGCCGGCGTGACGGCGATCAAGGCGGCGGGCATGTATGCGATCGGCGTCGGCGACCCGGAGGTGCTGGGCGAGGCCGACATCGTCTATCCGGCAACGGCCGCGATCGATCTCGACGCCGCCCTGGCGGCCTAGCCGGCTCAGGTATCGCGGACGATGATCCGCGTCGGCAGCGTGGCGGAACGAGCGCGCACGCCTTCGATCCGTTGCATCAGCTTTTCCACCAGGATCGCGCCGGCGAGATGCGTCTCCTGCGCGATGGTGGTGATCGCCGGCATGAAATGCGCGGCCGGCGGAATGTCGTTATAGCCGACCAGCGCATAGTCCTTCGGCGATTGCAGCCCGGCATCGCGGAACGCGCTGATCACCGCCATCGCGGCAGTATCGGAAAAGGTGAACACCGCATCGGGCGCGGCATGGGTCCGCACCCAGGCGGCCGCAGCGCCGTGCACTGCGTTGAACGCCATGTCGGGCACCGGCATCAGGTCGACGACGATGCCACCCGACTTTTCGGCGACCTCGCACATGCCCCGATAGCGCAATGCGATCTCGGCATGGCTGATGTCGCCCACGAACATCCAGCGCTTCGCCCCGCGGTCAAGGAAACGACGCCCCGCAAGCGCCCCGCCAAGCAGGTTGTCGCTGCCAACCGCGCAATAGCTGTTCGCCGGATCCACCGCCCCCCACACCACGAAAGGCGCATCGCTGCGCGCCAGTTCGCTCAGCATGGCCTCGCGACCGCCCTGGCCGAGGAAGATGAAGCCGTCGGTCGCGCGCGCGGCGAGCATGTCGAGGCAGTGCTTCGCCTCCGAAATGCCCGGCGGCGACAGCAGCAGGTCCTGGTTGCGGATCGAGAGCGCTTCGGACACGCCGGCAAGCAGCTCGAAGATGAAGGGATCGCCGATCCGGCCACCGCGGTGCGAGCCGAAGTCAAGCAGGACCGCTACCGTGTCCGTGCGCAACTGGCGCAGCTTCTGGGCATTGCGATTGACGGCATAGCCATGCGCGCGCGCCACCTCGAGCACCCGTTCGCGGGTTTCCTTGTTGACCAGCGGGCTGTCATTGAGAACGCGCGACACCGTCGGCTTGGACACCTTCGCCAGACGCGCGATATCGGCCATGCTCACCGCCATCGACAGCGGGGTGCGCGACTCGCGCGGCTGTTCGGTATCCGCCATCGACTGGGCACCTCTCCGGCTGTGACGGCGCGATTGCACCATGGCGAACCTTTCTAGGCGTCGCGCGGTCACTGGCAAGGCATTGCCGTTGCGACGCCGTTTCAAAAATGATTGAAATGCATTTCAGATGTGTTAGCAAGCGTCCTGACGGCGAACCGCAAACCGCCGCATGCCTATTCAGGAGAGGACGCATGACTCGCTCTTTTTGCCGCTCGTCGGTTTTTTCTGCCCGCCTGGCGCCGCTGGCGCTCGGGATGGCGCTGGCCGTCACGGCCGCGCCGGTTTCCGCTCAGCAGGTTCCCGCCACCCCGGACGCCGCGGCCGATGCCGGTGAGACCGGTCCGGACATCGTCGTCGTCGGCACCTCCGGCGCCGGCGCCCGCCGCCAGGATGCCGCATTCGCCGTCACCACCATCAACGAAAAGGCGCTGCAGCAGCTCGCACCGGCCAGCACGGCAGAGGTGCTGCGCGTCGTGCCGGGCGTCAGCACCGAATCCTCGGGCGGCCAGAACGGCGCGAACATCTTCGTCCGCGGCTATCCCTCGGGCGGCGACGCCGAATATGTGACGATCCAGAGCGAGGGCGTGCCCTTCTTCCCCCCGTCCACCCTCTCCTTCCTCGAGAACACGCAGCTGATCCGCGTCGACGAGACGCTGAAGCGGGTCGAGGCCGTGCGCGGCGGCACCGGCGCGCTCTTCTCATCGGGCCAGCCCGGCCTGACCATCAACTTCGTGCAGCGCGAGGGCGGCAACGCGTTCGAAGGGCTGGGCAAGATCTCGGCCACCGATTTCGGCGAGTTGCGCGCGGACGGCTATGTCTCCGGCCCGCTCGGCAAGGACACGACCTTCATGGTCGGCGGCTATTATGCGTCGGGCCACGGCATCCGCGATCCGCAGTTCACCGCCGAAAAGGGCGGCCAGATCACCGCCAATATCCGCCACGATCTCGGCCGCGGCTCGATCCTGGTTTTTGGCCGCTACCTCAACGACCATGGCCAGTGGCTGCTGCCGATCCCCGTCGTGCAGAACGGCAGCAAGATCAGCCAGTGGCAGGGCTTCGACGCCGGCTCCGGCACGCTTGCCGGGCCGGAGACGCGACTCGCCGTGCTCAACGACGGCACGCATGTCGATCTGTCGAACGGCCGCGGCGCCAATATCGTCAATCTCGGCACCAATTTCGATTATGAGATCGCCGACAATGTGAAGATCCGCGACCGCGTCAGCTGGCTAAAGGGCAGCGCCGACACCACCGGGCTGGTTCCCGGCGGCGGCGCCCCGCAGACGGCGGCACAATATGCGGCCGGCCTCGGCAGCACGGTCGGCAGCCTGACCTACGCCAATGGCGGCGGCGCGGTTTCGGGCAGCCAGCAGGTCGTCACGGCCGGCCTGTGGCAGGTGCAGAAGGACATCGAATCCTTCGTCAACGACGTCTCGCTGGAATGGAAGGCCGGCGGCAACAAGCTGACGATCGGCGGCTATTATGCCGACTATTCCTCGAAGGATAAGTGGAACCTCGGCAACAACCTGCTGCTGACGGCCGAGCCCAATGCGCGCGTGCTCAACCTGACCCTGGCCAATGGGCAGGTCGTCACCCGCAACGGCTTCAGCAGCGGCTCCAGCTTCAACGTCAATGCCGATTATGACGGCCGCGACGCTGCCTTCTATGCGGTCGACGAGTTCCAGGTGACCGACCAGCTCCGCCTCGATGGCGGCATCCGCTACCAGCACCATTCGGTCAACGGCACGCTCGAGAACAACAGCTTTGGCGT
>Ga0255338_1003293_pt1 | contig 19838 bp, 21 predicted proteins | sample MeOH1_35cm_T4_19_FD_203715 | JGI IMG/M metagenome (GOLD analysis project Ga0255338, IMG submission 203715) | Sandy soil microbial communities from University of British Columbia, Vancouver, Canada - MeOH1_35cm_T4_195 | ecosystem: Engineered > Artificial ecosystem > Sand microcosm > Unclassified ...
AAATAAAAAAGGCTCTCGTTTGAAACGCAGAGCCTTGGGTCTAAGAAACTTTCTTTTTAGGGACTTGGACTCTATTTCCCATGATGGTACCAATTTTTATTTGGGGAACAGCCTTCAAAATCATCGCCAGAGTTTTTAATTCAGGATTTGCGCGTTTAGGATCCTCCAAACGCTGATAATTAGAAAGCGTTTTAATCCCGAGAAGTTCCATCATCTGGTTCTGAGTTTTATTAAGCTTTAATCTTGCCTGGCGAAGATTCATTGCAAAGGCAACACCAGCATCGACACTTACAGGAACAATATTTTTACCAGTAATAGGTTTTGGCGAGGGAAATATTAAAGTGGAGTTATCTTGTTCAGCAAGAAACAAGTTCAGTGCTTCTTCCATGTTTTGCACAAGCTCTTCCATTGTATCTCCCTCAGTGCGGCAGCCTCTGAGTTCAAGGCATTCCGCCGAGAAGCCAGCCTTTTCTTTATGAATTTTAAAGTGGTATTCCATTATTTTTCTCCCAATCTTTTTAAAAGGGCCTTTTCTGTACCGGTTTTAAGCTCCTTGTGCAGAGGAATCGTTGTATAATAATACCTTATTTAAGTGGTGTCGTCACCTCTTATAAGTGGTATCTTTGAATGAAACACTAGAGGCACCTTAAATAGAGAGGCGGGGCGTGGCAAGTTGTTGAAATTTATATTGAAATGTCCACAAATTGATCCGGCATTCGGACTTGTTAAAGCGCCTGAACTTCCTGATGGAATCGGCCCAGTGAACCGGCTTCGTGGCTGAAACTTACAAGGATCATTTTCGGAAAACTTGTCATGAGGGCTTGATAGATTTCGCCCTCGATTTCTTTTTCGAGAGCCGAAGTGGCCTCATCTAAAAATAAAACTTCCGGCTTCTGTAAGAACGCACGGGCAAGTGCCAAGCGTTGTTGTTCACCTGATGACAACCGGAGAGACCAGTTGTCGTCTTCATTCAAAAATGGCGTGAGATGATTTAATTTTGTAATCGCCAATGCAGATACAAAACCGGCTTCTTGGAAAGCTTCGGCTTCCATGGGATAGGCGAGAGCGGATTTTAAAGAACCAACTGGCAAATAAGCTTTTTGTGTAAGCACGAGGCGATGGCTGTGGCGAGGTAGGTGAATCTGCCCGTCGATGAAAGGCCAAATGCCGCTGAGGCTTCTCACTAAGGTGGTCTTACCCTTTCCGGATGGGGCTGTGAAGAGAACGCGTTTTCCTGGCGTGAGTTTTAAGTTGAGATTTTGGACTAAAACTTTCTGCTGGGGAGTGAGGATACTTAGATTTTTTAATTCATAACTGATGTCGTTGCTCGCATGAACTTTGTCGGCGACGGTTTTGCGGCGGACTTCGTTGTTTTCTTCCAGCGACATCAGAAAACCACCCAAACGAAGCGCAACGGAGTGAAGGCGGGCAATCTTTGCGTACATCTCTACAAAGACTGAAACTGATCCTTGTACTTGGCCGAAGGCACTGCTGATTTGGAATAGTTGACCGAGAGTGATTTCTTTTGTGAAAACTTTTGGCGAGGCAACAACAAATGGAAAGATATATGCAAATTGGCTGTAGACGTTCGTTGTGAGAATCAAGGTTTTCTGACGTTTGATTAATTCTTTAAAATTTCCAACGACCTGAAAGAACTTATTTGAAAGCTTTTGCTTCTCGACGCTCTCTCCACCGAGAAGCGCGATGTTCTCGCTGTTTTCCCGGATGCGCACGAGGAAATAACGGAAATCTGCTTCGAGTTTTTGCTGCATGAAATTGAGGTGCGAGAGGGGATTGCCGATTTTATGCGTGATCCATGTGCCAATCGCCGAATACAGCAGGCAAATCCACACGAGGTAGCGGTGGAATTCAAAGTTGTAACCGAGGGCTGTGAATTTGAGTGAACCTGAAAGTCCCCACAAAATACCAATGAACGAAACGAAGGTGATTACTTCACGTAAGATTTTTTCTGAGATCTCAAGAGTTAAGTCTGTTAGTTCATGAATATCTTCCGAGAGTCGCTGATCGGGATTGTCATGCTGGTTCTTGGTGATTTGCCAGTAGTAATAATTCTTATCGCTGAGCCAGCGGTGCAGGGATTTTTCTGTAATCCATTTGCGCCATCTTACCGCCAGGCTTTGCAAAACATAAAACTTGTAGGCCATGATGATTGCGTAGCCGAGCGCGATGAAGAAAAAGCGCCAGAGCTGAGTGACGAAGGCGTCTTTGTTCAGATTTTGAAGGGCATCATAAAACTCTTGGTTCCAGCGATTCAAGAGAACCAGGCTGTAGACCATGCCGAGAATCAAAGCAAAAGTCAGCGCCAAGAGGCTGCGGGCTTTCCAGCGGTCTTCAGATTTTGTCCAATACGGCAACACGAGCTCTCTAACGACCGTTCGAAGCGCGAGTGTTTTCGTGTTTTGGGAGTTCATGCGAACCTTCTAGTGGACTTTTGCCGTCAATAATCATTTAATTTTGCAGTACTAGCTAGTGGAGACGCAAGGGAATGTCATTAAAATACTTTGGCGGTTGGTTGTTCTTCCTGTTGGCCCAACCAGCAATAGCGGCCTTTTCAAACTATAACTCGATCCTCATCGGAGATCAGGCTGCGGGAATGGGCGGAGCCTACACAGCCATGGCAGAAGATGCCTCTGCTTTAGCATATTACAACCCGGCGGGGCTCGCGTTTTTGCAAGGGCATTCTTTTTCAGCGGCCGTGGGTATTTACAAAAAGTTTGATACGACTTTTGGAAAAGAAGAGGATTTCACCAAAGCTCCGCTGCGAATTAATCAGGGATTCTTCCGTGCGATTCCGTCTTCCACAGGCAGCATCATCCGCCGTGGCGATTTTATTTGGGCGCTGTCCATCGTCGTTCCAGACTTTGATAGCTACAAGGGCGACTTACGTGCCAGCACTGAAAACACGACGACGTTATCCTACGTCGATGAATCTCTGTGGGTCGGAGGGGCGGTCTCAAGAAAAATCTCTGATGAAGAATCTTTGGGGCTGACAATGTACTACACGGCTCGCAGTTTCACGCGGTCTCTGAGTGACAGAAGTTTTCCAACGGCGAGTGAGGCGGTTTTGTTTAACTCCGAGAAGACTTTGGTTGAAAACGCTCTCGTCGCGATCTTAGGTTATCATTTGAAGCTCACGGATAAGTGGTCCTTTGGTGCCAGTCTGCGCACTCCCAATTTGACTGTCAAAGGATCGGGATCTTATTTTGCCTCTCGCGTGGATACAAATCCTTACACCGTCACATCTGTCAATTTGCCGGATCAAAAAACCAATGTGCACATCCCAGGCAAATTTGCTGTGGGGGTTGCCTATAAAGAGGCGGAAGATTTTGCTGTTTCTGCTGATGCGAGTCTCTACCAAGCTGTCGAGTATAACGATTTCGACGATGTTACTTTTGCGACTCACTGGACGCATCGGCAGATTTGGAATGTCTCTATCGGCGCAGAGAAAAGAGTTCTTCCATGGCTCAGAATCCGCGCCGGGGCCTTCACCAATTTTTCGTCCCATCCGGATCCGAATCCGGCGCTGACGACAGGTCAGACAGATAAAATAGATCAGCTGGGTTTCAGCGCGAACTTTGCCTTTACCTCCGGAGACAAAATCGATTATACCTTCGGCGGCTATTATACTGGGGGGCGTGGCAAATCCATTCAGCAAATCAATCAAACCGCGGAGGAAGTGGTCGTTACCCAACACGTCTTTACGATGTTGGTGGGAACCGCCTTTTCATTTTGATGTCAGACGTAAAAGTGACTTTTATTTGGCACGGGAAAGAGTATGAAACCACAATGAGTGAGTTCGAATCTGTTCTCGAAGCTGCGTTGAAACTACAGATCGACCCGCCTTACTCTTGTTTGGAAGGAATTTGTGGAAGTTGTTCCGCAGTTCTCGAGCAGGGTGAAGTGGATTCGATTGAGGGACGAGTGAACGAACAATCAACGGATCGAACATTTAAGACGTGTATGGCTCAACCTAAGTCTAAGTTTTTGAGAGTGAATTACGATAAGACAAATACCTGAGTAGAGTCTTATTGGTCCCCAACAAAAAATATTTGCAAGTAATGATGTCCACCGTCATCCTAGATCTATATGTCATTAACAATGAAGTATTGGGGGGTTCGTGGCTCATTGCCTTCATCCCCATCTCCATCTGATTGGACCAGTCATATAGAAGGACTCCTCCGAGGGTTCTTCAATGCTGGTCATCGTGAATCCGCTCAGGTTTCAAAGTACATTGATTCGCTTGGAGCCTCTCATTTGGGTGGTTACGGTGCTGCTACGACTTGCGTAGAAGTGAGAAGTGCAAAAAATAGAGTTATCATAGATGGTGGCAGCGGCATTCGCTCTTTGAGCGAACAAATTATGAGCGGTAAAGCCGGTGCCAGCAAAGGTCCCTTTCATATTTTAATGACTCATTTTCACTGGGATCATGTCATCGGTTTACCGTTTTTCACTCCGCACTTTGTTCCAGGGGTGCAAATTCATTACTATGCGGTTCAAGAAGATCTCGAGAAACTCATTCGCGGCGTTTTCATGAAACCCTATTTCCCGGTGCCGTTTGAGTCTTTGGCTTCAAAAATTCATTTCCATATTTTGGAACCGCGAAAACCTTTTGAGATCGACGATTTGGTCATCACACCTTACAAGCTGGACCATCCGGATCCTTGCTGGGGTTACCGTATCGAATGCGGTGGCAAGGCTTACTCTCATTGTGTTGACACCGAGGGCACCCGCGTTTCCCGCGAAGAACTGGGGCCAGACTTACCGCTATATCAAAACGTAGATCTAATGTACTTCGATGCTCAATACACGTTCCCAGAACTTGCCGAGAAAGCAAACTGGGGTCATAGTGCCGCACAAGTGGGACTCGACATCGCTTTCCGTGAGGGTATCAAGCACGTTCTTTTTGCGCATCACGATCCAGGCGCGACCATTCAACAAGTTCAAGAGCTCAAACGCCAAACACTCGAGTACTACGACTGGCGTTTGAACACGGCCAAAGAAAATGGCGAAAACCTCAGCTCTGTGCAATGGGATTTCGCTTACGAAGGACTGACCATAAAAATTTAAAATAGAATTCGCAACAAGAGGAATAACTATGTCTTTCATCGGCAAGATCGTCAGCAGTTTTATTCAATGTCCAAGCTGTGCTTACCAATTTAATGAAAATGATCTGAAGCAGCTCTCGCAGGCTGCATCCGCTGGCCAAGGAGCTGTTTGTCCGTCATGTAAAAAAAGTATGAATGCTAAAGCCGGTCCTTATCTAGACAAATCTAAAATCGTGCCATCCCCACGTTTGAATGTTGTTCGCACCGGAAATACTTTGCGCTTCTCGGTCCCATGGTTCAGCTCGCGGGCTATTGGTACTCTACTTATGGGTGCTTTCTGGATCGGTATGGTATCTTTTGCGGCATATATTGGCGTTAAAAATGGCGGAATTAAGATTAATAATCAAATGGTCACCGACCCCGTGCTTATTTATAGAAATTGCGCATTGTTCGCAACTCCCGGAGTTTTGATTTTCCTAAGTGGTATTATCAACCTGATCAACAAAACTCACGTTGTTGCGGGTCCGGGGGGAGTTACCTGGAGTGCGGGGCCTCTTTGGCTATTGCCACCAAAACATATTCCACTCCTGGAACTTCAGAACATTTCTGTAGAACAAAACGTAGTCCAAAATAACAACAGTCGCGTGAAAAGAGTTTCAGTCAATGCAGTTTTGAAAACAGGCAAGATAAAGAAAATCTGCTACCTGCAACACTTGCAAGAAGCGATCTATGTTGAAAACATCTTGGAAACTACTCTTGGCTTGCAAGATGATCAAAATCTGGATGCCGTCTAGCCAGGAAAAACTTTCAGAGTCATTCCGATTGTGACGAGAACGTCAAATCTCTTCATGGATTTGGGACTGCAATTTGCCAACAAACAGGTAAGTTGCCGCCTTCGCCAAAGGAGATTTCATGAAGATATTTTTTATACTCAGCTCTATTTTATTTTCCGCAACAGTTTATGCAGGGTCAGAGTCTTTGATCTGTCATACAAAGGAAAACGACATTCGCTATTCAGGCGGAAATGCCGCGAACATGATCGAGATCGATTACACTGACAGCCAAACCAAGCAAAAAGGAACTTATGAGGTTCCGGTGTTAGCATTGCCCTACTATAATTATGGTTCCGTGGGTGGAGGTGATGCGATTATGTCCCTCCCAACCTCAGAGAAAAAATATAGCTCAAAGAAGTGCGCACGGGTTCATGTGATTCATGCGGACGGCTCTGAATGCTATGGCCGTGAATCCTGGGAAATCATTTACCTGCAGACTTTTGTACTTGCGGGCAAGAATGGCCGTTCTTTAGATGAGGCGAACGTCCTTTTGGATCGCAATGTGCAGGGCAAGATCAGCGATGGTTATATCGTCCGCGAATTTGAATGCAAAGATGAGGGCGTGACTTCTCCGGGTGGCTGTTTTGTCCAAAAAGATGACAAAGTCGCTGAAGAAGTCGAATTCGACTGCGCTGAAATGGGATACTAAAATCCGAAAAGTCCTGGCTCTGTGCCTTTTCTGAAGACAAGTTCCACGCTCATGGGTTCTTTCATGGGCGTATTCATTTCACGCAGCTTATTTTCATCAAACGTCACTTTCACCGCGCCTTCTGGCAGAGGGAAATCATCCGGTGGATCTTCTGCGGTCACACGTTTCATGAAATCCGTCCAGATTGGTACGGCACCACTGGCGCCTGTGAGTTTATTTTGCGTACTGGTATCGTAACCGATCCACACGATGGTTGTGCGATAAGGAGTAAAACCCGAAAACCAAACGTCGCGGCTGTCAGATGTGGTTCCCGTTTTGCCGGCCGCAGGGCGATTGAAGCCACTGGCGCTGACGAATCGCGCTGTTCCCGAAGCGATGGTCTGCTTCATCATGCTGACAAGACTTGCAACAGCAACGGCGTCTTGGGCTTGTTCTGAGTGCGGAGTGAATTTGTAAACTTCTTCACCCTTCATGTTGACGACTCTTTCAACGAAGCTGACGTCCGTTTTTTGTCCCAACTTTGAAAGAGCAAGATATGCTTGCAAAACTTCTTTCGGATAAAGTTCGAAAGCTCCCAAAGTCACAGCCGGGAAAGGCTTCATCGGCGATGTCACGCCCAGCGATTGGGTTATGCCGATGATTTTGTCAAGCCCCACTTCCATTCCGAGTCCCGCGGTTGCGGCGTTCAATGAGCTCTTAAGAGCAAAGAACATAGGGACGGTTCCGAAGTACTCACTGCCATAATTGTTCGGCGACCATGATTGGCCTTCGTACTTGATCGTGAACTTTTCATCTTTCAGAGGAGAGATCGGAGTAAAATCTTTATTCTCGCTGTTCTTGGATTCCAGTGCTGCCAAATAAACAAAGGGCTTCATTGTCGAGCCAATTTGGCGGTGACCATCGATCGCGCGGTTAAACTGTGTCAGTCGATAGTTGCGTCCGCCGACGGCTACTTGAATCAAGCCCGTGCTGGCTTCGGCAGAAAGAATCGCGCCTTCGAGAGTCACGCCTTTTTCTTTTTGAGCTTTCACGGTTTTATTCTGATCCTCGAGTTTAGCGAGATGGTTTTTTAGTGAATCTTGCGCAAACTGCTGAGACTCCAAATCCATCGCGGTATAAATTTTGGCACCAACAACATCAATGCCTTGTGCCTGCATTTGTTTACGAACAGCATCGAGGTAGTAGGGAGCGGTCTCGGTTGCGAGGCGAGGTTGCGCCGTTGGTAGAGGAATATTTTTAGCGGCTTCCGCGTCGGCGGCTGTAATGAATTGATGCTCCACCATTTTATCCAGAACCAGACTGCGGCGATTGAAAGTTTTCACCGGTTGCTTGAACGGATGATAAACACCCGGACCATTCACAACGGCCGCCAGCAAAGCGCATTCACTCAAGTTGAGAGTTGAAATGTCTTTGTTGAAATAAAACTTTGCGGCCGAGCCAAAACCGCGAACTTGAAACGGACCATTTTGTCCCATGTAGATGATGTTCAGATAGGTCTCTAAGATTTGATCTTTGGTGAATTTCGACTCCAACATATAGGCCATCACGAATTCTTGCAGTTTCCGTTTGATGGTTTTTTCGTTGGTAAGGAAATAATTTTTGACGAGCTGCTGAGTGATCGTGCTGCCCCCTTGAGCGAGGCGGCCCGAGGTTACGTTTTTAACTAAAGCTCTGAAAATTCCTCGGTAATTGACACCTTGGTGCTCCAGAAAGCGCGGATCTTCGATCGCCATCACCCCGTTAGAACAATACGGCGGAATTTTGCCAAGAGTCGCTTCCTCTTGCATGATGGGATCAATGCCCACGTATTGGGCCACCAACGGAGCTTCGAGTTGAACTTCGCTGACGGGTTCGAGAGGAAATGCCTTAAAAATTTGCTGAATCAGCTTGTCAGGATTGAAAAGCATGATGCGAATGTCGTTCTGCGCCTGGCCAGGATCGACGTCTTTTTTGATGAAAGCGAGGCAGCTGGCAAAATTTACGTCCTCAGGAATTCGAAACAGGGCGCGGCATTCAGCAGCATCGGCCTTCAGATAGTCCCCTGGCAAAAGGCGCTGTTGATAGTCACGTGCACGGTAATTTTGACTTTGCAGAACCTTTTCCGACTTTTCCACACCTTGCAGCGACGGCGTATAGAAGCGATATGGGGCAGCATAGTACTCGGTGGGGAGCAAAATGCGCTTGGCTTCGAGCTTCTGATTCATCTCGTCTTCGAGTGTGAAGAAAGCGTAAGAAATGGCCGCTCCGAGAGTGATGATTGTGAGCGTCACAAAGATTGTAAATAAGAGGAAAATGTTCTTTAATCCTGGGCGAGGCATGACACCATTATGAAATTATCCTCCCAACAAATTCAAGTCCTGGCTGAAAAAATTCTGACTCAGTGGAAAAAGCAAAATCTTGTTGTTTTCAAAGAAGACGAGAAGAATGTGCTTGCTCGAATGATTGAGGTCATTAAAGAAGACTACAATCGAGAAGCCGCTTTGGACAAAGACGTGAATGAGATGCTGGATCAGCTAGAAAAGAGCAATCCCGGCGAATTTCAGCGCTTTAAGATGTTTCCTATCCTCAAGCAGAAGCTCGCTAAGGAAAGAAAGGTGATTCTATGATCATTTCAGCGGATCGCCAAAATCACCTGGCGCACATTGTGACGGACGCCGTGTGGGGCGACGACATCGTGGATTTCCAAGATGACGATCAAGCCCTTCGGGCAGCGAAGCTCGCCATTGCTGAGTTTGTCAAAGAAGACGAAGCTTTGGATCAACGGGCTCGGGAGAAAGTGGCTTCCTTAAAACGTAATGTGATGGAAGGCACTCCTGAGTGGGATGTGATGTACAAAAAATACTACGAAGAAGAAAGGGCAAAACGTGGCCAAAGGTAAAGCAAAAAAGCCTGCATTTAAAAAAACTCCAGTGAAAAAGACTGCTGCCAAGAAAGCCGCCCCGAAGAAAGCGGCTGTTAAAAAAGCAATTCCCAAGAAAGCAGCGCCTAAAAAGGCTGTCGCGAAAAAAGCTGTTGTTAAGAAAACAGCCGCCGCAAAGACGGCTCCGAAAAAAGCTACAGCGATGAAAGTCACTCCGGCAAAACCTTTTGTTCCTACAACAATGCCAAAGAAAAGGGATCTGAGTGGTTTTGTCACCCCACTCGATGATCGTGTCATGGTGCAAATAACCGGCGCAGAGAAAATGACTGCAGGCGGTTTGTATATTCCTGACACCGTGGCGGATGTTTCTGGAAACCTGCAGGGTTTTGTTGTTTCTGTAGGGCGTGGCCATCGCAATCGCAAAGGTCATGTTCGTCCGATGGAATTGAAAGTCGGCGACAAGGTGTTGTTCTCGGAATATGCGGGTTCTAAGCTTAAGATTCAAGATCAAGATGTTCTGATCCTTCGCGAGAGCGATGTTCTGGGTATCGTTGGTAACTCTCAAAAATAAGGTGAATATGACGTTGAAAAATAAGACACTTCTTTCTGCAGCAGTTTTTTTGACTTCAGTGGTGGCTTCGACAGCCAGCGCTCTCAGCATTGATTGGAAAGGCACTTATCGCTTTGAGTGGACTCAAGTCGATCGTCCTTCTTTGGCGACTCCTTACGGAATGAAGTCCTATGGATTAAATTATCTTTCTTTGAGCCCGAAAATTATTGCCACAGATGGCGTGAACATCGTTTCTAAATTTGACGTCTTGGCGAATCAAGATCCCGCTTATCAAAGTGCTCAATTTGGTCAATTGTGGGGACAAGGCTGGCCGGTGAGCTCTGGCCAAAGCAATGTCGAAGCGACAAATCATCGCTACACTCAGTTGTTGGTTTCTCAATTGTACTTGAACGTGAATCAAGAGTACGGAGCTTTGGTTTTGGGGCGGGCACCGTTGGAGTTCGGTTTGGGAATGACCCACAACGCGGGCAATGGCATGTTTGATCACTGGGGCGATACAGAAGACATGGTTGGCTACAAATTTATCGTAGACAACTTTTTCCTGATGCCGATCATTGGCCGTGTTTATGATGAAGATGTTTCTCAAGGAAATACAGTTCAAGACATGATCTTGCATTTGCAATACGAGAGCAAAGAATCTGGATCTTTGATCGGTATAATGCAACAGATGCGTAAAGCCAGCCCCGGTGCCAATGATGTATCGTTGGTCGGAGGCCAAACAAAGACGGGTGAGTACAGCACGACAACAACAAGCTTCATCTTGGGCCGTGAGTGGGAAAAATTCAGCTTCAAGTTGGAAGCTGGCTTTACCAGCGGCAGCGTGGGTGCGCAAAACGCTCTGGGCGAAGATGTGAAAAGCAACGGTTATGGTATTGCGATGGAACTCTATTTCCCACGCAAAGACTCCAAGTTTGACTGGAATGTCCGCTTGGGTATGGCGACAGGGGATGATCCCAATACCACGAACGCTTTCGAAGGCTATCGCTTCAGTCGCAACTACGATGTGGCGATGTTGATGTTCAATCATCGCTTAGGCCAGGCTGATTTCTTAACGACAGATCGATACAAGGAAACAACGACACACGGTGTTTCAAACTCTTTGGACGATGAATACATCAGCAACGCTATTTACATTTCACCAAGAGTTACCTACGCGTGGAACGATCGCTTGGATCTCGTCAACACTTTGACATACGCACAGCTGATGACCAACCCAACCGTGGGTGTGACCGATTTCAAAAAAGATCTCGGTTTTGAGTGGGATATTGATTTAGTTTATAAACCGACTGAGAGAATTCAATGGGTCAATCAACTGGGACTTTTATTCCCAGGAGCGGCGTTCAAGAATGGTTCTGCGAATCTTGAGAACGCTACTACTTATGGATTTGCTTCAAAAGCCGCCATTAGCTTTTGATAATTTTTGCTAGCATCGATGTACGACAGCTATGAAGGCATCTCAGGTTCAATAGCAATGGCGCGGGACCCGGGAGTGATAAACTCCCGGGTAATTTTATGTCACTGACGAAAAAACTCGATTTGATCGACGGCTTTAGAAAATTTCGCCGCAAGTACTTTGTGCTTGAGAAGGATCTTTATTTAAATCTTAGCAGCGAAGGGCAAAGTCCAAAGACCTTGCTGATTGCTTGCAGCGACTCGCGCGTGGATCCTGCGATTCTTCTTTCGGCAGAGCCCGGAGATCTGTTTGTTATTCGAAACGTTGCGAACTTGGTTCCTCCTTATGAAGAGGGCGGAGGTCATCACGGAACGAGTGCTGCGATCGAATTCGCGGTGAAAGCTCTGAAAGTTGAAAACGTGATTGTCCTTGGCCATGCTCAGTGTGGCGGGATTGCGGCCCTCGCGGCGGGCCCGAGTGAAGCTGATAGCGGATCTTTTATTCGCAAGTGGGTCACCATTGCGGATGAAGCTCGTGATAAGGCTCTACAGAAAGTCCCGATTCATGATTTCAAAAGATTCTGTCACTGTTGTGAACTAGAAGCGATCGTTGTTTCTTTGAAAAACTTGAAGACATTTCCGTTCATTCAAAAACGTCTTAAAGAAGGTTCTCTGGTACTTTCAGGTTGGTATTTCGATTTGGAAGAAGGAAAGCTCTGGGAGTATTCTGAAAAGGGCGAGAAATTTATCGAACTTTAATCCTGCATGTGATGAGAAGTCAGAGCACTGAATTCAACGAATTCATCGCGAGTCATATCGAGCGCGTTAAACATCGAAACAAGCAGATAAAGGGGGACCTTTTCTGGTTGCTGCTCTCGTTCTAGGTAAGATTCCGCAGACATATTAGATCGTCTTGCGGACTCCTCCAAAGAGATGTTTTTTTCAACCCGGACAGTTTCCAGGTACCTCGCTAAAACAGACAAGCTGACTCCCTCAGGTGGTTAAGCAGGCCATTTATAATCAAATATTTGTTTTCGTGTCCAAAGTTTTCTTTGAGGGCTTTTAGGCATGGGTTTTAAATTTTGCTAACATATAGATTTTTCATAATTTCGAACACTTGCTGCTGTAAAAGGTCCTAATGCACAAGGCATAAAAGCAAGACAACAGCCTAGTTTTTTTCCCGAAAACGACCTTATTTCAGCCCGCAAAAAACTTGTTTAGCGAGAAAAATTTCGGGCTCAAGATGGAGGCTGTTTCAACGCCAACAAAAAAAGGAAGGCAGTAATGACAAAAACGAAAACATATAAATATGGCCCGCACACTTTCAAATCATACTTCAAACCCGTAGGAAACGGCTGGGAAGTGGGCTTCACACACGGCAACCGCACTTACTTCGTAGGTAACTTCGTACACAAAACTGAAGCTACTAAGTGGTGGGGCATGTTCAACAAAGAAATCGTAACTTTCTCTAAGCGTTTCAACTTGGGTAAAGAAATGCCATTCTCTTGGTACTGCAACTTCTTGTCGAATCATATGTACACTTGCTACTACACTTGGTTGGACAAAATGTTCAACAAGCACGAAACTACTTTCAAAAAGGCGTACACTAAAGATTTCAAACGCTATATGAAAATGAAGAAAACCAGAACTGCTAAGACTACAACGACAACTGGCACTGGCTACTATTTGAAAGCCGTTTAGTTTTTACCTGATATGAATCTTCGACCCCACCTCTTTGACTGGAAGTGGGGTTTTGTTTTTTGAGAGAATTACTTTTCTACTTTTGGTGTCTTATCTTCTGTCTTGTTTGTGGCTTCTTTCTTTGTGGACTCCCGCTCTTTTTTGGCTGTTGCCACGATTTTTGCTATTGTTGGATCCACGGGTTTATCGAGTTCTTTGAACAAGGCAGCAACGCGATTCAAGTTCGTCGTCCAATCTGTAATGATAATTTGGTTCCTTGCTGTAAAGACATTCATTTCGCCGTCCTTAGAGCACAAAATGCGCAGATCGCGGTTTACTTGGTCGGCCGGGAGGTTTTTGAAAGTGTAGATCCAAGTGACCATGCGTTCAGGCCTCAGAGAAGGCAATTCCGTGCTGATCTCAACAAGGTCTCTTTGAATATTGCGAGCGGATTTCACCACCATCGTATCTCCTTGCTTGCTGATGGCAAAACCATTCAACGCTAAGGCCGTCGACAATTGATTGAATGCTTCTTCCAGAGTCACGGGCTCCGAAACTAAAATCGACGCCTTACCACGGACTCCGGGATCAATAACGAACTTCTGGCCCGAAGCTTTTGAGTAGACTTCGATCATTTTCCAGATGTCTTCGTTCGGGAAATAAAACTTAATATTCTCAGTCGCGTGGGCAAAAGAAACGGCAAAAAGTAAGATCAAGGACAATGCTGTTTTCATAAAAGCTCTCCTTTGTTGAAGGTGAGAACAATCATATCGAAGTCGAAATAAGAAACAGCTTAAAAAATCTGTTGAAGCGGTGACCTGGACTGACGCCTAGATTCAAACTGGAACTGGGAAGAAGTTGGAACCAGAAGTGGTTCCAGAAAATAGAGGCGGCGAGTTCGTCCTGAACTCGCCGAGGATGACACACTAACAATTTAGTTCATTTTCTAATATCTACTATTTAATTTCGATTCTATTGACCACGCAAACGAACAGTCGCTGGAACAACTGAGTTCGTTTGATTTACCGGAGCTGCTGTTCCTTGGAACAATTGGATCGAGGCAGTTCCTGGTTGAGCGACACCGCTCACACTCAAGATGCGTGGAGTGCTTGAGTTTGCTGCATTAGCTGCCGTCAAACCGTTGGTCATAACAGAGATGTTACGGCCGTTAACACGATTTTGAACAACAGGGTTTGCAGTTGGAGTTACAGTGAACGAGGTGCCATTCGCATCCACGATCACTTGGCCATCAGCCAAAGTCACGGATGGAAGTGAGTAAGTCAGCGGATTTGCCGCCATACCACGGATCGCTTGGTTCACAACGTCAGCGTAATTTGTGTAATACATTGTATCGAACTGATCGTTCGTGATGAAGTTACTCCATTGAGCGCTCTCGAGACCGCTGTAAAGAGTTCCTCCGAGTTCGTTAGCAACTTGGTTGGAAGCACGCAGTCTTGCGTAACCTTCCATTTGCAAGCGCAACGCTGTTTGTGGATCAGCGCTCTTGATTTGCTCAGCTTGTTTCAACTTCGCTTGAGCACTTTCTTGATTGTTCAATACAGCTTTTGTCGTAAGAGCTGTTAAGCGTTGGCGAAGGAAGTTATACTTTCGGTCGATTTGGCCGAGCATTTCTTCAACCAAAGACTGAGCTTCTTCACGCCGTGAAGAGCCTTCCATTTCAACATCTAAGCCCATACTGAAGCGGCCACCGCTTCTGCGTGGAATCAGGTCAGAAATATCCGCCAAACCAGCACGAAGACCTGGCTCGATCTCTTCACGGAAGAGAGACATCACTTCGTTACGGTCGTAAGTTTTATTTTTATTTTTCAAAAGTTTTGTCAAACCTGTAGCAAAACAACGTAATTCCGCAGCGTCGTCGCTCTTCTTTTTGCATCTTTCACGAAGAGCCGCGAAGTCAGGATTCTCTTTATCGTCCTGATCGTCGTTGTCGGTATTTTTTGCTTGAGTTTGTTTTTCTTCCTTAGGCTTAGCGGCCTCAGCTGGTTTAGCATCGAGGTCTTGGCCTTCTTTAGAAGAAGCAGGTTTCTCGGCCTGAGCTGTTTCATTTCTATGAATAGCCGCATGAAGTGCGGACTCTAAGTCAGAAGCATTGCTGCTAAAGTTTTTTGGCAAAAGATATTGGCGAGTGCTGCATTTTTCATAGCAGTAACTGCCTTCCGATTCCTCCTCACCAATGATGGCAAGCGTGTTTTCACCAGCGCCAGGAACGTATTTTACTCTCAGTTCTTGGCCATAGCTCTTTACGCTTTCAATGCGGGGTTCGCTGGAAGCAAGGCTTGCCGAGCTATAACCGCTAAATGTTGTCAGACTAAACAACATATTCAGGCTGAGAGCGCCGGTCAGGGCCGTCGTCAAAGCCCACTTTTTCTGGGTCTCTGTTAGTTTTTTCATATCATCCTCCTAAAAATGAGCCTTCTTGGCTCTTGTTGCTAACAATGTGTAAAGCGAGACCCACGCCAAGCGGGGTCCACAGCGAAAGGCATCTAAACCTCTGGTTTTTCTTGGGAAATAGCCTCATCTCAGACTGAAACAGGCTTTGACAGTTGTTGAACTTCTGGTGTCTCAGTTTAGGAAAACGAAAAAATCGCAGTGGTTTAAGGAGTTTGTGAATGCTATAAGGGCTTTCAGTCAAAGGACCGAAAGCGCCCATGAAATTGCATTTTAAACGAGCTCCAAAACCTGACTCCATCGCGGCTTCCGACTGGAACCGATGGACTTGGCAATTGCAAAAGAGCCTGAAAACTCAGGCGGACTTTGCTGCAGTTTTTGATTTGAGTCCCGAAGAGCGTGAGGCATTTCGTGATGGAGCCGAGATGTTTAACATCCGCACAACACCTTACTATGCAAGCCTCGCGGGCGCGCATCCCGCAGATCCTATTCGCCGTATTTTGATGCCGCACACTTTGGAGTTAGCAACTCCGACGCAGGCGATGTTGGATCCTTTGGGCGAGCGCAAAAACAATCCCGCTCCACGAATCATTCATCGCTATCCAGACCGCGCGCTTTTTCTGGTGACGGATATTTGCAGCGTTTATTGTCGCTACTGCACGCGCAAGCACTTTACTGGGCAGGAACAAGCCTTCATCAAGGGCGATGAATATACCGAAGCTTTGAATTATATCAAAGCTCACACGGGAATTCGCGAAGTGATTCTTTCGGGCGGAGATCCACTGACCATCAGTGACGCCCAATTGGATCGCACGCTTTTTGACTTACGCAAAATTGATCATATCGAGATCATTCGGGTCGGCACCCGGATGCCAGTCGTTTGCCCCATGCGCGTGAGTGAAGACCTCGTGAAAATCCTGCGTAAGCATAAGCCGGTGTTTTTGATGTCGCACTTCAATCACCCGCGCGAACTTACCGAAGAAGCCGCTACGGCGATGGAGATGTTCGTTGATAATGGCATTCCGGTGATGAATCAGATGGTTTTATTAAACGGTGTGAACAATCACCCTGCAATCGTGCAAGCGCTATCACGCAGATTGCTTTATCTGCGCGCGAAACCCTACTATATGTTTCAATGCGATCCTTCGCGCGGCACGGATCATTTGCGCACAAGCATCGAGGATTCTTTAGAGATTCAAAAAGAACTTTGGGGAAATCTTTCGGGCCTGGCAATGCCAACTCTGTCATTGGATATTCCGGATGGGGGAGGCAAGACTTATTACGTGCCGAACTTTGAAACGAGCTCGTCGGCGGAGAAGCGCACCTATCGTGGCTGGGATGGCGTCGATGCCGAGTATGTGAATCCACCAGCCGAGCGTATTCAAAAGCCTCTCGATTTCGAAGTTTATCAAGAAGAGTGGGAATCTTTAAAGCGTGCGAAGAATCCGCTCTAGCGGAGTTTTACATTGCCTTCCTTGGAAAAAGGAATCGAAAAAAAATTCATTTTAGCATGGCCTTCAATTCTGTAAGCCGCGGATTCTGCGAAGAGCAGCTCTTTCAGATCAGCAAAAACTTTGCGATACTCCAGCGGCAGTGGAAGTTCGACTGTGCCTGTGGATTTCGCCGGAATCGCAATGGCTTTTTCGGTACTGGCGTTTGAGATTTCTTTATTGTTTAAAAAAACTTTGTAGGTGACCTTGTCGACTTTGATTTCGGTACTATTGGGATTTTCGACGGCGACATTGAAGACCAACGTTGCTCCATTTAGGTCGGCGTTTCTCACCGCCACACTGCTGAGTTCGACTTTAGGTTCTTCGAGGGGCTTGAAGCTGGCGCAAGAACAAAGCAGGACCATCGCTAAGGACAAGAAATATTTCATCATGGAACGACTTTAGACGACGTACATCACCAGGCACAAGTACTGAAACAGAGTGCCACCGATCACGCCTAAATGCCAAAGGCCATGGCCGTGTTTAATACGCTCGTCATTGAGATAAAAATAAAACCCAATCAAGTAAGAAACGTAACCTGCAACGATGAGCACGAAACCCGTGATAGGAAGCGCATCAATCAAGTTTTTCAGCACTGGTAAAACCGCCAGCGACATCATTCCATAAATAATCATCGAGTAGCGGCGGGTTTTTTTGCCAAGATTAAACTCGTGAATGATTCCGACCATTGCCAAACACCAAATCGCTGTCAATGTCAGCCAGCCCGCTTTGCCGCGTAAGAGGATCACCATGAACGGTGTGGAGTTTCCGGCGATCTTCAAATAGATGCCGATGTAGTCGACACGGCGATAGAGATCTTTAATAGTACCTTGAGCACTGTGATAAAGCGTCGAAGCGCTGTAGAGACCGACGGTTGTGATCGCATAAACCGCTACCGAAACCAATTCGATCATGTTGTGTTTTTCGCTCGCAAGGTACAAGGCGAAGATAGAGCCGATGGCTGCGAATCCGGTGGCGATAAGGTGACTGATGGTATTAAAGCGCTCTCCATAGTGCATACAAATAATTTAGCACTGATTCGGAACAATAAAAAAGGGACCACTAAGGGTCCCTTTTGAAAACAGGATGTTGATCCAGTTCCGGTTTAGAACATCACAGAGAAGTTCAGGAACTCGATATCGAAGGCGAAATCCAAATCGCCGCGTTTCACCAAAGACACGCTAGGAATGTAGTTCACGTTGCCCCAAAGCGGGAAGCGCTTACCGGCGCCGATCAAGATACCGAACTTGCTTTCGAAGCCTCGACGATCATCTTTAAGTACTGGATAAATACCTAAACCACCTTGAGCAAAGAAAGCTTCTTTGAAATTTGTTTCAAAGTTGTAAACGCCCAAAGCAACCAATGTCAGAAGAGTCTGGCTGTCAAGGCCACCGCCATTGGTAGATACGATTTGCACCTGAGCCCCAGCTTGAATGTTGGCATTGATTGTACGGAGGTAGTTGGCGCCAATTTGAATCGTCGTTCCACCCTCGCAATCCTTACATTCTTTACCAGACCACAGATAACCATGAGTTTCTCCGCGTGGCATGAACATGATAATTTCGTTTTGTGAGCCGAAGCTGACAGAAGAACCGTAAGAAGAAGAGCCTGTGTAGTAACCGCTACCACTGCTGCTGCCAGGAGAACCCGGACGAGTTCCATATTGGGCGTAAACGGTTGAAGCAGAAGCGATAACAATCGTAGCTGCAAGCAGGTTTTGGACGAATTTTCTCACGGCGGGACTCCTTAGTTGTTATTTAAAATGAATAACAAAAACTTTGTCACAGCCGTAGGAACAGTCAAGATTAAACTTTTTCTAGACGGGCATATTTGACGATAAACTTTTTCACCGTCTGATCAGCGAACATCACACTGACTTTCAAGTTCTCGCCGGAACCTTCAGTCGCAAACACCGAGCCCACACCAAATGTCGGATGACGCACGCGCATGCCTTTGTGGAAAGAGCCGCTGCCTCCGCCTTCATCATAATCCGGGAAGCTTTGTGAATCATAATCCGACTTGTTTTGACGGAATTTGGGGGAATGCGTAAAGGCATTGTTATCGTCATGGCCCTCTTCGCTAGAGGCCCCATAGCGTGACAAGAATCTCGGCGTTTCGATGGCAGATTTAAATTCCACCAACTTTTGCGGGATCTCTTTGATGAATCGAGACGGCGGATTGAACTGCTCTTGGCCCCAAACACGGCGCACGCGGGTGTAGGTGAGCCACAATTTTTGCCGAGCCCGGGTCATACCCACATAAGCCAAGCGGCGTTCTTCCTCGACATCTTCACGGCCGGATTCATCGACCCCGCGATTACTCGGGAAAAGATTTTCCTCAAGGCCGACCACAAAAACGAACGGAAATTCCAACCCTTTGGAAACGTGCAGGGTCATCAAGGTGACAGAGTTCTGTTCTTGATCCAAAGAATCGACATCGGATACGAGCGCCATTTCTTCGAGGAAGGCTTGCAAGTGACCTTCTTCACCGCGCTCTTTGTTGAACTGGGTGATCGCATTGTCCAACTCATCTAAGTTTTCGATGCGCGCTTTGGCTTCCGGAGAGTCCTCGGCTTTCAAAGCATTCACGTATTCGGTGCGATCCAAAAGGATGTGATAGAACTCGGGTAGCTTGAACTGGCTGGCTGAGACCTGCAATTCTTCCGTGATATCAAGGAAGCGACGGATTTTGCTGGTCGTGCCCGAAGCAAAGTACTTGGTATCGATTGCTTTTTGGGCCGCGGCTGAAAGGCTTAATTTATTTTCGATCGCGAACTCTTCGAGTTTATCGACCGTCGTTTTGCCGATACCACGTGCAGGTACGTTGATCACGCGCTTGAAAGCAACATCGTCGGCCGGATTCACGGAAAGCTTCATGTACGAGATCAC
>Ga0255338_1003294_pt1 | contig 19837 bp, 17 predicted proteins | sample MeOH1_35cm_T4_19_FD_203715 | JGI IMG/M metagenome (GOLD analysis project Ga0255338, IMG submission 203715) | Sandy soil microbial communities from University of British Columbia, Vancouver, Canada - MeOH1_35cm_T4_195 | ecosystem: Engineered > Artificial ecosystem > Sand microcosm > Unclassified ...
CATTCACGGGCTCCTATTAGGGGGTGGAAAGGAGCCTGCGAACTCAGGCACTTACTCGGCTTTGTGGCTAAATGGGAATCGCCGCAGCGATGAAGACGCCCCCAGCAGGATTCGAACCTGCGGCCCACTGCTTAGAAGGCAGTTGCTCTATCCCCTGAGCTATGGGGGCACCATTACGCGGTCGGGCCAATTATAACAGAACACCTTCCGCGGCGGAAACCGCGGAAGGTGTTCTCCCTTCCGCTCTCAAGCCGCAGCTGGCGTGTGGGACGTACTACCAGAGGTCCTCCGCGTCGGTCCACGGAATCCACTGCTGCCAGGGTGTCGACTGCGCGACGCTGGCGGTACCCCAGTTCGCGAAGGTATCTCAACCGTCCGGTTGTTTGTGCCACCGGGCGTGGCCGTCGGCATACAGGTAGGTGGCGCCGGCCCGGTGGCGGTCAAACGTTCCGTGGTGGGGGAGCGGGTTGTTCGGGCGGAGGAGCTCCCGGCCGAGGTTCGAGCCGACCTCCGCGACGAAGATCTTGCTCGTCGGACGCGGGATCGCCGCCGCAAACGCGCGGTAGCTCGGGCTGAACGTCAGGGTGGCCGGGTCGTAGTAGAAGTACTGGTTCAGACCGTAGCAGAGTGGCGCGCCGGGGACCGGCGTGCCGTTGAGGAGGTACGGTCCTGAGCCGTCGGAGGGGCACTTGAAACACCGCCAGGCTTTTAACATAGGGCTGGAATACGTCGCACCAGGTGACTGCCCGCGCCCCTCCGGGGGTCGCGAACGAGAACGCGCTGTTGGGCGGTGCAGTACCGTAGTACGGCGGCGGGAACAATTCGTCGTTGTCCTGCAGGTACATCAGGAGCCCGTTACCGATCTGCTTTTGATTGGAGAGGCAAGCGGATTGCCGGGCGGCCTCGCGGGCCTGGGCGAATACCGGGGACAGGATGGCGATGATCGCAATGACGACGAGTAATTCGATTAACGTGAAGCCATCTCGCCGGATCCGGAGACGAGGGCGCATTCCGGGTTTATTCCTCGGCCTGCGCATGGCCCTCTTCTCAGCCACCCGCATGTGTTTGAGAAGAGGCTCCTACCTTTCAATGACCATGTCCCCCGGGGACACAACCGGGCATGAAACTGCGTCGACCCCCGAAGCGGGGTACGCCGTACCCGCCTCCGTCATCCGGGAGCGCAGGAGCTCGCGCCCGCGCGTAGGCCGCTCCCGCGGCAGCCTGCGCCCGGAGGCGAGATCCTTCATTCCGCTCCGCTGCCTTCAGGATGACGGGGTACGCAGACGGTGCCGTCGACCGAGGACGGCGCATTTTCACTACAGTTACGGCCGGGTGGGCCGCAACGTTCAATTCCCTCTGTCCGGATCTTGCCGCCAGGCGCACGACGTTTCGATTATTCTGCGCACTGATTCCCCATACGGCGTGAACGGCCGCGCAAAACCAACTTTGATAGTGACGGAGCTTCCGCCGCCGAGACCTAAGTCGATTGCGGCGAGTGACGAACGATGGGGAGCCGGCGCGCAGTCGTGATGAACTGCGGCGACAGGCAAGCTCTTCACCACCAGCCTTCCGTGGCGGAGGAGCTTGCCTGTCGCTCTCCGGGCCCCGCAGCTAGGGATTTCGGAGATGCTCCGGGTCGAGGACCTTGAGCGCTTCTCCTGGGGAGACGTCCCCATCAAACCGCTCGGTGGCGCTGATCTCCGCGTCGTCGGACCCGGAGTGCATCCCGCTTTCGACCTCGCCTTCGCGGCGGTCCCGGATGAGCCGGTCCGGGGCGGGGTCTTCGTCCTGGCGAAGGATGCCCGCGCGCCCGGGCTCGCTCATCATAGTTCCCCGGCGCGCTCCATCTCTTGCATAACCCGGTCAGCCGCGGCCGTGAGCTCCGCGTCCTCGTCCAGGTCATTCACCTCGCGCAGAGTCAGGCCGGTGTCGCCCAGCAGTTCACCGGTAATCGGTTGGCCCTGGGCTTGCATTAGCGGGTTATCGCGAATCTGGAAGCCGCCGCTGCCCAGGTCTTGCGCCAGCGTGCTGCCCAATCCCTGCGCCACACCCGGCAGGTGCCCCATGATGTCGGTGGTCGCCAGGTCGCCATGGATGCCGTGCAGCGTATCGTCCGTGAAGTCCTCGGTGCCGTCGTTCATTTCGGGGTCGCTGGAGAGCATGGACGTTCGTACGAAGTCCTCCTCTTGCTGTTCCGCCCTGGCGTGATGGATGTGGTAATCCGTGGCAAAGCGGTCCGGTGAGGCGCCCCGCTCGCGCAGGGAGGTCTCGTGCGGAAGTTTCCCGCTCCGGTTGGTCTCCAGCGGCTCGTCCGTATCCAGATCGTCGAGCCGCTGGAAGCCGTCCGTCAACATGATGCGGCGGTCATCGTGGTCGTCAACGATGAAGCCGAGGTCGCGGACCTCTTCCTCGTCCTCCTCGTCCGTCCCCAGGTAGGACGCATCCTGATACGTGGGGTCGATCGCTTCGTCCTTGGGGCCAACCCCCATGAAATCCTGATTCGGGCCTCGGTCTGACATGGTCTCTACTCGCCTCCGTCCCCATCATCCCCGGATTAGCGAATCTTGACACGGCAGTTGCCGCAGCGGGCAAGGAGCGGCCTGCGTGGGAACGTGCAAGGCAATTTCAAATCGCAAATTCTCGATTTTTCAACTTGAAATTGAGAATTACCTTGCCTTCCTTTATGGCTTCACGTACTGCAGCTTCGTGGCCCAGGCATGTGGGTCGCGCGCGGCGGTGGCATCGGAGTAGGCGCCGCATACCAGCACCTGGCTGGGACGAGCGGGGTCGCGGGCGGCGCTGAAGTAGCGGCCCCAGATCACCGGCGGGCCGGGATCGAGTGGATCGCGGGGGGAGAGGGGATCAAACTTGCCCTTGCCGGTGATGAGCGGTTTGCTGACGCGGAACTCTCCGGGGGGCATGACGCTGTTGCGGGAGGAGTAACGCAGGCTGGGGGCTTGTTTGGGAGAACTGGCGCCGAACAGGATCGCCACGCCGGGCTTTTTGGCCGTGGTGGTGTCCAGCGCGGCGAAGTAGTAATCCCAGCCGCTGGCTCCGATGCCGCGAGACTGCACCACCGTACCCGTCGCTCCGTCGATCTCCGCGATGTGAATGGCCGCGCTCGAGACCGGGCCATCCAGGGAGGTGTTGAGCGTGGTCCAGATCCGGTCGCCGTCCGCTACCGCGCTCAATACGCGAGTATCGCCGGTGTCCAGGGCGCCGGGGGATTGGGAAGTGGGCACTCCGGTCTGGCGGGCGTCCGGGGGGACGGCGTAATTGTAGATCCCGGAGATGGTGGATGAATCCAGCACCGGCTCGGCCGGAGTGCCGGTGAGTCGCCAAAGCTCCAGTGATGCCCCCCCGAGCGGCTTGCTGTTGACCAGGTAGAACGCGGACTTATTGCCCCGGTGCCGGCAGGGGCGCACTGCGAAGGAGAGATCGCCGTTCGTGTCTTGAAGGCGCGAGAAGTCTACGTAGCCTGGCTGCTCGCCGGAAACCAGCCCCGCCTTATCGAAAACCCGGACTCGCGCGCGAAGGAACTGGTTCGTGGCGAACGCGTGCTCGTTCCAGGCCACCACCAGAAACGTGCTGTCTACACCCACGTCCACCGCGTCCGCCCACCGGGATTCCGGCGGGAGGCCGTCCAGGTCCGTCCGGTAGGCGTAAACGGTCCACGCTCCCGCCAGCGGATCGGGACCCGCGGAGATCGCGACGCCAAGCCACGCTTCGTCCTTTTCGGTGAAGTCCGCTCCGGCCACCGCGAGGATGAACCGCTGGCTGCCTTCGTCGTAGAGGCACCGCGGCCCGAACCATTCCACGTCCTCGGTGCCGGCGACGGGGGAGAAGAGGCTTTGCAGCCGCAAAGAGTTGTGGCCGTCGCCGTCGTCCAGCACGATGCGACCGCGGTCGTCCAGCACGGTCAGGCGGCTGTTGACCACTTGCAGGATTCGGGACGGCCCTTTTGCCACCGTGCAGTCCGGAGGGCGGACCGGCTCGGTAGGGTCCCACCGAAGGCCGAAGTAGGGCTTGGGTTTGGGCGCTTTGGCCGGACGCGCGGCTGCAGCGAACAAAGAGGGGAGCGCGGCGGCCGGCAACTGGAAGCCGGCCTTCCGCTCGGCCAAATCAGGCAGCCGGGTCTGGGGGACGGGTTGCGCCGTGCGCGCCGTAGGAGCATGGAGTGCCGCTTGCAGGGTAATCCGCGCCGTTCCTGCGGGTAGGCCGGAGCCCGCGGGTTGCTGCAGGTTACCGGGGCCCACGGCAATCGCCCTAGGCGCGGCGCCGGCTAGCGCTCCCGCCGCGCTCACGAGGAGTGAGATCAGCGCCAGGGGCCGGCGGTATCCAATCCGGAAAGCGTGTTTACCTGCGCCCATGTTCGAGGTCCAATCCTACATCAAGTCCAAGCCTGATTGCGGTCTGCTCACGGCCCACGCTAAATAACTGGGCGGGACGTTTCCACCTATCATCTTCGGCGGTAGTCGGGGGAGAAGAACACGAGGACGGGCAGCGAACCGAATTCTGGCGTCCTTGCTCAGCCAGTCCAGGTCCGCCGGAGTTCCTCACGGCGGCGATTCGTGCCATAATACAACGCTCAATCGGGGTAGAGGCAGTCGGCGGAGTGCAGGGGTGGAACGAAGAGTAGTCGTTACCGGGATCGGACTGTGCGCGCCGCTCGACTTCGCAGGCGTGCTTCAGGGAGAGTGTGCGCTGGTGCATCCCCCGGATTGGGACGTTCCAGGCTGCACGCTGCGCATGGGCATGGTTCCGGGTGACGTCGCGGCGGCGGTGCGGACCCTTCCCGGCAACTGGCGGCCGGACCGGCTGGATCCCGTTTCGCACTTCGCGCTGTTGGCCGCGCAGGCCGCCCGGCAAGACAGTGGCCTCCTGGACCCCGACGCGTTGGAACAGGCGGCGATCGTCGTCGCCTCGGCGATGGGAGGTGAGCGCACCCATTACGCCGCCAGCGCTCAACTGGTGGAGCATAAGCTCCACGACCGGAAGCTACGCCTCTCCCCGTTCACTGCGCCCAAGCTCATGCCGAACGCGGCCTCGGCGAACATCGGGATGCTGTTCGGCGCGCACGGCCCCAACGTGAGCCCCGCGGCAGCGTGCGCCAGCGGCGCCTACGCCCTGGCCCAGGCGGCGGACCTGATCCGGCTCGGCCGCGCGGAGATTGTGGTCGCCGGCGCCGCCGAGGCGCCCTGCGAAGAGATCGCGGCTCGCACGTTTCTTTCCGGGGAGGCGCTCTCCACCTCCGGTCAGTGCCGCCCCTTCCACACCGGGCGCGACGGCTTCGTATTGGGCGAGGGCGCCGCGGTGCTGGTCCTGGAGGAGCTGGAGCACGCTCGCCGCCGCGGCGCGCGCATTTATGCGGAGCTTTCCGGTACCGGCCTCACCTGCGATGCGTACCACGTGGTGGCGCCCTATCCGGACGGCTCCTATGCCGCCCGCGCCATGGAGCGCGCCCTTGCCGAGGCCCGCCTCGCCCCGGGGGACGTGCAGTACGTCAATGCCCATGCCACCGGCACCCCGCAGGGCGATCTCGCCGAGTGCCGCGCGTTTCGAAGTGTATTCGGCGCGCAGCCGCCCCTGGTGAGCGCGACCAAAGGGGCTACCGGGCACCTGCTCGGCGCCGCCGGAGCGCTGGAAGCCGCGTACACCGTCCTCGCCCTCCACTCCGGACGCATCCCTCCTACGCTTCACCTGGATGAGGGGCACACCGACGTGGAGTGCGCCGATGGAGGCTTCGACTTTGTGCCCGGCGAGGCTCGCGAGGTGGACCTCCGCGCCGTGATGACCAACAGCTTCGCCTTCGGCGGCCACAACGCGAGCCTGCTCTTCACCCGATTTGTTGGGTGAAGTCGGAGTCGGGCAACGCCCTCACCCGAAGCAGGAGGGTGTGTCCCTCGTTCGATGTGGGTGCATTCTCGCGAATGCGGGTGCGCACGGTCACCGATGACAGTAGAGGTCGAACCGGCCTTCATCCCGAAGGGGAGGCGGTCCTGTCTACGATTCTGGGGTCTTTCGCTGGACAGGCGCACACCCCGCCTTTCGCAGCGAGATCAACGATTGAACGGACCACGACCGCCCGGGCTACCGGTTCGGTGGGGAGTTGGCGGCTAGAATCGGGAGCCGAACTGCGCGCACGTTGTCGGTGGCCTATCCCCGTTCGCCGCGGAGGTAGGCCAGCAGCAGGTGGTACATGTTCAGGATGCCCTCCACTGGCGCTACCTCCCAGCCATGGCTGTTGGTGGCCGGGAAGGCGAGGACGGCGGTGCGCCCCACGTGGCCCATCTGGCTGCTCCCGGAAGCGTCCGTGCCGGCGCGGCTGTAAACTGCCTTCTGCACCCCGAAGCCGAGAGAGCGGCCCAGCAGGGAGAGCTCGTCGCAGAAGCCTTTGCTGTAGGTCGCGATCCGGTCTTTGTACCAGACGATGGGCCGGTGATCGAGCTGCAGGCCATATTCGTCTTCCGCCGGGCCGATCTCCAGCGCCAGCATCGCGTCCGCTCGGATGTGGCCGGCGGCGAAGGTGGCCCCGCCGCCGAGTTGCTCTTCGATGCTCGTGGCCACGAAGTAGATGTCTTGCGGCGGAGGTGCGCCCTGCGCCAGGGTATGCATCACTTCCACCATCACGGCGAGCGCGGCTTTGTCATCCAGCGCGTGGCCGCAGACGCAGTCCTGAAACCGGACCGGCTGCTTTCGCTGACGGGCCACCACCACGCGAGTGCCGGGGCCGACGCCCAGCGCTTCCAACTCGGCGGCGGTGCGACGGGTCATCACGCGGACCATGCTCCAGTCGAGCGCTTTCTCCCGCGCGCTTTCCACGGCGGGGGTTTCGCTGCTGGTGTGCATGCAGCCCACGCCCATCACCCCCTGCAGGATGCCGCTGTCCGCGAGGATGTCCACCATTCCCTCGCCGTATTTCCAGGGCGGTACGCCGCCGAGCTCTTCCAGGCGCAGCTTGCCGTCCGCCTCCACGCGCTTCACGATCATCCCGACTTCGTCTTTATGAGCGGCGATGATGATCGGCGGGCGTTCACCGGTGCCGCGGAGCAGCCCGATGAGGTTGTCGGCCGCGTCCTGCCGGACCTCGCGGCACGTCTGCTCGAAGTGGGGGAGCAGGAGCTGGTCCAGCTCCCCCTCGTCCCCTCCCGGCGAGTGGGCGGGGAGGAACCGGGTCAACAGTTCGAAGAGGCGGTCAGCATCCATAGACGGTGCTTACCCGCGTTGGCCGGCGAAGGCTCGCGCCTCGTGGGGCCGTGCGGGAGGCGCCAGCGCTTCGAGGGCCGCCTCGTAAAGGGCACGGGCGCTGGTATCCCAGGAGTAGCCGGAGACACTGGCGCGCAGGGTGCCCGCGTCCCACGGTCGGGAGAGCGCGTCGGAGAGCGCGTTGCCGAGCGCGCCCGGGTCCGAAGGCGGCACGAGCATCGCGGTCCCCTCGCTCACCAACTCCGGGATGCCGCCGACGCGGGTGGCCACCACGGGGCGGCCGCTGGCGAGTGCTTCCAGGATGACGTTCGGGCACCCCTCCCGCACGCTGGGGAGGCAGAAGAGATCGGCGGCAGCCATCCAGCGCGGCACTTCGTCGTGGGGGCGGCGGCCGTGGAAGTGGACGGCGTCCGTGACGCCGAGTGCTTCGGCGCGGCCCTTGAGGTCGGCTTCCAGGGGGCCGCAGCCTACCAGGTGCGTGGTGAAGTCCAACCGCCCCTCCTTCCGGAGGCCCGCCACGGCTTCCAGCAGTACGTGCAGCGCCTTGGCTTCTACCAGGTATCCCACGTAAAGCACGTGCTTGCCGCTTGGGGTCAGCCCTAACTCTCGTCGAGCCTCGCGAGCGTCTCGGGGCTGAAAGCGGTCACTGTCCACGCCGTTGTGGTGGACCAGGATCTTCTCTTCCGGTACGCCCAACTCCATCAGCTTGCCGCGGAGAGCGCCGCTTACGGCCAGCACACGGTGCGCGCGGTCCATCGCCTGCCGGATCTGCTTGCGTCGCCGCGGGTACTGCGACTGCACGTTGATGTCGCTGCCGTGCACCTTCGCTAGGAGTGGTACGCCCAGCAGCTTCGACGCCATCGCCCCGACCACCACGTCCGGGAACGCCCACGTCGCCAGGATCGCGTCAAACCGGAACTCCTTGCGGATGCGCGCGAGGCGCGGCAGCACGGCGGCGGCCATCTGCGCGGGGTAGGTGTCGCGAGCAATGCCGGGGGTCAGTACGTAGCGCGGGTGCCAGGTAGGCAGCCCGTGGATCGTCTCGAAATAGGGCGCGGCGGAGGGGCCGGCGCCGTGCCAGAGCTTCACCGGGAACCACTGGATGGGAGCGACTACGCCGACCTCGCAGTAGCGGGAGAGAGCGCGCGCTTGCTGCAGGTTGAACGTGCCGCGCACAGGGTCCGCGCCGTTGGGGAAGTAGCCGGAAAAGAGAAGAAGTTTCATTGCTTACGAAGAGGCGCTGGGGGCTGGCGCATTGAGGATTCGAGATCCTCGATGCTCGATTTGAAATTGCCTTGTCGCTGCCGCCCTCTTTTACCCGGTCGCCGGAATGGTAAACGCCTCTCGCTACAGCGCCCGCTTCGTTCGTCTCCTGGGGTTTGATTCGCAAGCGTCCGGGTAGGATTTGGCCGAGGGCGGAGTAAGCCGATTGGGACGACTGATGGACACCCGGTACGAAGTAGAGCTAATCGATACGGACGACGGCCTGCGGTCGCTGGAGGCGGAGTGGACGCAGCTCCACGAGCGCAGCATGCCGCGCAACCCATTCTTGAGCTACGAATGGACGACGGCCTGCCGGAAACACCACTGTCCTCAGAGTGACCTGTACCTGCTCGTCGCCCGGGAGCAGGGCGAACTCGTCGGGTTGGCGCCGCTCCGGCGCGATCGCTCGTTCGGCTTCCGCGTGCTCCGGTTTATCGGTGACGGCCGCTCGGATTACCTGGGCTTTCTCCATGCCTCCAGCCATCCGGAGGCCCCCGCCGCCCTGCTGGATCACCTGGAAGAGCGGCGCGGCGAGTGGAACCTGGCGGTGCTCCGGCAACTCGCGGAGCCGTACAGCGCGCTGGCCGAAACGGTGGCGCCCGAGCACGTCCGTACGGTGGAAGTGGAGGGGACCGTGGCGCCGCACCTGGCCTTCTCGGGTGAGTGGGAAGCTCTGCTCGCCTCCGGGCCGGGCTGGCTGAAGCGGATGGCGAAGGCCTCCCGCAAGTGGGTGAAGGACGGCGGCAGCGTGGTGCGCGTTCCCGGTACGGAAGCGGCCCGCTATGTGGACCAGATCGCCGAGATCGAGGCGCACTCGTGGAAGGGCGAGGAAGGCGTGGCGCGGTTTCAGCCCGGTCCCGGCCAGGAGCTGCTCCGGCAGGCGCTCGGCACGCTCGCCCCGCGGGGGGAGATGGAGCTGTGGCTGGCGTGGAAGGACTGCCAACCGGTGGCGTTCGAGATCAACTTCCTCGCGCCGGGCCGCGTCTGGCTCTACCAGGGCGCCTATCGCACCGAATTCCGCAAGTATTCCCCGGGTGGGGTGCTCGACTTCCTCTCCATCGAGCGAGCCTGGAAGGACGGCGCCCGCGAGTATGACTTCATGAGCGGCGACGAGCCGTACAAAGCCGAGCGCACCGTGGCTGAGCGACCGATCCGCTACCGCGCACTGCACCCGGCGGACGTACGGGGGCATCTGGCCTACGGGTTGCTGGTGGCGCCGCGCTGGATGCTGAAAGGCTATCCGGCCGCCCGCGCCGCGCATCAACTCTGGACCCAGGTACGGAGCAACCCGGCCATCGTGGCGGAGAGCCTGGTCGAGAGTGTCCGCGCCCGGCTTGCCCCGCGCGCCAGCCGCCGCGCCACCTCCGGATAGGGGATCGAGAAATGAAAAAGAGTAGTCAACCCGTAGCGTGCGTGATTGGCGACATCGACCTGGTGCGCCCCCTCGGCCTAGCCGGTATCCGCTCGGCGGTCGTCGCGAAGCCCGGCGATCCGATCCGCTACTCCCGCTTCACCGACCAGGTGATCGACTGGCTCGATCCGTGGAAGGAAGCGGACGCCTTGGTGGACCGGCTCCTCGCCTTCGCGGAGACGCAGCCCGAGAAGCCGGTACTTTTCTACGAGGAAGACCGCGACCTCTTGCTCGTCTCCCGCCACCGGGAGCGCCTGGCGCGCGGCTTCCGCTTCACGGTGCCGGACGCGGCGTTGGTGGAAGACCTGGTCGATAAGTCCCGGTTTCAGTCGCTGGCCGAGCGGCTCGACCTGCCGGTCCCCGCGACCCGCCGCCTCGTCCCGGGTGCGGGCTCGGAACTGGAGGACGTGGACCTTCGCTTCCCGGTCATCATCAAGCCGATCACCCGCCGTACGGATGCGTGGGTCCCAATCGCGAAGTCGAACAAGGCTTTGCGCGTGGAGGACCGCGCGGCGCTGGAAGCGCTCTGGCCCCGCCTCGCCGCCGCGCAGCTGGAAGTGCTGGCCCAGGAGCTGATTCCCGGCCCGGAGACCCGCATCGAGAGCTACCACGTCTACGCAGACCAGAACGGCCGAACGGTGGGTGAGTTCACCGGCCGCAAAGTGCGCACGTATCCCGCCGAGTTCGGTTACAGCACCGCCCTCACCGTAACCGCCGAGCAGGACGTCGCCGAACTGGGACGCGCTCTGGTCAAGCGCCTGGACCTGCGCGGCGTGGCGAAGTTCGACTTCAAGCGCGCCGAAGACGGGACCCTCTACCTGCTGGAAGTGAACGCCCGCTTCAACCTGTGGCACCACCTGGGAGCCGCCGCGGGTGTGAACCTTCCCGCCCTGGTGTTCGCGGACCTCACAGGTGCGCCGCTGCCCGCCCTGGCGCAAGCCAAGGCCGGGATGCACTGGTGCTATCCCTGGTACGACGCCCTCGCCGCCCGTGAGTGGGGCGTTTCACCCGCCCGCTGGATTCCCTGGATGCTCTCATGCGAAGCCAAGTCCGCCGTCTCCTTCGACGATCCGATGCCCTTCGTGCGCGGCGTGCTGCTGCGGCGGCTGGGGCGTACGTTGTCGAAAGGATGAAGGATGAGTCGAGACGCCTGAATGCCTGATTGCCTGACACCTGACGCCTCCCTATGCGCTACGGCTTGATCTCCGATATCCACGCCAACCTCCACGCGCTGGACACCGCCATCGCTGCGCTGAAACGCGAGGGGGTGGACGGGTTCCTCTGCATGGGGGACCTCGTGGGCTACGGCCCGTTTCCGAATGAGTGCGTGGAGCGGGTCGCGGAGTTGGGGGCGCGTTGCGTGGCGGGGAACCACGACCTGATCGCGCTGGAGCGCCTCTCCGAGGAGCGCTGCATTCCGCTGGCGCAGCAGAGTCTCCGTTGGACGCGTACCGTGCTGCGGGAAGATACCCGCGCCTACCTGGCTGCGCTGCCGCTTCGTACGGAGATCGGCACGGAGATCGTCATGGCCCACGGTAGCCTGGACGACGCGCAGGAGTACGTCACCCGTCCCGAACAAGCCGATCGCCAGCTCCAGCAGCTAGCGGCCGAATACCCTGCCGCGCGGTTTCTCCTGCTCGGTCACTCCCATCGCCAGTGGGAGTATTCGTCGGGGCCCCGCTTACTCAACCCCGGCAGCGTCGGCCAATCCCGGGACCGCCAGGCGCGAGTTCGTTTTGCACTGCTGGATCTGGAGCGCGAAGAGGTACGCTTCTTCTCCCAGTCCTACGACGTGGCTGCCTGCCGCGCCGCCCTCCGCCGGGAGGGACTATCCCCGGGGTCGTGCCACCTCGCCCCGTCCCTCCTGGCCGCATGTGCGGGTCGGGTGCGTCGCCTCGCCCGGAGGGCGCTCCAGTTGCGCCCGCGCGCGGCGTAGCGAAAGAGGATTTCGTCCGGTTGGCGATAGAACTGGTCGTGAGCTCCATTTTCTCCGCGCGATGACGCCGGAGCCTTCGACCGAAGAAGCCAATTAACAGTCATGATCGATACCCCCCGTTTCACTCGCCGGGAGTTGCTGCGGCGCTCCGCGATCGGCGCCGGCATCGCAGCCGTTCCGTCCCTGCTCCAGGCCGCTCAAGCTGACCCGCCGTACGGCCCGTTCAAGCTCGGCCTGCAGAGCTACTCCCTGCGCGGGTACAAGACCCTGGACGAAGCGCTGGAGCAGTCCAAGCTGCTGGGCGTGCACTACTGGGAAGCGTATAGCGCCCACGTGCCGCTTACTACCGACCCCGCCCAGGTGGACGCCATCCTGGGCAAGCTGAAGGCCGCCGACGTGAAGCTTATGGCGCACGGCGTGAGCGGCTTCGGCGCGGACACCGCCGCGAACCGGCGCGTGTTCGAGTGCGCCAAGGCGCTCGGCATCCGGACGATCAGCGCGGACCCCACGCCGCAGTCGTTCGACAACCTGGAGGCGCTGGTCGAGGAGTTCAAGATCAACATCGCCATCCACAACCACGGCCCCGGGGCGCGCTACGACAAGCTCCAGCAGGTGGTGGACGCGGTGAAGGGCCGCCACAAGCGGATTGGCGCCTGCGCGGACCTCGGTCACTTCCTTCGCTCCAACGAGAACCCGGTCAAGGTGCTGGAGACCCTGGGCGATCGCGTGCACGGCGTGCACCTGAAGGACGTGAAGAACGCCACCCAGTTCACCATCCTGGGCCAGGGCGACATGGACGTGGTGGGGGTGCTGAAAGCCCTTCGCGCAATCAAGTACAACGGCGTAGTGGCCCTGGAGTACGAAGAGCACCCGGAGAACCCGATCGCGGACATCCGCCAGTGCCTGGATGCGGTCAAAGTCGCCGCGCAGAAGATCTAGCGGCGCGCGGACGTGGCGGCGCTGGCTCGACGCCTACCGGTGAGCCGCCGGCTCACCGGTAGGGCGTTTCGTCCCGCCGATCCTTGTTGAGCGCGAGCTACTGAGAGCGGGCGCGGTGGCGCCGTTTCGACGTCTTCCGGTGAGCCGCTGGCTGACCGGAAGACGTTTTGTCGGCGTGTTGCCGAGACGGCGACGTCACGTCGTTCCGTACCACGGAAGATTTCGATCTCGCTCCTCCAAAGGCTCTACCACACTGGCGCCCATCCTTTCACTCCTCGATCGTGTTACGGCTGCTTACCGCCCCGATGCATCGTGTGGTGCGCCGGGCGTAGAGATTGTCCGGCCGGACGCGGCGCTGACGCTGACGCTGGCGGAGATCGTGCGCCGGGCGTCCGCCGCTCGGACAGCCGGACACCCGGAGCTGCACCTCCTCGCGTGGGAGTTTCCGCCCGACCTGGTGCGGCAGCTCCGCACGGCGCCGGACGTGCCCGCTGTCCCCGTGCGACTGGTCCGGTTGCCGCGGGAGTTGTTCCAGCCGTTCGGGCGCAAGCCGCCGCAGTTCGTGGAAGTGGGGGAGCTTTCCGCAGAGACGGTGCGGCATCCGGATGGGGGCTGGGCTGTCCGGCTGACGGAATTTCGTCCCGGGCTGGAGATCTCGCCCAAGCCGCCGACCGCCGCACTGCGTGCACGGGCGGAGAGGTCAGGGTTCGACTTCCTAGACTACTGGGCCGTCGATTTCAATTACGAGCCGGGCGGCCCGTTTCGCCACCAGTGGCGCTGCGGCCGTTCCAGCCGGCAGCGGCGTCTCGTTCTTCAATCCGAGGCGCATTGCTTCGACAAAGCGGTTGAGTTGATCGCCGTCAAAGTGACAGACGTGTTCGGCTACGAGACGCTTACCGTAGTACCGGCTCCTCGCTAAATTCCCCAACCTTTCGCGCCGGGATTGCATTCCATTCTGTAGGTAAAGTGGAGCGCTTTCGGTACGTCTGCCGCACCGATCGGATCCCTTGCCAGTCTTTGACTTTGCGATGAAAAGTTTTTGAACTATAAAGAGTTCACACAACACCAAAGACAGGATCAGCCGGGATCCCCTTGACCCCGCAGGAGGAACGACGGATGGAACAGTCCCTGCCTCTCCAGAACGAATTCCTGATCGACACCCCGCACGGCACGCAGACGGTGGCCCAGTTTCCGCTGCCCCCGAACCACGGTCCCGCACCGGCGATCCACGAAGAGGACGAGCCGGAAGAACGCGAGCGTACGCTTTCCGGCCGCCTCGGCATCGCGGAGTGGCTGCTGAAGCACCGCGAGTACCTGATCACGCAGATCGAAGCGGGCAACGAGGTGCAGGTGATCTTGGCGGATCTCTTGCTGGTGGCGATCCTCCCCACGGCCTTCTACGGTCTCGTCACGGGACTGGCTACCGGGTCCCTGGTACGCATCCTCACCAACCCGATCAAGCTGCCACTGGTGCTGATCTTCAGCATGTGTCTCTGTTTGCCCACGCTGTACATCTTTTCGTCTTACCTGGGCAGCCGGCGCTCGTTTCTGCAGACGGCGGCGTTGGGGTTCACCGGGCTGGCGATTACGGGCGTCATCCTCGCCGCCTTCGCGCCCATTACCTGGTTCCTCACCTTCACGGCGCCGGGAGCGTACGCGCTGCACGTGCTGGTAAACGTGGCGGTGCTGGCCCTGGCGGGCTTCGTAGGGGTGCGGTTCATGTTCCGGGGGCTCACCCGTTTGCACCAGGGCAAGCCGGACTTCTGGAAGCAGACCACTTTCCTCACCGCCTGGATGTGGCTGTATGGAATGGTGGGTGCCCAGATGGGCTGGCTGCTCTGCCCGTTCTTCAGCAACACCGACACCTGGATCAGCCATCGCGGCCCCGGTTCGGAGAGCTTCTTCGAGGCGATCTTCAAGCTCATCCCGCAGCTCTTCAGGTAAGCAAGGGTATTCACAGCAGAGAGCGCAGGGGCCGCGGAGAGGAGAATTAGGGATCACCTCTTCCTTCGCGACGCTCCCCTCGGAACGCGGAACCCCGAACCCTAACTCCTAAACCCTAACTTGAAAGAGGACGCACGTGTCGCTAATTGCGATCAATGTCTTCGCGCACCGGGACCGCCTGCTCCACGCACTGCGGACCGGCGAGGAACTGCCGGTATTCATACGCCGGATGGCGGGTGGCTCGCTGCTGTGGGCGGTGCTCTATGGCGCCGTGCTGGGTGGGCAGATCGGCGGCTGGCAGGTGGTTTCCAGCCCGGTGAAGCTGCCCCTCATCCTTCTGGGCACCGCTGTCATCTGTGTGACGGCGCTTTACGTGATGCTGGCGCTGGCCGGGGCACGGCTCCACTGGAAGCAGGTGCTGGGGCTCACCCTCTGCTTCCTCTCGGCGAGCGGAATTACGATGGGCTGCGTGCTGCCGGTCACGGCGTTCTGGACGCAGGTGTTCCATGGCCAGCGCGGGCCGATCACGCTGGTCCACACCCTCGCGTTCCTGGCGTGTGGGGCGGTGGGGGCGCTCTTCGGGCTGGAGATGACGCGCGGTCTCTTCGACCGCAGCCGTCTGGTGCAGGTGGTGATGGGCTGGATGGTGGTGTACGCGCTGGTCGCCCAGCAGATGGCGTGGCTGTTCCGGCCGCACTTCAACGCCACCACGGTCTTCATGCGCCCGCTCAGCTCCGGCGGCTCGGCGCTGCAGACCATCTGGGAGATCCTGGGGCACTTCTTCCGCTGAGCGGGCGCGGCTCGCGGAAACGGGGGAAGGGTATGGGCGGGTGGGGGGAGGGGAGAATGGGAACGCTGATGCCGAACGGCGCTTTGCGCCGGCTCTGCTACTCCCACACTCCCACCCCCCCATCCATGTCGCAGGTGGCAGTATTCCAGCGCCTGCGTTACCGCTAACCGGCACTCGGCCTAATGCCCGTGCTCCGCAGCGTGCATGTGGGCTGCGGCGCGGTGCCCGCTCTTGCGGGCGATGGCCGCGTGGGAAGAGGCCTTGCGCAGGTGGTAACGGCGGCGGTGGCGGCTGTGACTATTGTGTGCGGCGACGACCTGCGCGCCGTGCGCGGCTTTGTGCCAGCCCTTCTTCATCTCGTGGCCGGCGGCCTTGGCGGTATGCGTTACGGGATCCGCGGAGGCGACCACTCCTCCTGCGAGCAGGGTGCCGGCGAGCAGCAAGCCGATCAGTGTCTTCATCGGGTAACTTCTTTCCTGTTTTAATCGATCGTGGAAATCGCTCGACGGGATTTCGGTCAAGCGTTCACCCGTTCTTCCCCAGCCCCCGCGCCACGAAACGCGATGCGTTCCGGAGCAGCCACAGTCACGCGTTTCCCTGGCGACAAGGCACGGCGCGCCCCGGCGTCATCCATAGGGTGGAACGACTGGATCCGGATTGTCGCTCGTCAGGAAGTCTTGGATCGCAATACGAGTCATCTATAGTTGTAAAAGTCCGCTTGTCATCCAGAGAATGATCAATTATATTTAATCTCGTCCTCGAGGTCCTGCGAGTGCCACCCGCAGGGACTGCAGCGGGCCTTTCGCTTCGGAAAAGCTTCGCTGCACGCAGGACCTTCCCTCCCCCTGGTGATCCCTCCCCGGTTTTTTCCACGCCGCCATCGGCCGTTGCCGTGCGCGGCCTGCGTCGTATCCGGCGCAGTTTCATGCTTGGAGAACGGCTCTTGTCTCTCGAACCAACCCAGCGCGCGCCTCAGGGACAGCGTCCCGGCCGTCGCACGCTCGCCGCCGCCTGCGTCCTCGCGGGTCTTTCCTTCGCTTCCGTAGCCGCTGCTGCGTCCGCTGCCTATTCCATTACGGCGCTCTCGCTGGGTGATCGACCGCTTTACGTGAAGAAGTTCAGCAGCGCCGGCCACGCGACGGGGGTTATCCGCTCCTCGCTGCAGGACTCCTCCATTTACTTCCACGGGTTCGTCCGCTCCGCGACGGGTACTGTTACGGAGATTCCCACCCTGGCCGGAGGCGGCGCCGCGGACGCCGGCGTTTCAGCTGCCGCACTGGGCGTGAACGCCAGCGGAGACGTGGTGGGCTATTCCGATCTCGGGGTCGCGCAAGTTACGCACGCCTTCCTCTACAAGAATGGTTCGACCCTCGATCTAAGCGGCTTCCTGGGGGACTACGGCAGCCAGGCTTCCGACATCAACAACAACGGCACCATCGTCGGCCTCTACCAGAACTTCAGCAGCGCGTTCGTCCTGAAGCCGCTGGGGCCCACGGATTACATGCTTATCGACCTGGGCTCCGGGGGCGCCTACGCGGTGAGCGAGTCCGGTTACGTGGTAGGCGAGACGAGAGACGCCAACTATCACTCGGTGCCCTTCGTCTTCCGGGATGCCAATGACAACGGGATCGTAGACGACGGCGAGTACACCGTACTGGGCACGCTGGGCGGACTGTCTTCCAACATCGCCCTGGACGTCAACGATGCCGGCAAGGTGGTGGGCCAGAGCCTGGATGCCGACGAGAATCCGCACGCGGTGATCTGGAACAGCATCACGCCGGGCGCCGTGCCCCAGGATCTGGGAAGTCTCGGCGGGAATGGCGCCTATGCCCTGAGCATCAATAACGCCAACCAGATCGTGGGCGCCTCCAGCGGTTACGCGTTCCTGTATCAGGCCAATCAGATGCGGCGGCTGGACAGCCTGATCCCCGCGGAGCACGGCACTACGTTTCCCACGTGGCAGCTCTTTGCCGCCTCCGCCATCGGTAACAGTGGGGAGATCGCGGTGGAAGGCATCGCGAACAATACCTCCACTTTCACGGGCGCGCTGCTCAAGCCCGGCGGGACGGTTACCCCTCCGCCGACCGAAGTGAAGCTGTCCTCCTTTACCGCTAACCCCGGTACCATTACGTTGGGCAGCAAGCCGGTTTCGGCCACGTTCACCCTGGGCCTCACCGCGAAGACCAAGACCGCGATCAAAGTGCCTCTGGTGATCAAGCTGAACGGCGAGACGGTGCTGGGCTTCCCCGTCAATGTGGGTAAGAACAAGAGCTCGTCTTCCTCCACGCTGAAGTTCGACCAGGACTGGGCGCCGGGGACCTACTCCGTTACTGCCAGCTATGGCGGTGTGGACAAGACGGCAACGCTGGTAGTCAACCCGGTGCCCCCCATCACCCTGAAGTCCCTCACCTTCCCGGCGAAAGTGAAGCGCGGCAAAAAGGTGAACGCCTCCCTGGCCCTTACGGACACGCCCTCCGGTACCGCAGAGGTCAAGCTGGTGCTGCTGGACGCCACCCAGACGCCCATCGTGTTCCTCGGCATTCCGCTGGAATACGTGGTCACGCTGGACCGGAAGGACTCGATCACCGCGAAGGTGACCATTCCGACGGCACTGCCCGCAGGCACCTACTTCATCCGCGCCAGCTACGGTGGCGTCACGAAGACGGTCCAGTTCCAGGCCCAGTAGGCCCGAACCGCCGTTCGCTCGCACGGGGCTCGCCACGCGGCGAGCCCCGTTGCACGTACCGGGAGCTTCAGCGTAGGATAATCCCTGCGTTAACGGAGAGAGCCCCATGCTTCCAGGTCCGGATCAGATCGTCGCCTGCCCCTTGTGCCACACGCTGGCCAAGTACGCCACCCTCCTGTCCGGCAACACCTTCGGCGCGCGGGTGTGGACCGATGGTAAACAAGAGGCGCCGATGCTGCCCCGCCCGCCCGCCGTGGTGAAATGCGCCTCCTGCGGCGGCTGCTATTGGCTCGCGGACGCGGAGAAGATCGGCGAATTGGATGCCTGGGGAGAGGAGCCGCTCGCGGCGGATGATCCGATGGCGCCTCCGGAAAGCTGGTACGCGGCAGAATATGTCGCGGAGCCGAGCGAGGCGGAATATTACGCGGCAATCCGATCCGGTCTCGCGCAAGATCCCCAGCAAGAGCGGGCGCTGCGGATCTTTGCCTGGTGGCGTAGCAACGATCTCCACCGCGACGTGGACGAGGAGCAGATCGCCGATCCGGCCAGCCGGTCCGAGCGGGAGGAGAACCTGCTCGCACTGCTCCCGCTGCTGGTGGGCGACGGCGACCAGGATCACGTGATGCGAGGAGAGGTCCTCCGGGAGCTGGGCCGCTGGAATGAGGCGGACGATGCGCTTCGGCAGGTTACGTCCCCCGAGCTCGCGGCCGCAGTCGAGCAGATCCGGTCACTCTGCCATGCCGGAGTCTCGTTAGTCCGCGAATTGGACTTCGGGTAGGATGCCGTCTCCGAAGTAGTGACCGCGCCGGGGTGACGTTGGGCGCGAGCCAGGTACCCGGCCCTTGAACCAGGCTGTTTCTTGAGCAGCCGCTCGACCTCCAGAACGCCCTCCTCCGGCTGGCCGGAACGACCTGGCCGCTGAAGCGAGCGGGTCCGGGCACTGTTCGGGGGGGCGATCTCTGACCGCGAGTATTACCCGCAATTCCCGGGGTCGCTTCCGGTGCAGACGCCCCCTGCGGGATCCGCCGCCGGAGGATCTTCTGCTTCCCTGGCGGCGCGGATCAGCGCGCCAAGCATGATCTCGGGAGGCTGCGCTCCGGAGACGGCTAACCGCCCGTTGATGATGAAGTACGGCACACCGCTAATGCCCGCCTGGCGGAAGGCTTCTTCCTCCGCACGTACTTCCGCCGCACCTACTATGCCGTGGAGGACTCCGTCCAGATCCAGTGCGGACAGCCCCGTCTCGGAGCCAATCCGGTGCAGGTTTTCGATCTGTCCGACGTCCAGGCCTTCCTCGAAATAGCCGCGGAAGAGCTTTTCGGCTACGGCGCCCTGTAGGCCCTGCCGTCCGGCGAGCCACAGCAGCCGGTGGGCGGCAAAGGTGTTCGGCGTCCGTTCCATCAGGGGGTGCGCGAAGTGAATGCCGTCTTCGAGGCCCGCGAATGCTACCTGTCGATCCAACTCCTGGGAGCGCTCCCAGCTTCCGAATTTTCGGGTGCGGTACTCTCGCCGGGAAATCCCCTCGACAGGCATGTCCGGGTTGAGCTCAAACGGATGCCAGGCGACCCGGACGAGGTATTCCGGACCCAACTCGGCGATTGCCTTCTCCAGTCGTCGCTTGCCCACGAAGCACCACGGACAGATCACGTCGGATACTACATC
>Ga0255338_1003295_pt1 | contig 19835 bp, 15 predicted proteins | sample MeOH1_35cm_T4_19_FD_203715 | JGI IMG/M metagenome (GOLD analysis project Ga0255338, IMG submission 203715) | Sandy soil microbial communities from University of British Columbia, Vancouver, Canada - MeOH1_35cm_T4_195 | ecosystem: Engineered > Artificial ecosystem > Sand microcosm > Unclassified ...
CCGAAGGCCAGATCGTCGAGATCATCGAGCGCGCCAACCGCTACGTGATCGGCCGCCTGCTCAGCGAAGGCGGCGTGCTGGTGGTGGCGCCGGAAGACAAGCGCATCAGCCAGGACATCCTGATCCCGCCCAAGTCGCAGGGCAAGGCGCGCGTGGGGCAGGTGGTCAGCGTCGAGATCATCGACTATCCCGACCGCTACGTGCAGCCGGTCGGCCGCGTGGTGGAAGTGCTGGGCGACATCGACGACCCCGGCATGGAGATCGAGATCGCGGTGCGCAAGTACGGCGTGCCGCACGAGTTCTCCGATGCCTGCGCCAAGGAAGCCGCTGCGCTGCCGGACGTGGTGCGCGAGTCCGACCTCGACCACCGCATCGACCTGCGCGACGTGCCGCTGGTCACCATCGACGGCGAGGACGCGCGCGACTTCGACGACGCGGTCTACTGCGAGCCGGTCAAGATCGGCCGCGCCAAGGGCTGGCGCCTGGTGGTGGCGATCGCCGACGTGTCGCACTACGTGCGTCCCGGCACGCCGCTCGACGCCGACGCGCTCGACCGCGCCACCTCGGTGTATTTCCCGCGCCGCGTGATCCCGATGCTGCCGGAGAAGCTCTCCAACGGCCTGTGCTCGCTCAACCCGCAGGTGGACCGCCTGTGCATGGTGTGCGACGCGGTCATCACCGCCAAGGGCGAGCTCAAGGCCTACCAGTTCTATCCGGCCGTGATGCATTCGGCCGCGCGCCTGACCTACAACGAGGTCTGGGCCGTGCTGTCGAACACCAAGGGTCCGGAGGCGCACAAGCGCGCCGACCTGGTGCCGCACCTGCAGAACCTGTACGAGCTGTTCCAGGTCCTGCTCAAGTCCCGCCGCGAGCGCGGCGCGATCGACTTCGACACCACCGAGACCTACATCGTCTGCAATGCGCAGGGCAAGATCGAGCAGATCCTGCCGCGCACCCGCAACGACGCGCACCGCCTGATCGAGGAATGCATGCTGGCCGCCAACGTGTGCGCGGCCGACTTCCTCGAGCGTTTCAAGCATCCCACGCTGTACCGCATCCATGCGGGCCCGAGCGAGGAAAAGCTCAAGAACCTGCGCGAGTTCCTCAAGACCGTGGGGCTGTCGCTGGCCGGCGGCGACAAGCCGCAGGCGGCCGACTACGCCGACGTGATGGACAAGATCAAGAGCCGTCCCGACGCGCCCATGCTGCAGACCATGCTGCTGCGCTCGATGCAGCAGGCGGTCTACAGCCCGGACAACATCGGCCACTTCGGCTTGTCGTACGAGGCCTACGCCCACTTCACCAGCCCGATCCGCCGCTACCCCGACCTGCTGGTCCACCGCGCGATCAAGGCCGTGCTGGCGCACACCAAGTACCAGCCGGCGTTCGCCCCCGGCACGACGCTGAACACCGCCATCGCGCCCAAGGCGCGCCGCCTGCAGGCCAAGGACGCCGCCGCCAAGGCCGAGCTGAGCGCCGCGCGCGCCAAGCGCAACGAAGCCATCTGGGACGAGCTCGGCCTGCACTGCTCGGCCAACGAGCGCCGCGCCGACGAAGCCTCGCGCGACGTCGAAGCCTGGCTCAAGTGCTACTTCATGCGCGACAAGCTCGGCAGTGAGTTCTCGGGCACGGTCAGCTCGGTCACGTCGTTCGGCATCTTCGTGCAGCTCGACGAGCTCTACGTCGAAGGCCTGGTGCACGTCACCGAACTGGGCAGCGACTACTTCCAGTACGACGAGGCGCGCAACGAACTGCGCGGCGAGCGCACCGGCATCCGCTACCGCCTCACCGACCGCGTGCGCGTGCAAGTCTCGCGCGTGGACCTGGACGCGCGCAAGATCGACTTCCGCCTGGTGCAGGAGCCGTCGGCCAAGAACCTGCGCGCCCGCGCGCCGGTCACCGAAGCCCAGCCGCGCGTGCCCGCCGCGCACGCCGTGCCGGCGCGCAAGAAGGGCCGCCAGCTGGCGGCGCTGCTCGGCGGCACCTCCAAGCCGGAAGAATCGTTCGACGAGACGCTCGACCGCGTGATCGAGGAGCAGCCGGTGTTCGAGGCCGTCATCACGCCGGTCAAGGCGCGCCCCGGACAGGGCGCCAAGCCCGCCGGCAAGCCGGCCAAGCGTGCCGCCAAGCCCAAGCCCGCGCATCTCGGCTCGGGCCCCAAGGGCGGCGGCAAGCCGGCCGGCAAGAGCAGCCGCGCGGCGCGCAAGCGCTGATGCACGGCGGGGGCGCCATCACCGGCGCCCCCGCCGCGAACGCCCGGCGGGTGCCGGCGGGTACAATCCCGTCATGGCTAAACAAAAACTCCTGATCGGCTTTCACGCCGTCACCGCGCGCCTGCGCCAGGACGCCGCCGGCGTCACCGATGTCTACGTAGAATCCGCGCGGCGCGACCGCCGCATGCAGGACTTCATCCGCCTGGCCGAGAGCCTCAAGGTGCGCCTGCATCCGGTCGATGCCGAGCGCCTGCGCGGCATGGCCGGCACCGACCGCCACCAGGGCGTGGTGGCCCGTGCCGAAGACGTGGCGCTCGCGCTCAACCTCGACGAACTGCTCGACGGCATCGAAGGCACGCCGCTGCTGCTGGTGCTCGACGGCGTGACCGACCCGCACAACCTCGGCGCCTGCCTGCGCGTGGCCGACGGCGCCGGCGCGCACGCCGTGATCGCGCCCAAGGACCGCAGCGTCGGCCTCAACACCACCGTGGCCAAGGTCGCCAGCGGCGCGGCCGAGACCGTGCCCTACATCACCGTCACCAACCTCGCCCGCACCCTGCGCGAACTGCAGGAACGCGGCATCTGGGTGGTCGGCACCGCCGACGGCACCGACAAGACCGTCTACGACGCCGACCTCAAGGGCCCCATCGCCCTGGTGATGGGCGCCGAAGGCGAAGGCATGCGCCGCCTCACGCGCGAGACCTGCGACGAACTGGTCGGCATCCCGATGGCCGGCGGCGTGGAAAGCCTCAACGTCTCGGTGGCCAGCGGCGTGTGCCTGTATGAAGCGGTGCGCCAGCGCCGCCTGCCGCGCTGACGCCATGACGGCGGAACTCGACGCGCAGTCGCTGGCGGCCGCGCGCGGCCTGGTCGCCGATGCCGCCAGCATCATGGTGCTGACCGGCGCCGGCGTATCGGCGGAGTCCGGCGTGCCGACGTTCCGCGACGCCATGACCGGCCTCTGGTCGCGCTTCGACCCCGAGGAACTCGCGCAGGAAGACGCCTACCGGCGCCAGCCCGCGCTGGTCTGGGCGTGGTACCTGCACCGGCGCGAACTGGTCGCCGCCACCCATCCCAACCCCGCCCATCTCGCGCTGGCCGCGCTCGCCGCGCGCAAGAAGGTCACGCTGGTCACGCAGAACGTGGACGGCCTGCACCAGCGCGCCGGCAGCCACGACGTGATCGAGCTGCACGGCAACCTGTTCGCCGACAAATGGCTGGACGGCTGCGGCCGCTGCGACCCGGCCACCGCCATCCCCGGCACGCCGCCGCGCTGCGGGCTGTGCAACGCCATGATGCGGCCCGGCGTGGTGTGGTTCGGCGAAGAACTGCCGCGCGTGGCGCGCTATCGCGCCGAGCACGCCGCCGAAACCTGCGATCTGTGCCTGGTGGTGGGCACCTCCGGCCTGGTCTACCCGGCCGCCGGCCTGCCCGGCGTCGCCAGGGACCACGGCGCGCACGTCATCGTGGTCAACCCCCAGCCCTCGGCGCTGGACCAGACCGCCGACATCGTGCTGCGCGGGCCGGCCGGGGTGGTGCTGCCGCGCTTGTGGGACGAGGCCGCGGCGCCGGCCTGAGCGCGCCGGCGGCGGGGCGATCGGGTTCGCGTAAGGCGATGTACATCCCGGATGTACATCGCCCGCCGCCGTGCTAGACTTCCTGCATCCAGTGCTTATCAGGGGGCTGCCATGCACCACACCCGCATCTTCCGCAACGGGAATTCGCAAGCGATACGGATTCCCGCCGACCTTGCCTATCCGGACAGCGACATGCCGCTCGAGATCGAGCGGGTTGGCGACGAGTTGCGCATCCGCCCGGCGCGCAAGCGCCTGACCGGGCTGCTGGACGTGTTCGCGGCGTTTCCCGAGGATTTCCTCGCCGGCGGGCGCGAACGGCAGGAGCAGGCCGAACGGGACGGGCTTTGATGGCCAGGTACATGCTCGACACCAATATGTGCATCTACCTGATGAAGAACCAGCCGCCGCACGTGGCGCAGCGGCTGGAAGCGTGCTTCGAAGGGGATGTGGTGCTGTCGGCGGTGACGCTGGCGGAACTGGAATACGGCATCGCCATGTCGCGGGAGCCGGAAGCGGCTCGCCGCGCGCTGGCGGCGCTGGTGGCGCGCGTGCCGGTGCTGCCGCTGACGAGCGCGGCGGCGCGCGCCTATGGTCCGATCCGCGCGGCCACGCGCGAGCGCAAGGCCGACGCGCTGGACAAGCTGATCGCGGCGCACGCGCTGGCCGAGGGTGCCATCGTCGTGACCAACAACGTGCGCGATTTCGCCGCCTATTCGGGCGTCAGCGCGGAAGACTGGTCGGTGCCGCCGGCGGCCTGAGCCGCCACGCTCAGCGCGCGATCAGCGCCTCCAGCTTGACCGCATCCGCCGCGAACAGGCGGATGCCGTCGGACAGCTTCTCGGTGGCCATCTGGTCCTCGTTGAGTTGCCAGCGGAAGGCCGCTTCGCCGCATTCGATGCGCGCGATGTTGGCGGCCTGGGCCTGGTCCACCGACAGCCTGCGCTCGACCTGGCCTTCGGTGGCGGCGAGCTTTTCGAGCAGGTCGGGGCTGATGGTCAGCAGGTCGCAGCCGGCCAGCGAGAGGATCTGTCCGGTGCTGCGGAAGCTGGCGCCCATCACTTCGGTCGCGTAGCCGAATTTCTTGTAGTAGTCGTAGATCTGGCGCACCGAGCGCACGCCGGGATCGTCGTCGCCGGCGTTGGCGGCGGCGTCCCATTTGTCGCCGGCCTTCTGCTTGTGCCAGTCGAGGATGCGGCCGACGAAGGGCGAGATGAGCTGCGCGCCGGCTTCGGCGCAGGCCACCGCCTGGGCCAGCGAGAACAGCAGCGTCATGTTGCAGCGGATGCCTTCGCGCTGGAGGACCTCGGCGGCGCGGATGCCTTCCCAGGTGGAGGCGATCTTGATCAGCACGCGCTCGCGCGCGATGCCGCGCTGCTCGTAGAGGGCGATCAGGTGGCGCGCCTTGGCCACGGTGGCCTCGGTGTCGAAGGACAGGCGCGCGTCGACCTCGGTGGAGACGCGGCCCGGCACGATCGCGAGGATCTCGCAGCCGAAGCCGATCAGCAGCGCGTCCATGACGGCGTCGCGGCCTTCGTTGTCGCGCACGGCCTGGTCCAGCAGCGGGCGGTACTCGGCCTTCTGCACGGCCTTGAGGATCAGTGAGGGATTGGTGGTGGCGTCCTGCGGCGTGTACTGCTTCATCAACTGGAAATCGCCGGTGTCCGCCACGACGGTGGTGAACTGCTTGAGCTGATCGAGCTGGTTCATGGTCGGTGAGTCGCTGTTAGAGAGGGTGGATGGCGCCGCGGCCGGCATGCCGGGCCGCGCGCGCCGCCGTACATCGTTGCGCTCCCGGCAGGGGAGGCGGTGCAAGGCGCAATGCCTTGGCCGGTGCCCGGAGCCGTCGTGCGGGGCCCGGGCGCCGGCCTCGCAGCCATTGTACCGCCGCCCCGCGCCGCCTCCGGCGATGCCACGGCATTCCGGTACACTATGCGGTTTCCCCCAAAGCAGACGGGCTGTTGTCATGACTCAGGATGAACTCAAGGCGCTGGTGGCGCAAGCCGCGGCGGACTATGTCGAGAAGGAAGTGCCGGCCGGCGCGGTGCTCGGCGTGGGCACGGGCTCCACGGCCAACCTCTTTATCGATGCGGTGGCGGCGTTCAAGGGACGCTTCGCCGGCGCGGTCTCCAGCTCGGAGGCATCCACCCGCCGCCTGCAGCAGCATGGCTTCAACGTGCTGGACCTCAACGAGGTCGACGAAATCCCCGTCTACGTGGACGGCGCCGACGAGATCGACGCCAGCGGCGCCATGATCAAGGGCGGCGGCGGCGCGCTCACGCGCGAGAAGATCGTGGCCTCGGTGGCGCAGCGCTTCGTCTGCATCGCCGACGGCAGCAAGCTGGTGGAAGTGATGGGCGCGTTCCCGCTGCCCGTGGAAGTGATTCCGATGGCACGCGCAGCGGTGGCGCGCAAGCTGGCCGCGCTGGGCGGCCAGCCGCGCCTGCGCATGACGAAGGAAGGCGGCATCTACAAGACCGACAACGGCAACGTGATCCTCGACGTGGCCGGCCTGAAGATCGCCGACCCGAAGGGCCTGGAAGAGGCCATCAACCACGTGCCCGGCGTGGTGACGGTGGGCCTGTTCGCGCTGCGCGGCGCGGACGTGCTGCTGCTGGGCACGCCGGAAGGGGTCAAGCGCAGCGATTTCTGAGCCGCGCACCAGGATTTCCGGCCGACAGGATGTCCGGCCGACAAAAAGGGTGCCTCTCGCGGCACCCTTTTTTGCGCTTCACTGCCGCGGCACCTGGCCGCGGGCAGCCGCCATCATGCCTGCGGCGGCGGCACGTAGCCCTGGGCCTGGTCGGCGCCGTCGCCGAAGAAATACTTCTCGGTCTGCTTGAGCAGGTACTGGCGCGCGCGCGTGTCGGCCATGTTGAGGCGGTTTTCGTTGATCAGCATGGTCTGGTGCTTGAGCCAGCCGGCCCAGGCTTCCTTGGACACGCTTTGCCAGATCTTCTTGCCGAGTTCGCCAGGCAGCGGCGGCAGGTCGAGCCCTTCGGCTTCCTTGTTGAGCTTGACGCATTGGACCATGCGGGCCATGGGGAACTCCTTGTAGTCGTGTGATGTGGCCGGCGCGGCGGGCGCGCCGCGCCATTGCAGGGCGCTATTGTAGCGAAGCGGGGGCCAGCCTTCCGGCTACCCCCACGGTCGTCACAGTTTTTTCATCAGCACCATCGACTTGCGCTGCCAGTTGTAGAGCTTGCGCTTGTCTTCGGGCAGGTCGTCCACGTTGGCATGGACGAAGCCGCGCTTGAGGAACCAGTGTTCGGTGCGCGTGGTGAGCACGAACAGGCGGTCCAGCCCGAGGCTGCGCGCGCGGCGCTCGATGCGCTTGAGCAGGCGCTCGCCGTCGCCGGTGCCCTGCGCCTCGGCCGACACCGTCAGGCAGGCCATCTCGGCCATGCCTTCGCGCGGGTAGGGGTAGAGCGCCGCGCAGCCGAACAGCACGCCGTCGTGCTCGATCACCGAGAAGTTGGCGATGTCGCGCTCGATCAGGTGGCGCCCGCGCGGCACCAGCGTGCCGTCCTGCTCGAGCGGGGCGATCAGCTGGACGATGCCGCCGACGTCGTCGAGCGTGGCCTCGCGCAGGCTTTCGAGGTCGGTGTCCGAGATCATGGTGCCGACGCCGTCGTGCAGGAACAGCTCCAGCAGCACCGAGCCGTCCAGCTCGAACGGGATCAGGTGGGCGCGCGGCACGCCGCCCTTGAGGGCCTTGACCAGGTGTTCCAGGTAATAGGCCACTTCGGGCGGCAGGTGGTTGTTCTGCAGCCGCTCGACGGCGGTGCGCAGCGACATTTCCGGCATCAGCCGGCCGGTGGCGTCCTGCACGCCGGACACCTCGGTGATGAAGACCAGCTTGTCGGCCTTGATGGCGGTGGCGGTGGCGCTGGCCACGTCTTCCATCGACAGGTTGAAGGCCTGGCCGGTGGGCGAGAAGCCGAGCGGCGAGAGCAGCACGACCTTGCCGTGCGAGAGCGACATGCGGATCGACTCGCCGTCGATCTTGCGCACCAGGCCGGTGTGCTGGTAGTCCACGCCTTCGACGATGCCGACCGGGCGCGCGGTGACGAAGTTGCCGGAAATCACCGAAAGCTGGGCGCCGGCCATCGGCGTGTTGGGCAGGCCCTGGCTGAAGGCGGCCTCGATGTCCAGGCGCAGCTCGCCGGCGGCTTCCTTGGCGCATTCGAGCGCGGCGTTGTCGGTGATGCGCACGCCATCGGCGAACTGCGACTCGACGTGGCGCAGCGCCAGTTGCTCTTCCACCTGCGGGCGCGAGCCGTGCACCAGCACGATCTGCATGCCCATCGCGTGCAGCAGCGCGACGTCGTTGACCAGCGCATTGAGCGTGCCGGCCTTGACCAGCTCGCCGGCGAAGGCGATCACGAAGGTCTTGCCGCGGAACGCGTGGATGTAGGGGGCTACCGCGCGCAGCCAGTCGACGAACTGCTGGTGGTCCGGCGCGCCGCGCTCGGTCGCCTCGGAGGCGGGGGCGGAAAGCGGCGCGGCCGGGGGCGCGGAGGGGTCGGGGACGGGCAGGGGCTCGTCCTTTTCGGACGGCGCGGGCGCGTCGGCTAGCGAGTCGGTTCTTGCATTCATGCCGCGGATTATAATCCCGGCCAATGTCAGCACAACGCCCCGCCAAACCTTTGCCGCCGGATCGGAAAACCGAGGCCGGCCAGCCCGCGCCCAAGGCCGCTCCCGCACCCGTCCAGACGCCCGCCCGGCCTGCCGCCCAGCAGGGGCGGCGGCCCGGTCATGCCGGGCCGCCCGGCGGCGCGCGCGCGGGCGCCGCTATGTCCGCCGCCGCGTCCGCCGCCATGCCCGCCGGCGCGCCGGAAGGCCGCGCGCCGGCGCGCGGGGACGGGCGCCGGCCAAAGCCGGTGGACGCCGCCGCGCCGGCCGGGCCGCGCCCGCCCAGGCCGCCGCGCGAGGGCCGGCCGCGCGCGGAAGCCGCCGCCCGCCCGCGCCGCGTCGCCACGCCGCTGCCGCCGCTGACCTTCCCCGAGGCGCTGCCGGTGTCGGCGCGCCGCGAGGAGATCGCGCAGGCGCTGCGCGACCACCAGGTGGTGATCGTCTCGGGCGAGACCGGCTCCGGCAAGACCACCCAGCTGCCCAAGATCTGCCTGTCGATCGGGCGCGGCCCCGGCACGGACGGCAGTGGCGGGCTGATCGGCCATACCCAGCCGCGCCGCATCGCCGCCACTTCCACGGCCAAGCGCATCGCGCAGGAGATCGGCACGCCGCTGGGCGAGCACGTGGGCTACCAGGTGCGCTTCAACGACACCATGTCGCCGGGCGCCTCGGTCAAGCTGATGACCGACGGCATCCTGCTGGCGGAAACCCAGACCGACCCGCTGCTGCGCGCCTACGACACCATCATCATCGACGAGGCGCACGAGCGCAGCCTCAACATCGATTTCCTGATCGGCTACCTCAAGGAGATCCTGCCGAAGCGCCCGGACCTCAAGCTCATCATCACCTCGGCCACCATCGACGCCAACCGCTTCGCCGAGCATTTCGCGCAGCGCGGCAAGTCGGCGCCGGTGATCGAGGTGAGCGGGCGGCTGTACCCGGTGGAGATCCGCTACCGCCCGATCGAGAAGGACGCGCCGGCCGACGGCGCGCCCAAGTCGGCGCAGAGCAAGGACCGCGACCTGTTCGACGGCATCGTCGAGGCCGTGGACGAGCTGTGCCGGCTCGGCCCCGGCGACGTGCTGGTGTTCCTGCCCGGCGAGCGCGAGATCCGCGAGGCGGCCGAGGCGCTGCGCAAGCACCATCCGCCGCACACGGAGATATTGCCGCTGTTCGCGCGGCTGTCGGTGCAGGAGCAGGAGCGCGTGTTCCGCCCGTCCAATGCGCGCCGCATCGTGCTGGCCACCAACGTGGCCGAGACCTCGCTGACCGTGCCGGGCATCCGCTACGTGGTCGATACCGGGCTGGCGCGCGTCAAGCGCTACTCGTACCGCAACAAGGTCGAGCAGCTGCAGATCGAGGCGATCTCGCAGGCCGCCGCCAACCAGCGCGCCGGGCGCTGCGGCCGGGTGGCGGACGGCGTCTGCATCCGGCTCTATGAGGAATCGGACTTCATCGGCCGCGCGCGTTTCACCGATCCGGAAATCCTGCGCTCCTCGCTGGCCGCGGTGATCCTGCGCATGAAGGCGCTCAGGCTGACGGCGATCGAGCAGTTCCCGTTCATCGAGCCGCCGCTGGGCCGCGCCATCGCCGATGGCTACCAGTTGCTGCAGGAGCTCGGCGCGGTCGAGAGCGCGGGCGACGACGCCAACGCGCTGACCCAGACCGGCCGCCAGCTCGCGCGCCTGCCGCTGGACCCGCGCGTGGCGCGCATGATCCTGGCCGCGCGCGAGCATCACTGCCTGCGCGAGGTGCTGATCATCGCCAGCGCGCTGTCGGTGCAGGACCCGCGCGACCGCCCGCAGGAGGCGCAGGAAGCCGCCGACCAGGCGCACCGCAAGTTCATGGACGAGAAGTCCGAGTTCCTCGGCTGGGTCAAGCTGTGGAAGTGGTTCGAGGAAGCGGTGGCGCACAAGAAGACCAACCGCCAGTTGCAGGACCAGTGCCGCGCCAGCTTCCTCTCGCACGTGCGCCTGCGCGAATGGCGCGACGTGCATTCGCAGCTGCTGACCACCGTGACCGAGCAGGGCTGGCGCCTCAACGAGAGCGAGCCGACCTACGAGCAGGTGCACAAGGCGCTGCTGACCGGCCTGCTCGGCAACGTCGGCTGCAAGCTCGACGAGGCCGACGGCCGCGGGCGCGAATACCTGGGCGCGCGCGGCATCAAGTTCCACCTGTGGCCCGGCTCGCTGATCGCGCGCAAGGTGGGCCGCTGGATCATCGCCGCCGAGCTGATCGAGACCAGCCGCCTGTTCGCGCGCACGCTCGCGCGCATCGAGCCGGAATGGCTGGAGCAGGTGGGCCGCCACCTGCTCAAGGTGAGCTGGAGCGATCCGCACTGGGAGAAGAAGTCGGGCCAGGTGATGGCGATGGAGCGCGCCACGCTGTACGGGCTGGTGGTCTACCAGCACCGCCGCGTGCACTACGGGCCGATGAATCCGGCCGAGGCGCGCGAGCTGTTCATCCGGCGCGCGCTGGTGGAAGGCGAGTTCGACACCCGGCTGCCGTTCTTCGCGCACAACCAGCGCCTCACGCGCGAGATCGAGAATCTCGAGCACAAGGCGCGCCGCCAGGACGTGCTGGTCGACGACGAGCTGATCTTCGCGTTCTACGACCGCCTGATCCCGGCCGACATCCACCAGCAGGCCACCTTCGAGCAGTGGTACCAGGCCGAGAGCGCGCGCGACCGCAAGCTGCTCTACCTGAACCGCGAGGAGCTGATGCGCCACGAGGCGGCCGGCATCACCACCGACCTGTTCCCCAAGATCCTGCCGGTGGCCGGCGTGGACATGGCGCTGACCTACCACTTCGAGCCCGGCAGCCACCGCGACGGCGTGACGCTGACCGTGCCGCTGTACGCGCTCAACCAGGTGCGCCCCGAGCGGGCCGACTGGCTGGTGCCGGGCATGGTCAAGGAGAAGGTGCACCTGCTGCTCAAGTCGCTGCCGCAGAAGCTGCGCCGGCATTGCGTGCCGCTGCCCGACTACGCGGCCGGCTTCGTCGAGCGCAACCCGTTCGGCGAGGGCGAGCTGCTCGACGTGCTGATCGCCGACATCCGCGCGCAGACCGGCACGCTGGTCAGGCGCGCGGACTTCAAGCTGGAGACGCTGCCGGCCCACCACGCGATGAACTTCAAGGTCATCGACGAGCACGGCCGCCAGCTCGACATGGGCCGCAATCTGGCGCAGCTGCGCGCTGAGCTGGGCGGGCAGGCGCAGCAGTCGTTCCAGAGCATCGCCGCGCAGTCCGCCTCGCAGGCGCCGGCGGCCGAGCCGGGCCAGTACGAAGGCCTGACCAGCTGGTCGTTCGGCGAGCTGCCGGAACTGCTGGAGATCCGCAAGGGCAACCAGACGCTGTTCGGTTATCCGGCGCTGGTCGACCACGGCGCGCATTGCGACGTGGAAGTGTTCGACGACCCGCAGGAAGCGGTGCGCGTGCACCACGCCGGGCTGCGCCGCCTGTTCGCGCTGCAACTGCGCGAGCAGGTGAAGTTCCTGGAAAAGAACATTCCCGGCCTGCAGCAGATGGCCATGCAGTACATGACGCTGGGCACGCAGGAAATGCTGCGCGACCAGATCGTCACGGTGGCGCTGGAGCGGGCCTGCCTGCAGGCGCCGCTGCCGCGCAACGAGGCCGAGTTCGCCGCGCGCAAGGAAGAAGGGCGCTCGCGCCTGAACCTGCTGGCGCAGGAGATCGCCCGGCTGGTGGGCGCGGTGCTGGCCGAGTACGCCACGCTGCCGCGCAAGCTGGTGCAGGCCAGGCCGTTCGCCGCCGCGCACGCCGACATGGAAGCGCAGCTGGCGCGGCTGATGGGCAAGCAGTTCGTGACGGACACGCCTTACCAGCAACTGGTGCATTTCCCGCGCTACCTGAAGGGCATCGCCATGCGCATCGACAAGATCAAGGGCGATCCCGCGCGCGACGCCCAGCGCCTGCAGGACATGACGCCGCTGCTGCAGCAGTGGCAGCGCGCCGAGAAACAGTTGCGCCAGCAGGGCCGGGGCGTGGAGGACGCGCGCCTGGACGAGTTCCGCTGGATGCTTGAGGAACTGCGCGTGGCGCTGTTCGCGCAGGAGCTGCGCACGCCGGTGCCGATGTCGGTGAAGCGGCTGCAGAAGGTGTGGGAATCCATGCAGCGGTGAGCGCCGCGCGGCGCGGGAAGCCCGCGCTTTCCCGCGGCTTTCCCCGCGGCTTTCCGTGTGCGGGCCGGTGCACCTTGCGACATTGTGACGAAGTGTTAGTTTGTTGCTTCAGGTCATCGGATCGCGGCCCTGAAACGTTAGAATGCCCGATTCAGTCTTTTGCCTAACGGTCTTATGCTCGCATTGCGTCGTGTAGTTTCCGGGTTTGCCATGCTCGGCACCCTGGCCCTGGGGATGGCAGCGGCGCCGGCCTCGGCGGAAGTCGTGGTGGTCCTCAATTCGGGTGATGCCACCGTCACCCTGATCGACAAGGACACGCAGAAGGTGCTGGAGACCTTCCCGATCGGCAAGGAACCCCATCACCTGATCGCCACGCCCGACGACAAATCGCTGATCGTCGCCAACGCGGTGGGCAACGACCTGGTCTTCCTCGACCCCGTCACCGGCAAGGTCCAGCAGCGCGTTCCCAATATCGACGATCCCTACCAGATCGGCTTCTCGCCCGACCAGAAGTGGTTCGTCACCACCGGCAACCGCCTCGACCGCGTCGACCTGTACCGCTGGGACGGCAAGGCGCTCAAGCTGGCCAAGCAGCTGCCGCTGGCCAAGACGCCGAGCCACATCGCCTTCACCGCCGACAGCCGCGTGGCCTTCGTCACGCTGCAGGACTCCAACGAGGTGGTCGCCATCGACCTGCCCACGCAGAGCGTGATGTGGCGCATGGACGCCGGCTCGGCGCCGGCCGGCGTGTGGGTCACGCCCGACCAGAAGTACCTGCTGGTGGGCATGACCGGCGCCGACTACGTCGCCGTGATCGACTGGCATACCCGCACCGTGGTCAAGCAGATCCCGACCGGCAAGGGCGCGCACAATTTCCGCGCGGTGGGCGACAAGCGCCACCTGTTCCTGTCCAACCGCGTGTCCGGCACCATCAGCATCGTCGACCAGCAGACCCTGACCAAGGTCGGCGACATCACCGGCCTGCCGCCCGGCCCGGACGACATGGAACTGACCGCCGACGGCAAGACGCTGTGGGTGAGCTTCCGCTGGGCGCGCTCGGTCGGCCTGATCGACGTGGCCAGCCGCAAGCTGGTCAAGACCATCCGCGTGGGCCGCTCGCCGCACGGCATCTACTTCCGCACGCGCGCGCCGCTGTACTGAGCGCGGCGCGGAACGCCGCGGCGGGCAGGGCAATCGAACTAGCATGGCTGTCGCTACTCCAATGCAGTCACAGGTCAACAGGACAGGCATCATGAGCAAGATTTCGCGGCCCCGCCCGGCCCGCGCGGCGATCCGCGCGGCGGCGGGGCTTGCCGCGGCCGGGCTGGCGCTCGCCGCGGGGCTGGCCGGCGCCGCCGCGCCCGCCGCCGCCGGTGCCGGCGCGCAGTCGTGCCGCGCCGGCACGCTCTACCTGACCTTCGACACCGGCAGCATGAGCCAGGCCGCGCTGATCGCCGACACGCTGCGCCGCCACCACGTCAAGGCCACCTTCTTTCTCGCCAACGAGCCCACCGTCAACAAGGACAGCTCGCTCGACCCGGGCTGGGCGCCGTACTGGAAGACGCTGGCGGCGGACGGCCACGTGTTCGGCAGCCATACCTTCGACCACGTCTACCTGCGCGGCACGCGCGACGGCAAGGTGACGATGCGCCCGCAGTTCGGCGCGCAGGCCGGGCAGGACGTGGCGATGGACCAGCAAGGCTTCTGCGCCGAACTCAAGCGCAGCGCGCAGGCGCTGCATAGCCTGAGCGGCGCCACCATGTCGCCGCTGTGGCGCGCGCCGGGCGGCCATACCGCGCCGCAGACGCTGCAGTGGGCCGAGCAGTGCGGCTTCAAGCATGTGGGCTGGGCGCCGGCCGGTTTCCTCGGCGACGAGCTGTCGTCCGAGCGCTTCCCGAACAAGGCGCTGCTGGCGCGCGCGCTGCGCGACCTGCGCGACGGCGACATCACGATGGCGCACCTCGGCATCTGGTCGCGCAAGGACCCGTGGGCGCCGGCCGTGCTCGAGCCGCTCATCAGCGGCCTGGAGCGCAAGGGCTTCTGCTTCGCCACGCTGCGCGAGCATCCGGCCTACCGCGAGTGGTTCCGCGCGCAGGCGGCCACGGTCGCGGCCGGGGGTGCGGGGAGGCCGTGATGCTGGACACCTTCAATGCCTGGGTCGGCCAGGTCGAGGCGACGCTGTTCCAGGACGTGATCCTGCCGGTGGTGTACCAGCTCGGTCTGGGCGGCTATGCCGAGGACGCCTTCACCGGCACCGAATGGCTGCTGGTGGGGCTGGTGCAGATCGTGGTGATGGTGCTGATCCTCGGCCCGCTGGAAAAGCTGCGCCCGGTCGAGGCCGTGACCGACCGCGCCGCGATCCGCACCGACATCCTCTACACGGTCATCCACCGGCTCGGCCTGTTCCGCCTGGCCATGTTCTTCCTGCTCGACCCGGTCATGGACGCGCTGGAAGGGCACCTCCGGCTGCTCGGCTGGCAGCGCGTCAACGTGGAGGACTGGTGGCCCGGCGTGACCTCGATCCCGCTGGTGAGCTTCGTGGTCTACCTGCTGCTGTTCGACCTGCTCGACTACTGGTACCACCGGCTGTCGCACAGCTACCGCTGGTGGTGGAGCCTGCATGCGCTGCATCACAGCCAGCGCCAGATGACGCTGTGGAGCGACAACCGCAACCACCTGCTCGACGACATGCTGCGCGACCTGGTGTTCGCCACCGCCGCGCTGGCGGTCGGCGTGGAGCCGTCGCAGTACGTGCTGCTGGTGGCGCTGTCGCAACTGCTGCAGAGCCTGCAGCACGCCAACCTGCGCCTGCATTTCGGCGCGCTTGGCGAGCGCCTGCTGGTGTCGCCGCGCTTTCACCGCACCCATCACGCGGTGGGCGTGGGGCACGAGACGCAGGGCCGCCCGGGCCGGCTCGGCGGCTGCAACTACGGCGTGATCTTCCCCTGGTGGGACATGCTGTTCCGCACCGCCGTGTTTACCGATGCCTACCATCCCACCGGCATCCGCGACCAGATGCCGCCCCCGGCGGGCAAGGGGCGCGACTACGGCGCCGGCTTCCTGTCGCAGCAGTGGTACGGCATCCGGCGGCTGCTGCGGCGCGGGTGAGCACCCGCGCGGGCCCGGCAGCCCGTTCCGGTGACGTGTGCTAGTCTATCCGTCCCCGTTTGCGCGGTAGTCGCGCGATCCTCCTCTTGCCTGCATGAACGACATTTTCCGCGCGCTTGCCCGTGCCCTGATGAGCCAGCTGCATCCGCGCATGCTGATGCTCACCGTCATCCCCTTCGTGCTCGCCACGGCGCTGTGGGGCGGCCTGCTGCTATGGGGCTGGGAACCCATCATGGCGACCGCGCGCGGCATGCTCGAAACCTCGGTGCTGACCAGCTGGATCTACGCCGGGCTGGCGTGGCTGGGCATGCAGTCGCTGCACGCGGTGGTGGCGCCGCTGTTCGTGATCGCGCTGATGGTGCCGCTGGTGATCGCCTCCATGCTGATCTTCATCAGCCTGTTCTCGGTGCCGGCGGTGGTGCGGCACCTCGAGCGCAGCTATCCCGGCCTGGAGCGGGCCCGGGGCGGCAGCGTGGCCGGCAGCGTGCTGCAGACGCTGGGCAGCACCTGCCTGTTCCTGGTGCTGGTGATCGTGACCCTGCCGCTGTGGCTGTTCCCGCTGTTCTTCGCGCTGATCCCGCCGCTGCTGTGGGGCTGGCTGACCTATCGCGTCATGACCTACGACGCGCTCGCCGAGCATGCCACCGCCGAGGAGCGCCGGACCCTGATGAAGCGCCACCGCATGCCGCTGCTCGCCATCGGCGTGGTGGTCGGCCTGCTGGGCTCGGCGCCGACGCTGATCTGGGTTTCCTCCGCGGCGCTGATCTTCCTGTTCCCGTTCGTGCTGGCGGGCACGCTGTGGCTGTACGTGCTGATCTTCATCTTCTCGGCGCTGTGGTTCGGGCATTTCTGCCTGCGCGCGCTGGAGCAATTGCGCGCCGAGCGCGCCGCCGCCGCGGCGGCAGCGCCGGCGCTGGACGTCATCGATCTCGCGCCGTCCGACGTGCGGCGCATTGAACATTCCTGAAGCGAGGGCATCATGGGTTTCGGCCTGATCGTCATTGGCGACGAGATTCTGTCTGGGCGGCGCGAGGACAAGCACATGCGCCGCGCCATCGAGCTGCTGGCGGCGCGCGGGCTGGCGCTGGACTGGGCCGAGTACGTCGGCGACGAGCGCGCGCGCATCACCGCCACGCTGCGCCGCACGCTTGCCGGCAGCGACGTGGTGTTCTGCACCGGCGGCATCGGCGCCACGCCGGACGACCACACCCGCCAGTGCGCGGCGGCCGCGCTCGGCGTGCCGCTGGAACTGCATCCCGAGGCGCGCGAGCTGATCGCCCAGCGCATCGCCGAGACCGCCGCCGGCGACCCGGTCAAGGGCGACCTGAACCTGCCCGAGAACCAGCACCGCTTCAAGATGGGCGAATTCCCGGCCGGTGCGCGCATCATCCCCAACAGCTACAACCGCATTCCCGGCTTCTCCGTGGCCGACCACCACTTCATGCCCGGCTTCCCGGTGATGGCGTGGCCGATGATGGAATGGGTGCTCGACCACTACTACCCGCACCTGTTCCATATGTCGGTGCAGGAAGAGCGCTCGTTCCTGGTGTTCGAGGCGCCCGAGTCGACGCTGACCCCGCTGATGGAGCGGGTCGAGGCGGCGTTCGACGGCGTGCGCGTGTTCAGCCTGCCGTCGGTGGGCGACGCCACGCGCGGCGAGCTCTATGCGCGGCGGCACATCGACCTCGGCGTGAAAGGCGCGGTCGATCTGGTCGAGCCGGCCTACGCGATGCTGCGCGACGGCGTGCGCGCGATGGGGTTCGAGCTGGTGGAAGTGGGCTCGCGGCGGCCCGGGGATCCGGCGGGGGACTAGGGCGCCGGCCGCGGCGCGTTCGCGCAACGAAAAACAGGACAGCGGAGCTGTCCTGTCGGCAACTTCACGGGACAGCGCGGCTGTCCCGTTTTCACTGGCCCGGCCGGCGCCGGTCCGGGGTTATCCCGCCACCATCACGCGCCGTGCCACGGCAGGCCGCGCACGCACCAGCCTTCGACCGTCTTGCGGTGATGGTGCTCGTCGCGGTTGCCCTCGAAGCCTTCGAGCACGTCGATGGCGAACTGGTAGCCGGCCTGGGTGGCCACGCGCGCGGCATGCTTGGAGCGCGCCGCGCTGCGGCACAGGAACAGCACCGGCACGTCGGGCGCCACGCGCGCCTTGAGTTGTTCGAGGAAGGCCGCGTTCTGCGCGCCGCCCGGGTAGCTCATCCATTCCACGTGCGCGGACTGCGCTTCCGGCAGGTCCGGGCCGCCGATCCAGTCCAGCTCCGCCTGCGTGCGCACGTCGACCATCACGGCGCGGGGGTCGTTCTGCAGCAGCGCGAACGCTTCCTGCGGGGAGAGGGCGCCGAAATAGGGAAGCTGGTCTTGCTGCTGGCGCTGGCGCGCGGCCTGGAGGAGATCGTCTCGGGTGGTCATCGGGGGTGGGTGGCAGGATCTTGGGGGATGGGAATGGCGTCCGTCTGTCCGCCCATCGCGCAGCGGGGACGCCATCGACTATTCTAGCGCGCCGCGGCCCGGCGCCGGTGCGTTCGGACGGCGCTGCCGGCGAACCAAGGCGGGCGGAGAGGTGGCGCGGGCGGGTATGCACCAAAAATATGCATGACACCGCATTGGCACGAAAATAGTGCGCAATGAAAAGGCGTGGCACCGTTTTGGTGTTTCCGGCGCGCGGCCCGCATGCGCAGTCGCGGGGCGCGTGCGCGCCGTTCGCCGCGGTGCCGTTCCGCATATGCCACATGCGGCACCCATCGCCGGGCGGAAGAGACGCATGCGGCTGCCGGGCTGCACTTTTTTCGGGAACGGGGGTGGAATTGGGGTCTTCCCTTGGCATGCTTTCTGCTAACATTCCTCGTCCCTTTCGCGGCGATCCTCGTGCCGCGCCGATGCCCCCGAGCAAGGCGGCCGGCGCGGAGATCGACGCAAGAATGGCTTTCTAGACTTCAGCCGAATTTCCAGGAGATAGGCATGGCCCACAGCGTTGCAGATGTGATGAAGCTGGTGAAGGAAAACGACGTCAAGTTCGTCGATTTCCGCTTCACCGATACCAAAGGCAAGGAGCAACACGTGTCGGTGCCCGTGTCGCACTTTGACGAAGACAAGTTCGAAAGCGGCCACGCTTTCGACGGCTCGTCGATCGCCGGCTGGAAGGGTATCGAGGCTTCGGACATGCTGCTGATGCCGGATCCGGTTACCGCCAACATCGATCCGTTCTACGAAGAGCCGACGCTGGTGCTGACCTGCGACGTGATCGAGCCGTCGGACGGCAAGGGCTACGACCGCGACCCGCGTTCGATCGCCAAGCGCGCCGAGGCCTACCTGAAGAGCACCGGCCTGGGCGACGCCGCCTACTTCGGTCCGGAACCCGAATTCTTCATCTTCGACGGCGTGACGTGGAACGTCGACATGCAGGGTTGCTCGGTCAAGATCAACTCGGAAGAAGCACCGTGGTCGTCGGGCAAGGAATTCGAGCACGGCAACAGCGGCCACCGTCCGGGCAAGAAGGGCGGCTACTTCCCGGTCGCCCCGATCGACACCTTCCAGGACATCCGTTCGGAAATGTGCCTGATCCTCGAATCGCTCGGCATCCCCGTGGAAGTCCACCACCACGAAGTGGCCGGCCAGGGCCAGAACGAGATCGGCACCAGGTTCAGCACGCTGGTGCAGCGCGCCGACTGGACCCAGCTGCAGAAGTACGTGATCCAGAACGTCGCCCACACCTACGGCAAGACCGCCACCTTCATGCCGAAGCCGGTCGTCGGCGACAACGGCTCGGGCATGCACGTGCACCAGTCCGTGTGGAAGGACGGCCAGAACCTGTTCGCGGGCAACGGCTACGCCGGCCTGTCGGAATTCGCGCTGTACTACATCGGCGGCATCATCAAGCACGCACGCGCGCTGAACGCCATCACCAACCCGGGCACGAACTCGTACAAGCGCCTGGTGCCGGGCTTCGAAGCCCCGGTGAAGCTGGCCTACTCGGCCCGCAACCGCTCGGCCTCGATCCGCATTCCGTATGTCGCGAACCCGAAGGGCCGCCGCATCGAAACGCGCTTCCCCGATCCCCTGTGCAACCCGTACCTGGGCTTCTCGGCGCTGCTGATGGCCGGCCTGGACGGCGTGCAGAACAAGATCCACCCGGGCGAAGCCGCCGACAAGAACCTGTACGA
>Ga0255338_1003296_pt1 | contig 19832 bp, 21 predicted proteins | sample MeOH1_35cm_T4_19_FD_203715 | JGI IMG/M metagenome (GOLD analysis project Ga0255338, IMG submission 203715) | Sandy soil microbial communities from University of British Columbia, Vancouver, Canada - MeOH1_35cm_T4_195 | ecosystem: Engineered > Artificial ecosystem > Sand microcosm > Unclassified ...
CCGGTGTGCAGGAACAGCACGTTCTCGTCCGGCCGCAGCAGGCCCTCGCGGGCCAGGCCGATCAGGCCCGCCATGATCTTGCCGGTATAGACCGGATCCAGCGGGATGCCTTCGGTGCGGGCCAGCAACTGCACGGCCTCCACCATGCGGGCGTTGGGCACCGAGTACTTCGGCTGCCAGTAGCCGCCCACGCAGTGCACGTCGGCGGGCTGCACCTGCACGGGCACCCCGAGCAGGTCCAGCACGGCCTGCGCCTCCTTCAGCACCAGCGGCTGCTGGTCGGCCGGGTCGCGGCTGACGCCGACGCCGGTGATCGGGATGCGGATGTTGTTGCCCAGGAAGCCGGCCACCAGGCCGCCGTGGGTGCCGGAGCTGCCGGAGCCGACCACGACGCGGTCGATGCGCAGGCCCTGCTCGAAGAGTTGCTGCTGCAGTTCCTGCGCGCAGGCGACGTAGCCGAGGCCGCCGAGGGCGTTGGAGCCGCCGCCGGGGATGACGTAGGCCTTGCGCCCGAGCGCGGCGACTTCGGCGGCCACCTTCTGCATCTCGGCGGCCATGTTGCTGCCGCCGGGAACGACCGTGATCGCCTCGACGCCCAGCAGGCGGAACATGAAGTTGTTGCCGCTGGCCTCGGCCCGGTAGCTCTGCGGCACCCGTTCCTCGATCACGAAGCGGCACTTCAGGCCTTCCTTCACGGCCGCCGAGAGCGTGATGCGGCAGTGGTTGGACTGCGGCGCGCCGCAGGTGACCAGGGTGTCGGCGCCCTGGGCGAGGGCGTCGGCGACCAGGAACTCCAGCTTGCGCGTCTTGTTGCCGCCGGGAAAGAGCCCCAGCATGTCGTCGCGCTTGATCCACACCCGCGGCCCCTTGCCGCCGGGGCAGGTGGCGGCCAGCGCCGGTGAGAAATTGGGAAGGAATTCGACCGGCGTCGCGAAACTCGTGTACCGCCGGCGGGGAAAGCGGGAGAGGTCCATGCGGCGGATGGTAGTGCATCCGCCAGGAAACGAACTACCGGACGCAGAGGACGCGAAAGATACGCAGAGGACGCAAAAGAGACAAGGAAAACTTCAGAAGGTCTTCTTTCGCGTCCTCTGCGTACCCTTTGCGTCCTCTGCGTCCGGAAGTCCGGTAGTCCGGAAGTCCGGAAGTCCGGCTTTACGCCGCCTTCAGCTTCGCGATCAGCGGCAGGATCTCGTTTTGCAGCGCCTCGGGGGTGATCGGGCCGATCTGCTTGTGGCGGATGACGCCCTGCTTGTCGATGATGAAGGTCTCGGGCACGCCGTAGACGCCGAAGTCGATGCCGACGCGGCCATCCAAGTCGTAGGCCGAGAGGGTGTACGGGTTGCCCAGCTGCTGCAGGAACTTCAGCGCGTCCTCGCGCTTGTCCTTGTAGTCCAGGCCGATCAGCGGCACCGCGTTCGATTTCGCGATCTCCACCAGCAGCGGGTGCTCCACCCGGCAGGCCGTGCACCAGGAGGCATACACGTTCATCATCCAGACCTGCCCCTTCATGTCCTGCGGGGAGAAGGTCTTGTCGGCCGCGTGCACCTGCGGCACCGTGAAGGCGGGCGCCGGCCTGTCGATGAAGGTCGAGGGCAGCTTGCGCGGATCGCGCGTCAGGCCGATGCCCAGGAAGATCGCGATCACGAGGAAGATCGCGAGCGGGATGAGGTGCTTGACTTTCATTGCTGCTGCTTCAGGGTCGAGGGGCTCATGTGCTTCGTTTCCGCATCGACCTTCTTGGCCTGGTCGATCGCGTGCTGCGCCTCGGCCGGCATGTAGTTCTCGTCGTGCTTGGCCAGCACCTCGGAGGCGACGAACTTGCCCGAGGCGTCCATCTTGCCCTGCACCACGGCGCCCTTGCCCTCCTTGAACAGGTCGGGCAGCAGGCCGGTGTAGGAGACCTTCACGTCCTTGACCGTGTCGGTCACGATGAAGTTGGCGGTGAGGTTCTCGCGCTTGAGCGAACCCTCCTTCACCAGCCCGCCGATGCGGAAGGCGCGCCCTTCGGGCGCCTTGCCCGCGAGCACCTCGGTGGGCGTCACGTACAGGGCGATGTTGCTGTTCAGCGCATTGAGCACCAGCGCCGCCGCGGTGCCCACGGCCGCCACGCCGGCCAGGACGATCGCGCCCCTCTTCTTCCAGTTCTTCATGCCAGTTCCCGGTCCATCTTTTCCGCCCGCGCACGCCGCCGCAGGCTGCGGAGGATCGCCTGGGTGCGCTTCTTCAGCGCCACCTGCTCCCATACCAGCGCGATGGCGCACACGCCCACGCTGCCCCACACATAGAGGCCGTAGCCCCCCATGTGCCAGAAGTCGGACATCGAATTCCAGATCATGCCGTCGCCTCCGGCAGGCGCAGCACCCAGTCGGTGTGCGCCTCCCGTTCGAGTATGACCGCGCGCAGGCGCGTCAGCGCGGCGGCGATCGAGTACATCCAGAAGCACAGGGCCATGAGCAGCATGCCCCAAAGCATCGTCTGTGCCATCGAGGGCGCCTTGGTCATGGAGACCGAGGAGCCCTGGTGCAGCGTGTTCCACCACTTCACCGAGAAGTAGATGATGGGCACGTTCACCACGCCCACCAGCGCCAGCACGGCGGCGGCGCGGTCGGCCCGGCGCGGCTCGTCGATGGCCGCGTGCAGCGCCATGAATCCCAGGTACAGGAACAGCAGGATCAGTTCCGAGGTGAGGCGGGCGTCCCAGACCCACCAGGCGCCCCAGGTCGGCTTGCCCCACAGCGCGCCCGTCCACAGCGACAGGAAGGCCATCAGCGCGCCGGTGGGCGCCAGCGACAGCGCCCACATGGACGACAGCCGGGTGTTGAACGCCAGCCCCATGCCGGCCCAGAAGGCCATCACGATGTAGATGAACATCGACAGCCACGAGGCCGGCACGTGCAGGAAGATGATGCGGTAGCTGTCGCCCTGGGTGGCATCGGTCGGGGCGACGAAGAAGCCCATGTAGAGGCCGGCGACGCCGAACACCAGGGCCAGCGCCCAGAACCACGGGATCATGCGTCCCGCCAGCGGGAAGAAACTGTAGGGACTGGACAGCTTGAACCAGTTGATCAGTCGGTAACTCATTCCAGCGAAATCCTCAGGGCGGCAGTCGTCGCCCACGGCACGAAAAACAAGGTCAGCGCAAGAAGCGCGCCCAGCAGCGAGAGGTGCCCGCCGGCCCCCTGGCCGGACAGGTGGGCCTGCACCGCGCCGGCCCCGAAGATCAGGGTCGGAATGTACAGCGGCAGCACCAGCAGGCTCAGCAAGGCACCTCCTCCGCGCACGCCCAGCGTCAGGGCCGCGCCGACCGCGCCGATCAGCGACAGCACCGGCGTGCCGATCAACAGCCCCAGCGCCAGGATCCACAGCGCCCCCGGGTCCAGGTCGAACTGCAGGCCCAGGACCGGCGCCAGCACCACGACCGGCAGCCCGGAGACGAGCCAGTGGGCGATGACTTTTCCGGTGACCAGCAGAGGTAATGGAGCGCTCGAGAGCACCATTTGTTCCAGCGTTCCGTCCAGGTGGTCGGAATAGAACATTCGTTGCAAACCCAGCATCGTGGCCAGCAGGGCGCCGACCCACAGCACGCCGGGGCCGATCTTGCGCAGCAGCGCCGGCTCGGGGCCGATGCCCAGCGGGAACAGGCTGCTGACGATCAGGAAGAAGAACAGCGCCGTCAGCACTTCGGCCTTGCGCCGCATGGCCAGCAGCAGGTCGCGCCGCAGCACGCTCAGCATCGCCTTGAAGGGGCTGGCCTGCGGCTCGGAAAGGACCGCGTCGGTGCCGGCCAGGCCCAGGGCCCGGGCAGTTTCGGGGGGGCGCAGGCTGCTCACAGTTCCACCACCTGTCCGGGAGCCAGGGGAATGGCCTGGTGGCTGGTCAGCACCGCCATGCCGCCGGCCTTGACGTGCTCGGCCACCAGGTTGGCGAGGAAATCCACCGCCTTCACGTCGAGCGCGGTGAAGGGCTCGTCGAGGATCCACAGCTTCGCCCGGCGCGTGACGGTGCGGGCCAGCAGCACGCGGCGCTTCTGGCCGGCGGACAGGAAGCGCACCGGCAGGTCCTCGCGGCCGGCGAGGCCGAAGCGCTGCAGCGCGTCCTCCGCGTGCTCGCGCGACAGGGTGGCGCCGTCCATTTCGGCGGCGAACACCAGGTTCTCCAGCGCCGTGAGGTCGTCCTTCACGGCGGCGCGGTGGCCCAGGTACATCAGCTCGCGGCGGAACTCCTCGCCGCCGATCTTCTCGCCGTTCCAGCGCACCTCGCCCTCCTCCGGCTTGGCCAGCCCGGCCAGGATGCGCAGCAGGCTGGTCTTGCCCACCCCGTTGGGGCCGCGGACGTGGGCCCAGCTGCCGGGCGCGACGGCAAAGTCCACGCCCGTGAAGAGCGGCCGCGTCCCGCGCACGCAGGTCAGGTTATGGACGGTGAGCATGCCCGGATTCTGCTGCACCCGGAGACGAGGGCGACATTTGCCCCTGCGCCACCGCTTGAGCGAGGTCAAGCGGAGGAAACGCCGCGCGCCGGGAGCGTGGAGAGCCGTGAAACGGCCTGCTGGCTTCCCATTCGCAGGAAACGGGAACGCGCTCTTTCCTTCCTGCGGGAGTCGCTGGCGGTAGCCTGAAAGTTCCGCGTCAGCCGCGGGGTCCGGAAGCTTGATGGCCGTCAAGGATTCGGGGGCCTGGCGGGCTGCGGGGCGGGATGGCTCAGCCGGCATGTGCCTTGCAGTGGAGTTGCGGTTCTTCAACCTGCAACTGTGGAGAGAGTGAGATGAAGGTGATTGCTGGGGGACTGCTGGTCCTCGCGACGATGGGTGTGGCTTCCACGGCGCTGGCCGCCGACGGCAAGGCCGTGTACGACCAGACCTGCGCGATGTGCCACGCCGCGGGCGTGGCCGGTGCCCCGAAGTTCGGCGACAAGGCCGCCTGGGCGCCCCGCATCGCCACCGGCAAGGCGGCCCTGCTCGCCTCCGTGGCCAAGGGCAAGAACGCGATGCCCCCCAAGGGCGGCAATGCAGCCCTGACCGACGCCGACCTCGCGGCGGCGGTGGACTACATCACGGCTGCGGCCAAGTAACCCCCCTCGGGCGCCTCTCCGGCGCCCTCATGTTCCATCCTCTTTGTTCGCGCGGCTTTCGGGCCGCGTTTTTTTTGGAACGTCCGGATGTCTGCTGTTCCCGCCTACTTGCCCGCGACCGAGGTCCGGATGCCCGCCACCGGATGGAACGCCCGCGCGATGTACGCCGCCACCGCTTCGATCTCCGCATCCGACAGCACCGACTTCCACGCCGGCATCGAAGTATTCGGCAAGCCTTCACGGATCGAATGCAGCAGCCGATCGCGGGTCATGCCCTTCATCTGCTGCGCACTCGTGAGGTCGCGCGGATGCGGCTCCAGGAAGCTGCCGATCCAGCCCTTGGACGTGCCGTCGCCGGCGTGGCAGAAGGCGCAGTTCTTCTGGAACAGGCGCTCGCCCTGCCGCTCCTGCGCGCTCGCGCCCACCAGCACCGGCGGCGTGTCGTGCACGACGTAGTTGGCGCCGATCTGCGCCTCCGCCCGCGCGGGCGAACGCACCGGCACCGAGCCGTCGCGCTCGGCGAAGGTGTGGGTGGACTGCCGCTGCGGATGCGACACGCCGGTGGGCTCCGAACGCGGCACGTCCTGGTGGCAGCTGATGCAGTAGGCGTCGCGCGGAAAGCTCACCGGCCGCGACTCCCACACCTGGCCCGGATCGTTGACCTTGGCGTGGTCGTGGCAGGTGATGCAGGCGCTCTTGAACAGGCGCAGCCCGTGCTGCTGCTCGGGCGAGAGCTGCTCGAACGGCGTGTCGATCGCGATCTCGCCGCGCGCGAAGGGAAAGGCCGCCACGTTGCGCTCGTGGTCGGGCCAGCCGTTTTCCTTCGTGTGGTAGCGCGTGTTGGGCGCGCGCTTGACCAGGAACTCGTCGCGCACGAACTGCGACACGGCCGCCATCTCCTGCTCGTTCAGGATGCCGGTGAAGCCCTTCATCGCGGTGCCGGGCTTGCCGTGCTTCACCGCGGCCAGGATGCGCTCGACCGGCATCTCCTGCGGCTGCGTGGCCTGGAAGTCGCGCGGCTTCGGATCGAGGTAGGTCGCCGCCAGCGTCTTCGCGTCGCCGGAGTAGCCGTGGCAGAAATAGCAGCGGTAGTTGTAGACGTCGCGCCCGAGCTTGAGCGTGGCTTCGCTCGGGGCGGCCGCGGCGGGGGCGGCGGCGACGGGGGTCTGGCCGGAGGCGGCGGGCTGCGTGGTGCCGCCGCCGGGGGCCTCGCCGCAGGCCGTGAGCGCCGCGAGGCCGGCAAGCAGGAAGGGCACCGCCAGACTGCGCAGTACCTCCCGCTTACTTCCTGGCGACATTCTTCTGCGATCCCGGTTGGATGAACGCACGGAACACGTACTCGGACACGTTCGCGATCTCCTGCTTCGTCAGCACCTTGTCCCAGGCCGGCATCTCGGTGCCGCGGCGGCCGGTGGCCACGGCGTCGTAGATCGTCGGCCGGTTGTACGAGGCGCGCGACTTGGCACTGGTGAAGACCTCGGGCTTGGGGTTGATGAAATAGGCGCGCGGGCCCTGCCCGTCGCCCTTCACGCCATGGCAGGTGGCGCAGTTGGCATCGTAGAACTTCCCGCCCGCCACCGCATCGCCCACCAGGCCCTGCGGCATCGGCGCGCGCAGGTCGATCTTGCCGTCGGAGGTGAGCCCGCCGGTGCCGTGGCCGTGGGCCGCGTGGTCCTCGCCGGCAGCATGGTTGTGCTCCTGCTTCTCGCCACCCTTCTTCGCCGTCGCCGTCGCCGGCGCGGGCACGGGAGCGCCGCGGGCATGGGTGCCGGAGATGTTGGCGGTCTGCTCGGGAATGCGCATGAAGGCGCCGCGGATGTAGTCGACCACGGCTTCCATGTCCTCCTTGCCGAGCCGGTTGCCGTACGCCTGCATGGCCGTGTTGGGACGACCGGCCGCCACGGCGGCCAGCATGCGGTCGCGCGTCAGTTCCTGCTTGGCGGCAGGCGAGGCGAAATCGCGCGGCGCCGGATTCAGGTTGGCGCTGGCCCACATGGAGCCGGAGCCGCGGTCGCCGTGGCACACCGAGCAGACGCGGGCGTAGATCTGGCGGCCGCGGCTGGCGTCGGCCGCCACGCTCGGGCGCATGAAGGTGTCGCGCACGTAGTCGACCACCTTGGCGATCTGGTCGTCGCTGAGCTGCGAGCGCCAGCCGACCATGGCCGTGCCGGGCACCCCGGTGGTGACGGCGGCGATCATGCGCTCGCGGGTGAGCTCCTGCGCCGACTGGAAGCTGGTGAAGTCGCGCGGCGCCGGCTTCAGGCTGCCCCTGGCGCGGCTGTTGCCGTCGCCCTGGTCGCCGTGGCAGACCGAGCAGTAGTTGTGGTACAGCGCCGCCGGCGTCTGCTGCGCGGGGCTGGGGCCGCGGTCGCCGGCCAGGGCCGAACCACCGAGCCAGCAGGCGGCGAGCGCCAGGGCGGCGGCCAGCCAGCGGCGGGCGCAACGGGACGAAATCGGGTTCTTGGACATGCTGTCTCCGGACGGATGCCGGCTCCAGTGCAACTTCAATGCCACCTCGGAGGCCGGGCCCGAAACGGGCCTGCGCCTCCCCCTGCGACCCAGGCTCCATCCGCTGTGGCATGCGCCTTGCGTTTGCCTGACGAACGCCGGCCGGAGGGGCCGGCTCCTCCCCCTGGAGACCCACTCTTCATGAACGCCCGATTCTCGAAAGCGAGCCGCCTTCTTGCGGTTCTGGGAATGTGCAGCCTGCTGCTGTTCGTCGGCTGCGCGGAGGCGCCCAAGGCACCACCGGCAAGAAAGGCCGAACTGCCCGTCTACCCGCCGCCGCCCGAGCAGGCGCGCTTCTTCTACGAGCGCACGATCCGCAGCAGCGCCGACGTGGTGGCCGACGACAAGGACGGCTCGCTGCGCCGTGCGCTCACCGGCGAGAACCGCACCGGCGAAGGGCTGGACAAGCCCTACGGCGTGGCGGCCCGCAACGGCCGCGTGTACGTGGGCGACACCGCCGCGCGCAACGTGATCATGTTCGACCTGAACACGAAGAAGTACAGGCGCATCGGCATCGAGGAGCCCGGGGCGATCCGCATGCCGCTGGGCATCGACCTCGATGCCGCCGGCAACCTGTACGTGCTGGATGCCACGCTGAAGAAGATCTTCGTCTACGACGGCGAGGGCAAGTACCTGCGCACGATGGCGCAGGACATCAAGTGGAGCCGCCCCGTCGGCCTGACGGTGGACTCGGCCGCCAGGCGGATCTACGCGGTGGATGCCGGCGGCGTGGACAGCGACGAGCACAAGGTGCGCGTGCTGGACCTCGAGACGGGCAAGCCGCTGCTGGAGATCGGTTCGCGCGGCAACGGCCCCGGCGAGCTGAACCTGCCGCGCGACGTGGCGATCGGCACCGACGGCCTGGTGTACGTGGTGGACGGCGGCAACTTCCGCATCCAGGTGTTCGACAGGAGCGGCAAGTTCGTGAAGACCTTCGGCGGCATCGGCCGGCGCAGCGGCCAGTTCGCGCGGCCGAAGGAAATCGCGGTGGACCGCGAGGGCAACCTCTATGTCGTCGACACGGCCTTCGCCAACGTGCAGATCTTCAACCCCGACGGCCAGCTGCTGCTGGACGTGGCGGCGCGCGGCGACGACGACGGCCCCGGCCGCTTCATGCTGCCTTCGGGCATCGCGGTGGACAACGACGGCCGCATCTACCTGGTCGACCAGTTCTTCCGCAAGATGGACGTGTTCCGCCCCGCCGGCCTGAGCGCCACGGCGCGCTACGGCGATCCGCTGCCGCCGCAGGCCCCCGCCACGGCCCGCAGCGCCGCGCCCGCGGTGCGCTGAAAAGAGGCAAGACCCCACCCTTTTTCCGGGAATGGAAAAGTCCCGATTCCCGGTTGCGGGAACCGGTCTCCGGGAAAGCTTGACGGGCATCAAGGGAATCGGGCCCACGGGCCCCGAATGAAGCTCTTCGGCCTTGGCACGCAAGCTGCGTCGTCAGGCACGAGGGTTGCGGGAGGGTCCGCGGCTGCTTACCACGAACTTCAAGGAGATGGATATGGGCTGGAATCACTGGGTCGCACGCGCGACCACGAGAAAGGGCCTCGGTTCCCTGGCTGGTGCGATCGCGCTGGTTGCGGCACTGATTCCCACGCTGGCTTCGGCGCAGACGCCGCCGCCCCCAACGGGCATCGCGGCCACGAAGCACAACCTGCGTTCGGGCACCAATGGCCAGAACAAGTTCGAATCGACCGACGGCAACACCGAGATCTGCGTGTTCTGCCACACGCCCCACGGCGCCGACACCAGCGCCGCCGTGCCGCTGTGGAACCGCGTGCTGGCGGCTCCCTCGTCGTACACCACGTACGACCAGCTCAAGACCTCGACGCTCGATGGCAAGGTGATGGCGGTCGGTTCCGTCTCCCTGGCGTGCCTCTCCTGCCACGACGGCGCCACGGCCATGAGCACGGTGATCAACGCGCCCGGCTCCGGCAACTACGACCCGGCCGGCTTCGCGATGACCGGCACCTGGTCCGGCGGCAACGTGAAGACCACCGGCGAGATCGCGGGCGGCATCACGCTGATCGGCAAGGACCTCAAGAACGACCACCCGATCGGCATCCAGTACGCCGGTGGCGGCTTCTTCAGCAACGCCGGCGTCGCCGCCGGCTCCAAGGTCGACACCGACTTCAAGGACCCGCAGAACGCGACCCTCAACGGCTCGCTCGTGTGGTGGGTCGACACGACCGCCGGCACCGCGGGCACGCGCCAGAAGACCGACATGATCCTCTACACCCGCAACCTCGATGGCAAGGACCAGCCCTTCGTCGAGTGCGCGAGCTGCCACGATCCGCACAGCGAGAACAAGACCTTCCTGCGCATCGAGAACACCGGCAGCGCCGTCTGCCTGGCCTGCCACACGAAGTAAGCACCGCACGCGCCGCTCCCTGCGAGTGGCGCGCTTATTGCAACAAGGGGCCGCAAGGCCCCTTTTTTTTCACCTGTGAGGAACGCGTCCATGAACATCGAGCCAACGCCGGCAGTCACCGCCAGTCGCACCGCGCACGCCTCGCTGCGCCTGGCCCTCGCCGCCGCCTGCGTGGCCGCTGCCTGCCAGCTGGCGCACGCGCAGGACGCGCCCGTGTTCGCCAAGGTCGGCGACAGCGTGATCAGCGGCGAGCAATACGACGCCGCCTTCCAGCAGGCCGCGCGCGGCAAGTTCTACCACGGCAATCCTTCGGAAGCCGCCATCGCGCAGCTGCAGCGCGAGGTGAGCCGCAAGCTGGTGGACGAGGCGCTGCTGCATTCGGAAGCGCAGCGCCGCGCGATCACTCCCGATGCCGCCGCGGTGCAGAAGGTCATCGCCGGCTACGACGAGCGCTACAAGGACAGCGCGCAGTGGAAAGCCAATCGCGAGAAGGTGCTGCCGGGGCTGAAGGCGAAGCTGGAACGCGACAACGTGATGGAGCAGCTCACCGCGCAGGTCAGGAGCGTGCCCGCGCCGACAGCCGCGCAGCTGCAGAAATACTACGAGGACCACAAGGACAAGTTCACCTCGCCCGAGCAGGTGCACATCCGCCTGATCCTGCTGAAGGTCGATCCCTCCGCGCCCAAGGCGCAGTGGGACGGCGCCAAGGAAGAAGGCGCGGCGATCGCGAAGCGCCTGCGCGCCGGCGCCGACTTCGGCGAGCTCGCGCACCTGCATTCCGGCGACGACTCCGCCAAGCGCGGCGGCGACATGGGCTACATCCACCGCGGCATGCTGCCCGAGGTCGCCGAGAAGGCGATCGACACCCTCAAGCCCGGCGCGGTGAGCGATCCCGTGGTGCTGCTCGAAGGCGTGGCGGTGATCCGGCTGGAGGCGCGCAAGGAGCCCGTCCTCAACAGCCTCGACAGCGTGCGCCAGCGCGCGCAGGACCTGTACGTGCGCGACGGCGGCGAGCAGGCCTGGACGGCGCTGCTGGCGAAGCTGCGCCGCGACACCGCGGTGCAGCTCGATGAATCGCGCTTCCTGCCGCTGGCGGCCAACGCCGGGGACGCTGCGCCGGCCCGGTGAGCGGCGCGAGGCAGGCAGTGAATGCATCCGGCCCGATGGAAGCTCACCCTGATCGCCTGCGCGGCCGCGAGCTGCGCCGCGCAAGCCCAGGTGACGGCGCCGTCGGACGCCGGCCAGCAGCCCGCCCCCGCGCCGGCGGCCGCCGCCCAGCCCGCGGCCGAGGGTGAAGAGCCGGCGCGCGAGTGGCGGCTGCCGCCGCTGCGCCTGGGCGGCAGCCTCGCCTACGACATGCGCGCGGTCCGCAGCGCGGGCGAGCCGAGCAGCATCGCCAACGTGCTGACCGGCACGATCGGCACCAGCACCTACCTCTATGCGCCCTGGCTCGCCACCGTGAGCGGCTCGCTGGGCCTGAGCACCGGCGTCACGCACAGCGGGGCCGGCACGGTGGGCACGCTGTTCGACGATTCCGGCGCGCACGAGCGCCTGCGCACGCGCGAGAACTTCCTCACCGGCGACGGCCGCCTCGAGCTGTTCCCGCGCAGCCGCTTCCCGGCCGAAGCGCACTTCGCGCGCCAGGACAGCCGCACCGACACCGGCCTGGCCTCGCCGATCCAGTTCCAGCGCCAGAACTTCGGCGTGTCGGCGCGCTACCGGCCCGAGTCGGGCCTGTACAACCTGTCCGGCGCCTACGACCACCGCACCCAGAGCGGCTTCGGCTTCCGCAGCAAGCAGGATTCGGTGACGGCGGACTTCAGCACCCACTGGAAGGCCAACGAGCTGGCGCTGGGCGGCGCCTTCAACCGCGCGCTCACCGAAGGCGCCGACGACGACAGCCGCTTCACCAGCCTGGTGGCGCGCCACACCTATGCGCCCTCCAACGCGCTGTCGGTCAACAGCACGGCCAACCTCACGCGCACCGAGCAGCGCGGCGCCGCCGACGCCGACCTGCAGGTGCTGCAGCTCGCCAGCGTGGGCCTGTACCACCCCGATCGCTCGCCGCTCACGCTCACCGGCAGCATGCGCGGCCTGGTGCTGCGCGACCAGGCTTCCGATGCGCAGACCGATTCGGTGAGCGGCACGCTAGGCGCGAACTACGAGGTCAATCCCAACCTGCGCCTCACGGCCAACGGCGGCCTCACGACCACGCACTCGGGCTCCGGCCAGTCGACCTTCTTCGCCGGAGCGGTCGGCGCCAACTACCAGGGCGATTCGCTCGAGTTCCGCGGCATCCACTACGACTGGTTCACCAGCGGCACGCTGGGCACCTCGCTGGCCGACAGCGGCGCCGCCGGCACCACCAGCGAGCAGAACATCGGGCTGCAGCTGGGTCACTCGGCCAGCCGCACCTGGGCGATGTCGCCGCGCTCCAGCCTCGGCCTGAGCGCGAGCCAGTCGCTCTCGGCCGCCCACGTGAGCAGCAACCGCGACCAGGGCACGGGCACGGGCCTCGGCACCGTCAAGACGCTGCTCAACACCGTGGCGCTCAGCTGGCAGCAAAGCGGCGACGGCAAGACCGGCTTCGGCCGCGTCTCGTACAGCGACTCCACGGAGCTCGGCGGCGGCAATGCCCGATTCCAGTTGTTCAATTTCCAGCTTTCCGGAAACTTCGAGCTCGGCTACGGACGCTCGCTGACGGCGGACCTGACCTACCAGCGCACGCACCAGCGCTCGGGCGACCTGCCGGCCCTGCTCGATCCGGTCACCGGCGCCGTGCTGCGCACGCGCTCCTCCGGCGTTGCGGGCGAAGTGGCCTTCCACCAGAACCAGGTGTTCGGCGTGCCGCGGCTGCGTTTCGTCTCGCGCGTGAGGCTGGCCCAGGATGTGCTCAAACAGCCAGGCCAGCTGCTGTCGATTCCCGATCGTGAGACGCGCCTCTGGGAGAACCGGCTCGACTGGAACATCGGCCGGCTCACCACGCAGGTGGAGCTGCGGATGTCGCGCATCGACGGCCGGCGTGTGGATTCCCTGTGGCTGCGGGTGCAGCGCAACTTCGGCGACTGACCGCGGGCGATGGACAACGAGAGATGAGGGTGTGAGATGTCGCTATCGAGGATGAGAATGGCCCCCGCCGTGGCCCTGCTCGCCGGCGCCGCGCTCGCGGGCCTGCTGGCCGGCGGCGACGCGCGCGCCGAGTACGGGGACGTCGTGATCAACAACTACTCCGACAAGTCGGGCATGCGGCCGGTGGTGTTCCCGCACTGGTTCCACCGCATCCGCTTCCGCTGCAAGGTGTGCCACGCGGACCTCGGCTTCAAGTTCAAGGCCGGCGGCAACGAGATCAACATGGTGAAGGTGATCGACGGCCAGTTCTGCGGCGCCTGCCACAACGGCGAGGTCGCCTGGAGCATCGAGAACTGCAACATGTGCCACTCGGCCAAGCCGGGCACGCCGACGCAGGTCCACGAAAGCACCACCAACTCGCTGGTGGCGCCCGCCACCGGGGAGAAGAAGCAATGAAGCTGCGCCTCGCCCTCACGGCCTTCGCCGTCGCCACCCTCGCCTGGCTCGCCGCGCCCGCGGCCGCGCAGGACCTCGCCGCCGGCAAGGCGGTCTACGAAGGCGCCTGCGTCGCCTGCCACGGCACCGGCGTGCTGGGCGCGCCCAAGGTCGGCGACGCCGCGGCCTGGTCGGCCCGCGCCGCCGGCGGGCTCGGTCCGCTGCTGAACTCCGCCAAGAACGGCCGCGGCAACATGCCCGCGCGCGGCGGCAATCCGGCGCTGAGCGACGCGCAGCTGCAGCACGCCATCGCCTACATGCTGGCGCAGTCGAGGGGCGCTGCTGCGGCCCCCGCCGCGGCGGCCGCGAAGCCGGCTCCGGCGCAGGCCGCGGCGACCAAGCCGGCGGTTGCCGCACCTGCGGCCGCTGCCGCCAAGGCGCCCGCCACCGCTGCCGCCGTGGCCGCGGCCCCCGCGCCCGCTGCGAACGCCACTGCCGCTGCCGCCAAGCCCGCTCCGGCCACCGCTGCCGCCAAGCCCGCCCCGGCCACCGCTGCTGCCGCGACGCCTGTTGCTGCACCCGCAGCCGCCGCAGCAACGGCGACCGCAGCACCCGCTGCTGCCACCACCGTCGCCGCCGTCCAGCCCGCGGTCGGCGTCAACACCTTCAACCGCCTGCTGCGTCCGACGCTGCGCAACCGCGCGCCGGCCGAGGACGGCATCCACGACCCCGCCAACGACGGCACCATGGCGCTGCAGCCGCCCAACACGGCCTTCACCGAGCTGACCCGCAGCAACGCCGGCAACCGGGTCGACTGGGTCAAGTCGCTGCGCGAAGGCAAGATCGCCCCGCGCGCCGACCGCGTCGATGCCAAGGTCGCGCCCGCGGTGATGGACCTCAACATCGTGCGCGAGGTGAAGGGCTCCATGCCCGACGTCGTCTATCCGCACAAGCAGCACACGGAGTGGCTCGACTGCTCCAACTGCCACCCGGCGATCTTCAAGCCGCAGAAGGGCGCCAACCAGATCAGCATGGCGGGCATCCTGCTCGGCCAGCAGTGCGGCGTGTGCCACGGCAAGGTCGCCTTCCCGGTGTCCGAGTGCCGCCTGTGCCACTCCAAGCCGAAGACCACCGCCACCGCCGGCGCGCCGGAAGCGGCACCGCGCCGCTAGGGAAGACCGCCGCATGGGCCGCCTGTTCCTCACCCCCGCCGCGCTGCTGCTCGCCTCGGCGCAACTCGCCTGGGCGCAGGGCGCCGCGCAGCCGCATCCCGCGCTCCGGGACGCCGGGCGCCAGGTCTCGCCCCAGCAGGTGGAGCAGAAGCTCACCATGCTCGATCGCATGCTGAACCAGTCGCCGCTGGCCGCGCGCATCGCCAACAGCGACAACGAGGAGGCGCGCCAGCATTTCGGCCGCGCGCGCGACCTCATGCAGCACGCCCGGCGGGTGGTGGGCGAAGGCGACGCCCGCGCCGCCGACACTCTGGTGAACGAGGCGATCGCCGCCGTCAGCAAGGCGCAGCAGCTGGTGCCCGATCCGGGCGTGCAGCAGGCCGCCGAACGGGCCCGCTTCGCCCAGCTGGAAGACAGCGTGGCGGCGCTGCGGCGCACGGCGCAGATCGCGCTGCCCAACGCGCAGCCGGCCAGGAAGGCCGAGAGCGAGCAGGCGCTGCGTTCGGCCGATGGCCTGATCGGCCAGGCCGTGGCCCAGGCGAAGGCGGACAAGTACATCGAGGCGAACCGCACGCTGAACCGCGCCCTCATGCTGCTGCTCGGCGACGCCTCGCAGCGCCTGGCCGGCCAGACCATCGTCTACGACCATCGCTTCGCCAACCGGCGCGAGGAGTTCGATTTCGAGCTCGAGCGCCATCGCAGCCTGGAGCGGCTGGTGCCGCTCGCGCTGCTGGAATTCCGCCCCTCGCCCGAGGCGCGCGCGCTGGTGGACCGCCACGTCGGCCAGGCGCGCGAGCTGCGCGAACGCGGCGAGGCGCAGTTCGCCCACGACCCGCTCGTGGCCCTGCACGACCTCGCGGAGGCCACCGAGCTGCTGCGGCGTGCGCTGCAGGCCGCCGGACTCGCCCTTCCGCAAACCATGAGCACGCAATGAACACGATTTCCGTTTCCCGGACCTTGCGCGCCGTCGTCTCGGCGGTGTGCCTGTGCCTCTCGCTCACGGCCGCCGCGCAGGCGCGCGTGCCGCCCGACCGCGACCAGCTCGAACGCAAGCTCGGCTCCACCGCGACGCTGATCGAATCCTCCACCGCCGCCAGGCAGATCGACGCCAGCGGCAGCAAGGAAGCCGCGGGCCGGCGCGCCCAGGCGCGCGAGCTGCACGGCAAGGCCGGCGAGGCGCTGCGGGCCGGCGACCTCGAAGCCAGCGCGAAGCTGCTGGACGAATCCTCGCGCGCCTTCATCGACGCCGTGCGCCTGGCCAAGCCGGACCAGGTGGCCGATGCCAAGCAGCGCAGCGACTACCAGGCCCGCGTCGATTCGACCCGCGCCCTGCTGGACGCGCAGAAGCGCATCGCGGCGGAGAAGAAGGACGCCCGCGCCGGCGAGACCACGCGCCAGGTCGAGACCCTGATCGCCGAGGCGGAGCGCCAGGCCCAGGGCGGCCGCCTGCCCGAGGCGAGGCGCTCGATCGACCAGGCCTACCTGACGGTGAAGGCCGCCATCGGCTCCATGCGCGGCGGCGAGACCGTGGTGCGTTCGCTCAGCTTCGCCACGCCGCTGGAGGAGTACCAGTACGAGATCGACCGCAACGACACCCACCGCATGCTGGTGGACATGCTGCTGAAGGAAAAGCGCGGCGGCGGCAGCGATGCGATGGTGGACCAGGCCGTCGCCGCCTCGGCGCAGCTGCGCGCGCGGGCCGAGGCCGAAGCGGCCCGCAAGGAACACCCGGCCGCCATCAAGACGCTGGAGGAATCCACCCGCGAACTGGTGAAGGCGATCCGCGCCGCGGGCGTGTACATCCCGGGGTGACGATGGCCCGGCGCGCGCTGCTGCTCGTGCTGCTGGCCGGCCTGTGCGCGGTGGCGCTGGCGGCCGGCCAGAAGTGGCTCGCGATCGCCAAGGACGACCTGCACGATCCGCAAAGCCCCGCCGTCGGCGTGCTGCAGGAGCCGGCCGAGGCGCTGGGCGCGCTCGGCGCATTGGCGCCCGACGCGGTGGGCAACCAGGTGCGCTGGGTGCGCGCGCTCGACCAGGGCGCGATCCAGCCGCGCACCAACATCCTGCCCGAGACCAAGGTGAATCTGCGCACGACGGAGATCCTGCTGGTCAACACCGCCCACATGGGGCTGGTGAAGTTCCCGCACCGGCAGCACACGGCCTGGCTCGATTGCAGCAACTGCCATGGCAACGGCATATTCGAGCAGAAGGCGGGGGCGACCAGGATCGGCATGCTGCGGGTGCTGGCGGGCGAGAAATGCGGCCTGTGCCACGGCGCCGTCGCCTTCCCGCTCACCGAATGCGACCGCTGCCACAGCGTGACGCGCGGCAGCCCCGAACACGCGGCCTTCAACGGCGCGCTGGTGCGGGAGGGGGGCGCGCCATGAAGTTCCTGCCCTGCGCGCTCGTGCTGGCGCTGGGCCTTCTTGCCGCCATCCCGGCGCAGGCGGAGTATGGCGACGTGGTGCTCGACCGCAGCTCCACCAGGCAGGGCATGCGGGCCGTGGTATTCCCCCACTGGTTCCACCGGATCCGTTTCCGCTGCAAGGTGTGCCATTCCGAACTGGGCTTCAAAATGCGGGCCGGAGCCAATTACGTGCAGATGAACGACATCATCAACGGCAAGTTCTGCGGCATGTGCCACAACGGCCAGATCGCCTGGTCGCCGGATCGCTGCGACCTGTGCCACTCGGCGAAGAAGGGCGTGAAGCCGGGCATCTACGGCTCCTCCGAAACGACGGGGCCGTCGCGGTGGTGATGCGCCCCCTCACCCGCCGTTCCTTCGCGCTGGGCCTCGCGGCCCTGGCCGGCTGCGCCGTGGAAGAAGGCGAAGTGCACCGCCGGCCGCCCGAGCCGGGCAACGCGGTGCTGCGGCCCTGGCTCACGCTCGCGGGCGGCTGGCGGATCGACTCCGCCTCGGCGCTGCAGCCGCAGCGGCCGGCCGGCGGGCGCCTCAACTTCGTGCAGCCGGTGGGCGTGGCGGCGCGCAACGACGTCCTGCTGGTGGCCGACGCCGGCGCCCGCGTGATCTGGCGCTACGACCGCGCCCGCGACGGCATCGCACCCTTCACGAGTTTCACCGGCAGCGTGCCGGAAGCCGGCGCTTCGCTGCAGCTGGGCAACGACTTCAGCGCCTGGGTGGCGCTGCCGGCCGAGCACTTCGTCGTGCAGTACGACCTGCGCGGCCAGCCGGTGCGGCGCTGGGCCAGCACGCCCGACGCCCCCCGGCCGGTGGCGGTGGTGGTGCCCGAAGACCGCTCGGAGGTCCTGGTCGGCGACGCCGCCACGGCGCGGGTGATCGTGTTCGATCCGCTCGGCCGCCCGCGCGAGGTGCTGGGCGGCACGCGCCCCGGCGTGCTGCAAAGCGTGGCCGCGATGGCGCTGGGCCCCAAGGGCCTGTACGTGCTGGACCGCGTGGCGCAGCAGGTCGTGGTGCTGGACCGCCGCGGCCTGCCGCTCGAAGTGATCGGCGAGCACCAGCTGGTGCAGCCGCGCGCGCTCGCCGTCGATGCCAGCGGGCGCGTGTTCGTGAGCGACGACATGGAGCAGCGCATCAAGGTGTTCCGCGACGGCCGGCTGCTGGCGAGCTTCGGCGGCCAGGGCAACGCTCCGGGCCGCTTCGGCCGCATCGAGGCCCTGGCGCTGGACGGCAACCTGCTGTACGTGGCGGACAGCCTGAACGCCCGGGTGGAGGTGCTGCTCGTCTCACCGCCCTCGATGGAAACGCCGGAGCCGCCGCGATGAAGCAAGCGCTGGCCGCCGGCCTGCTCCTGCTGCTCGCGGCCTGCGCCAGCGAGCCCATGGAGATGCGGCTGGAGCCGCCGGGCGCGAGCTCCGCGCGCCTGTTCCCGGCGCCGGAGACGCAGGAGGTGCCGCGCTACCGCTTCGTCGGCGAGCTGCGCGGCGAAACCAACTTCCGCCCGCGCGAAGGCAGCCGCAGCGCCGGGCGCAAGCTGTTCGCCCTCATCGCCGGCCTGGACGCCGCGCCGCAGCAGCCCCTGATGCTGGTGCGCCCGCAAAGCGGCGTGGTCGACCGCCTCGGCCGCGTGCTGGTCACCGACGTCGGCCGGGCCGCGATCATGGTGTTCGACGAGGCCAACGGCAAGCTGCAGGTGTGGGAGAAGGCCACCCGCAGCATCCACTTCGAGTCGCCGATCGCGATCGCGCTGGGCCGCGAGGGCGAGCTGCTGGTCACCGATTCGGACCTGGCGCGCGTGTTCCGCCTGGCCGCCGACGGCACGCCGCTGGGCGAGTTCGGCGCCGGCGTGCTGCTGCGCCCCAACGGCATCGTGCGCGACGCGGCGCGCGGCCGCATCTACGTGGCCGACAGCCACGGCCACGACATCAAGGTGTTCGACGACACGGGGCGGCACCTCGCCACCTGGGGCACGCGCGGCGACGCGCCGGGCGAGCTGAACTACCCCACCCACCTGGCGCTCAGCGAGGGCGTGCTGGTGGTCGCCGATTCCATGAACGCGCGCATCCAGGGCTTCGACGCCGAGGGCAAGCTGGTGCTGCGCTTCGGCCAGCGCGGCCTGTACGTCGGCAACCTGGTGCGGCCCAAGGGCGTGGCGGCGGACGACGAGGGCAACCTCTACGTGGTCGAATCCATGCACGACACGCTGCTGGTGTACGACCGCAGCGGCCGGCTGCTGATGCCGCTGGACGGCACCGACAGCAACGGCGGCGGCCGCTTCCACCTGCCCGCCGGCGTGTGGGTCGACGCCCGCAACCGCGTGTACGTCGCCGACATGTTCAACGCCCGGGTGGCGGTGTTCCAGTTCCTCGGAGGCAACTAGTGCGGCGTTCGACGCTGTTCGGAACCTGTCCGTCATTCCCGTGCAGGCGCACTGGTGTCCTGGAACTGTCTGCCTCCGCTGAGGTCGCGGCGAAAGCAACGGGACGAAAGCGACGGGAAGAGGGATGCCACCTCAAGCGATTGCGTTGCGGTGCCGCGCTGCGCTCGTTGCCCCTGGGTCCGGCACAGGACGGCTTTGTCCGTCTCACTCCATGTCCCCCGGCACTGGCTGAAGCCAGTGCCTCCTCCTTTACTTCCGGAGACGGACAAAGCCGTCCTGCGCCTGCGGCGTTGCATGCTGGAGCAGCCATTCCTCCGGGGAGCGGCAGCGCAGCGCTATGGCGCGGGGGTGCTCCTGGGGGGGCCAGCGGTGCTGCACCGCGCGACGCAGGCCCGGAGCGGGTTT
>Ga0255338_1003297_pt1 | contig 19829 bp, 22 predicted proteins | sample MeOH1_35cm_T4_19_FD_203715 | JGI IMG/M metagenome (GOLD analysis project Ga0255338, IMG submission 203715) | Sandy soil microbial communities from University of British Columbia, Vancouver, Canada - MeOH1_35cm_T4_195 | ecosystem: Engineered > Artificial ecosystem > Sand microcosm > Unclassified ...
CCGGCTGTTACCTCCGGCGCCTTCTGTCGGAGAGGCCATGGAAACCGCCACCCACATGCTGCGGACCGGACAGCGCGGCGCGCTGTTCCAGTTCCAGATGGCGCTGCGGGACCTGCGCAACTCGTTCGGGCGGATCGGCCTGGCCTGGTCGCTGGCCTGGCATGATGTCGCCTCGCGCTATCGCGGCTCCGTGCTGGGACCGTTCTGGATCACGCTCAGCATGGGCTTGATGGTGCTGGGGATCGGGTTCCTCTACGCCAGCCTCTTCAACCTGCCGCTGAACGAGTTCCTGCCCTATGTGGCGTTGGGCATCGTGTTCTTCGGCGTGATGACCGGCACGGTCAACGAGGGTTGCGACACCTTCGTCCTCGCCTCGGGAATGCTGTCCCAGACCAGCCTGCCGATGCTGACCTTCCTGTGGCGCACGGTGTTCCGCAACCTGATCAACCTGGCGCACCACCTGGTGATCGTGGTCGGCATGCTGGCCTACTACGGCTACTGGCAGACTGCCGACGTGCCGCTGGCCCTGGTCGGGGTCGTCCTGATGCTGCTGAACGCCAGCTGGATGTCGCTGCTGGCCGCGATCGCCTCGGCGCGCTACCGCGACATCCCCCAGATCGTGGTCTCGGTGATGCAGTTCGCGATCTTCATGACGCCGGTCTTCTGGATGCCGAGCCGCTTCGGCAAGCATCAGGTGTTCCTCGACGTGAACCCGTTCTACCACCTGCTGCAGGCGGTTCGCGCGCCGATGCTGGGCGAGACGGTGCAGCCTCAGACCTACGTCGTGCTGGTGGCCATGGCGGTGGTGGGCTGGCTGGCGACCTTCGCGATCTTCGCGCGGACCCGCCGCCGCCTGGTGCATTACCTGTGACCGCGGCCTCCATCACCTGCACGGACCTGACCATCCGATTCCCGGTCTATGGGGCCGACGCGAAGTCGCTGAAGAAGGCGCTGGCGCGCGCTGTGGCCGTGGGCGGGGCGCTGGGCCGGCATGCCGGGGTGACCGACGTCACCGCCCTGCAAGGCGTGAACCTGAAGCTGGAGGCCGGCGACCGGCTGGGCCTGATCGGCCACAACGGTTCGGGCAAGACCACGCTTCTGCGGGCGCTGTCGGGCGCCTATGAGCCCGACGAGGGCTCCATCGAGGTCCATGGCCGGATCGCCTCCCTGCTGGACCTCAGCCTGGGCATCGACCCCTCCGCCACCGGCTACGAGAACATCCGGCTGCGCTGCCGGATCGCCGGGCTCTCCTCCAAGCAGATCGACGCGCGGATGGACGAGATCGCCGAGTTCACCGGCCTGGGTCCGTTCCTGTCGATGCCGGTGAAGACCTATTCCGCCGGGATGAAGGGCCGGGTGGCGTTCGCCGCGGCCACCGCGGTGGAGTGCGACGTCCTGCTCATGGACGAATGGATCGCGGTCGGCGACGCCGACTTCCAGAAGATCGCCCACAAGCGGCTGCTGAAGCTGGTGGAGCGAGCCGGCATCCTGGTGCTGGCCACGCACGAAGCGCCGCTGCTCAAGCTCTACTGCAACAAGGTGATGAAGCTGGAGGCCGGGGTCGCGTCCGAGATCGTCGACATCCGCAAGCTGGACCAGTTGCTCAAGAGCTGAGCCGTCGCATCCATAGCGCTCGCGGCACGTTCCGGCTTCCCGATCCAGGAGGCTGCACATGAGCGTATTCGGCGACATTCTTTCGAAGATCTTCCGCCACCCCAAGGCCCAGGCCGCCCCGGCCCCGGCCACCGCCGCGCCCCAGCCGGCCCCCGCCTCGGCAACGCCTGCGCCGGCCGCCGCCGAGGCTCCCGCGGTCGACGTCGCAGCGGTGCTGGAGGTGATGGCGAAGGACTACGGCCAGCCGTCGAACTGGCGCGAGTCCATCGTCGACCTGCTGAAGCTGCTGTCGATCGACTCCAGCCTCGCCAACCGCAAGGCCCTGGCGGCCGAGCTGGGCTACACGGGCGACACCGACGACAGCGCCACCATGAACATCTGGCTGCACAAGGCCGTCATGCGGAAACTCGCCGAGAACGGCGGCATCGTTCCCGACTCGCTGCGATAGGGTCGAAGGGCGCGCCGCGGTGGACGCGCCCCTCGCCTACTTGTCCGGACTGGTCATCGGCGCGCCCTCGCGGCGCGGCGGCGGCTTGCAGGATCCGGCCCGGGCCTGGACCACATAGAACAGCGCCCGGTCGGCGGCGAAGCTGCGGTGCTCGGCGATGGGACTACTGGGCTCGCCGGTGAGCAGGCTGAGGCCGTCCTGCGACTGCTCCGGCGTGGCGGCCGCGGCCGTCAGGCTCTGCTGGTTCCAACGGGTGAGCGGGCCGGTGCAGGCCGCTACGGTCGCATCCGCCACCATGCCGGCGTCATCGGGGCCTGCGGCCAGGGTGTAGGCCCAGCGATGCAGGCAGTCCTCAAGCGCCGGCGCGCCCTCGGCGGGGGCCGCGGCCGCCGGGTCCGGGAACGGCTTGCAGATCCCGGCCACGGTCCGCTCGCCGCTCTGGCAAGCCGTGAGGCCCACGCAGGCGGCGGCGGCGATCAGGGTCTTGCGCATGGTCAGTTGCAGACGCGAGTGGGCTGGTACACGCGCTGGCCGTACGAGTCGTAGTAGGCGCGCTGTTCCATCCGGCAGGAGGCGGTCCGCGGACGGTCGTACGACGCCCGCTCGGTGGTGCGCGCGCGCTGATAGGACCGGCTCGAATAGGACTTGTTCTTGCACTTGCTGACCTGGTTGCCGACCAGGCCGCCGGCGGCGCCGCCGATCAGGGCCCCTTCGGTCCGGTCGCCGCGGCCGGCGACGGTGCTGCCCAGCAGAGCGCCGCCGAGCGCGCCTATCACCGTGCCGTTGGTGCGCTTCTGGCAAGCCGCCTGCGAGGCGGCGGGGACGGCGGCCACAGCAAGGGCCAAGCCGGCGATCATGGCGATCGTCCGCATCATATCTCTCCTCATGCGTGAGCCGTCCCTCGTCGGCTCGGGCCGAGGAAACGCCCAAGATGGCCGTTTGGATGCGTGGCCTAAGTCAGCCAGTCGACGAAGCCGCACTTCGCCATCCAGGCGAGGCCCAGTTCCAGGGGCCGCCGCTGCGGGACCGGAAACGCCGTCAGCACCTCTCGGACGGTGAGACCGCCCGGCGTGGCGGCGATCACCTCGAAGGCCTGCGCGCAGAGTTCGGGTGGCGCACGGAAGTCGGGGAAGCTCTTATCCAGCGCCACCGCCTGGCCCGCGTCGCGGACGGTCCATGACGTGGCGCCCGACGACGCCGTCAGGCGGGTCTCGGGGGTCAGCACCAGTGACGCGAAGCCGGCGAAGGCGCGGAACGGGTCGCCTTTGACGGGATCGCGGGCGACGAGGCAGGGCGGATCGACGGCCGCCGCGCGGACAGCGGCCAATTCGTCGGTGAGGTCATGGTACTGCCGCGCCACCACCGGCCAGTCGAAGGTCTGCCGCACGTGCGAGCGACCTGACTGCCCCATCCGCCGCCGCAGATCCGGCGATCGGATCAGCTCGGCCAGCGCGGCGCCCGCCCGCCCGACGTGCACCGCCGTGTGCTGCGCCACGCCGCCGGTGTAAGCCTGATAGCTCACCGCATCGATGGTGTGCCGCTCGACCAGCGCGGCGCCCAGCCCGCCGCCGATCGGTCCGCCCAGCGTCGGGACCAGGAATCCGTCGAGTCCGTGCCGCACCGTGGCGCGGTAGCCGTCCCAGTCGCTGGCCACCACCGGCAGGCCGCTGGCCATCGCTTCCAGCGGCGTGATGCCGAAGGTTTCCTGGATGTTGTCCACGAGGGACAGGAAGATGTCGGCCCCGGCCCATAGGTCGCCCAGGCGCTGGTGGTCGTTGCCGTCGACGAAGTGGGTCTCGACCCCCGGCGCGTGGATCCGGGCGGCCTGTTCGTAAAAGCCCCGGTCGCCCTCCACCGGGAACCAGCCGGCCATGACGAAGGCGGTCCGCGCGCCGGTGGCCTCGGCGGCCTGCTGCACGGCCTTGAACATCGCCTGCGGGAAGGCCTTCTCGTAGTACGACAGCCGCCCCACCCACAACACCAGCGCATCGTCCGGCTCGAGGTCGAACGCCGCGCGCGCCCTGGCGCGGGCCTCCGGCCGGTCCGCCTGGGCGGCGAAGGTCGACGCATCCACGCCCAGGGGGATGATCGGCAGCGCCGGACGCGGAGGCGCCTGTCCCTGGGTGCGTTCGGCCAGATGCGCCTCCCAGCCGGCGAACATGGTCTCCATGGCGTCGCGCACGCTGGGCGAGGTGCAGATGAGGGCGTCCCACGGGTGCATCGGCGCCGTGGAAGCCGCGGCTATGATCTGGCGGACGGTCGGCGGGGCCAGGGTGTGGATCACGCCGAGCAGGCTGTAGGCGCGGTCCGACGCCTTTCGCCGGCGCGACCAGGCAAGATCGGAAAGCTCCGGCTGCCCCCTCAGCAGGGCGCCGGCCTCCACCGGCGCGCGCGACAGGGCGTGATGAGCGGTCGTCACCTGGGTCGCGGACCCGGAGTCGCCGAGCAGGCCCCTCGCCACTTCGCCGGGATCGACCGACTGCAGGGTCAGCACGTCCAGCTGGGCGTACCCCGCGTACCGGGCCAGCGCCTGCCACAGTTGAAGGTTGGCCACGTCCTTGCCGAACGGGTTCGCGCTTAGCGTCGTCTGCCCGGAGGGGTGCAGAATCGCGAGGCGGCCCTGCACGCCGTCTGGGTTCGTCGGCTCAGCGCTCATCGGAGCCCTTCTTAGAACGTCAGGCAATGCGGCGTCGAGCGGCCCGGTTCCCTCGCTCCGCCGAAGCGGCTAGGCAGGCAGCGGGACTGAAGAGTGGTGACGATGGGTGCGAGCAAGGCCGGCAAGCCGCGAGCGATGGACGCCGTCCAGAGGGCGCTGCTTCTGCGCACGCCCGCTGCGGCCGATCGCGTCCTCTACCTCGGGGGGGCGGGATCGGCCTTCGCCGACGCGGTTCGGGCGCGCAACCCGAGCGCCGAGGTTCTGGTCGACCCCACGGGAGACACGCCGGTCGATGTGCTGGCGGCCGACGACCTGGGCCGCCTGCTCGCCGATCCAGCCGCCGATGCGCTGCTGGCGCGGGCGCCTGTCCTGACCTCGGCGATCGCGCCTTCGGTGGCGGATCCTAGCGCCCTGCTGGCCGACCTGACGGGCCGCGGCTTCACGCTCCTGCACCTCCAGCCGGCGGAGGACTCGGCGCAGTACTTCGACGACTGCACGCAGGACCTGGTCGCCGCCTGGGCGGCGGGAGCTCTGCCCGTGATCAAGCCGCCTCGGCCCCTGATGGTGGTGGCGCGGCGCGGCGAAGGCCGGCCCCGGATGATCGTCGCCATGCTCACCTTCTCGCCCGAGCTGATGGACATCCGCACGCGGCTGCCCGCCGAGGGGATGCGCTCCGAGCCCGAGCTGCTGCTCCAGCACATCCGCACGCCCGCCCGCCTGCCGCCGGCGCCGATCGAGCAGCCCAAGATCGCCATTCTGCAGCGGCCGGCGAAGCCGGTGGACCTCGACGGGTGGCGCAGGTCCATGCTGGCCCGCATCCGCGAGGGCTGGGTCACCGTGATGGAGTTCGACGACCACCCGGAACTGACGGCCAAGACCAACCAGCACGAGGTGGACGAGGCGGACTGGATCCGCTTCTCCTGCGCGCACGCGGTGCAGACCTCGACCCCGGTGCTGCTCGACCTGTTCCGGCAGCACAATCCCGAGACCCGGGCCTTCCCCAACGCCGTCTTTCGGATCGAGAAGTTCCCGGACCAGATGCCCAGGCGCGTCTTCTACGGGGCGGTGTCCCGCGGGGAGCATGCGGTGGAGGTCGCCCGCTCGCTGGGGCCGGTCGTCGCCGAGTTCCCCGGCGTCGAGTTCGTGGTCGTGGGCGATCGCGCCGTGTTCGACGCCCTGCCGACCGCCCGGAAGCGCTGCCACGACATCGTCCCCTACGAGGACTACCTCAAGCTGATGGGCGGCTGCGCGGTCTCGCTGTCACCCATCGAGGCCAACGCGCACAACGCGGCCAAGAGCGACGCCAAGTTCCTGGACGCCGCCGCCCGCGGGGTGCTGACGATCGCCTCGCCGACGATCTACGCCGACGTGATCCGCCACGGCGAGAACGGCCTGATCGCGCGGGAGGTCACCGACTGGGCCCCGCTGCTAATCGAGGCCCTGCGCGACCACCAGGCCAGCCGGCGGATGGCGCGCAACGCCTGGGACTATGTCCGCGGCAGCCGGATGTTCGCCCAGCAGATCAAGGACCGGCACGACTGGTATCGCGACCTGTGGGAACGCCGGGTGGAGCTCAACACCGGCCTTCTGTCCAGGATGCGCGACTAGGCCCCGCAGATCGCCGCGGCGACCCGGTCAACATCGTCCAGCGGCATGCCCGGCCATAGCGGCAGCGACAGCACTTCGTCGGCCAGCGCCTCGGCCAGGGGGAAGTCGCCGCGAACGTAGCCCAGGTGGGCGAAGGCCGGCTGCAGGTGGCAGGCGGTCGGATAGTGGATCAGCGTCTCGATGCCGGCCTCCGCCAGGCGCGCCTGCAGCGCGTCGCGTTCGGGCGATCGCACCACGTAGAGGTGATAGACGTGACGGGCCCAGGCCGCCTCCGTGGGGCGCGTGACTCCATTGGCGCCGGCCAGCCGCTGGCCATAGCGCGCCGCCCGCTCCCGGCGGGCGGCGTTCGCGCCGTCCAGCCGTTCCAGGCGGGCGCGCAGGAAGGCGGCCTGCAGTTCGTCCAGGCGTGAGTTCACCCCGGCGGTCTCGTGGACGTACTTCCGGCGCGAGCCGTAGTTCCGCAGCATCCGGATCTTCTCGGCCAGGGCGGCGTCCGAGGTGGTGACCGCGCCGGCGTCGCCCACCGCGCCCAGGTTCTTCGTCGGGTAGAAGCTGAACGCCGTGGCGTGCGCCAGGCCACCCGTGGGCCGGCCGTGGCTGAGCGCGCCGTGGCTCTGGGCGGCGTCTTCCAGGACGAAAAGATCATGGCGCGACGCCAGCGCCAGGATCGGGTCCATGTCCACGGGATGGCCGTACAGCGAGACCGGGATCACCGCGGCCGTGCGCGGCGTGATGGCGGGGGTGATGGCGTCGGCGGTCAGGACGTAGGTCTCGGGGTCGGTCTCCACCGGCACGATGGCGGCGCCCACGGCCTCCACCGCCAGCCAGGTGGCCGCGAAGGTGTGAGCGGGCACGATCACCTCGGCGCCGGGCCCGACCCCGGCGGCGCGCAGCGCCAGCACCAGGGCGTCCAGGCCATTCCCGACGCCGATCGCCTGGCCAGCGCCGCAATAGGCGGCGAACTCGGCCTCGAAGGCCTCCAGCTCTGGCCCCAGGATCGCCCAGCCGCGGTCCATCACCCGGCGGTAGCCCGCGTCGAGGGCCGCGCGCAGGTCCGGCTCGTCCAGACCCAGCTCGAAGAATTTCATCGCCGCGCGGTCCGCAGGAACGTGTCGAAGTCGCGGATGTAGTCGGCCTCGTCGTAGTGGGCCGAAGCCAGCACCAGGCACACCGCGCCGGACGAGAAGTTGTCGATGTCGCGCCAGGTCCCGGGACCGATGTGCAGGCCGCGGTTGGGCCGGTTCAGGGTGACCCGCTCGTCCCGCTCGCCATCGTGCAGGCGCACGTCGAAGCTGCCGGCGAGCGCCACCAGCAACTGGTGCAGCTGGTGATGGGCATGGCCGGCCCGCGTCGACTGGCTGGGCACGTCGTAGAGGTAGTAGACGCGCTTGATCTCGAACGGCACGTGCTGGCCGGACTCGATGAAACAGAGGTTGCCGCGTGGATCGGCGACCACCGGCATGTCCAGGAAGCGCGCGAGCGAGTTTTCCATCCGTCGTTCGATTAGCGGCCCGGCGTCCGGGCGTCGAGGCCCCTCCGGAGTTCCTTGGCGGGCGCGAGGGGACCCTCTAGCCTGCGGCTCCGCCGCGGTCCGCGGCCTAAGGAGTCGTGTCGGCCTTGGACGTCAGCATCCTCATTCCGGCGTTCCGACCCACCTTCCTGCGCCAGGCGATCGCCAGCGCCCTGACCCAGGGCGGCGATGACTTCCGGATCCTGATCAGCGACGACAGCGGCGGCGAGGCCCTGCTGCCCATCGTCGAGACGTTCCGCGATCCGCGCATCCGGTACGTGCGGACGGCCGGAAGGACGGGAGCCGGTGAGAACTGTCGGACCCTGTGGGAGCTCTGCGAGACCGACAGGATGATGTTCCTGTTCGACGACGACGTGCTGCTGCCCAACGCCATGGCGGAGCTGGGCGCCGCAATGGACGCCACGCCCCAGGCCTCGTTCGCCTTCGGCCGCCGCCATGTGATCGACGCCGCGGGCCGAATCACCCGCGACGCCCCGCCCAACGCGCCCGGCGCGGTGTTCGACAGCGCGGCCGTGGTCACGGCCCTGGTGGGCGGCGTCACCAATCCCATCGGCGAACTGTCGAATGTGATGATCAACCGCGCCTGCGGTGTGACAGCCGGCGACCTGCTGACCTATGGCGGCCTGGAACTGCAGGTGAACGCCGACGTCGCCTTCTACCTGAACGCCTCGCGCCGCGGTCCGGCCGTCGGCCTGGGCAAGCCCGTGGCCGCCTTCCGCCTCCACGGCGCACAGAACTCGGCCTCGACCTTTAACCCCAAGTTCCCGTTCGGCGTCGTGGAGTGGGAGCTGTTCGTGCGCGGCGAGTATGACGCCGGCCGCCTGCCGCAGGCCCAGGCGCTGAAGGCCCTCGAGAGGCTCAGCGGCGCCTATGAGGCCTGGTCGAAGAACCACCCCGACGTGGCCCTGATGGCCCCCGGCCTCCGGAGATTGGCCGAGCGGATCGGGCGCGGAGAGACCGGGACCCTCGACGACGCGTTCCGGGCGGATTGGGCCCGGTTCGCGCAGGCCGTGCAGGCCCGCGGTCAGGCCGCGCCGGCCACCACGTAGATCTCGCCGGCGATGTCCGGATAGCGCTCGCCCAGCGTCATGAAGGCGCTCAGCATCTCCTCGGTCCAGTCGCGCTCGATCTGGCCGTTGGACACCGGCTTCAGCCAGTAGCCGCCGAACACCTCGATCTTCAGCCCCGCCAGCAGGAAGTCGCGCCGGAAGGTCTCGGGGTTGTAGACGCGGCGGTGGCCGTGCTTGTGGTCGGCCTCGTTCAGCGCCTCCTCGAACGGCAGCATCCCCATCAGCACCGCCGCCTGGCGGTGGATCGAGCGCGAGTTCGGCACCGCCGCCAGGATCCGCCCGCCCTCCGCCAGCCACGGCTTGGCGCACTTCAGGATGCCGACCGGGTCGTCCACGTGCTCCAGCACGTGTCCCAGCACGATGGTCTGGAACCGGGTCTCGGGATTGAACTCCTCGAACAGCGCATTGACCACCGTCGCCTGCGGGAAGCGCGCCTTCAGCGAGTCGCAGAACGGGGCGGCGCCCTCGACGAGGGTCAGCGGCTGGCCCAGCGCGGCCAAGTCGCCGGTCATGAAGCCCTCGGCCGGCCCCATCTCCAGGATCGGCCCGGGCTGGATATATCGCCGGAACACCTCGAAGGAGTGGGCGATGGTCGCGCGGTTGGCGCCGGCCCCGTAGGTCGACTCCGCGGCGATCTCGTCCAGGCGGCTGCGTTCCGTCCCACGGCCTTCGTCACTCATTTGGGGGCCTCTATGATCTCGATGAGGTTGAGGGTCGCGGTCATCGCGAATGCGATGCGCCGGCCGCCGAATGCGACGGCAGGCGCCGGAGGCTGCACGATCCGGCCGCCGGACGCGGGGAGGTCCCGCAGGGCGGCGTCGAAGTCGAAGGCCTCGAAACCCTGGTGGTAGATCTTGGTCCCACGGGCCAGCACGCCGTCGACCGGCGAGTCAGGGCCGGCCGGCGACAGCAGTTCCAGCCGCGGCCCCAGGCCCACGATGAACAGCCCGTGGATCTTCTGGATCGGGTCGGTGAAGCGCTCGCCCTCGGCCGTGTAGCCGAGGCGCGCCCAGGTCTCGAGCTCGCGGTCGATGTCGCGGCAGGCGACGCCCAGGTGGTGGAAGCGGAAATCGCGTTCGTTGAGCATGTGCGGGTCAATGCTCGGCGAGACGGCGAGCCAGGAACTCCAGTTTCGGCCGCATCCTATCCCATCGGGCCCGGTCGACGCGATGCTCCACCGCGTCGTGCGCGACGCCGTCCAGGTGGAAGTGATTCTCGAGGGTCGCCACGCGCTCAGCTCCGGACGAGTCATGGAACGAGACGACCTTCGCATTCTCCGCGACCGTCCGGCAGTAAACTTCGTCGAGCTGCAGACCTTCGAACGCCGCGCGATAGACCAGCAGCGCCGACTCCACCGCCGCGGGCGAACCCCTGCGGATCAGCCACCGGCCCCACTCCGCGCGGGCGCCGTCGCTGTCATAGACGCCCACCGTGCCCACCGCCTCACCCGTGGCCAGCTCCTCGACCACGAAATAATAGTCGCCGGTGCGCTCGAAGTAGGCGGCCAGCCACGCTTCCTGGTCCTCGACCCGGCCGGAGGTGCGGTGCAGGTATGCGCCCAGCTCGGGGTCGCTCCGCAGCTCCGCCACAAAGCGGGCGTCCGCCTCGGCGATCGGGCGCAGGGCGTAGCGGAAGCCCTCGATGCGGAGGCTATGCCGCATCCGCCGCGAGCACCTTGGTCCTGAGGTCGGCCGCGCTGGCCACGGCCGCGATCTCATCCGGCGAGAACGACACGCCATAGGCGCCTTCGACCGCGAAGATGATCTCCAGGTGCTTCAGCGAATCCCACTTGGGTTCGTCCGCGCGCTTCAGGTCCTCGCCCGCCGCCACCGGTCGCCCAAGGGTCAGCGAGAGGATTTCGGCGATCTCGGCGTCTATCCGTTCAGTCATGCGCCCACCTGATGGCAACCGCGGCCCGCGGCGTTTCCGCGACCCGATCCGGGGGCACGTTGAGGCGCCCCGCCTCGCCTGTCACGGGCTTGCCGACGAACGCCGCCAGCCACTCGAGCGCCGGCTGGTTGCGGGGGCCCAGTGCGTACTCGAAGGCGGCGCCCCTCGCGCCAACCCGCCCCATGGCGCCGCGCACGGCTTCCGTCACCATGGCGTCTTCCAGCTTCCGCCCCAGCGCGCGGCAGGAGATGCAGAGCTCGTCCACGATCAGAAGGCTCTCCTCCAGCCGCCCGAAGAGCGCCGCGACGGACCCCGAATCCGCCAGCCGGTCGGCCAGCTTCACATGCACCACGCACCGATCCGGCGCGGCGAGGTAGCGGTCGACCTCGACCTCGTCGAACCGGCGAAGCGCCATGTTGAACTGGTTGGTCTTGCGGCTGAGTTCGGTCAGGCGCGCGCGGTCCTCCACCGGGTCCAGCGCAAAGGTGAGCTCGGCCTTGAGCGCGGCCAAATAAGCGTCCTCGTCGACAGCCTCTTCGGCCAGCGCCGCCCGCTCCGCATTCGCGGCCAGGTCGGCGGCGCGGCCGGCGAACGCCTGCCCGTCGCGCGGCAGGCCCGGGTAGCGCCTGAGCGCCCGCACCGTGATCTCGGCGTCGTCGCTCGCGTGCAGCAGACGCAGGCCCGGGTGGCGGGAGCTGACCTGGACCAGCTCGCCGACATTGTCGTCGATCAGCAGAAAGGCGTCGGGCGCGATGTTGAACTGCGCGGCCGCGGCCTGGACCCCATCGGACTTTTCGCCCCAGCTCACCTGCCAGCTCGCCACCCGTTCCGGCCGCAGCGGGAAGTCGGCGCGGGCGGCGAAGAGCTGCTGCACGTCGGCCGGCTCGTTCCTGGAGAGGATGGTCACCAGCACGCCTTCGGAGGCCAGGCGGTCGATCTCGCGCTGCAGGTTCGCGTGGCCCTCGGTCAGACGCACGCCCCCCGGCCCGTCCTCGCCCAGCACGCCAGCGTAGAGCGTGTTGTCCAGGTCCACGGCCAGCGCCTTGATCGGGGCGGCATAGGCCTGGGCCAGCACCTCGAAGGCCAGGGTGCGCGCCGCCTCAAGGCAGAGGGGATCGGCATAGCGGGTTCCGGTGAGGGCGGCGCGGTCCGGAGCGACGAAGGCGCGGGCGCCGAGGCGCTGGGCGATCTCGTCCAGCCGCAGCACCGCAGCAGCCGGCGTGCGCGACGCCCAGTCGCCGAGCGCCGCGTTCAGCCGCTCGGCCCGCGCGCCCGAATCGGGACTGTTGGCCACGATGAGCGGGCCGCCGGCATGCGCGCGGAGCGCCTCCAGGCGCGCCACCGTCCACTGCGCCAACTCTTCGTCGGTCAGGCGCTCGTAGCGGGCGAAATCCAGCCAGACGAGGGCGGCGGCATAGGGCTCCTCCGGCAGGTTCAGGCTGTCGTCGTACTCGCCCAGCGCCACGCTCAGGGCATAGCCGGCGAACCCGAACAGCGGCGCCAGAACGGGGGTGAGGGTCTCGAAGGCCTGGTTGCGCAGCACCCGCAGCACCGGCCCTTCGGTTGCCGGCGCGCCCAGCCGCATCACCGCCAGCCGGTTCAGCTCGGCGGCGAACAGCGTCGCCTGCCAGTCCAGCCTATCGATGGTCGTGATCGCGCTCACCGGCCCGCCATAGGCGAAGCCACCACCGAAGACAATGCGCCGGCCCGGGGGTGGCCAGGCGGGGGCTTGTTTCGACCTTCGTTGTCGCCAGAATGTCTGCTTCGCGCTGTCCGCCGTCGGGGAAAACCGGGTCGTGATCGTCACCGAGTTGCGGAACGAACCCGCATACGTCCTCAACCCCGCGGTCCTGATGGCCGGCTCGGCCATGGTGTATTCGGCGGACCTCGACGTGGCCTACACGGCCACGCCGTTCAACCCGCGGGTCGAGTACTGCCCGGAGGAGACTATTCGAACCCTGGCCCGCGTCCAGGACGGGGACCAGGTCAGGTTCGAATTCGCGCAGCCGCCCGAGATCGTCGGGCACCTGAGCCGCGACGTCATCCCGCTCAACCTCCTGCACTCGCAGAACTATTTTCACTTCCTGATCGAGTGGCTCCCGAGCCTGTTCTTCCTGCTCAGGAACAACCTGGTCGGGCCGAACGCCATGATCGCCACAGGGCTGCTGCACGCCAACATGTGGTCGGCGCTACAGGCGGCGACCAGCAACCTGTCGATCCCGGTGGTGCAGCTCCGCAAGACCCAGGCCATGTCGTGCGAGCGCGTCATCCTGCCGACGCCGAGCTGGCACGCCACCGAGCGGATCAGCGGCGACGTTTCGGACAGCACCTACCGCGAGGAGCACCTCCGCCTCCTCCGCGAGGCGTTCAGGCCTTTCTGGACCAAGGTCAGTGACGGCCGGGTGAAGCTGTATGTCCGGCGCATGGGCGGCCAGCGCCTGCTGACCAACGCCGAGGAAATCGAGCGGACGGCGGTTGCGGCCGGCTACCATGTTATCGACCCCGCGACGATGTCGTTCGAGGAGCAGATCCGCGTGTTCAGCGCCGCCTCTCACATCATCGGACCGACGGGGGCCTGGCTGGCCAATCTGATCTTCACTCGCGAGGACGCCGTGGTCACGGTCCTCTACCCGGTCACCTGCGAGACCGGGACGGGCATCTGGACCCGGCTGGGCGACGTTTGTGGCGTGGCGGTTCGCACGATGCTCGGCCCGATCACGCTCTATCGCGAGCGCCAGCCGATCCACTCCGACTTCATGATCCCGCCCCAGGACCTGGCGTCCCGCCTGGCGTGAGCCTGGGACCGCCGCGCAACCTGGACCCTGTATCGAACCACAGTAGAAGCGTCCCATGCACGTCACGCCGCTCCGCCCCGCCGCCGTCTACGCCTTGCCCGACGTCGCCCTGATCGGCGGGTCGGCCCTCGTGTACGCCGGTAATCTGCAGAGCGCGTTGGCGCCGTTCCCCTTCGACGCCGGGCGGGAGCTCCTCGCCGAGGAGACGGTCGGGCGGTTGCGCCGTAGGGCCCGGGAGGGCGGCGGTTGGGACTTCGCGATGCAGGCGCCCGTCCAGAACCTGGGCCACCTCAAGCAGAATGCGTCGCCTCTGAACCTCATGCACCCGGCGAACTATTTCCACTTCCTGATCGAAGCGCTTCCGAGCTTCATCAGCCTTATCGAGCGCCAAGAGGTGACCAAGGACTCCGTCGTCGTCTCGGGCATACTGCATCCGAACATGTGGGCGGCGCTCAGGTACGCCCTGGGTCAACTCGAACTGCCCGTGTTTCAGCTGCGGCCGATGCAGTCGGTCACCTGTGACCGCGTCGTGACGGCGCAGCCGACGTGGCACGCTACGCACCTGCTCAGGGGTGGGATCTCCGACTCTGAGTTCAACCCGGCGAATCTCCGCCTGCTGCGGCGGCGGTTCGCGCCGCTCTGGGAAGCAACGCCCAAGGCCCCGACGCAGAAGATCTATGTGCGGCGGGTCTCCAGCTTCCGCTCCGTGACCAACGCCCAGGAGGTCGAGCGGCTGGCGCAGGAGGCCGGCTACAGGATCGTTCAGCCGGAGCACCTGAATTTCTTCCAGCAGGTCGAGCTCTTCAGCAGCGCGTCGCACATCATGGGGCCGACCGGCGCCTGGGCGGCCAACCTGCTTTTCGCGCCCGAGACCGCGCAGATCGACGTCTTCTGTCCGGAGACCACGAAGACAGACCGCAACGTGTGGGTCGGGCTTGGGGAGCCGATCGGACTCAAGGTCGATATTCTCTACTGCCCGATCACGCGGCCTCATAAGCACTATCCGATCCACTCGGACTTCGTGATTCCGCTCCAGGAGCTCGCGGCCCGCCTGCACGCCTGAGCGGACGGGGCCGCGTTCAGTACTCTGGCGGCTGAGCCATGAAGCGCTCGGCGCACTGCCACAGGACGATGTCGGCGCCGTGGGTCTCGACCACGGTCCAGTCGATGGACTTCGACCAGACGAAGACCACCTGGGCGAACACGGCCGACAAGGCGGCAAGCAGCCCGCTGTGCTGGCTGTAGCTGTCGCCGAAGATCACCAGCCGGCGCGGGTCCGGGGCGGCGCCGTTACGCACGCCATAGGTCCATCCCCGGTGCTGGCCGGTCGTCTGATAGTGCGCGTTGTCGAAGAATATTTCTCCGGAGTGGCCCAGGATGCCGGATTCCTCGTCCGGCGCGGGGTCGAAGAAATGCGGCGTCAGGTCCTGGACCACGCGACGGCGCACGTAGGAAAACCGCAGGGCGCGCAGGTCCCCTTCCACGCCCCATTCCTTGGCCAGGTCGACGGCGACGGCGACGCAGCCGGACGGCGTCCAGTGCGAGTTGTGGCGGTGATAGGTCGGCCCCAGGCCGCTAGCCTCGTGGAGCAGCAGCAGGGGGTAGAGCACCCGCTCCGCCGGGCTCAGATGGGGCAGCAGAACGTTCACCGGCCGTCGGCTGGCGTCCACGCTCTCCGCCCAGCGGCGCCTGGCGTAGAGCGCCTGCTTCTCCGGGACGATCAGGTTCGACAGGACCAGGCCGCGCCGCGCCGCCTCCGCCTGGCGGGCCTGGAACACGGCGCGCCAGGTTGGGACCCAGTGGCCGGGGACCGTCAGCTCGCCCAGATACTGCCGCTCCCACGCGTTGGCGCCGTTCCCGATGAAGAGGTACCCATCGAGGCCGGCGACCGCGACCTTGTTGTCCGACACCGTGCCGGGCGCGAGCCCGCTCGCCGGATGGCCCGGCCCCGCCAGGGCGTCGACCTCGGCGTCCACGTCCCGCAGTTCTGAAAGCGTCAGCGGTCGCGCCGTCACAACGGGGATCTCATGGAGCGGGTCGGGTGAAGCCTTCGTACGCCGCCAGCAGTTGGTCGAGGTCCTGCGGCGTATCCATTTCGTAGGAGATCACCGGCTCGGCCTGTAGCGGCAGATGCTCCGACAGCTTCTCATAGACCGCGCAGGGCGCCTCTTCGAGCACGCCGGGGGGCAGCCACGCCAGGTTCGCCCATTCGAACGGTCCGGCCTCCTCCCGCGAGAAATGCGTGATCCGCTGGCGGTCATCCAGGTGGGCGTAGACGCAGTCCTGGGTCTTGCTTTCGGTGACCGCGATCAGGGGGTCTTCCGGCCGCGCCGCGCTCTTCTCCAGGAAGGACGCGAAGCTGCCAGGCTCGAAGAGGATATCGGCGTCCATGTACAGCGCCGGCGCCTTCAGGTGCGCGCCGCCCATGAGGTAGCTGTGGAGCGTGGTGGTCATCCGGTACGATGGATTGACCACGAAGGTGACGTCGCGGCGCAGGTCCTTGATCCGGCGGATCACATTGGCCGCGTCGAAGCCCACGACCACGCGCACGTCCTCGACCCCCGCCAGACGATCCAGCAGGTGGGCGATGATGGGCCGGCCGCCCACCTCGATCAGGCACTTGGGCATGCCCATTCCCATCCGCGAGCCCATGCCCGCGGCGGCTATGACAGCATGTTCAACAGTCGGCATAGGGCTCGATTTTCATAGGTCGCGTAGTCGGAGACTTCGAGAAGCGCGGGCGCCGGGTCATGGACGCCGCCATAGGCGATGCTGATGTCCGCGGCGTCGAACATGGGGACGTCGTTGGCCCCCTCCCCGATCGCCACCACGCGGTCGAACTCGCCCCGCATGGCGTTGATGGCGTCAGCCTTGTTGATGATCCGCGTCAACGCCAGGGGATGGGTCTCGCTGGCGCTGGCCTCCGAGCTGTAAAGGCCGCAGCCGACCCGATCCACCAGCGGCTTGATCCATTGGGGAATGTTTCCCGTGACGATGCGGCACTGGTCCGGATGGGCGGCGATGAAGGCGCTGATCTCAGGGTCCAGGCGCGCCGCCGAGGTCACCGACTGCACGTCGGCGAACGGCAGGGACTTCAGGATCGCGAAGCGCAGCTTGAAGGACGCCCCGAACGACAGCGTGCCGTCGATCGTCAGCCGCGTCAGCAGCTCGATCTCCTCGCTCAGGCCGGCCTGCTTCGCGATCAGCGGCAGAAGCTCCTCGAGCGTGACCGTGCCGTCCAGGTCGAAGGCGAAGCCGGTCTTCAAGATGCTGGATCCTTCAGCAGGCAGTAGAACTGCTGTGTCTCGCGACGGTTGTTCAGCCCGGCGTCCTTGTAGAGCGGCTCGAACACCGGAGCCACGGCCGCGCCGAAGCCCGCCTGCAAGAGGTCCGTCAACTCGTCCCGGGTCCGATAGATCGCATAGTAGTGCTGCTGCAGCTCCTCGGACCAAACCCCGTTCAGCGTCAGCCTTTCCTCCAGGGCCAGGGGTTCGCGAAGGTAGACGATGCTGTCCGGCGCCAGCATCCCCTTGAGGCCCGAGACGCAGCGGACGATGTCCTCGTCGTCCATGTAGATGAAGACGCCCGCGATGATCGCCCGGTCGAAACCGCCGCCGAGCGCCTCGGCGGAAATGTCCTGCGCCGCCATAACGGTGAAGTCGGCGAAGGCGGGATCATGCCGCGCCTGGGCCAGCGCGATCATCTCGGGGCTGAAGTCCACACCCACGTAGCGTGCGACCCGCCCCTGCAGGGCGTCGGCCCACCGTCCGATCCCGCAGCCCACGTCCAGCACCCGGCTGTCAGGCCGGAGCTCCAGCTTGGGAAGGATCAGCGCCTTCTCCTCGGCGTCGCGCTGCAGCGCCAGCTCAGGATTGGCGTCCTGATAGATCACGCTGACGTAGGGGTTCTTCGGATCGCGTCTCTGGGTGCGCCCCGCGAAGAAGTCTGCGACGTGGGCGTCGCCCAGGGAGATCTTCCGTCCCTTGATCCGGCCGTTTCCCTCAGCGTCGGCCATGGGTCACTTCGGCCGGAAGATGAAGTAGGCGTTTTCCAGCCCGGTCTCTTGATTGGTGCTGAGGACGATCTTCTCGACGAGCTCGAAGCCCTGCTGGACGAAACTGTCGACGTAGTCGACGTTGTTTCGGTACATCGCGGTGTAGCCCGACGCCTCGTCCTTCACGATCCTCTGCTCTCCAAGCGCCAGGCTCTCCTTGGTGATCAGGAGGCCCCGCGGCTTGGTCATGGCGCGCAGCATCGAGATCGCCATGGCATACGCCCGGATGTCGAGGAAGCCGGACAGCACGCCCGAGCAGCAGGTCAGGTCGTAGCGGCTCAGCGCCTTGATGTCGTCCAATCCCTCGACGCACCAGACGATGTTCTTGATCCCCTGCTCCGCCGCCTTGTTGAAGCCCTTCTGGAGCAGGGGCCTGCTGATGTCGCAGGCCGTGACATTGGTCGCCCGGCCAGCCAGCAGCAGGGTGTAGCGGCCGTCTCCGCAGCCCACGTCGGCCGCGGACGGCCACGGGCCGTACCGGTCCAAAATCTCGCGGAAGACCTCTTCCTGCCGGTCGTAGTATTCGGGCGGCGCCAGATAGGTGTTTGTGTTCGCGGCCCAATAGGCGCGCGCCTTGGCGTGCAGCTCGTCCCTTGGGGCCGCCCGCGTGCGGATGTCGTCGCCCGACAGGATCGCTTCGGCGACGTGGTCGGCCACGGCCTGGCCGACCGTGCCCTTCTCCGGCACGTGGAAGAACTCCGAGACGCTGGCGCGCCGCCTTTCGCCCATCGGGTCGTCCCCGCGCCCCACAGCGTCCACGAACGCGGTGATGTCTTCGCTGTCGTTGCAGACATAGATGTAGTCGGTCAGGCGCGCGTCGTCGTTGAGCCCGACGCCGTCTTTCGGCGAGAGGTAGAGCAACGGCTTACCGGTGGCGAAGAACTCGAGAAGGAACGATCCGGCGTCCCCCATCAGGGCGTCGGCGGCCTTGAAGGCGGGCAGGTAGGCGCCGCTTTCGTCCAGGATGACATTCTCGGCCTCGGCGATCCGCCGGCTGAAGTCCGCAGCCTGTTCGTCGGTCCAATAGCTGATCCGCCGCAGGGTCGGAAACAGCAGCGGATGCGGCCGCAGGATGAGGACATGCGTGTCGGTGCGGCGCGAGAAGACATCCAGGATGTGCTCGCAGTAGCGGCTGAAGCTGGACCACGCCGGCGTTTGGCCCTCGCTGAAGTGCGGCGTCCACAGGATGGCCTTGCGGCCCTTGATCCGGGCTTCGAGCGCCGTCGCATCGCACGCGTCGAGATGGGCCAGGCGGTCCAGCCGCGGGCTGCCGACGACCGCCACATGTCCGGCGCCGCTCTCGCAGTAGCGGGCGAACATCCGGCGGTGCGAGATCGAGCGGGCGAACACTCGCCAGGCCCTGTTGTGCAGCGGCAGATTGAACTGGTAGCGCGTGTTGAAGGCGCCGCCGCCGATTTCGATGCCGTACGGCAGGTAGGCGATGCGCGCGCCGTGGGCCTCCAGCGCGTCTTCGTGCAGGTGCGTCGGCAGCATGTCCGTGTAGGGGGACGGCAGGAAGACGACGTCCGGCTTGAAGTCGTCCAGCACGCCCTTGTAGGCGTAGGTGAACGGAATATCGGCCTCCACCAGCATCGCCCGGGCCTGGTGAAACTCTTTCGACTGGCGGTCATTGTAGCGGTTCGCCACGAGCAGGACGCGGACGATGAACCGCGGATCGTCGCGGCAAGCCTCCCACACCGACTGCTGGCTCGGCCAGATCGAGGCGGCGGTCACCACGAAGATGACCCGGATCGCCTCACCCTCGCGCCGGCCCTGCCGGAGTGTATCGGCCTTGGTCATCTTGCCGTCGTGAACCCCATCGTCGGCCAGCCGCGCTGACGCCGTCCCGCAGTAGCGGGGCATCGCGGGCGGCACAACCCGGCGGCCCGAGGGTGTCGACGTGGATCGGCCGCGACGGCCGGCTTCGACCTGGCCGCCGGGCCGGGCGACAGCCGAGCGAACGTCATCCCGCGACCCGCGAGCCGGCGCCACGGCCCGTGAGGGCGGAGTCCGCGATCCAACCAAGGCTTTGAAGAAAATTGGCGCGCCCGGAACGATTCGAACGTCCGACCCTCAGATTCGTAGTCTGATGCTCTATCCAGCTGAGCTACGGGCGCGCACCGCTTGAAGCGGGCTGGCCTTCTAGCGCCAGCGCCGACGGCT
>Ga0255338_1003298_pt1 | contig 19823 bp, 14 predicted proteins | sample MeOH1_35cm_T4_19_FD_203715 | JGI IMG/M metagenome (GOLD analysis project Ga0255338, IMG submission 203715) | Sandy soil microbial communities from University of British Columbia, Vancouver, Canada - MeOH1_35cm_T4_195 | ecosystem: Engineered > Artificial ecosystem > Sand microcosm > Unclassified ...
TGCGTGCAGCAGCCATCGCGAAATCGTGCCACTTTCTGCAGAGCTATCAAACCCCCAAAACCCGCTCCCAGTAAGGCTTGGCGGCGGTTTCACGACGATTTTCACCCACACTCTTTCACGAAGACCCTAAATAAGAAACTCGCCAAGCTGATCGATCTCTACTGTGCGGCGCCTGGCGCGGAGCGGAATCTCTACGACAGCTTGAAGAAGGTCCTGGTTGACGCAGCCTCGCCTTGCCCCTGCGACGCTGCCAGCGTGATCATCGACAGCCCGATTCCGGGCACCGCTTGTGCACCTGACCTCACGCTGTATCTGCTTGGCGAGAACAATCGCCCTATCGTCACCGCGTCCCACGTGTTCGCATCGATTGAGGTCAAGCGCGGAAACCGGCTGGCGAGTGACGAAGTTGCGATACTGTCAGAGAAGTCCAAGTACATCACCTCCACCACGCGGTTTCTCTACCTGATCGACCAGACAACGGTGATCAGGTACGTGGTCCTGCCGGGCGGAGCTACGGGGCCAAGAGACGCCTGGGCCTGGGAGGCTCTGAAAGATGACGACGCGTTTGAGATGGCCTTTGCGCCCCTGGGTCGTGAGCATGCGCGCATCAGTTCGGCCATTGCTGCCTTCAAGCTTGGACATACCGGTTTCGCCTATGTAGCTGTCGGCGAGGAAACCCGTCGCGAGTTCATTGATGCCGTCCGCGTCGCGGCTGCGACCATACGTGAAGCCGTTCTGGCAGTGATTCGTGACGTGGTCCTGTCGCAAGTAAGGGCGGCCCGTCACGAGCTTGATAGCCTGATTCCCCGATGGGGCCAATGGACTGTGTCATGGTCGGACGGGCCGATGCCGATGGTCAGCTGCAGCGCGGCCGCGGAGTTGTCCACTGCTGATCTGTTGCAGTACGAGAGTGATGTCGATCGCGTAATCCTGTCGATTGAGCCGCTGGTCGCGGCGCTGAGGCTGGAAACGGTGGTACTTCCCCGGACAGCCGAGCGCATGGGCCTGGAAGGCGATGTTTCTATCCTCCTGCCACCCAAGGATGCGAAGGGAAAGTGGACCGATTCCGGTAAAGCTGTGGAATCCTTGGGGTACGAGACGTCGTCAATGATCCTTTCGCGCATGCTCATGATCCGATTTGCGGAGGACCACAATCTGCTGAGCAGGTATATCTGCAACGGAGGCATCGAGCAGTTCACGCGGTTCGCCGAGCACTTCAACCTCGGGGCGCAGGGGCTGCTGCGCGAGGTGTATCGGAAGGCGCGCGATCTCTACTCCAGCGTGTTCTCACCCGATCCATTGGACTGGGCCGTTCAGGGCGACGAGCCGGTGCTGAGCGAGGCGCTGCTGCATGCCATGTGGCTGCTCTCCCGATGGGACTTCCGCACAGTCAAGGGCGACATCCTGTCGGGCGTCTACGACAAGTTTCTAGACGTGGCGAAGCGCCGCGCCCTCGGCGAGGTGTACACCCGACCGGAGATCTGCAGGTACATGATTGAAAGGTGTGCGCCGACGCCCTCGGACACCCTGCTCGATCCTGCGTGCGGCTCGGGAACGTTCCTGGTAGAGCACCTGCACGCCCAGCTCGAGCGACTGCGGGCTTCAAACGCGCTCAATCTCGATGCAGTGCAGAGCGTTCTGCGGCGCATCTACGGTCTCGACCTCAATCCGTTCTCAGCGGTGCTGACCCAGATCCAGATAATTTGGCAGCTACTCGACGTGTTCGCGGACCAGCCACCGGATCGGCAAAAACTTATCGCCAAAGCCCTGATCCCGCACATCATGGTTGAGGGCGGCCACACGTCTCTTGACCCGTTCGATCAGCCGATGGAGGCACACACGAACGCGGAATTGGACTTGGGCCAATCCGACACCGGCGGCCGCAGGCACTCCGGTACGTATGGAACACAAATACGCCGGCGATTGAAGGCGTTCGCAACCAGCCGCTACGACGTTGTCGTGGCGAACCGCCCTATGTGCGGTATCACCGTCACACGTTGGACGACAGGACAAGGGCAGCATATTCGCGCGTGATTCAGGGCCAGCCTGACCTGTACGTCATGTTCCTCTATAGGGCGTTACGCAGCTGGCTGAAGCCGGGCGGGCGCACGGCCTTCATCATTCCGATCGCTGTGCTGGAAGCCGACTACGCAGAGCAGCTGCGCTCAGTGATTGCCGAACACAAGCTCTTAGAGATCATGGATTTGGAGCCCCTGCGCAAGCTGACATTTCGGGGCGTCAAGCGCCAGACTGTGATCCTCGTGCTAGAGAACTCTCCTCCCAGCGATGATGACTTGGTCAGCGTTGGCATTGCAGGCACAGAGTGCTACGACTCGACGACGGAGGAAATCGACCTGCGCATGGCGATCAAGTCAGACATTCCGCGCAGATACCTTCGAGACCTACTTTGGCCAGGCATCCAGCGGAGACGACGAATGAGTTGGCTAACCAGCAAGATCCAGGCGGGAGATGTTCCGATTCTGGACAAGTTGTCGGCCGCGAGCCGGTTGCGTGACCATGTGGATTGGGTGTATCGAAAGCGGCGGGGCAACACTGGCACGGTGGTAGTGCGCGAACTGCCAGCTGGTGCCAACACCAATGATTGGGTGCGGCGCCCGCTGTTCTACATGGGGTTGAAGCTTGGCAGCAAGGCCGCCCTTACCAGCACCGGCATGAGTGTGTTCAAGGGCTTGAATGTTTTCCCGGGAGGCCTTCGAGGGGCACCAATGGGGCACTGGCAACGGTCGTCGCCAACGCTTGACCTGAAGATGTACCGTTACGCGGACTTCCTCGACCACGATCGACTCTTCGCCTCGCGCGAAATTGCGCAATTGCCCACGATCTCGCCGGTTCCGGCTGACGCAGTGTTTAACAACACCGTCATCCTAATTCAGATGCGAAAGAAATTCCCTCTGAATGGATGGGTGCTCGCGAGGCCAATCATGTTTGCGGCTGCAACCTGCCTTCGTGCAACGATCATCGAGGACCTGGGCTGTCATTGGTACCCAAAGAACCTTGGGCTGATCCCAGTTCCGCAGGATTGGACCGACAGCGAACGGACGACACTGGCAGGCGCGACCGCCCGGCTGATCGACGCCGATGAGAACCTGGCAGATCAGTGGCGACATGTGGACGGGACGCTGGCTGCCGCGACGACTCAGACGGTGAGTCAACTCATCGCAGCTGGTTCTCCTCTCGTTGAGGGGTTCATGTTGCCCGCCGCCGTGAGCGACGAGTTCATCGCGGACGACATTGAAATGGACGCCTCCGGTCTGCACGCCGGGGGGACTTTTCGCCTCGAGGTCCCCAACGCCTCGTTACGGACAATCCTTTGGTATCGCCTGCATGAGCGCCTGATGGACGGAGAGGATGTGTCGATCGGCGACATACAGGCGGTCAAGATACCTGTCGATCCCGACCCGATCGCGGCGCTGATTGTCGGCGTCCGAGGGTCCGACGTGGCCGAAGCGTTCGAACATGCCAGACAGCACCTGGACGACGTGGCTGCGCAGATGCTCGGCTTGACGGACAGCGATCTTGCCTATCTGCAGGAACGCTTTCTCACCGGCCCGTTTTTGTCGCAAATTCGACCGATGTGGGCCCACCGGGGACTGCACATGCAGGGGTATCACGACCATTCGGGTGGGGATCGATTTCTAGACTAGAAGCGCCGCCGTGGCGCAGGAGCTGGAGGCGATCACAGGCCCGAACTGGGCCCTTGGTGCCGTCAGAGAATCGGTAGCAAAGGCGGGACGCTCCTGCGGCCCCGGCGGCGCAGACGACGCTAAACCCGCAAGCGGCGTGGCCGTTCCCGACGGCAAGCAAGCCCTAAAGGAAGCGTCTACGGGCGGGGGTCATGCCCTGCCCGTGTGCAGTATCCAGAGCAATCGCTGCTCGAATCGAGGAGCGCGGCGGCGGTCCTGCGCATTCTTGTCCACGCGCCCTTCTCCCAACCGCAGGCCGGCTTGCAGAACAGGAGCAACTCCGACGGCCCGTCGACGACGCTGGCATGGCAGGGCTGTCAAGCGGAGTGGCTTGCCGCTGCGCGTGGCATCGAGACAAACAGGCTGCACGGCAATCGGTCGAGCAGGGTGTGGCCTATCGACCCGTGCCACCATCGGTCGATCGCAGAGCGGCGGTGGTGGCCCACGACAACGAGGTCGGCGCCGATCTCGCTGGCAAACAAGCCGATGGCTTCGGCCGGTTCCTCCCAAAATTTTACGGAGCCATCCGCATCAAGGCCGGCCTGGCGCAGAAGCGCGAGGCCCTCTTCAAGGACGTCGCGGATACCAGCTTGCGCATTCTCCACGTAATCGTCCGGCAGCGGCCCGGCCGCCATGGCCAGCGCGGGGGGCGGTGGAACCACCGCCAGCAAATGACAGCGAGCGTTGAGGCGGCCCGCGAGCTCGATCCCCTCCTTGAGCGCGTCTCGGCATTCCGGGCTCCCGTCATAGGCAAAGACGATGGTCTGGAACATGAGTACTTCCCTTTCTTCAGTGTTTCGGCCGCATCCACATTGCCGGCAGGATGCCCGCCCAGAAGACAATAGCGACCAGCGCGAAGCCATCGCCATAGGCCAGACTCTGCGCTTGTGCGGCGACCATCTGGCCCAGGTAGTTCAGCGCCCCGGCGGACGTCTGGGTCACGGGCACTCCCGACGAGCTATCCAACCCGGCAACCCGGCTGAGAAGTTCCAGCGTGGTCCCATTGCTCGCGCTTTGGGTGGCCGCCAATGTGTCCGCATGGAAGGCAAAGCGCACCTCTGTGGTGGCAGCCAGCAGGCTGACACCGAATGCTCCCCCCAGCTGGCGCACGAAATTAATCGTTCCTGTCCCTTGGGCCAGCATCGCCGGCGACAGGACCGACAGCGCGCCTGCATTCAACGCTGGCATCATCACGCCGAGGCCGACGCGACCGAGCAGTACGAGCAATGCCATGCGCCAGAAACCAGTGTCTACGTTCACGTCGTACATCAGCAGGTTGGAGAGCCCGAAGATGAACAATCCCATGGTGATCATGAAGTACGCCGGAAAGCGGTCCGTCAGCCGCCCGGCGATGGGGAAAACGAGGCCTAGTATCAGCCCGCCAGGAATCAGGAGCTCGCCCGCGAGCGTCGGCGTGTAGCCCTGGACGGTCTGTACGAACAACGGCACCAGGTAGGAGGAGCCGTAGATGCCGGCCCCGAAGATCAGCGCCACTACCGCCGCCGCCGCGTACCGCGATACGCTGAAGACTGTGAGATTGACCAGCGGCTGCGGAGTCTTGAGTTCCCAGCCGATGAAGGCGAACATAAAGATGGCGCCGAGACTCGACAGCCCGACGATGAGGTTGGAGTTCCAGCCGGCACGCTGGCCGTTGGCCACGGCATAAAGCGAGGTCACCAAGAAGAGTGTGAGCAGCAACAGGCCAAAGAAATCAAAGCGCGCAGTTTTTTCGTTGCCCAGACGCGCAGGCAGAAACACCAGGCCGAGCAGCATGCCGGCGATCGAAGTGGGCAGCCCCATGTAGAAGACCCAGCGCCAGTTGAAGTTGTCGGTGAGCCAGCCGCCCAGCGTGGGGCCAAGGGCCGGTGCCAGCACCACTGCGATGCCATAGATGCCCATCGCGCGCCCGCGCTCGTTGGCAGGGAAGACCCGGAAAATCATGATCATCGCCAAGGGCTGAACGATGCCGGCGGCGATGCCCTGGGCCACGCGCGCCAGGGTCAGCACGTCCTCGTTGGGCGCCACCCCGCCAATGATCGAGGCGACAGAAAACAGAGCGAGCGATCCAATGAAGGTTGCGCGAACGCCGATCGCTTCGTTCAGCCATGCGTTGAGCAGCATGGACCCCGTCATCGCCGCGAGAAAGCCGGTGGACATCCATTGCACCTGGTCCTGCCCGATGCCGAAGACGCCCATGATGTCGGGCAATGCAACGTTCACGACGGTGGACGACAGGACCACCGTGATGGTGGCCATCATGGTGGTGGAGATCACCAGCCAACGGTAAGCCGGACCGTAGCGCTCGAAATAAGGAGCGAGCCCGGCGTCAGCGCTGGAGGGTGTCAATCGATACCTCGACCATCATTCCGGGCTTGAGAAGCAAACCCTCTTGCCGGACCGACAAGCGGATCGGAATGCGCTGCGTGATCTTGGTGAAATTGCCCGAGGGGTTCGGGTTGGGCAATAACGCGAACGCACTGGTGGCACTGTTGCCGATCAGGCTCACTCGGCCCTCAAACGTTCGACCGGGGTAGGCGTCGACGCGAATCTCCGCGGGCTGGCCAATCCGGATGTCAGCCAGGTCGGTTTCCTTGATGTTGGCTTCCACCCAGATGGCTTCGGGATCGTGCATCAGCAGGACGCGCTGTCCGGCGGCAAGGTAATCGCCAGAGTTGGCGAAGGTGCGGTCCACCACCCCATTGACGGGAGCGACCAGACGCAGGTCATGCACATCCAGACGCGATAGCCGCAGTCGGGCCCGAAGCCCTTCCGCGTCCGCTTGCGCCCGTTGGACTTGAGTTGCCAATGAATCGAGGCGCGCCGCGGCCTGCGCCTTCGCGAGCCGCGCTTGGGCGGCGCTCGCCTCGGATGCCAACTTTTGCTGTTCGCGCTGAGCGATCTTGTAGACCGTCTCGCTATGCTGCACGCGCTGTTCGGACACAAACTGCCGGTCCACGAGATCCCGGTCACGCTGGTAATCGGCCCTCGCATTGGCCTCATTCAGACGTGCCTGTTCCTGCGCAAGAGCTACGGAAGCCAGCTGGCTTTTCGCTTCGCTCACGGCAGCCTGGGTCGAAGCGCGCGTTTCCGCGATCAACCGCTCAAGACGCAGGACCTCCGCCTCGGCACTTTTCAAGCTGGCCGCCTGGGCGCTCGCGGCCAAGCTGGCATTTTCGGCATAGATTTCGCCCAGCGTCTGGCCGCGACCGACCCTATCGCCTTCCTGGACTGGGCGGGCAGCCAACCAACCGGGCGAGCGGCTAGCCACTGCGATCATTTCGGAGGCGATACGCGCATCGGTCACATCCAGATGCGTCATGCGATGATTGACGAATCGTCCACCTATTATCAATACCGCCACTGCGAGCAGCACAAGGAATGCATGGCGCAGCCCCCGCCGGTCGGCCAGCGACTGTTTGAGTTTTCGCAGCCGCTCAATCACGGTGTCTCCCGGGATCCTGCATCACCGCGCCCTCCGCTTCGGCCAATGGCGACAAAGTTTTGTTTTGTGTGTGATTCATGAGCGCAGGGCCAAAGGAGACGAGGCATCAGCGATTGCGGCTTGAACCCAGATTGCGGCGCATCTTACCCAGCGCGATGAGGACCGATGCGGCCTCCTGTTTGTCGAGACCGCGCATGACGTCGGCTTGGAGCAAGGCGCCAACTTCTCTGATCGCTGCCAAATGCGGAGTCGCGGCAGCTGTCAGGAACATTCGATAGGCCCGCCTGTCTGCGGCATCCGAATGACGCTCCACCAATCCCGCCTCGGCCAATTGGTCGACCAAGCGGGCGAGTGTGATCGGCTGCACTTCCAACATCTCCGCCAGGTCGATCTGGCGAACGCCCTGGTGGCGGGCCAAATAAACAAGTGCCCGCGCCTGCGCCAGGGTGAGCGAGCTTCCCTCCAATCGTTTCTGGAAGGCCTGCCGCATCATCCGAGAGACGTCAGCCAACAAGAAACCTAAACTGTCTTGTTCCGATGCCATGCATAGCATATAGTGTGGTATACGTATTATTCAGCTGTCGCAAAGGAACTGTCAAGTGAAGGGATGAGGCCACGCGTCGCATGGACGGTTCGGCTGTCGCGCCAGCTCAGGTGACTCCCAGCCGCGGAAACGGAACTCTGCTATGAGCAGCCAATGATGAAGTTTTACCGCGCATTTGCCACGCCGCAGGTGTGCCGGCCCCTGCCGACTCCGCGCAGGACTCCGATGAACCAAGAGTCGACCGCGTGTCGAGACAACGGAAAGATGACAGCGAGCACCTTGATGGTTCGTGGCCTGAAAAAACATTACGGGGTGCGTCAAGTCGTACACGATGTTTCGCTGCGGGTCGACAGCGGAGAAGTGATCGGGTTGTTGGGTCCCAACGGCGCCGGCAAGACCACGTCGTTTTACATGATCGTTGGTCTCGTGCCGTCCGACGCGGGGGAAATCGACCTTGATGGGGTCAGCATTTCCCGCTTACCCATCCACCGGCGCTCCAGCCTCGGTCTGTCCTATCTGCCACAGGAGCCATCAATCTTCCGCAAATTGACGGTCGAGGACAACATCCGTGCGGTGCTGGAATTGCAATATCAAGAAGGCAAGCGCTTGTCTCGTGCCTCGATCGAGACGCGATTGAGTGCCTTGCTGGCCGACTTGCAGATTGAAAAACTGCGCAGGAACCCGGCACTTTCGCTGTCCGGGGGCGAACGCAGACGGGTCGAAATAGCGCGTGCCTTGGCGACCAACCCGCGCTTCTTGTTGCTGGACGAACCGTTCGCCGGGATCGATCCGATTGCGATCATCGAAATCCAGCGGATTGTCCGATTCTTGAAGGCGCGCAATATCGGGGTATTGATCACTGATCACAACGTGCGCGAAACGCTCGGCGTCTGCGACCGTGCATACATCATCAACCAGGGTGCGGTCCTGGCCAGCGGACGGCCGGCGGACATCGTCGCAAATGAGTCGGTGCGCCGCATCTATTTGGGTGAACATTTTCGGATGTGAGAAAGAATTGGAATGCGGCCCACCCCGAATCCCAGAGCGCGACAAGTTGCACGGATAACAAGATCACCCCTTACATCCCTCGTGCCGTCGGTCGCCGCCAGGAGGCTGAAGCGAAGCGACGTGACCCGCGCAAGAAAGCCCGCCGCCGGGTGGTGGAGGTCTGCCATGGCTGTTTCAACCAGATCCGAACTACTCGTGTGCTACGAGAAACTCGGACGCAGCTTCGTCGTGCTCAACTATTTGGCAGCCGCCACTTATTGCCTTCCGCACGATCCCCGTAACCGGCAATACAATTTAGGCGTTTGCGGACTGTCTTCATGGCAGTTTCTTCGAGTTCAGAGCTCGCCTGTGGCGCGCTTCAGCCGCAGCCCCGCCAGTGCGGCATCAAACAGCGCATTGGCGTGGTTGCTCTGGCTGCCCGTGCGCAGGGTCTCGGCATCCAGAACCTCGGTATGGGTGGCCAGGCCGTTGGCATAGCGGTCGCGCGCCACGAGCAGGTTCTCCTCGGCCTGGGCGATGGCCGACTGGGTGACAGCCAGGCGCTTGCGGGTCTCTTCCACATCCAGCCAGGTCTGGCGTACCTGTAACGCAATGATGGAGGCCAGCTCGTCGCGCTGTTCCGTCAGGGCTGCGGCTTGGCGCTCGACAGCGCTGGCGCGGTGGCTAGCTACGCCGCCGTCGAACAGATTCCACTTGGCCCCCAGGGTGATCAGCCATTGCCCTTGATGCACCTGATAGCGGTTTTCCTGGTAGCCGTAACCGCCGGAAAGCGCGACCTGCGGAGCGGTTTCGCCGCGCACGGCGGCGGCCTGATGACGCATCGCTTCAATCTGACGCGCCAGTGCCGCCAGCTCGCTCCGCCGCTCCAGCGCCCGCTCGGTAAGGGCGGGAAACGGCTCCTGCATCGCCTCGGGCGAGAGGTCGTCGAGCGAGACGGGCTGATCCAGCGGCCGCCCCAGCAGGCGGTTGTAGGCGGCGCGCGCCAGATCCAGCCCATTGGCGACCTGCAACTTGCGCTGATTTGCATCGGCCAGTGCCACCCGCACAGAGAGCAGGTCGGTTTTGGCCAGCATGCCCTGCGCGTGCAAGTTCTCCACATCCCGCGCATGGGCCTCCAGGCTGGTAACGTGGCTTTGCGCAACCTTCAACATGCGGCTGGCGCGCAGCACGCTGACATAAGCATCCGCCACGCGCAGTTTGAGGTTCTGCGCGTCGGCGGCTTCGCCCAGCCTCGCCGCATCCAGGCCCGCCGTCGCAGCATCAATGCCGCGCGTGATGCGGCCACCGGTGTAGAGCGGCAGCGTCGCCGTGGCCCGGTAGGCCGCGCTGTTCCGCTGTGCCAGCGGCATTTCCAGCGACTGGCCAAAGAAATCAACCTTGGCCGCCGGTGTCTCACCAAGAGCGGTATAGCCAGCTTCCAGCGCCACATTGGGCAGACGGGCGGATTTCGCAGCTTCCAACAGGCTCGCCGCGGCTGCGGTGCCTTCACGTGACGCCTTGAGCCCGCGGTCAACGCCCAGCGCGGTGTCCCATGCCTGTTGCAGGGACTCGGCGGCGGCGTTGCCGGCAAGCAGGGCAGCGGCCAGACCCGCCAGCGGCAACAGGCCGCGAACTTTTATCGAGCGGTTCATAACGTTCCTTTACCCATGGCGGCTTCCTTCTGCTGCTTGTAGCGAAGTAGCAGATAAAGCAACAAAGGCACAACGATCAGGGTGAGCACAGTCGAAGCGAGCGTGCCAAAAATCAGCGAGATGGCCAGACCGCCGAACACCGGGTCGGTGAGCATCACAGCGCTGCCCAGCACGATGGCCAGTGCCGTCAGCAGGATGGGTCGCAGGCGCACCGCCCCGGCTTCGAGGATGGCCTCGCGCAAGTCCATGCCCTGGCGTTGGTAGTCCAGCACGAAATCGATGATGAGCAGCGAATTGCGTACCACCACCCCGGCCAGAGCGATGATGCCGATCATGGACGTGGCGGTGAAGGGCTGACCCATGAGCCAGTGCCCGGGAAAGATGCCCGCCAGCCCCAGCGGGATCGCCGCCATGGCGACCAGGGGTACGCTGAAGGACTGGTAATAGGCCACCAGCACCAGGAAGATGAAAGTCAGCGCCAGGCCCAGCGCGCCCAGCATGTCGCGGTAGGTATCGAGCGTCATGCGCAGCTCACCGTCCCATAGCAGGCGGGGGCCTTCAAGGGTGTCGGGCGCGACCGGGTTCAGGCGCAGGTTGCCGGTGGTCAGGCGGCTGCCATCGGCCAGCATGAGGCCGTCCAGCCGCCGGTTGAGGTCGAGCACGGCATAGACGGGGGCGGTCGATTCGAGCTCGCCGCCGACGTAGGTGACACGCTCACCGTCCTTGTGCGAGATCGCTCGGTCGGCTAGACCGGGCACGACTTGCACGACCTCGGACAGCGGCACGCGCTGGCCCTGCCGGTTGGTCACAGACACGCGCGCCAGCAGTGCGGGGTCGATCTGGTGGCGCCGGGGAATCTGCAGGCGGATGGGTACGGGGTTCTTCTCGCCGGCGATGCGGGCCCGACCCATTTCCTCGCCGTCGATCAGCCGACGCAGCGCGATGGCTACTTCGGCCACGCTCAGCCCGGACAGCGCAGCCTTTTCCCGGTCCACCGTCAGGCGGTACTGGGGCACGTCCTGGGCCTCGGAGTCGGTGACCTCCACCATGTCGCGCGTCTGCCCGAAGGCGGCCTTGACCTGCGCGGACAGTGCGCGCAGTTGCGGCAGATCCTTGCCGTAGATCTCGGCCAGGACGGTGGCGCGCACCGGCGGCCCCGGCGGATCCTCGACCAGTTGCACGGTGCTGCCGGGGAAACGTGCGGTCACAGCCTGCACCGCGGGCCGCAGTTCACGTACGATATCGATCGACGTCTTGCCCCGCTCTGCCTTGTTCAGCAGGTTGACACGGATCTCGGCGACATGAGACCCCTGCTTGGCACCAGAGCCGCGCAGCAGGCCATTGAAGTCGATCACGCCGGCCTCGCCGATCCAGCTCTGGTAGTTGCGAACGTAGGCGTTTTCGCGCAACAGTGCACCGACTTCGCGCGCGAGCCGATCAGTCGTCTCCACGGGCGCGGTCTCGGGCATGTCCAGGGTGATGTTGAAGGTGTTCTTGTCGTCCTTGGGCATCATGGCCAGTTCGACGCCGAACCAGGATTGCGGCCCGCTCAAACCGGCTGGCCGCACGAACTGCCACGCGGGTTGCAGCATCGACAACGCGATCGCGACCCCAGCCAACAGGAACGCGAGCCAGCGGCTGCGCGGGCGATCGACCAGCGGCGACATGACAGAGCGATAGAAACGATGCAGTCTGTCATGGCTGTCGTGGTCCTCCAGATCGTGTCCTTCCCCGGGTTTGAGCCAGCGATTGGCGGCCCAGGGCACCACCGTGTAGGCCACCAAAAGCGATGCCGCCATGGCGATCGGCACGTTGAAAGCGACCGGGTAGAAATACTGCCCGGGCATACCGCTGACCACCAGCAGCGAGCCGAACACCAGCATGACCGCCAGCGTCGCCAGGTTGGTGGGGTTGCCGATTTCGTTGGTGGCCTGCACCGTGACCTGCCGTTTGTCCTGCTTGCCAAGACGGCTGTAGTTGCGGTGGATGTTTTCGATCACGACAATCGCGCCATCGACCAGCAGTCCCAGCGACAGGATGAGCGCGAAGAGCGAAACGCGGTTGATGGACAGGCCAAAGAGATACGCAGCGCCCAGGGTCAGGGCCAGAATCAGCGGCACGGTCACGCCCACGATCAGTGCCTCCTTGAGGCCCAGGAACGCGGCAGTCACCAGGAACACGGCCAGCACCGCAATGCCCAGGTGCTCGATCAGCCCGCTGACGGCGGCATCCGCCTTCTCGCCGTCATTGCGGGTGATGACCAGTTCGACCCCTGCCGGTACGAATTGGGCCTTCATCCGTTCGATGCGATCGAGCACATCGTTGGCAACAAAGACTGCGTTGCTACCGGCTTTCTTGGCCACGGCCAGCGTGACGGCCGGCATCTCCGCCTGCTGCGCCTTGCCAAAACGCCCGTCCGCCGGGCCAAATGCAAGACGGCTCAGGTGCGTGCGCTCTTGCGGCGGGCCGTCGACGACCAGTGCGACATCGCCCAGATAGATGGGGCGTCCGGCGTGGCTGCCTACGATCAGGCGCTTGAGGTCTTGCGCCGAGGTCAGAAAGCCGTCCAGGAACACCTGGCGGTTTTGTCCCTGTTGCACCACCGTGCCCAGGGGCGCGGCGACATTGCTTGCGCTCAGGGTGGCATGCACCTGGTCCAGCGTGACACCGAAGGCCTGCAGGCGTTGCGGGTCCAACTCGATGCGCAGTTCCCGGTCGCGTCCGCCCTTGACGGAAATGGCGGAGACCTTGTCCAGGCTGCGCAGCCCTTCCATCAGGCGGTCGGCCAGACGCTTCAGGGCGTAATCGTCGTAGATCTCGGATGCGAGGGTGACCGTGACAATGGGCACGTCGTCCACATCCACGCTGCGAATCAGCGGCTCACCCGCGCCCGCAGGCAGGCGGTCGCGCTGCCCCAGCACCCGGTCGTAGAGTTTGACCAGGGATTTTTCCTTGTCCTCGCCGACCTTGAACTGCACCATCAGCACGCCCATCGAATTCACGGCGGTTGCGTACGTGTGATCAACGCCGGCAATCTGCTTGACGATGCCCTCCAGCGGGCGGATCACCAGTTCTTCCACCTCCTCGGCGGAGGCACCGGGCAGTGCCACCCATACCTGGGCGCCGGGCACCACGATCTGGGGGTTTTCCTCGCGCGGGGTCAGCGTCACGGCCAGCAACCCCAGCAGGGCGCAGGCCAACATGAAAAGAACAGTCAACTTGGACGTGGCAAAGAGGTTCGCCAGGCGCCCGGCGCTGTTGAGCTTCGGGTCGCTCATCGCGCCTCCTTTGCTACGGTGACCAGGTCGCCGTCACGAAGAGCGGGCTCGGCTGCCGCCACGAAACGCTCGTCGGCTGCCAAGCCAGCGCTCACCTCGACCTGATCGGGCCACTCGCGCCCGATGCGCAGCCAGCGAAAGCGTGCCCGGCCTTCGGCATCCACCACAAAGACACCGGTGAGCCCGCCACGCTCGACCAGCGCCCGTCTGGGCACCAGTGGCGCCGGGCTCGCGCCGAGGCCGAAGGCCGCACGCCCGAACATGCCCGGCATCAACCCCGCCGACTCAGGTAGCGCGATCTTGACCTGGTAGCTGCGCGAGACCGGGTCGCCCGAGCGCACCACCCGGTTCACTGTGCCCTTCAGGGGTGCGGGCAGACCGTCGATGCTGACTTGCGCCTGCTTGCCGACCGCGATGGCTGCGACCTGGCCTTCGGCCACGAAGGTCTCGAACAGCAGCCCGCGGCCCGATTCCAGGGTCAGCAGCGGCGCGCCGGGCACGGCGAGGTCGCCCGTTCGTTTGTGGCGCGCCACCACCACGCCGTCGACCGGGCTGGTGATCTCGGCGTAGGCACGCTGGGCCACTGCCGAGTCGAGGCCGGCGCGCGCCTGGTTCAGGGCCTCGCGCGCAGCGTCGGACTTCAGGCGCATCTTGCGCAATTCGTTGTCCGAAACGCTGCCGCGCTCGAACAGACGCTGGAAGCGCTCCAGGTCAATCTGCGCATCGCGTGATGCGGCGTCCGCCGCGCCGACCGCAGCCTTGCCCTGACGGATGCCGCCTTCGACGTCAGCCGCATCGAGGCGCGCGAGCATCTGACCACGCCGCACCCGGTCACCCTCCTGCACCAGGACTTCTCGGATGTAGCCGCTCAGCCGAGAGGCGATCTCGACGCGCTGGTCCGACACCACCGAACCGACTGCCGTGTACTCGAACGGCGCCCCGGCAGACGCGGTCATGACCGACAGGGGACGGCTGGTCGCATTCGAAGCGGCAGGGGCTTCCGGCGCTTTGCCGCAGGCGCCCAGCAGTGCGGCCAGCGCCAGCGGCGCCAGGGACGGGAGCAGGTTTCGTCTTTTCATAAGGAGAGGGCCTCTCATTGGTTTTTCATTGTGTTGGGCAGGAGCTGGGCCAGTTGTTCGGCTGCGCTGCGGTAGCCGATTTCGATGATTTCTTCGGCGCGGTCGAATTCCATGAAGCGCACCGCTCCCAGTGGCGGCTGGATCAGGATCTCCGGCCGGTCTTGCTGCAAGGTGACCTCGGTGATGCGCGCCTGCATGATGTAGAGCGAGGCCAGCAGCACGTCGAAAATGCCTGGCAGCGGCTCCTGGGGTGACTTGTGCAGCCAGGCCTCGAACTGCGCCAGCGCTGGGCTATCGATGGCCTGCAGGCTCTCCAGCAGGCGCGCCATGCTGGGGGCATGGCCGTTGCCGTGGGCAGCGGGGTGGGACAGTCGGCCCGCCACGATGTCGTGGTTGAGGACGACGGCGATGATCAGATCGGCGCCCATGGCGCGCGCCACGCTCACCGGCACGGGATTGACCAGCCCGCCATCGACCAGGATGCGGCCGTTGCTGCGCACCGGCGTCACGATGCCGGGCACCGCGATGCTGGCACGCACCGCTTCGGTCAGGTCGCCTGTCGTGGCCACCACCTCCTTGCCATTGGTGATGTCGGTGGCCACGGCGGCAAAGGGCAGCAGCAGGCCCTCGAAGCGGGCACTGGGCACATGGGCGCGCACGAACTCGGCGATTTTTTGACCGTCAATCAGCCCCGAGCGAGGAAACACCGGGTCGAGCAGGGCGACAATGCTTTGCCAGTCCAGATTTCGCAGTCTGGCGGTCAGGCCGTCCAGCTTGCCAGCGGCGAAAACGACACCGATGACCGCTCCCATGCTGGTGCCGACCACCACATCGACCTCAATGCGGGCCTCCTTCAAGGCGCGCAGCACACCGATGTGCGCCAGACCGCGCGCCGAACCGCTGCCCAGCGCCAGGCCGATCCGGGGCCGCGCGGGCGGCGTCATGCCCGCCGTCGGGGCGTTGCCGGCCTGCGGCCCGTTCAATCCTTGCCCCCGCTACGCCAGATAGAGACCAGCAGCCAGAGGCTGCCGATGACGGCGCCGACGAAGCCGAGCAGGCCGAAGAAGGGCAGCCCCAGCAAGGTAGGGCCGCCGGGCACCGTCATGACAATGGAGGAACCGATGATGAGGGCGGCGACGACGATGCCGACCACCAGCCGGCTGGCAGCGCCGTCGAGCTGGTTGCCAACGCGCTTGAGGTGCGTGATGTCGATGTGGATTTCCAGCCGGCCGCGCCGGGCGGCGCGCAGCAGCCGGGAGAGGTCCTGGGGCAGACCGGCCACCAGGGAAAGCGCTTCGCTGACTCCTCGCCACCCGCGCTGGAGCAGCGCAGTGGGTGCATAACGTTCGCGTAGCGCCTGTTCCAGCAAGGGCATTGCCTCGCCGGCCATGTCGAAGTCGGGGTCGAGCTCGCGTCCCATGCCTTCGAGCGAGATGAAGGCCTTGATCAGCAAGCTCAGATCGGACGGCAATGCCAGCTGATGCTGACGCAAGATGGCCACCAGGTCGGAGAGCATGGCGCCGAGCCTGAGCTGCTTGAGCGCCACGCCATGGTACTGCTGCACAAAAGTCTGGATTTCCAGCAGCAGGCTGTCCTCGTCCAGGGCGCCGTCACCCGTCCAGTCGAGCATCACGTCGGCAACGCGGCGCGGCTCGTGCTTGACCAGCCCCAGCAGCAGGCGGATCAACTGGTCGCGGCGCTCCTCGGTGAGCCGCCCGACCATGCCGAAGTCAATGAAGGCGATGCGGTTGCCGGGCAGGTAGAACACGTTGCCGGGGTGCGGGTCGGCGTGAAAGAAGCCGTCCTCGACGATCATCTTCAGCACCGCACGCGCCCCTCGCCGGGCAAGGACCTTGCGGTCCAGGCCAGCCTGGACGACTGCCGCAAGCTTGCGCCCGGAAATGCCGGCTATGAATTCCTGCACGCACACCCGCTCGCCAGTCCACTGCCAATAGACATGGGGAATGACGATGATGGCGGGCGCTGCCTCGGGCGCCCCCGTTTCCCCGCTGTGCGGCTGAGCGGGAAAGTCCTGGTCGGTATAACCGGCAAAATTCTCCGCGATGCGCTCGGCATTGCGGCATTCGCCGGCGAAATCGAGTTCGCGTCGCAGCGACTGGGTGAACTGGCGCACAACTTCCTGCGGGCGAAAAGCGCGCAGTTCCGGACTTTTCCCCTCAACGAGTTGTGCCAGCCTGGCGAGCCAGCGCAGGTCGGCTTCGATGATGGGCCGGATGCCGGGCCGACGCACCTTGACCACCACCTCGCTGCCATCCTCCAGGCGGGCGCGGTGCACCTGCGCGATGGAGGCAGCCGCCAGCGGCTCGGGATCGAAGGCCGCGAACACCTCCTCGGGCGGCGCGCCCAGGTCTTCGCAGAGTTGCTGATGGATGTCGGCCCAGGGCGCGGCGGGCGCGCTGTCCTGCAGCTTGCCGAATTCGGCGATCCATTCCGCTTCGAACAGGTCGACGCGGGTGGCGAGCACCTGGCCGAACTTGACGAAAGTCGGCCCCATCTCCTCCAGCGCCCGCCGCACGCGCGCGGGCGGCGGCAGATGCGCAAGCTGATCGGCCTCATTCCAGTGAAGCGCACGCCCAGCTCGCTCCAGGGCGTTGGCCAGCCCCATCCGGCGCACCATGTCGCCGAAACCGTGGCGAATCAGGATCGAGGCGATATCGTGCAAGCGTCCAAGATCGCGCACTGCTGTCAGGGCGTGCCACAGCATCAGGCGCCCCTGCCTTGGGGATGCTCTACGGCGTTGCGTACTCCCGCTTCGAGGGGGCCGGTCTTTTCACTCGATTCATTCTGCATGCCGGAAAACTTCCTGATGTGCTGCCATGAACAAGCTGATGTCATGACTTGCGCACATGACAACGCCAACAAGCTGGGTGGCCGCGACGGACATTGCACGCCCGACGCACCCGCCGGGGAATTGACCCAAAAGTGCGCTTGCCTTTCACGGCCCGCCCGGGCCGGGCTGTGCTCGCCAAGAGCTCTACTTGTTGATGGCGTCTTTGGCTTTCTTGGCCATTTCCGTCATCGCATTCAGTGCCTTGTTGGCGGCATCCCTGGCGGCTTCTGCCGAATGCCGGGCCGCTTCCCTTCCAGACTCGGTCGCCTGCTTGACCGATTCCTCGGCCTTCTGCGCCGCTTCCCAGGCGGCTTCTGCCGCTTGGTTGGCGGCTTCCGAGATTTTTTGAAGCGCGTCCCGGGTGGATTCCGTGGCTTTGTCGACCAGCGTGGCCTCGAACTCGGTCAATCGGCCTGGGGCCGCCTTCAGGTTTGCTTCAAGGCGGGTGCGCAAACCGGAGACCCTCTCGCCCGCTTGATCGGCAGTGGCGCGCAGGAGCTCTTCGGCATCGGCGACGATGCGCTTCATGTCGGCGATCAGTTTGTCTTTGCTCGTGGAGCCGGGTGCATTGGATTCAGACATAGAAAACCTCTCGATCAGTGATGAATACAAAAACGTGACACTGTGACGATTTATCCGGCTGGCAAGTCCAAGCGACTGCGGAGCCGATCAACCGGATCTGCGCTTTCCGACATCGCGTTGCGTCGAAGCGCACTGCCTGCCGATCAAGGGTTATTTCGTCAGGGCATCTTTGACGTTCCGGGCCGTTTCCTTGCTTGCGTCCAGCGCCTTGTCCGCGGCCTCTTTGGTCGCTTCCCAGGCCTTCTGTACGGCGTCCCGGGAGGCTTCGGCAGCCTTCTGAGCGGCCTCCTTGCCAGACTGAGCCGACTTCTTGGCCGCATCCTCGGCCTTGCGCGCTCCATCTCGGGTGGCTGTGGCCGCCTTCTTGGCCGCTTCTTCCGCTTTTTGCGCGGACTCCTTGGTTGCTGCCGTCGCCTTCCTGGTCGCTTCCGCGGCCTTCTGTGCGGCCTGCTTGGCGGCGGCCTCGGCGTCGCGCGCCGCCTTCTTGGCCGCTTCGGCGGTCTTCTGCGAAGTATCGCGCACGGCCTCCTCGGCCTTGTCCACAGCCAGCTTGGCGGCGTCCGCAGCCTTGCGCGTCGCCTCCCTGGCGTCCTGGGCTGCCTTCTTCGCGCTGTCCTGCGCCTTTTGCGTGGACGCCTTGGCCGCTTCAACTGGCTTTGCCGCAGGTTCATCTGCGGCGTATGCATTTGCGCCGACCACCAATGCCGACACGATCAACCATTTATTCAGTCTCATTGCTTTTTCTCCTTGCAGTTATGGAACAGAGTGCGTCTGCTCAGCACGTTTGCCCTTAGGCCGGGTGTTGTTGTGATTTGCCCTCGCCGCTTATGGCCCATCCTTCGTTAAGAGACTCAAGAATGGGGGGTGCCCAGCCCCGTGCGCAGCAAATTGCACACATGCCGTGCTACCGCATCGGGGTGGTTTTGCTGTGTCCGAAACCCAGGCATGAACTGGCGGATGGCGCCGGCCTGGTACGTGAACATCACCAGTCCAATGATCGAAATCGCAAGCTGGTGGGCGTCGCGGCGTGAGTCCAGCGCCTTGGCCAAATGATGGACGGCAGCGAACAGTTCCGTGAACACCTGTTTCGCCAACTTGTGCTGGCGTGTTTCGTCGCTGTCGAGCAGCACCCACTGCAACAGGCGCAGAAAGTCCTTGTCTTTCGCCAGCAAGTGGGCAAGTGCCGTAACGAAGCCCTCAAGTCGCGCCCAAGCTGATGCAGGGCCCTGGATGCCGTGGGCCAACACGGTCATCTTCTCCCGGAACTCGTGCGCCACCGTGTCCAGGTAGAGCTGTTGCTTGTCTGAGAAGTGGTAGTAGAGCGCGGCAGGCGTGAGACCGACCGCGCCGGCGACATCGCGCATCGACACCCCGTCGTAGCCAAGCCGCCCAAACAGCGGGGCCGACAACTCAAGAATCTCTTCCCGAGTCTTTCTCTTTGAAGTCCCATCGATCATCAGCTTGCTCACGATGGAATACTAATCCACATTTAAACGAACGTTCAGTAAATTATCCACGTAAACGCTTCAACTCGGAATGAATTCGCACGAATGGCTTGGCCTGGCGGTTCCGTGCCTCAGCCATTATCTGGAGCGAGGTCTTATCCGGAGATGCGATGGCCGAGGCCAACCCGGACGAGGGCGGCGGGCTCATCGAACTCGACATAAGGTTCATCGCTCACAGGGACTTCAAGAACGCGAGCAA
>Ga0255338_1003299_pt1 | contig 19818 bp, 20 predicted proteins | sample MeOH1_35cm_T4_19_FD_203715 | JGI IMG/M metagenome (GOLD analysis project Ga0255338, IMG submission 203715) | Sandy soil microbial communities from University of British Columbia, Vancouver, Canada - MeOH1_35cm_T4_195 | ecosystem: Engineered > Artificial ecosystem > Sand microcosm > Unclassified ...
AGGCAGAGAACGCAGCGTTGCGGGCGGATGCGGAGCGGTATCGCAAATTCTGCGATGCCGGCTGGCCGGTCTGCTTTCTGGGCGAGACCTATAGCGACAAGGCCAGCCTCGATACGGCCATCGACGCCGCAATCGCCAAGGGTGAGTAATGATGGCCACGAGACCAATGCGCTTCGGCCTTCAGCGGTATCCAGCTCTCGCCAGGATCTACGCGGTTCTGGTGATGATCCTCTTGCCGGCGCTGTTTCCATTCCTGTTCGCCATCGCATATGCACCGGAAGTGGTCAGGACATTCATCGATGACATTTCGCGCAACTATCGCGATGCATGGAGAGTTGCTTTCGGGAAAGGAGGTGGCCATGACTGAGAGCGCAGAATTGAAGCCGTGCCCATTCTGTGGCCACGCGGAGATCGACCCGTGCGAATGGATGGATGACAAAGGGAATCAGGGTCCGGGATGCCCAGAGTGTGGCGCGCTAGCCGATAGTGTCACCGAGTGGAACCGCCGAGCCCCTGCCAAGCGCGGTGAATGGGTGTCGGTGACTGACCGCATGCCCGATGCAGGCCGGACCGTACTGGCGTTCTATCTGAATAGCCTCGGAAAACCGAGGAGGATACGGGCCGTCTATATCGACGAGAAGACGCGGGAAGCTGGCCCGGAAGAGTTCCAAGATGGCGGCGCCGTGTATGACGAAACTCGCGATACCTATTACTGGCCAGCGGGTTGGTATGAGCGGATCGACAATTGGGACGACTATTCTCACGTCGCCGTGATCGAAGGCGAGGTCACCTATTGGATGGAGATCCCTGCCGGCCCAGTCGTCGACGCCGCTATCAGCAAGGACGAGGCCAAATGAGCCGCCGCACCTGGAACGATGTCGAGATCGCGGTCATGCATCTCTTCTATTCCGACAGCAGGACCGACGACATTGCTCGCGCGCTGGGCCGCAACATCGGCACCGTCTATAACAAGGCTCTTGCTATGGGGCTGACGAAGACAGCCGAGTATCTCGCCAGCCCAGACGCACACCGCCTTGACGGACTGAAGGGAGCAAAAACCCGCTTCAAGAAGGGGGCAGCGTCATGGAACAAGGGCACGAAAGGGATATGCGGCTATCACCCCAATACGGTCCGGGCTCATTTCAAGAAGGGGGATCGGCTAGGCGCAGCCCAGCACAATTACGTCCCCATCGGCACTGAGCGCGTCAGCAAAGACGGCTACCTTGAGCGCAAGGTGACTGACGACCCTAACATCGCCCCCGCACGCCGGTGGGTTGGCGTGCATCGATTGGTGTGGGAGCAGGCAAATGGCCTCATCCCCGCGGGGCATGCTGTCACGTTCAAGCCCGGGCGAAAAACCAGCGACGCCAACCTGATCACCCATGATGTGCTCGAGCTCATCAGCCGTGCCGAACTGGCGCGCCGCAATCATCCCCGTAACAAGTCCCCTGAGCTCGCCAAACTGGTGCAGCTCAAAGGCGCAATCACGCGCCAGGTCAACCGCATTGCCCGCGAGGCGAAGGAGCAGCAGCTATGAGCAACAACATCGCAACCGTCCGCCAGCACCTGCTGGATACCCTCGCCGACCTGCGCAATCGGGACACCCCGATGGAAATCGATCGAGCGCGTGCTGTGGCCGATGTCGCGCGCGTGCTGGTCGATAGCGCTAAGGTCGAGGTCGACTACCTGAAGGTCACCAACCAAAGCGATTCAGAGTTCATGGCTGCGCAGCCGGAAGAGGATGCCTCTGCTCTGCCTTCTGGGATCACCGGAATTCGACGTCACATCATGAAGGGGTAGCTACCAACTTCATGCATAACCGCCAAATACCAACCGTATGAGTAAGCACCCCATGACCGAACAACAAAAACGTGCCATCGCACGCGCCGCCGACATGCTCGACAGCATGGCCAGCGAGATGGACTTGACCTTCCTACGCGGCCGGCGCTGGGAGGGCAGCGAAGCCCAGAAAGGCGACCGCGACGAATACCGGCAGACCGCCGCGATGCTGAGGACCATCAAGGAATGACCGAGGCAGCAGCACGAATTATTGAGATAACACGGGAGCACTGGGGGCTAAAATGAGAGCAATTCGCATCAAAGAAGTGATCCAAAAGGTCAGTCTAAGCCAATCGACCATCTACGCAATGATGGCCAAAGGGGCTTTCCCGAAGCCCTTCGAGTTGACCCCGGGCCGCGTCGCATGGATCGAAGAGGACATCGATGCCTGGTTGGCCGCAAAAGCCGGGAGGACCGCGCCGGCCGCAGTTCCGCTGATGGTTGGCGGCGTTGGAATTGCACAACTGGGGTGAGAACAGGGGTGAGGGTTGGCTGACGATGCGAGAGCCAAACCCGACATGGGATTGCCGGATGTGTTGGTCCCCCACCGCTTCCGCCAGTCCCTCTCGAATCCGCCGGCACGAAAATCCGCCTTCCGCCGTCCGCGCGGGAAAACGGCACGCATTTCGCGTATTCCCGTACCGGCCGCACTCCGGCAATCCACAGTCCCCAAGAACTGCCTAGAATTCGCTTTCGCCGATTTCCCGCGTTCGCGTATTGCCGTTGGGCACCTTGTAAAGCGTGAGCGTGGTCTTGCTGTATTGCGTGCCGTTGTATTCGGCGGTTTCATCGAGCGTGAATGGCTCCGACCTGGAAATCCTGCCGGTATCGAGGTCCATGTAGCGGACATCGAAATCGCCGGGCGCGATGCCCGCGAATTCGAAGGACGCGCCGGCCTTGATGAAAGCGAACCGCACGGGCGTCTTGCTGCCCGCGTTCAGCGAGAACACCTTCAGGAACACGTCCGCGTCATTGCGCGTGTTGTCTATCGTCAGCGTCGAGAGGCCGTTGGTTTTCAGGACGGGATAACCGGGCACATAGCCGCTCCGGTTCGGCCACGGATAGCCGTTGGGCGCCGTGGGCCTGCGCGCATAGCGCGGCGCGGGGTCGGGCAGCGCCAGCGGCAGTTCGCGCGCGGCGGCCGGCAAGGCGCGCATCGGCAGCGGCACGGAGGCCGCGGGCGTCCATGCCGGCGCCGGCGCGGCGCGGTCCGGCGCGCGGGACGAGGTCGAGAACGCGGCGTATATCGCCACGCCGGCAATGATCATGACGACCACCTTCCCGGCGCCGGAACCGCCGCCGGGTGCCGGCGCGGCCTTGGGCTTGGCCGCGCCCTGCGTACTGGCCTGGCGCGGCGCCGGGCCGGGACGCTTCGCGGAAGCGGACGCGGAAGACGACGAGGAAGCCGCCGGGGCGGGCCGCGCCTGCGCCCGGGCGTGCAGCGCGGCGGCTTTCTCGGCCTGCTCCTGCGCCAGGATCCAGGCGTCATGCTGCGCGCGCCGCACGGGGTCGATCAGGACCTCGTAGGCCGTGTTGATGATCGTCATGTTCCGGTGCGACTCGGGCGAGCCGTTGTTCCGGTCCGGATGATGCTTCTGGCTCAGCGCCTTGTATGCCGCGCGAATGACCTCCGGTGGTGCTTCACGAGAAATCTTCAGATTATCGTAATGTGTATGCATTCCCGTCGTTGCCCCAAGCAAGTCGGCGCCGATTTTACCCGGGGCGCCGAAACAAGGGAATCTCCCGAAAGGCAGGGCACTGCCCACGCCGGATTTTTGCGGCCGCGGGCCAATGCCGGCCCAATACCGGCCCAATGCCGGACCCATCCCGGCTGCCATTTCCATTTACCTGTATCGGCAAAAACGCGCCATTTTCAAGCGCGGGAGAAACCGGCCGGCGCCGTCCGCGGCAGACCGCATGCGCCGCGGGCGTCCTCACGCCGCCGGCGCCGTCAGCAGCCGGTACGCTTCTTCCTCGGAAATCTTCAGGTGGTAATGGCGCGACAGCATGCGCGCGAACTGGCGCGCCGCCGGCGGCTCGCAATGCCTGAGCTGCTCGCGGTAGGCTTCGAGCTCGAAGCGCAGCCGCCAGCGCGGGCTGAGCAGGTAGAGCACGCCCATCAGGCCGCAGGAGCGCCAGAACTGGCGCACGTGCACCTTCTCGTGCTCGATCAGCGCGTGGCTCGCGCCGGGCCGCAGCAGGATCAGCGGGCCGGGCGTGAAGCCATCGAAACGGCGCGGCACCAGCCAGCGGGTTTCGACCAGCACGCAGGGCGGCGACTTGCAGAAGCGGATGAGGGGGCGGCGCATGCCGGCAAGCGTAGCAGGCCGCGGGACCGCCAGGTAAAAAGCCCCGCCGCGATGGCGGGGCAAGGAGCATGACATCGGCGCTGCCGCGCCAGCCGCGCGGCTCGTGCGCGCTTATTCGCTGGTGATCTTCCCGGCCTCGATCACGGCCTTCCAGCGCTGCAGTTCCTGCCTCTCGAACTGGTCGAACTGCTCGGGCGTGTTGGCGACCACCTCGAAACCGCTTTCGGCCAGCTTCTGGCGCATCTGCGGATCGGCCAGCGCGCTGACCAGCGCGGCGTGCAGCCTGGCCTTGACGTCCTTGGGCAGCCCGCGCGGCGCGGCCACGGCCTGCCACGAGTAGACGTCCACGTCCTTGACGCCGCCTTCGGTCATGGTGGGCACGTTGGGCAGCACCGGCGAGCGCTTGTCGCCGGTCACGGCCAGCGCCTTGAGCTTGCCGCTGCGGATGTGCTGCAGCACCGCGTTGATGTTCTGGAACGACGCATCGACCTGCCCGGCCAGCAGGTCGGAGATCGCCGGCGCGCCGCCCTTGTAGGGCACGTGCAGCCCGTCGGTGCCGGATTTCTGCCAGAACAGCGCGGCGGTCAGGTGGTCGGACGAGCCCGCGCCGGACGTGGCGAACGACACCTTGCCCGGGTTCTTCTTCATGTACGCCACCAGTTCCTGCAGGTTGCCGGCGGGGAAGCCCGGCTTGGTCACGAGCACGTTGGGCGCGCGCACCGCCACCGTCAGCAGGTCGAAATCCTTGGCCGGATCATAGGGCAGGCTCTTCTGCAGGAAGGGATTCACGGCGTAGACGCCGATCGACGCCACCATCAACGTGTAGCCGTCGGCCGGCGCGCGCTTGACCATCGCCGCGCCGATGGCGCCGGTCGCGCCCGGGCGGTTGTCCACCACGAAGGGCTGGCCGAGCTTCTCGTTGAGCGGCGGCGCCAGCATGCGCGCGATGGTGTCGGTAGAGCCGCCGGCCGGGAACGGCACGACCACCGAGACGGCCTTGGTCGGCCAGGTCTGCGCGGCGGCGGCGCTGATGCCGCCGGCGGCCGCCACTGCGGCGACCAGGGCGCCGGCGAGCGCGCACAGCCTGCGCCGCGCGGACGGTTGTTGGAACGGGTTCATGGTGTCTCCTTGGTTCTCGATGCGTGGTGCGGGCATGGCGGACATGCCGGATGTCCCGGGCTTTCGACTTCTGATCGGATACCGCTTGTTTTCTTGTGGTGCCGGCCACGGAAAGGCGCGCTCACCTCACCATGCACGGCGCCTTGTTGTCGAACTTCCAGCCGGGAATCAGGAACTGCATGGCCACGGCATCGTCGCGCGCGCCCAGGCCCATGCGCTTGTAGCGCTCGTGCGCGAGCGCCACCTGCGCCATGTCGAGCTCCACGCCGAGGCCGGGCGCCTTCGGCACGGCGACCTTGCCGTTCTCGATCTTCAACGGCGCGCGGGTCAGGCGCTCGCCGTCCTGCCAGATCCAGTGCGTGTCGATGGCGGTGACGCGCCCCGGCGCGGCGGCGGCCACGTGGGTGAACATGGCCAGCGAGATGTCGAAGTGGTTGTTCGAGTGCGAGCCCCACGTGAGGCCCCACTCCGCGCACATCTGCGCCACGCGCACCGAGCCCTGCATGGTCCAGAAATGCGGGTCGGCCAGCGGGATGTCCACCGACTGCAGGCGCACCGCGTGGCCCATCTGGCGCCAGTCGGTGGCGATCATGTTGGTGGCGGTGGGCAGGCCGGTCGCGGTGCGGAACTCGGCCATGATCTCGCGGCCCGAGTAGCCGTCCTCGGCGCCGCACGGGTCTTCCGCGTAGGCCAGCACGCCGTGCTTGTCGCGGCACAGGCGCACGGCTTCGGCCAGCGACCACGCGCCGTTGGGGTCGAGCGTGATGCGCGCCCTGGGAAAACGCTCGGCCAGCGCGACGATCGCCTCCATCTCCTCGTCGCCGCGCAGCACGCCGCCCTTGAGCTTGAAGTCGTTGAAGCCGTAGCGCTCGAACGCGGCCTCGGCGAGGCGGACCACGCCGGCGGCGTCCATCGCCGCCTCGTTGCGCAGGCGGAACCAGGCGTTGTCGGCATCGGGCTCGCCGCGGTAGCCGAGCGTGGTGCGGTTGCGGTCGCCCACGTAGAACAGGTAGCCCAGCATCTCCACCGCGTCGCGCTGCTGCCCTTCGCCGAGCAGCGCCGCCACCGGCACGCCGAGGTGCTTGCCGAGCAGGTCGAGCAGCGCCGCCTCCAGCGCGGTGACGGCGTGGATGGTAATGCGCAGGTCGAAGGTCTGCAGGCCGCGGCCGCCGGCGTCGCGGCTGGCGAAGGCGCCGCGCACGCGGTTGAGCACCGCCTGGTAGTTGCCGACCGGCTGGCCCACCACCAGCTCGCGCGCCTCTTCCAGCGTCTGGCGGATGCCCTCCCCGCCCGGCACCTCGCCCACGCCGGTGTTGCCGGCGCTGTCGGCCAGGATGACGATGTTGCGGGTGAAGAACGGGCCGTGCGCGCCGGACAGGTTCATCAGCATGCTGTCGTGGCCGGCCACCGGGATCACGGTCAGCGCGGTGACGACGGGCGTGCCGGTGGCGGGCGCGCTTGCCGGCGAGGCGTCGCGGGCAGCGGAAACAGGCGTTTGGGTCATGTCGGATTTCGGCGCAAGGTGCGGCGCAATGCGCGCCGGACGGCCAGGCGGCGGCCGGCGCTGCGGGTTGTCTCGGGCTTGGCTGCGCCGGCTGGGGCCGGCTTTCTCATGCTAGCGGCGGTGGCAGGCCGCGGTGCGCGGCGGCAAGTCTCGTCCTGCCAGAAAGCTGTTATCGGTCGTCATATGACTTACGACGCAGTATAATGAGGCCATCGCGACCCGGTCAAGTCCCCGCCCTCACCATGTCAAACCCCATGCTCGCTTCCTCCACCCCGCTGCGGCGCCGCGGCCGCACGCTTGCCGAAGAGGCGGTGAGCAACCTGAGCGAACGGATCCAGCAGGGCGCGCTCAAGCCGGGCGACAAGCTGCCCACCGAGTCGGAGATCATGAGCGCGCTGGGCGTGAGCCGCACCGTGGTGCGCGAAGCGCTGTCGCGCCTGCAGGCCAGCGGCCTGGTCGAGACCCGCCACGGCATCGGCACCTTCGTGCTGGCGCGCCCGGCCGAGAGCGCCTCGCCGTTCCGCATCGACCCCGCCGCCATGATCACCGCGATGGACGTGCTGGCCATGCTGGAATTCCGCGTCAGCCTGGAGGCCGAGGCCGCCAGCCTCGCCGCCACGCGCCGCAGCGACGAACAGCTCGCGGTCATGCGCGGCGCGCTCGACGAGCTCAAGCGCACCGCCACCGACGGCAAGGATTCGGTGGGCGCGGACTTCGAATTCCACCTCGCCATCGCGCGCGCCACCGGCAACCGCTATTTCACCGACATCATGGGCCACCTGGGCACCACGGTGATTCCGCGCAGCCGCCTGCACGTGAGCGCGCAGGAGCGCGCGCAGTACCTCGAGCGCGTCAACATCGAGCACGAGAACATCTACGACGCCATCGAGCGGCGCGACCCCGAAGGCGCCAAGGCGGCGATGCGCATGCACCTGACCAACAGCCGCGAGCGGCTGCGCAAGGCGTCGGCCGCGGTCGAGGGCGGCTGAGCCGCCGCTCCGCCGGCACCATCCGCCGCCCCATCGTCCTATCGCCGTATAGCCCTATCGTCTTGTCTCCCCATGCCCCAGCGGCCGCACGCCCCGTGCTACCGGCCTTCCGCTTGTGGGCAAGGCAAATATTGTTGTAGGATGTCTTATGATTATGCGCGGCGCACCGCCGCGCCCGGCCCGTCACCCCGCCCGCAGCCCGGGCGCCCATTTGACCGCAGTCGAAGGAACCCCCTCCCATGACCACCACCGCCATCACCGGTGAAATGCTGATCGGCGCCAGCGCCGTGCGCGGCACCGCCGAGATCCTCCATGCCACCAACCCGGCCACCGGCGAGATCCTCGCGCCGGCGTTCCACGGCGGCGACGCGGCCGATGCCGCGCGCGCCTGCGCGCTGGCCGACGCGGCCTTCGACACCTACCGCAACACCTCGCCCGAGACGCGCGCGCAGTTCCTGGAAGCCATCGCCGGCGGCCTGGAAGCGCTGGGCGATACGCTGATCGAGCGCGCCCACGCCGAAAGCGCGCTGCCGCTGGCGCGCCTGCAAGGCGAGCGCGCCCGCACCGCCAACCAGTTGCGCCTGTTCGCAAGCGTGCTGCGCGACGGCCGCTGGCAGGCCGCCACGCTCGACGCCGCGCTGCCCGAGCGCACCCCGCCGCGCCCCGACCTGCGCCTGCAGAAGATCGCCGTGGGTCCGGTCGCGGTGTTCGGCGCCAGCAACTTCCCGCTGGCGTTCTCGGTGGCGGGCGGCGATACCGCGTCGGCGCTGGCGGCCGGCTGCCCGGTGGTGGTCAAGGCGCACCCGGCCCACCCCGGCACCTCCGAGCTGGTCGGCCGCGTGATCCAGCAGGCGGTGGCCGATGCCGGCCTGCCGGAAGGCGTGTTCTCGCTGCTGGCCGGCGGCTTCGCCATCGGCACCGCGCTGGTGGCGCACCCGGCGATCCAGGCGGTCGGCTTCACCGGCTCGCGCAGCGGCGGCCTGGCCCTGGTGCAGGCCGCCAGCAGCCGGCCGCAGCCGATCCCGGTCTATGCCGAGATGAGCAGCATCAACCCGGTGTTCCTGCTGCCCGCCGCGCTCAACGCGCGCGCCGCCGACATCGCGCGCAACCTGGTGGAATCGCTGGTGATGGGCGTGGGCCAGTTCTGCACCAACCCCGGCCTGCTGCTGGCGGTGGAAAGCCCGGCGCTCGACGTGTTCCGCCAGGGCACGGTCGCCGCGCTGGCGGAGAAGGCCGCGGGCACCATGCTGACGCCGGGCATCTGCCAGGCTTATGAAAAGGGCGTGGCGCAACTGAGCGAGATCGAAGGCCTGCGCCGCATCGGCAGCGGCCTGGCGGCCAACGGCCCCAACCAGGCCCGCCCGGCGCTGTTCGAGACCACCGCGGCGCAGTTCCTCGCCGACCACCGCATGGAGGCGGAAGTGTTCGGCCCGACCTCGGTGCTGGTGGTCTGCCGCGACCACGCGGAAATGCTGGCCGTGGCGCGCCGCCTCGAAGGCCAGCTCACCGCCACCGTGCAGGCCGACGCCGGCGACCGCGCCGAGGCCGCCAGCCTGCTGACGGTGCTCGAGCGCAAGGTGGGCCGCGTGCTGTTCAACGGCTATCCCACCGGCGTGGAGGTGGCCTACGCGATGGTGCACGGCGGCCCGTTCCCGGCGACGTCGGACACGCGCTCGACCTCGGTGGGCGCTTCCGCCATCGAGCGTTTCCTGCGCCCGGTGTGCTACCAGAACGTGCCGGCCGAGCTGCTGCCGCCGGTGCTGCAGGATGGCAATCCGCTGGGCGCGTGGCGCCTGAAGGATGGGCAGCTCGGGCGCGAGTAAGCGCACGCGGCAGGCGTTGCCGTCATGACGAAAGGGCCGGGGATTCCGGCCCTTTTGCATGGGCCCGTTCGCCGGCTTCGTTCGGCGCCCTGGTCTGATCCTCTTGCACCGGCTTTGCCGGCGCGCCTCACGCGGCCGCGCGCTCGGGCGGCGTCTGCGGCGGCCGGATTACGGCTGCGTTGCCGCGCGAGCGCCCCGAACTCAGGTAGTCCGCGATCGATTCCTGCGTGACCTCGCCCAGGTACACGCCATCGGCGTCGAGCACCGGCAGCCAGCTGGTGTTGTGCTGGTACATGCGCGACAGCACGATGCGCAGGTGCTCGTCGAACGCGGCGGTGGCCTTGAACGGGCGCATGGCGTCGGCGCACGTGCCCTGCCCGCCGCGCGCGTCGCGGCGCGTGACGTAGCCGAGCGCGCGCCGGGCGGCGTCCACCACCGGCAACTGGCGCACGTCGGCTTCGTCCATGAGGCCGAAGGCCTGCGCCAGCGGCATGTCGGGCGCGCAGCTTTGCGCCAGCGTGGCGGCGTCGCCGGCGCGCACCAGCAGCAGGCGCTTGAGCGTGTTGTCGTGGCCGACGAAGGCCTGCACGAAGTCGTCGGCGGGATGCGCGAGCAGCGCGTCGGGATGGTCGAACTGCACCAGCCTGCCGCGCCGGAACACCGCCACGCGGTCGCCGAGCTTGATGGCTTCGTCGATGTCGTGCGAGACCATGATGACGGTCTTGCCGAGCTGGCGCTGCATCAGCAGGAACTCGTTCTGGATGCTCTCGCGGTTGATCGGGTCGACCGCGCCGAACGGCTCGTCCATCAGCAGCACCGGCGCGTCGGCGGCCAGCGCGCGGATCACGCCGATGCGCTGCTGCTGCCCGCCCGAGAGCTCGCGCGGGTAGCGCGACAGCATCTTGCCGGGGTCGAGCTGCACCATCGACATCAGCTCGCGCGCGCGCTCGCGGCAGTGCTTCTTGTCCCAGCCCAGCAGGCGCGGCACCACCATGATGTTCTGCTCGATGGTCATGTTGGGGAACAGGCCGATCTGCTGGATCACGTAGCCGATCTTGCGCCGCAGCGTGACCTCGTCCACGCGCGCGGTGTCCTCGCCGTCGATCAGCACGCGCCCGGCGCTGGGCCGGATCAGGCGGTTGATCATCTTGAGCGTGGTGGTCTTGCCGCAGCCCGAAGGCCCCAGGAAGACGCAGATCTCGCCCCTGGGCACCGTCATCGAGACGGCGTCGACGGCGCGCACTTCGGCGCCGTCCTTCTGGCGGAAGGTCTTGGTGAGTTGGTCGAGTTCGATCATGTCAGCGGATTCCTTTCGGCGTCAGCGCGCGCTGCAGCCACTGCAGGCAGGCATCGGCCACGATGGCGAGCACGCTGACCAGCACGGCGCCCACCGCCAGCTTGCTCATGTTGCTCTGGCTGATCGCCTGCAGGATCAGCACCCCGAGGCCGCCCGCGCCGATGATGGCGGCGATGGTGGCCACGCCGATGTTCATCACCACGGCGGTGCGCACGCCGCCGAGGATCACCGGCACGGCCAGCGGCAGGTCCACCAGCCGCATGCGCTGCCAGGTGGTCATGCCGATGCCGCGCCCGGCTTCCTGGATGCCGTCGTCCACGCTGGCCAGCGCCACGCAGGTGTTGCGCATGATCGGCAGCAGCGAATACAGGAACACCGCCGTCACCGCCGGCACGTAGCCGAGCGCGTGGCCGAAGCGCGCGAACACCGGGATCATCAGGCCAAACAGCGCGATCGACGGCAGCGTCAGCACGATGGTGGCCAGCGTCAGCAGCGGCGTGGCGAGAAAGCGGAAGCGCGCGCACAGGATGCCCAGCGGCACGCCGGCGACGATCGCCAGCCCCACCGCCGAGCCCACCAGCGCGAGATGCTGGCCGGTCAGCCGCAGCAGCGTGGGCCAGGCGTGCTGCAGGTAGGTCGTCAGGTCCATGCGGCCGCCCTCAGATCAGGCCGTGGCCGCGCAGGAAATCCTGCGCCACCTTGTCGACAGGCTGCTGGCCGATGTCGACCTGGTAGTTCATCGCGGTCATGGCCGCGTTGTCGAGCGCGGCCGCGAGCGCGTTGAGCAGCGCCGCCAGTTCCGGGTGCTGCGCCAGCGTCGCCTGGCGCACCACCGGCGCCGCGTTGTACGCGGGAAAGAAATGCAGGTCGTCCTCGAGCAGCACGAGGTCGAAGCCCTTGACGCGGCCGTCGGTGGTGTAGACCAGGCCCAGCTCGACCTGGTCGTTCTTCAGCGCGGTGTAGACCAGGCCCGGATCGAGCTGGATCACGTCGCGGCGCGCGAACGGCAACTGGTAGAGCGCCTTGAGCGGCTCCAGGCCATCGGGCCGCGCGGCGAACTCCATGTCGACCGCGAACGGATGCGCGCTGCCCTCGCCGGCCGCGCGCATCTTCCCGGCGAACGCGGACAGCGTGGTCACGCCGGCGGCCTCGGCGCGCTTGCGCGGCATCGCCAGCGCGTAGGTGTTGTTGATGCCGGAGGCGTCGAGCCAGACCAGCCCGCGCGCGGCGTCGAGCGCCTTGACGCGCTCGTAGCTCTCCTGCGCGCCGAGCTTTTCCTCGACCTTGTTGAAGACGATCAGCGCGGTGCCGGTGTAGTCCCACACCACGTCGAGCTGCGCGCTTTCCTGGGCCTGGCGCATCAGCGTGCTGCCCAGGCCGGAAGTCAGCTCGGTGTCGAGCCCCTTGGCCTTGAGGTATTGCGCCGTCATCGACGACAGGATCAGTTGCTCGGTGAAGTTCTTGCCGCCCACGCGGATGGTGTCGGCATGCGCCGGCACGCCCAGCGCGGCGGCGGCGCAGGCGGCCAGCACCGCCAGCGAGACGGCGGGGCGCGCCAGTGTGCGCGCCAACAGACGCGCCGCGGCCGGCGCCAGCGCGGCGGCCAGTTTCGCCAGTCCGTTCTTGATCGGTTGCATCGGATTCTCCTTGTGGTGCGCGGCGTGGTGCGCGGCGCTCAGCGGACCAGCCCGCGGCTGCGCAGGTAGCAATGGCCGGCGGCGGCGAACAGGCCGTCGAGCGCCAGCGCCAGCAGCGCGGTGGCGGCCGCGCCGAGCAGCAGCAGCGGCTGGTTGTTGAGGTAGATGCCGGGGAAGATCAGCTCGCCCAGGCTGTTGGCGCCGATCAGGAACGACAGCGGCACGGTGCCGACGTTGATGACGAGGCTGATGCGCACGCCGGCCAGGATCACCGGCAGCGCATTGGGCAGCTCCACGCGCAGCAGGCGCTGGCGCGCCGTCATGCCGAGCCCGCGCGCGGCCTCGGTCAGCGCCGGCGACACGCCGAGCAGGCCTTCGCAGGTATTGCGCACGATCGGCAGCAGCGAGGCCAGCCACAGCGCCAGGATGGCGGGCCGCTCGCCGATGCCGAGCACGGCCAGCGCCAGCGCCAGCACCGCCAGCGAGGGCACGGTGTTGCCGACGTTGAAGACCTGCATCAGGCGGCCGGCCCAGCGGCGCATGCAGGGCCGGCTCAGAGCGATGCCGGCCGGGATGCCGGTGGCCAGCGCCAGCGCCATCGACCACGCCACCAGGCGCAGGTGGTCGGCCACGTCGTACCACAGGCGCTCCCGGTATTGCCGGATGACGTCGACGCCGATCCACGCGGCCAGTCCGGCCAGCGCGGCAAGCGCGAGACATCCCCAGGCGAGCGCCCGCACGGATTGCTTGGACATATTCCCCTCTCCCCGCGCCGCATGCGGGCACGAGGCGCCACATCCGGACCAGCGGACGATAAAACGGGCGCGGGCGGTGCAAACGGGGGCCGCCGGCCCTGACTGGATTGTCTTGCCCGCCATGACCGGCAGATGAGCCGGTGGACGGGCGCCGGGCTCCACGCCGCGAGGCGGGGAAACCCATTTGACGGAACCCCGGACGATGAAGCCGGGGTCCCTGGAGCGGCGCAGCCCGCCGCGAGGACGCGGAACAGGGTGGCCAGTGGCAGCGCAGAGTTGATGGTTTTCCGACGCGCCGCCGGATCAATTGGCCGATGCGGCGCAGGCAGCGATCAGGACACAAGAGGCAGGCCGGGCAGCTTGCCGGGCCATGACCAACGTTTGTGCCCCACGCGCGATTACGCAGCATCGGATGACAACGAGAGCGCTATTATACGCATTTACGCTCATTCTGTCACCTTCCGGCATTTCCCGCCGTGCCCGCTGGCCATTGTCGGTGTTTGTCCTACAGCGCCGGGGGCCGCCGCGTTGTTGCAAAAATCGGCACCGAACGGTCCCGCACCGTATCGCTATCAGAACAATCTGTTGCCCGCCCGCCCTCTACCGCTTTCGGGCCAAACCCTTAAATTGGGAGGGTAGCCAACGGGGACCGCGCGCCATTGCCGCCGCCCCCGCCCCCACAGGAGATCGAACATGGAACAACGCACCATCCCGACCATTCCGGCCACCGCCACGGAAACCGTGCAGCAATCGCGCGCGATCGACCGCGTGGTGCGCGGCATCGCCACCTCGGACGGCGCCGGCGTCAAGCTGACCCGCGTGCTGACGCAGAACCTGCAGCGCCGCCTCGACCCGTTCCTGATGCTGGACGCCTTCGGCACCGACAGCCGCGACGACTACATCGGCGGCTTCCCCGACCACCCGCACCGCGGCTTCGAGACCATCACCTACATGCTGGCCGGACGCATGCGCCACCGCGACAGCGCCGGCAACGAAGGCCTGCTGGAAAACGGCGGCGCCCAGTGGATGGTGGCCGGCGCCGGCGTGGTGCACTCGGAGATGCCCGAGCAGGAAGACGGCCGCATGGAAGGCTTCCAGCTCTGGCTGAACCTGCCGGCCGCCGACAAGATGACCGCGCCGTGGTACCGCGACCTGCCCGCCGCCGCCGTGCCCACGGTGGCGCTGCCGGGCGGCGCCACCGTGCGCGTGCTGGCGGGCGCCTCGCACGGCGTGGCCGGCGCGGTCGCGCGCCCGGTGACGGAGCCGCTCTACCTCGACGTGTCGCTGCCGGCCGGCCAGCGCTTCTCGCAGGCGCTGCCCGCGGGCCATAACGCCTTCCTGTACACCTACCGCGGCGAGATCGCGGTAGGCAGCGGCGACAACGCGGCCTCGCTCGAAGCGCAGCGCATGGGCGTGCTCGACAACGCCGCCGGCGCTGACGGCGTGACGGTGACGGCGACCACCGATGCGCGCTTCCTGCTGATCGCGGGCAAGCCGCTGGGCGAGCCGATCGTGCAATATGGGCCGTTCGTGATGAACAGCCAGGAGGAGATCTACCAGACCCTGGCGGATTTCCGCGAAGGCCGCTTCAACCGGATCGCGGCGAACAACGGCGCCTGAAGCGCCGCGCCCAGGCGGGAAGGCAACGCGCCCTTCCCGCGACAGCCCCGGGAGCACCCTGCTCCCGGGGCTTTTTTCGCCTTGCCGCCCGCCTGCGCCGCCCGTCCTTGCCAGCGCCCGCGCCGGCTGCGCGGCGGCGCGGGCGCCACGCCCCGGCATGCGACTTGCAACCTGCCTGCAACCGTTGCGGGGCCGCCGAAACAGCCCGGAACAGGCTGTCCGGCCCCCGCGCACTTATATAATCCTCGCTTAATAAACGGCATCACCATCCCGTGATGGTCCCGGCGATGCGATGCGGCGATCCTGCCCGTCGCGCCGCAGGAGGTGCCGCCTGCGAAGAACGTCGACCAACGTTGCTGCCATAACAATTCGAGCCGCCTCAGTGACCCTAAGCACACCCTCCCGGCTGGCGCTTGCGCATATCAGCAAGCGCTACCCCGGCGTAACCGCCAACGACGACGTCTCGCTCGTCGTGGCTCCCGGCGAGATCCACGCCGTCCTCGGCGAGAACGGCGCCGGCAAGTCCACCCTGATGAAGATCATCTTCGGCGCGGTCAAGCCCGACGCCGGCGAGATGCACTTCAACGGTGCGCCCGCCGCCATCCACAATCCGCACGATGCCCGCAACCTGGGCATCGCGATGGTGTTCCAGCATTTCTCGCTGTTCGACACGCTGACCGTCACCGAGAACATCGCGCTGGGCCTGCCGCGCGGCAAGGGCAAGGACAACGCCAGCATGAAGCAGCTGGCCGAGCGCATCCGCGAGACCGCGCAGCGCTACGGCCTGCCGCTCGAGCCCAACCGCCACGTGCACACGCTGTCGGTGGGCGAGCGCCAGCGCGTGGAGATCGTGCGCGCGCTGCTGGCCAGGCCGCAACTGCTGATCCTCGACGAGCCCACCTCGGTGCTCACGCCGCAGGCCGTGCAGACGCTGTTCGTCACGCTGCGCCAGCTTGCCGCCGAAGGCACCAGCATCCTGTACATCAGCCACAAGCTCGACGAGATCCGCGAGCTCTGCCACAGCGCCACGGTGATGCGCATGGGCCGCGTCACCGGCGTGTGCGACCCGCGCCAGGAGAGCGCGGCCTCGCTGTCGCGCCTGATGATCGGCGGCGAGCCGCCGCGCGAGGCGCGCGTGCAGACCGAGCCGGGCGCCTGCCGCCTGGCGGTGCGCGCGCTCTCGCTGCCGCGCGCGCATGCCTTCGCCACCGAGCTGTCGGACATCGCGATGGACCTGCGCGCGGGCGAGATCGTCGGCATCGCCGGCGTGTCCGGCAACGGCCAGCAGGAACTGCTGGCGGCGCTGTCGGGCGAGGACACGCGCGCCGAGCGCGGCGCGGTGCTGCTCGACGACAAGCCGGTCGGCCGCCTCGACGCGCGCGCGCGCCGCCGCGCCGGCCTGGCCTTCGTGCCGGAGGAGCGCCTGGGCCGCGGCGCGGTGCCGGGCATGAGCCTGGCCGCCAACACGCTGCTGTCGCACCAGTCCGCGCCCTACGTGCGGCGCGGCATGATCTCGCCCAAGGCCGCGGCCGGGCTGGCGCAGGCCGTGATCACGCGCTTCCGCGTCAAGGCCAGCGGGCCGCAGGCGCTGGCCAAGAGCCTGTCGGGCGGCAACCTGCAGAAATTCATCGTCGGCCGCGAGATCGAGAGCGGCCCCAAGGTGCTGATCGTGGCCCAGCCCACCTGGGGCGTGGACGTCGGCGCCGCGGCGCAGATCCACAACGAGCTGCTGGCCCTCAAGGCCACCGGCTGCGCGCTGCTGGTGGTGTCCGAGGAACTGGACGAACTGTTCGCCATCTGCGACCGCCTGCACGTGATCGCCAAGGGCCGGCTGTCGCCGTCGATCCCGGCCCGGGACGCCACGCGCGAGCAGGTCGGCCTGTGGATGAGCGGCTTGTGGGAAGGCGGGCCGGGCGGCCAGCAGGAACCGCGGGAGGCAGCGCTCCATGCCTGATTTCCTGCTCCGCTCGCCGCTCTCGCTGGCCCCGCGCGGCCTGCCCTCGCGCCGCATGGCCTATGCCTCGCCGTTCATCGCGCTGGCGCTCACGCTGGTGTTCGGCGCGCTGCTGTTCCTGCTGCTCGGCAAGGACCCGGTGGCCGCGCTCAAGGTCTTCCTGGTCGATCCGCTCAAGGACCGCCGCGCCATCGGCGAGGTGCTGCTCAAGACCGTGCCGCTGGTGCTGTGCGCGCTCGGCCTCTCCGTGTGCTACCGCGCCAATATCTGGAACATCGGCGCCGACGGCCAGCTCATCGTGGGCGGCATCTTCGCCGGCGCCACCGTGCTGTATTTCGACGTGCCGGGGCACGCCGTCAACGGCACCGTGGTGCTGGTGCTGGCGTCGCTCGCGGGCGTGATCGGCGGCATGTTCTGGGCCTCGCTCACCGCCGCGCTCAAGGACAAGTTCAACGCCAACGAGATCCTGGTGTCGCTGATGCTGACCTACATCGCGCAGCAGCTGATGCTGTACGTGGTCAACGGCCCGCTCAAGGACCCCAACGGCATGAACTTCCCGCAGTCCAAGGTGTTCTCCGCCGAGTTCCTGCTGCCCAACCTGATGGCGGGCTCGCGCCTGCACGCCGGCTTCGCGGTGATGCTGGTGCTGGTGGTGGCCATGACGGCCTTCATCTTCCGCAGCTTCGCCGGCTACCGCCTGCAGGTGGGCGGCACCGCGCCGGCGGCGGCGCGCTATGCGGGCTTCTCGGCGCGCCGCTCGCTGTGGAGCGCGCTGATGATCTCGGGCGGCACCGCCGGCCTGGCGGGCGCCTTCGAAGTGACCGGGCCGATCGGCCAGTTGCTGCCGTCGATCTCGCCGGGCTACGGCTTCACCGCCATCATCGTGGCCTTCGTCGGCCGCCTGCATCCGGTGGGCACGGTGTTCGGCGGCATCGTCATGTCCCTGTTCTACATCGGCGGCGAGATGGCGCAGTCGCGCCTGGGCCTGCCCTCGGCCATCGGCTCGGTGTTCCAGGGCATGCTGCTGTTCTTCCTGCTGGCCAGCGACACGCTGATCGACAACCGCCTGCGCTGGCGCGCCAAGGCCGCCTGAGCGAGAACCCACGTACATGGAACAATTCGCACCCCTCATCGCCACCGCGATCAACGCCGGCACGCCGCTGCTGCTGGCCGCGCTCGGCCTGCTCATCAACGAGCGCGCCGGCGTGCTCAACCTCGGCGCCGAAGGCATGATGCTGGTGGCGGCCGCGTTCGGCTTCATGGCCGGCTACCAGACCCAGTCGCCGATGATCGGCTTCGCCGCCGGCGCGCTGGCCGGCATGGTCATGGCCACGCTGTTCTCGTGGCTGGCGCTGGTGCTGGCCACCAACCAGGTCGCCACCGGCCTGGCGCTGTCGATCTTCGGCACCGGGCTGTCGGCCTTCATGGGCCAGCGCTTCGTCGGCTTCGCCATGCCCTCGCAGGCCAGGTCGGTTCCCGGGCTGGCCGACATCCCGTTCTTCGGGCCGGCCTTCTTCCAGCAGCACTGGATGGTGTATTTCAGCCTGCTGCTGTGCGCGGCCATCGCGTGGTTCCTGTTCCGCACGCGCGCCGGGCTGACGCTGCGCGCCATCGGCGAGTCGCCCGAGTCGGCCCACGCGCTGGGCTATCCGGTGCGCCTGATCCGCTTCGGCGCGCTGCTGTTCGGCGGCGCCTGCTGCGGGCTGGCCGGCGCCTACCTGTCGCTGGTGTACACGCCGATGTGGGTGGAGAACCTGGTGGCCGGGCGCGGCTGGATCGCGCTGGCGCTGACCACCTTCGCCACCTGGCGCCCGGGCCGCGTGCTGGCCGGCGCGTGGCTGTTCGGCGGGGTCACCATCCTGCAGTTCTACCTGCAGGGCATCGGCGTGGCGGTGCCGTCGCAGATCCTGTCGATGCTGCCCTACGCGGCCACCATCGTGGTGCTGGCGCTGATCTCGCGCAACCCGGCGTGGATCCGCCTGAACATGCCGGCGTCGCTCGGCAAGCCGTTCCGCCCCGGTGCCGCCTGAGCCCCTTCCCGCCATGTTTTTCCCGGTGACGGCGCGCGCGGGGAAGCGCCGCCGCACCGGTGTTTCGCGTTCGAGAACCACAGTTGAGCCAACGTCGCACCCTTAGTCATAACAATCACTAGCCAGGTCATTTCAAGGAGAAACCATGATCGTCACGCGCAGGAAAACCCTGGCGGCATTCGCCGCCACCGCCGTGCTGGCCCTCGCCGGCTGCGGCCAGAAGGAAGCCGAGAAGCCCGCCGAAAGCGCCGCACCCGCCTCGGCCCCGGTGGCCGAGCAGAAGGCCGAACCGCTCAAGGTCGCCTTCGTCTACATCGGGCCGGTGGGCGACGCCGGCTGGACCTACGCGCACGACGCCGGTCGCAAGGCCGTGGAAGAAAAGTACGGCGACAAGGTGAAGACCTCGTTCGTCGAGAACGTGCCCGAATCGGCCGCCGACGCCGAGCGCGTGTTCCGCGACCTGGCCGCCCAGGGCAACAAGCTGATCTTCGGCACCACCTTCGGCTACATGGAGTCGATGCTCAAGGTCGCCAAGGAATTCCCGGACGTGAAGTTCGAGCACGCCACCGGCTTCAAGACCGCCGACAACCTGGCGCAGTACGACGTGCGCACCTATGAAGGCGCCTACCTCGCCGGCGTGGTGGCCGGCAAGATGAGCAAGAGCGGCAAGATGGGCGTGGTCGCGTCGGTGCCCATCCCCGAGGTGATCCGCAACATCGACTCGTTCACGCTGGGCGCGCGCAGCGTCAACCCCAAGGCCACGGTCAAGGTGGTGTGGGTGAACAAGTGGTTCGACCCGGGCAAGGAACGCGAAGCCGCCACCACCCTGATCGGCCAGGGCGTGGACATGCTGATGCAGAACACCGACTCCGCCGCCGTGGTGCAGACCGCCCAGGAAAAGGGCGTGTACGCGTTCGGCTGGGACAGCGACATGAGCAAGTT
>Ga0255338_1003300_pt1 | contig 19809 bp, 20 predicted proteins | sample MeOH1_35cm_T4_19_FD_203715 | JGI IMG/M metagenome (GOLD analysis project Ga0255338, IMG submission 203715) | Sandy soil microbial communities from University of British Columbia, Vancouver, Canada - MeOH1_35cm_T4_195 | ecosystem: Engineered > Artificial ecosystem > Sand microcosm > Unclassified ...
GGGTGGTGTGGGCGGTGTGGGCGGTGTGGGCGGTGTGGGCGGTGTGGGCGGTGTGGGCGGTGTGGGAGGCCCGCCCCCGGGCCGAATGCCGGGCGGGAGATTCGCGGCGAGGGCGCCGCTCCCACAGGTGACGCTGCCAGAATCCTCACCTGAGGGAGGCGCACCCTGGGGGCAAATGCCTGGCGGCGACGATTTTTGTCACATTCTGACAATTACTGTCCGCGCGGCGCCGCTGCGGCCTGTATCGCGCGCAATGGGGTGCAGGCGCCGGTGGCAGAACGACGCCCGGCGCGCCGCGCGACGGGCGCCCGAAAACACCGCAAGCCGCACGAATTCCCAATGACTATCAGCCGGTTGCAAAACAGCGAGCCAGACTTTCCGGCACCCGGACGCGCTGTCGGCACCTCGTTTGTGCACCGTTGCCATGAACGCTGGCATGTGGATTGCTATAGTCCTGCCGCGCGCCGGCTCAAGGTCGCCCGCACCCGGCCGATGACCATTCGGCCACGGTGGCACGGGGCGGGTTGCCGCCGACGCCGACTGGCCTTCATCCATCGTCACGGGAGATTACGCAGATGCAGAAACTTCAACAGGGCTTCACGCTCATCGAACTGATGATCGTGGTCGCCATCATCGGCATCCTGGCCGCGCTGGCCGTGCCGGCGTACCAGGACTACACCATCCGTTCGAAGGTGTCGGAAGGCGCCTCGCTGGCATCGGCGGCGCGCACGGCCGTGGATGTGTATTACAGCGAGAACGGCACCCTGCCCGCCTCAACCGTCACCCACACATCGCTGGGCCTGAACAACGCGGCTTCTTACAACGCCAAATACGTCACGACTGTTGCAGTGGGCACTCTCTCTGCAGGCGCTGTTCGAGTCTCCCTCAAGAACATTGACGAGCTGGGCACTGCCAAGGGTAAGCAGTTTGACTACGTCCCCACCAAGAAGGGCGGCAATCTGGAGTGGAAAGTCACCATCGTCAGCGGTATGCCGACGAAATATCTGCCGAGGCGATAAATCTGCTGCAGCAGTAAAAAAGGGCGGCTTCGGCCGCCCTTTTTTTATCTGACATCCGGCCATGTCCGCCCGCGCCCAAACCCTGGCATTGATTGCCCTGTTGGTGCTCGCCGCCGCCTGTTACTGGCCGGGCCTGCGGGGACCGTGGCTGTTTGACGACACCACCAACATCCTGCAAAACGCCACCCTGCAACTGGACAGCCTGTCGCCGCAGGCCCTGCTGCGTGCCGCCTGGTCGCTGGAATCCGGGCCACTGAAACGGCCGCTGGCCTATCTGTCCTTCGCCCTGAATCACTACTTTGCCGGCGGCTTCGACGCCTTCGCCTTCAAGGCCACCAACCTTGCCATCCACCTGCTGAACTCGCTGCTGGTGGCGGCGCTGGCCTGGCGGCTGGGTGCCCAGGCGCTGGCGGACCAACCGGGCCGGCGGCGCGGCTTTGCGCTGCTGGCCGCGGCGATCTTTGCGCTGCACCCGCTGGCACTGTCGCCGGTGCTGTACGTGGTACAGCGCATGGCGAGTCTGTCGACGCTGTTCGTGCTGGCGTCGGTGCTGTGCCTGCTGCGGGCGCGCAGCACCTTCCCCGTAGGAGCGGGCCATGCCCGCGACCGGGACGCCCGACCTGGGCACGACGATGCGCATTTGCCAACCGTTACGGTCGCGGCCATGGGCCGCTCCTACAACCCGGACCCGGCGCAATCTCCCGTAGGAGCGGGCCATGCCCGCGACCGGGACGCCCGACCTGGGCACGACGATGCGCATTTGCCAACCGTTACGGTCGCGGCCATGGGCCGCTCCTACAACCCGGACCCGGCGCAATCTCCCGTGGGAGCGGGCCATGCCCGCGGCCGCGACGTAACAAACGCAGGTCGGGTTGGCCCCGTGGGCGTAACCGGACAGACCATGGCTGGCGACGGGCAAACGTCGGGTTACGCTGCGCTAACCCGACCTACGGGCTCCTGGCTCGCGCCGATGGGCTGGTTGCTGGCGGGCGGCCTGTTTGCGCTGTGCGGCCTGTTCACCAAGGAAAACGCCGCCCTGCTGCCGCTGTTTTATCTGCTGGCGGACCGGGTGTGTTTTGCCGACGCGCCGTACTGGCGCTGGCTGGGCCGGCCCGGCCGCGGCGGGCAACTGACGCGCGGCACGCTGTGGCTGCTGGTGGCCGCGGCCGCCGGCTTGCTCGCCTGGTATGTGGCGCCCGGTTACGCGGCCCGACCCTTCACGCTGAGCGAACGGGTGCTCACCGAGGGCCGCGTGCTGTGGTTTTACCTTGGCCTGTTCGCGCTGCCGCGCATCGATGCCTTTGGCCTGTATCACGACGACATTGCGCTGTCGACCGGGCTGTTCGCGCCCTGGACCACGCTGCCGGCCCTGCTGGGTCTGGTCGCGCTGACCTGGCTTGGGTTCCGCCTGCTGCGCCGCGCGCCGCTGGTGGGCTTTGGCCTGCTGTGGTTTCTGGCCGGGCATCTGATGGAATCGACCCTGATTCCGCTCGAAATCGCCCACGAGCACCGCAATTACCTGCCGCTGGTGGGCCTCGCCTGCGCCAGCGCCTGGCTGCTGGTGGACTTTTACCGGCGGGCACCGCGACCGGCGCTGGCCGCGACCGGCGTGGTGCTGGCCGTGCTCACCGCCACCACCGCCCTGCGGGCCGTGGAATGGCGCGATTCCGACACGTTTTATCGCTATCAGGTCGAGCATCACCCCGATTCGGCCCACTCGCGCAACGACTACGCCTCGGAACTGGGCAAGCGGCGCCAGTACGACGAGGCGCTGGAGCAGCTGCGCGCCGCCCAGCGCATAGCGCCCTGGGAGGCCGGCTATTACTTCAATTACCTGCTGACGGCGCGCACCGCCGGGCTGGCCGTGCCCGCCGAGGTAAGCGACGAACTGAATGCGCTGCTGGGCGGCCGGGCACTGTCCCCCTTCGGCCAGCGCGCGCTGCAGACCCAGGGCGAATGCCTGAAAAAAGTATGCAGCTTCATGGCCACCGACATGGTCGGCTGGCTGACGACCTACCTGTCGGCGCCGGTGGATCACCAGGACCGGTCGCAGCTGGAATATGTGCTCGGTCAGGCATACACGCAGCTTGGCCAGGTCGAGCCGGCACTGAACGCCTTCGAGCGGTCGTATTCGCTCGATCGCAAGTACCTGCACCCGCTGTTCGAGCAGGCCAATCTGTTCATGGCGCTTGGCCAGTGGGACAACGCCGCCTTCGATCTGGAGCGCATCCGCGAGGCCAATCAGACAGCGCCGGTGCGCCAGGACAAGGCCATTGCGGAACTGGAAGCGGCGATTGCCAAGGGGCGAAGCGGCAAGGAGGCAGTGCGTATACTCGGCGACGCCGCTAAGCCGAAGCCGGAAATACCATGAACTACCACGACATCATCACCATCGAACCGGGCAAGCGCGGCGGCAAGCCGTGCGTGCGGGGGCTGCGGATCACCGTTTACGACGTGCTGGATTACCTGGCCGCCGGCATGACGCCCGAGCAGATCGTGGCCGACTTCGATTACCTGACCCTGGACGACATCCGCGCCTGTCTGGCGTACGCCGCTGACCGGGAACGGCACCAACTCGTGCAGGGCGCGTGAAGCTGCCGTTCGACGAGAATCTGTCGCCACGGCTGGTGGATACCCTTGCCGATCTGTTTCCGGGTTCGGCGCACGTGCATGGTGCGGGCCTGGGCAGCGCGACCGACGATGCGGTGTGGCATCACGCCCGTGAGCAGGGCTTCACGCTGGTCAGCAAGGACGTGGATTTTTACGAACTGAGCCTGCTGCGTGGCCAACCGCCGAAGGTCGTCTGGATCCGGCGCGGCAATTGTTCGACGACACAGATCGAACGGCTTGTGCGGGCACACGCAGGGCGCATCGTGGCGCTGCTCGCCGACCCGGAAGCCACCTGCCTGGCGCTCCAGTGACGGCCGGCTCCCGAACCCCGATCCGGTGGCTGGCATTGCTGGCCGCGCTGGCGCTGGTGGCGCTGGCCTATCTGCCGGGCCTGCGCGGGCCGTTCGTGTTCGACGACTACCCGAACATCCTGAACAACCCGCCGGTGGCGGTGACGGAATTGACGCCGCAGGCGCTGCACGCGGCGGCGGTTTCCAACACCAGCGGGCCGCTGGGCCGGCCGCTGGCGGCGCTGTCGTTCGGCATCGACCATTACCGGGCCGGGGGCTTTAACCCGCTGGCCTTCAAGCTGACCAATCTGGCCATCCACCTGCTGAACGTGCTGCTGGTGTATGCGCTGGCCGGCCGGCTGACGCGCCGGCTGGGCGCGGGCGAGATTGCCCCGGCGGTGGCCCTGTTCTGCGCGCTGCTGTGGGGCCTGCACCCGCTGCAACTGACCAGCGTGCTGTACGTGGTGCAGCGCATGACCAGCCTGTCGGCCACCTTCACCCTGGCGGCGGTGCTGTGCTGGCTGCAGGCGCGCGAGCGCTGGGGGGGGTCGGGCGCGGGCGAACTGGCGAGTCTCCCTGTAGGAGCGGGCCATGCCCGCGACCGGGACGCCACGCCCGGACACGACGATGCGCATTTGCCCACCGCGGCGGTCGCGGCCATGGGCCGCTCCTACAACCAGGACCTGGCGCAATCTCCCGTAGGAGCGGGCCATGCCCGCGACCGCGACGCCACGCCCGGACACGACGATGCGCATTTGCCCACCGCGGCGGTCGCGGCCATGGGCCGCTCCTACAACCAGGACCTGGCGCAATCTCCCGTAGGAGCGGGCCATGCCCGCGACCGGGACGTCACGCCCGGGCACGACGATGCGCATTTGCCCACCGCGGCGGTCGCGGCCATGGGCCGCTCCTACAACCAGGACCGGGCGCAATCTCCCGTGGGAGCGGGCCATGCCCGCGACCGGGACGCCGCGACCGGGCATGACGATGCGCATTTGCCCACCGCGGCGGTCGCGGCCATGGGCCGCTCCTACAACCAGGACCGGGCGCAAGCTCCCGTGGGAGCGGGCCATGCCCGCGACCGGGACGCCACGCCCGGACACGACGATGCGCATTTGCCCACCGCGGCGGTCGCGGCCATGGGCCGCTCCTACACCCCGGACCTGGCGCAATCTGCGGTGGGCGCCGGCCAATGGGACCGGCTCCCGGCGCTGGGCTGGCTGCTGGCCTGCGGCGCGTTTTTTGTGCTCGGGCTGCTGAGCAAGGAAAACGCCGTGCTGCTGCCGCTGTATCTGGCGGTGATCGAGCTGTGCCTGTGGCGGCAGGCCGGCGCGGCGTCGGCGCACGACCCCGGACGCCGGGCGGCGACGTGGTTTTTCGTCGTCACGCTGCTGGCGCCTCTGTTGGTTGGGCTGGCGCTGTTCGCCTGGCATCCGGGCCTGCTGCTGGACGGCTACGCCAGCCGGCCGTTCACGCTGGGGCAGCGCCTGCTGACCGAGTCACGCGTGCTGTGGTTCTACGTGGGTCTGGTCCTGCTGCCGACACCGCCGCGGCTGGGCCTGTACCACGACGACATCGCCATCTCGACCGGCCTGCTGGACCCGTGGACCACGCTGCTGTCGCTGGACGGCTGGCTGGTGGTGCTGATGGCGGCAATCCTGCTGCGGCGGCGGGCGCCGGTGTTCACCTTCGGCGTGCTGTGGTTCCTGGCCGGGCATGCGCTGGAATCGACCCTCGTGCCGCTGGAAATCGCCCACGAGCACCGCAATTACCTGCCCGGTTTCGGCCTGCTGTTCGCCGCCGTGTACGGCGTGGCCACCTTCGCCCAGCACACGCGGCGCGGGCGGCTTTACGGGGTGCTCGGCCTGGCCGCGGTGGCGGCGTTCGCGTTTGGCACCTTCGGCCGGGCGGCGTCCTGGTACAGCGAGGACACCATCATCGAGGCGCTGTACCGGCATCACCCGCAGTCGGCCTCGGCACAGCAGATGATGGGCGAGCTGATGCTCAAGCGTTACGGCCAGCCGGCGCAGGCGGCTGTGCATTACTGGCAGGCCTACAAACTTGCGCCGTGGGAGACCGGCTATGCGGTGAAAGCCCGATGGGCCGAGCGCGCCGCTGGCGAGCCGGCGCCAAACGTCGCCGAGCGCGCGGTCATCGCCAAGGCACTGCGCGAACGCCCGCTGCCGCCAACCACGCTGATTGCGCTGCAGAGCCTGGGCGACTGCGCGCTGGCCGGCGAGGCGCCGTGCCGTGACCTGATCCCGGCGCTGCTGGATTGGCTGGCAGCAGCCGAGCGCAACCCGCAGCTGAACGCCGTCGGCCACGAACAGGTCCGGCTCAGCTACGGCCAGTTATGCCTGGAAACGGACCGGTTCCCGCAGGGTCTGGCCTGGGTGCGGTCGGCCTACCAGCTCTCGCCGCGCCCCCTGTACCGCCTGATGGAAGCCAATTTCCTGATGCTGCAAGGGGATCTCGACGGCGCCTCGGCGGTGCTGGCCGCGGTCAGGAGCCTGCCGCAATTCACCCCTGCCGACGCTGGCCACCTGGCCGTGCTCGAAGAGGCGATCGCCAACCGGCGGGCGGGCAAGGTACCCGCCGCCGATGGCAGCGGCGCTCAGAAGCGCGGTATTCCCGCCTACGGCGTGAACTGATCGTAGTGGCCGCCGATGGCGAAGATATAGATGGATTGCTCGTCAAACCGGTATATCACCCGGTCCTTCTGGCTCAGCCGACGCGACCAGAAGCCGCTCAGGTTCTGGCGCAGGGCCTCCGGTTTGCCGGTTCCGGTGGCCGGATCATTGCGCAGCATTTCCTTCAGGATGTCGCAAAGTGCTTTATGCAGGCGTTTGTCGCGTGTTCTGAGTGCCTCGTACGTCGCCCAGGTGTTGCCTTCAAACACCAAGGATCTCATCGGCCTGTGCATCCGTTGGCGTGTACCCGGAACGCTGCGCATGGGTGCGGGCCGAGTCGGCAATCTGCGTCATCAGGCTGGAATTTTGCAGAACGAATAGCGTCTCCTGGTCGCGCTCCCAGTCTTGCGCGCTGATGACCACGAAATCCTCGCCGCCGCGGCGCGTGACCTTGAGGGGTGAATGCCGACTGATGGCTTGCTCCACGAAATGTTTGATGTTTTCCCGAAACTGGTTGACGGTGATGCTGTCCACGGCTGCGTCCTCGATGGCGTACGGCAATGCCGTACATGATAGACCATCAGCCCGACTGACCGTCGCTCAATCCGGCAGGCTGAGGGTGCCCTGAATCACCTGCACGACCTGCCCGCCCACGCGCAAGGTCAGCCCGCCCTGCTCGCGCTTGTCGAACTCCGCCTGCAGCAGGCTTTTGCGCGTGGCGTCGAAACCGCGCTCGACTGTGAACGTATGCGTGCCGGCGCGCAGGCCGGGCTGGGCGGCCAGGTAGGCGGCAAAGGCGGGCAGGGCGGCGCCTACGGGAGGGTCTTCGCGCATGCCGATGTCGGGGCCGATCAGGCGGGCGTGGAAGTTGGCCTGCGGGCTTTGTGTCTGCCGGCAGAACAGCAGCAGCTCCTGGGCCAGCATGGACGGGGCGTGCGAGCCGGCCCAGGCGGCGGCGTCGAAGCGCGCCTGCGTCACCGCCTCCAGGCTGCGCAGCGGCAGCACCAGATAAGGCCGCTCGCAGGCCACCAGCAGTGGCTGCAGGTCGCGCTCGCCCAGCATCCGCCGCTCCAGCGACAGGATGCCGGCCAGCTCGTCGGCCGATGGCACGAAGCGGTCGGTCACCGGGAACACGGTGCGACTGAACTGCACGAAGCCGGATCGGCCCTGCAGCGGCCCCAGACGCACCTGCACCGGGCCGAAGCCGTGCAGCAGTTCAAGCGCGCCGGTGGCCGACGCCTGGCCGCTGATGGCCAGCACATGCGCGGCTGCCAGCACCGCGTGGCCGGCGAAATCGACTTCCGCCTGCGGCGTGAACACGCGCAGCCGGTACTGCTGCGCCTGACCGGTGGCGGCAACAAACACGCTGCCGGGCAGGTTCATCTCGGCCGCAATGTGCTGCATCCGGGTCGTTTCGAGTGCCTCGCCGCCCGGGAACACGGCAATCTGCGCGCCGCCGAACGGCTGCCCGGTGAACACATCCACGGTGTACAGGGTCAGTTCCATGGCGGACTTTCCTCCGGAGTTCGGTGGGTGGCGGCGTTGGCGTGCGACGCAGTTTATAGCCGAGGTCAGGACGCCTGCGGCGCTGGCCGACGGTGCTGCTACGCTGTGCGCGGCTCCGGCCCGCCTACCCACCCCTGAACGAGCACCCTCCATGACCGACACCCTGCCCGAGCTGTCCATCGTCCTGCCGGCGCGCAACGAAGCGCCGGCCCTGGAGCGACTGCTGCCGGTGCTGCGCGGGCAGTTTCCGCAGGCGCAGATCATCGTCGTGAACGACGGCTCGACCGACGACACCAGCGCCCTGTGTGCCCGTAACGGGGTGCAGGAAGTGCGCCACCGCTACAGCATCGGCAACGGCGGGGCGGTGAAATCGGGCGCGCGGGCGGCACGCGGCGGGTTGATCGTGTTCATGGACGCCGACGGCCAGCACGACCCGGCCGACATTTCGCGCCTGCTGGCGCGCCTCGGCGAGGGTTACGACATGGTGGTCGGCGCCCGCGACGGCGGCTCGCAGGCCAGCGTCGGCCGCTCGCTGGCCAACCGGCTGTACAACCGCGTCGCCAACTACATGACCGGCCAGCGCATCCTGGACCTGACCTCGGGCTTTCGCGCCGTGCGGGCGGACAAGTTCCGCGAGTTCCTGTTTCTGCTGCCCAATGGCTTTTCCTACCCGACCAGCATCACCATGGCGTTTTTCCGCGCCGGCTACGGCGTTGCCTACGAGCCGATCGTGGCCGCGCGCCGCACCGGGCGCAGCCACATCCGCCTGCTGCACGACGGGGCGCGGTTTCTGTTGATCATCTTCCGGGTGGCGACGCTGTACTCGCCGCTGAAGATTTTTGCGCCGGTGTCGGGCCTGAGCTTCGTGGCCGGGCTGGCGAACTACCTTTACACCTATTCCAGCAATGGCCGCTTCACCAATGCCAGTGCGGTGCTGTTCACGACGGCCGTGGTGGTGTTCCTGATGGGCCTGATCTCGGAGCAGATCACCACCCTGCTGTACGCCACCGCGGCGCGCGAGCGGCGGGACGAGGGCCAGATCGGCGATTAGCGGCCGCCGCGAGGCACCACTGACACAGCCCGAGGCCGCCCCGGGCCAAATGCCTTACTGGACATTCGCGGCGGGGCGCCGCTCCCACGGGTCCACTCCCACACCCCTTGTTTGGTTTGTGGGAGACCTGCCCTCGGGCCGAATTGGTCGCTTGCGGCCGCTGCAGGGATTCGCGGCGGGGGCGCCGCTGCCACGGGTGCCGCTGCCACGGGTGCCGCTGCCACGGGTGCCGCTGCCACGGGTGCCGCTGCCACAGCCCTTTTTGTGGGAGGCCCGCCCCGGGCCGAATGCCGGGCCGGAACTTCGCGGCGGGGACGCCGCGCTACGCCGACCGCGCCAGGCGCTCGGTGTGCAACCGGTCGGTGAGCTGCGCCGCCGACATCGGGCGGGCGAAGTGGTAGCCCTGCATCAGCCGGCAACCGAAGTCCTGCAGTAACCGCGCCTGCGCCGGTGTCTCCACGCCCTCCGCCACCACCCCCACGCCAAAGGCCTGCGCCACCGCCAGGATGGCCTGCACCACCGCCCGGTCGCCCACCGCGTCCGGCAGCCCGGCCACGAAGGCACCGTCGATCTTGAGCCGGTCCACCGGCAACTCGCGCAAGTTGGCCAGGGACGCGTGACCGGCGCCAAAGTCGTCGATGGCAAAGCGCACGCCCAGCGCGCGACAGGACTGCATGACCGCCTGCGCGCGGGGCAGATCCTCCAGGGCGGCGGTTTCGGTGATTTCCAGCACCAGCCGCTCGCGCAGGAGGTCCGGATGCTCGGCCAGCATCTGGATCAGGCCGGACAGGAAGCCGTCTTCCAGAAACTCACGCGCCGACACGTTGACGGCCACCGCCAGACCCAGCCCGTCCCGCTGCCAGGCCGCCGCCTGGGCGAGTGCGCTTTGCAGCACATGGCGACCGAGTGCCAGCATCAGGCGCCGGCTGTGGCGCTCGACATCGGGGATGAAGGTGCCGGGCGCGCGCAGGCTGCCGTCCGGCTGCTGCCAGCGCAGCAGCGCCTCCACCGCGACCGTATCCCCGCCGGGCAGGTCCACGATGGGCTGGTAGTGCAGCACGAAATGTCCGTCGGCCAGTGCCTGTTCGACGTCTTCGAGCAGCGCCTCGCGCTGGCGCACCGCCTGGGCGATGGTCTGGTTGAAGAAGCACACCTGCCGGCCACCGCGCCGACGCTTGGCCTCGTACATGGCCAGATCGGCGTTTGCCAGCAGCGTGCTGGCGTCGGTGCCGTCGTCGGGAAAAGCGGCAATGCCGATGCTGGGCGCCACCGCCGTGGTGCCGCCGGCCACCGCCACGCGCATGCTCAAACGGGTCAGCGCGCGCGCCGCCACGCTGGCCGCTTCGTCCGGCCAGCGGCGGTATTCCATCAGTAACACGAATTCGTCGCCGCCCAGGCGACCGACCACATCGCCGCCGCGGACCACGTCGCGCAGGCCCTGCGCCACGTCGCGCAGCAGGCCGTCACCGGCCGCGTGGCCGGCGCGGTCGTTCACCGCCTTGAAGCCGTCCAGGTCGATCACCATCAGCGCATAGCTGCGTCCGTAGCGCTTGCCGTCGGCCACCGCCTGCGCCAGGCGCTCCAGGAAGTGGCCGCGGTTGGGCAGGCCGGTGAGGTCGTCGTGGTTGGCGCGGTGCTGCAGGCGCTGCTCCAGCCGCCAGCGCTGATGCGCTACCCCCATCTGGACGGCGATGGTGCTCAGCAGCGCCAGCAGCGCGTCGTCGGGCGCGACCACGGCGTTCTGGAACCAGGACACCACCAGCACGCCGATCGGCTCGCCGGCACTGTGCAGCGGCAAGGCCAGATTGGCACGCAGGCCGCTGGCCACGAATTCCGCCATGGCGCCCGGATGCGACGGGTAATCCGGCACGAACACCGGCTGTCGGCTGGCCAGCGCCTGCCCCGCGACACCACCGTGACGGTCGAAGCAGAAGCCCAGAAACCGCTCCCGGTAAGCATCCGGCACGCCCAGGAAGAACTGGTACTCCAGCTGGTCATCGCGGTTGAGCAGGATCAGTGCCGCAGCATCGGCGCCGACCAGACCCGCGGCGGCCCCGGCCGCCTTGCGGAAAAACGCCTCGAAATCGGCCTCCAGCGACAGCGCCTCGATAACCTGGCGCAGCGCCTGGATGGCCGCGGAGGCGGAGGAATCATGTGATGGCATAGGGCTGATCGAGCACCGAATTTACGGCATGGCGCCGGGAAACCAATGAATGCATGCATCATCCCGGCCAGGCTCCCGGCCCGTGTGACAACATCACCCGCGCTGCGGGGCCGGAATGCCAGTCCCGAAGTGACCGGCATTCCCAAAGCAAGATCGGCGCCAGGGCAAGAGGCCGGCGCCATCCCGCTTGCGGCCCCAGACCGGGGCACGCGCGACACCAGCGCGCTGCGCGCGCACCCGAACGGTGCGACGCATCCTGACGATGCCTCGTTCGGCGTCACAAGACCTTGGCCCGAGCCATCGTCCGCCTGTCGGTCGCAAAAAAAGCCGACCGCCGGCATATCCAACCGCCACGCACTGGCCTACGATTGGCGCGTTCCGGGGAGGTCGGCGGGCAGTTGTGCCGCGCCGGACGGGGCGCAAAGCCCTTGCGGACCTCCCGACATAACGAAAACGGCAATCCACCAGCCGACCTGACAGAGGAGTCACCATGAACGCACCCAGCGCCAGTCTGGACACCCGCATCACCACCGACCTGCCGACCATGATCGAGGGCCCGATCCCGGTCGAGCCCTACGTGTCGGCCGAGTTCTTCGAACGCGAACGGGAGGCCATCTTCAGGCGCGCCTGGCTGAACCTGTGCCGCGCCGAGGACCTGCCGCAGGTCGGCGACTTCAAGGTGTTCGAGGTCGCGGTCTGGAACGCCTCGATCCTGCTGGTGCGCGGCAGGGACAGCGTCATCCGCGCCTTTCACAACACCTGCACCCACCGCGGCAATCAGGTCGCCGCCCGCTACGGCTGCGAGGGCAACACGCGCACCTTCGTGTGCGGCTATCACGGCTGGACCTTCGAGCTGGACGGCAGCCTGCGCACCCTGCCGGCGGAGCAGTATTTCCCGGGCGTCGACAAGGGCCGGCTCGGCCTGCTGCCGGTGGCCTGCGACGTGTGGAACGGCTTCGTGTTCGTGAACTGGAATGCCCAGCCCGAATGGCCGCTGGCGGAATTCCTGGGCGGCCTGGGCCGGCAGATCGACGGCTACCCGTTTGGCCAGATGGAGCGCGTGGCCCGCTACAGCGCGCGCGTGGCGGTGAACTGGAAGACTTTCATCGACGCCTTCCACGAGACCTACCACGTGGGCATGGTGCACGCCCGCTCGCTGCCGGGCTGCTCCATCCCGATGGACCTGCGCTACGAGTTCGACACGCTGGCCTCGGCCCGCTTCTATCCGCCGCACCACTCGGCCAGCAACCGCATGGTCAGCCGCGTGGACATCACGCCGGTCGGCGGCGCCGCCTGGCAGCTGGGCCCGAGCTTCGCCGCCAACGAGGACGCGCCACGCCTGCCGGGGACCAACCCCAGCGACGATCCGCGCTGGTACTTCGACATCAACGTGTTCTTTCCGAATTTCTTCGTCGACGTGGGACCGGGCTGGTACTTCACCTACAACTTCTGGCCGATCAGCGTCGATGAGACCGAGTGGACGATGGACATCTACCAGTTCGCGGCCGCCGACGTCGGCCAGCGCATCGCCCAGGAACACACCAAGGTGCTGCTGCGCGATCTGCTGTACGAGGACCTGAGCACCATGGAAACCACCCATCGGTCGCTCAAGTCCGGCGCGCTGAAGCACATGACTGTCGGCCCGGTGATGGAAGTCGCCGTGCGCCACCAGTACACGAACGTGATGCGCTGGGTAAACGGGGAGGTATGAGCGATGGCCCATCCCCTGCCCGCCGCCTTTGCCGACCTGCAGTCCCTTGCGGACCGCTACGCCCTGCTCACCGAGCGCGAGCGCCACGCCGAACGCCTGAAAGGGCCATTCGCGGATCTGAAAGCCCTGTACGACGCCGTGCTGCCGCGCCTGGACGCCATCCACGCGCACCTGAAGCAGCATCCGTGGCCGGACCTGCCGCCGTCGGAACAGTCACTGCTGAATCTGGCGCTGGCGCTGATGGAAGTGTCGCTGGCGGTGGAATCGCACGGCCAGCCGACGGTGCCGTTCGGCTTCGATCACACCCGGTTTCGGGTGCATTTGTGAGCTGATCGGACCGGTCCACGCGCGGCCTGAAACCGGCGCGGACCGGCACCGGCGCGTGACCGGCTGCTACTCGCCCATCATGGTCTGCAGGAAGTTCTGCTCGCCGACCTTGTCGAACAGCGACAGGTGCGTATCGAGCCAGTCGACGTGCTCTTCCTCGCCTTGCAGGATGTCCTCCAGCAGCTCGCGGCTGATGTAATCGCCACAGCCCTCGCAATGCGCGATGGCCTCGCGCAGCAGCGGAATGGCCTCATGCTCCAGGCGCAGGTCGCATGCGAGCACTTCGCGCACGTCCTCGCCGATGTACAGCTTGCCCAGGTCCTGCAGGTTGGGCAGTCCCTCCAGGAACAGCACGCGCTTGATCAGCCGATCGGCATGCTTCATTTCGTCGATGGATTCCTCGTGTTCCTTCTTGTAGAGCTTTTTCAAGCCCCAGTTGTCCGCCATGCGCGCGTGCAGGAAATACTGGTTGATGGCCGTCAGCTCGTTCTTGAGCACACGGTTCAGAAACTCGATGACCTTGGGATCGCCTTTCATGGCTGGGCTCCGGATGACGCGGGGCGAAATCGATTATAGGGGCCGATCCGGTGGCCTTCTTGCGCCGTGGGCCAACCGAAGACGCTCGCTTGCCGAGTTCAGCCGACGCTGGCCAGACGGACCGGCGCCACGGGCGCGGCATCGCCGGCCGCTTCAAGCAAGGCCTGCGCCAGATCGGCGCATTTGCCGCAGCAGGTAGCCACACGCAGCGTCTGCGCCAGCTCCGTCAGGCTGCATGCACCCGCCTGCGCCGCCTGTCTAATGGCCCTGTCGGTCACGCCGTGACACAAACACACATACATGGGACTGGCACCCCCAAGCAAACTTCCCCGCCGTCATTCGATTACAAATGCGAATGATTGTCAACGAGAAACTACCGGCCTGACTGAAGTCACTCCCCGCCGCCGAGCGCCTCATGCACGTGCTGCACGCGCTGGCCGACGGTGTACAGCGTAAGCGCCGCCATCAACACGATGGCCGGCCCGAGCAAACCCAGCAGCAGGCCGGCAATCAGCAGCACCATGCGCTCGGCGCGGCTCATGAGCCCCACCTTGCAGTCGATGCCCAGCGCCTCGGCACGGGCGCGGGTGTAGCTGACCAACAGCGACCCCAGCAGCGCCAGCACCACCAGTGCGACCAGCAGCGGCCGACCGTCGCCGGCAAGGCGGTACGCCACCGCGGCCAGCACGGCGCCTTCCGATATCCGGTCGAGCGTCGAGTCGAAAAACGCGCCAAACGGGCTGGCCTGATCCGTGGCCCGCGCCAGCATGCCGTCCACCAGATCGCCCAGGCTGGCCACGATCAGCACCAGCGCTCCCAGACGCAGCCCGCCGACGCCGATGCACAGCGCCGCCAGAACGCTCAGCGCCAGCGCCGCCAGCGTGACCTGGTTGGGCGTCACCTGGCGCTCGGCCAGCCAGCGCACCAGCGGCTCAAGACGGCTGCGCAGAGGCGCATCGAATCCTTCGCGCAAGCTTTCCAACATTTTTGGTCAACACCCCGTCTGGTCCATGAATAAATGCTCGCCGTGCCGGGCGGGGGCGAGTTGGCGCATTCTGCCGTGTCTTTGCCCCGTTGTGGCTTCAATGCGCAGTGTGGCCAGGTCGCCGCTGCTGCCGAAATAGCCCAAGCCCCGCCCGCAACTGCGGCGACGGCACCCTCATCAACGTCCCGCGACAACCGCGACCGATTGCAGCTTCAACATCGGCCGAACACTGAGCGCGGCGGCCACCACGCTGATCAACAGGACCATCACGCCGCCCGGCACGGGCGTGAACCACATCATTGCGAAACGGATAGCCGGCCATGACCGCGAGGCGACTGGCAATGCCGCACAGGCCGATGCCGAGCCCCGTGCCCGGCAGCGCGCGCACCCCGGCCTGAGTGAAGATCATGGCCAACAGCAGCCCGGGGGGTAGCGCCCATGGCGCTGAGCACCGCGTACTGGCGCAGGTTCTCGCTGGTGAACATGTAGGGCATGATGCCGGTAGTGCGCGAGGCGGTATCGAGTACGTCGAGGTCTACGACAATCGTCAGCGCCTGCACTTGGCGCTTGGCTACAGGAGTCCAGAGCAGTTCGAGAAAGTAGCGTAGTGCCGGTGTCCGTCAGTTGATGGAAAAATCAGCAATCGGCTCCGGATGCCCCCGGCCCAGTCGGAACTCACCCTCACCTCAAGCTAATTTTCGCGGCGTAGCGTGATCGTCACGGTAGACGCCAACGCGCCTACTGGATTTCAATCAATTCCATAGGAGCGTCATCATGGCTACATCGAAAAAACATGTAATAAGCCTGCTGGGCCTGGTTGTGACGGTGGCCGCAGCCAACGCGTTCGCCTACACGGGCCAGAAATTCGCCGGGGAAGCCAAAATCAGCATGGAACAGGCGCGGGAGATCGCTCTCAAGGCCCATCCCGGCAAGATTACCGATGAGGAACTGGAGCAGGAGAAGGGCGGCAGCGGCCTGCGCTATTCCTTCGACATCAAGCACGGCAAGGTCACGCAGGAAGTCGGTGTGGACGCCAAAACCGGCGACGTGCTGGAAAACGCACCGGAAGGTCCTAACGCGGACTAAACAGAGAATGCCCTTGTTCCTCATTGTGAGTAGCGGGGGCTTTTCTTTCGACCTCAAGGCCACATAAGGGGAAACGATGCTGATCGAAATACGCAAGCTGAAGCTCGATATCGGCCCCCATTCGGTATTGCGGGATGTCAGCCTGACGCTGCAAAAAGGCCAGATATGGAGGGAAGGCGACGCCGCTACAGGACCGAGGGGTTCCATGTTACTGGAGCCGGTCGTGGGGTAGGTCGCGGCATTGCCATCTCCTTGACCGCAGTTGGAGCGAGCGTTTTCGCGATTGGCAGGCCCATCGCGAAGTGGACTAAGAGAACGAATATGAACAACACAACCGAGCGCGCGTTGAGCAAGGTGCCCGAGATCACACTGATCTTCTGGCTCATCAAAATCGCCGCTACTACGCTGGGCGAAACGGCGGGCGATGCGGTCTCCATGTCGATGAACCTGGGCTACCTTGTCGGGACAGGCATCTTTGCGGCGATCTTTCTCATGACAGTGGTTGCGCAAATAAGTGCGAAGCGCTTTCACCCATTTCTGTACTGGACGACCATCATTGCAACGACCACGGTCGGAACGACGTTGGCCGACTTCGCAGATCGATCCCTCGGGATTGGTTACGCGGGAGGGAGCTTGCTGCTGTTCAGCCTCTTGATGGCATCTTTGGCCATCTGGTATCGGACGCTCGGTTCGGTGTCGGTTGACACCGTGAGTTCTGATAAGGTCGAGATGTTCTACTGGGTAACGATCATGTTTTCCCAAACCCTGGGCACCGCGCTGGGCGATTGGACGGCAGACACCGCCGGGCTGGGCTATGTGGGAGGGGCGACGGTGTTTAGCGCTTTGCTGCTGATCGTTGTTGCGGCGTACTACTGGACAAAGATATCTCACGTCTTGCTGTTCTGGGCCGCATTCATCCTCACACGCCCGTTGGGCGCGGTCGTGGGTGATTTTCTCGACAAGCCACTCGGCGCGGGTGGGCTGGCATTGAGTCGCTATGCTGCATCGGCATTGCTCCTCGTGTTCATAGTGACCGGCATTTTGATCTTCCGACCACGGGCGGCGCAACGAGGCCATTGATCGAATGCAATGCGATTCGATGATCCGGTTGGACCATGGGGGCATCGACCATGTACTCCGCTTGAGAGGGTCGAATTGAAGTTTCGTCGAAAAGACAGGAAATGAGATGCGTGTTCTTCTGGTCGAAGATGACCACATGATCGGCGAGGCGGTGTCGGTCGCGCTGAAAGATGCGTCCTATGCCGTCGACTGGGTAAAGGATGGCGCGACCGCCGGCAACGCGCTGGAAAACGGCGAGCATCAGGCAGTCTTGCTCGACCTTGGCCTGCCCCGCCGCGACGGCCTGGAAGTGCTGCGCCGCTTGCGCCAGGCCGGCAATGCGATTCCGGTCATCATCATCACCGCCCGCGACGGCGTCGAGGACCGCATCGCGGGACTCGACTTCGGGGCTGACGACTATCTGGTCAAGCCCTTCGACGTGCAGGAATTGCTGGCCCGGCTGCGTGCCGTCATCCGCCGCCAGGGCGGGCAGGCGACGCCGGTACTGTCCAACGGCGTCGTCAGCCTGGACCCGGCCAGTCGCGAAGCACGGCGCGGCGACATCGTGGAAGTCCTGAGCGCACGCGAATTCGCGCTGTTGCATGCGCTCCTGCTGCGTCCCGGCACGATACTCGCGCGCGCCGAACTGGAGAACCGCATCTACGGATGGAACGAGGAAGTTGAGAGCAACGCGGTGGATTTCCTGATCCACGGCGTACGCAGAAAACTCGGCAAAGACGCCATCAAGAATGTACGCGGTGCCGGCTGGATGGTGGGAAAACCATCATGACGCGCTCGCTGCAACGCCACCTGTCATTGATGTCGGGGGGAGCCATTCTGCTTGCGGGTCTGGTCGCCGCCCTGGCGTCCTTCTTTCTCGCCTATGCCGAAGCGAAGGAATTCCAGGATGACATGTTGCGGCAAATCGCCGTGCTGAACGCTCGATGCGCGCCACAGTCGGCGCCGGGCAAAGGCGCCGCAGATATCGCCTTCAACGACCCGGAGTCCCGCATCCTGATCGTGCACCTGCCGAGCAGCCCTCGCCCGAACTGGCTTTCTGGCAATTTGCAGCCCGGTTTCCATACGCTGACCAGGGGCGGCGAGCGACTGCGGGTCTTCGTTCATGACGCATCCCCGGGCGAACGCACCGTCGTTGCCCAACTGACCGACGCGCGCGACGAAATCGCAATCAACAGCGCCCTGCGTACCCTGGTCCCCTTGCTGCTACTGCTGCCCTTGCTGGCATGGCTGATCGTGCGCATCGTGCGCATGGAATTCGTGCCCATCGCCCAGCTCTCCAGAAGTCTGGACGCGCAGGCGGCGGATCGCCCCCGCCCCATCGCCGGCGAGCATCTTCCGAACGAAATCACACCCTTCGTGCAGGCCATCAACCGCTTGCTGGAGCGGATGAATCAGTTGATGGCCCAGCAGAGGCGCTTCATCGCCGATGCCGCCCATGAACTTCGCAGCCCGCTCACTGCCTTGTCGGTGCAAGCGCAGAATCTGCGCCAGGCAGGCTCGCTGGAGGCCATGCAAGAGCGCATCGTGCCCCTGCAGGCGGGCATCGAGCGGGCACGTCAACTCACCGAACAACTGCTCAGCCTGGCCAGAATCCAGGCGGAAACGACCGAAGATGCCGTTGTCGATGGTTCGGTTCTGGCGCGCGAACTGCTTGCGGAATTCCTGCCCATGGCCGAGGCGAAGGGCATCGATCTCGGGCTGGAGGAAGACGCGCAGTTTTCGCTGCGCGCGGCGCCCGAATCGCTGCGGCTGATTCTGGGCAATGCCTTGGACAATGCCCTGAAGTACACCCCGGCCGGCGGCGAGGTAACGATCCGACTGCTGGCGGACGACGATACCGCGGTCGTCGAACTCGTTGATAACGGCCCCGGGATTCCGCTTGCGGAACGCGAGCGCGTGTTCGATGCTTTCTACCGCATGCCCGGCACGACCGGTGCCGGCAGCGGTCTCGGCTTGTCCATTGCGAGGGAGGCCGCGTCCCGTCTGGGCGGCAGCGTGAGTCTGCGCGAGCGTCATGACGGACCGGGATTGGTCTTCAGCTATCGACAAAGACGACAGCGATGATCAGCGCTTTCGTTGCATCCTATCGGTATCTCGCCGTTTTTTGTCAGCGCGCTGCTGGAAGGAGAGGCCATTCTGATTGCAGCCGGCGTCGCCGCCCATCGCGGGCTGCTCGGGGGCCACTGGTAGTCCTGGCGGCCATGGCCGGTTGTACGCTGGGCGACGCGTTGGCGTTCCTGCCCGGGCGCTGAAAAGGCGATGTGCTGATCGAACGCTTTCCGGCCCTGGCCAAACACAAGCCCCGCGTTCATCCTAATTTTTCCTCAGTTACCCGAACGACCGTTACGGGTTCCTTGACGCGTCCCATACGCGCTTGATTCGGCCACTGCTTGACAATCCCATATCCGAGCCAACACTCGGAGGTCGGTGCCAAGCCAGGAGCTCTTGAGGCCATCAAGGCTGACTCGTTATTGCGGTGGTAGAAGATAGCGCGTGCGGCTTCGCTCTGGAGTAGCGTTGCTGCTTCCCTCACTACCCATGGCGCAAGAGTCCTATCCTCGGCATGTGCAATTCGCCGGGGTGACTGGGCGCGCGGGTCGATGCGCTCCTTGCGTTGCGAAAGGCTTACCCGATCCTGAACGCCGCCATGACCGGCCGCTTGATCTGGTCGAGGACCAGCGCGAGTCCGATCGTGGCGAGCAATACCGCCGCCAGAAGGTGTCCCGGTAAAGGCGCCATCAGGGTGCCGGACCCGGCCAGCATCGCCACCAGACCGACGTCCACCACCGAGGCGGCCAGAATCCAGGCGCCGG
>Ga0255338_1003301_pt1 | contig 19793 bp, 18 predicted proteins | sample MeOH1_35cm_T4_19_FD_203715 | JGI IMG/M metagenome (GOLD analysis project Ga0255338, IMG submission 203715) | Sandy soil microbial communities from University of British Columbia, Vancouver, Canada - MeOH1_35cm_T4_195 | ecosystem: Engineered > Artificial ecosystem > Sand microcosm > Unclassified ...
TTCGTGCACAAGGTCAAGGATCCGCAGGCCGTCCGGGACAAGGTCTTCCAGCTCGCAACCGTCGTCCAGAACTCGGGGGCGGTGGCCTTCTTCGCCACGGACATCCCCTACGGCTCGGATCAGATGAGCCGCTTCGGGGTCGAGGAGACCGTCGTCGACGGGGTCCTCGTCCTGACCTCCACCGAGGAGGCCTTGGAGCGCCAGCGCTACATCGAGGTGTACAAGCTCAGGAACACGGCCCATCTCAAGGGACGCCACACGATGACGATCGAGGCGGGCGGGATCTCCATCTTCCCGCGTTATCGCCCGTTGGAGAAGGATCACAAGGTCCTGCCTCCGCCGGCCAAGGTCCCCCCGCGCCTGTCCACCGGGATACCCGCGCTCGACAAGCTGCTCGGCGGGGGGATCCTCGCGCGCAGCATGACCTTGGTCTCCGGAAGCTCGGGCATCGGCAAGACCATGCTCGGCATCCAGTTCCTCCTCGAGGGCGCCGCGAAGGGCGAGCCCGGCCTGTTCGTCACTCTGGAGGAGGCCCCCGAGGAGCTGCTCGCCAACGCCGCCGCCCTCGGCCTGCCGTTGAAGGACGCCTTCGATAAGGGGATCATCGAGTTCCTCTATCTTCCGCCGACCCACATCCGGAGCACCCAGCTCCTCGCGCTCCTGACCGACAGGATCTCGGAGAAGAAGGCGCGCCGGCTGGTGCTCGACAGCACCACCCACATCGTGGCCTCCGAGATGTCGCGGGACGACGTGCGCGAGCTGGTCTACGACCTGGCCGTCCGGTTCAAGGATCTGGGGGTGACGAGCTTCTTCACGCTCGAGTCGGACCTGATGTACTCGACGGACTCGAGCACCGACACCTACCGCGGGTTCGCGCCGCTCGCGGACAACGTCGTCGTGCTGCGGTACGTCCCGAGCTTCATGAAGGTGGTCTCGACCTTGATGGTGGTCAAGAGCCGGGGCAGCGTGCACGACCACGGCCTTTACGCCTTCACCGTGGGCCGGGGCGGGCTCAAGCTCGGAGACTCCCTGATGGTCTCCGGGCCGACGGGCGACATCTCCGGGCCGACCGGCGACCAGCAGTCCCAGGCCGTCGAGAGGGGGCGGAAGCACTGATGGCCGCGACGCGCCGCGCGCTGAGGCGTCCCGCGGGACGGCCGTCCGCCCCAAGGCGGAAAGGCCGGGTTCACGAGAGCCCGGCCCGGCCCGACGAGCGCTACGGTCCGCGCCGGCTGAGGGCGCTGTACGAGATCAGCAAGGTCCTGTCCCATTTCGCGGAGACGCCGGAGGCGACGGTGCCGGCGCTGCTGCCGATCCTGACCCGGGAGCTCCCGCTGCGCAGCGCGATCCTCATCGAGAAGACGAAGGATCAGCCGACGGCCATCGTCTGGCGCGCTCCGGAGGTCGGCGCGGCGGAGTTCAAAGCGGCCGCCTCGCGGGCGAGCAAGGCGTTCGCCTTCCTCACGCGCACCGCCGCCCCGCCGGTCAAGGTCATCGCGGTCAACGACAGCCCGCCCGCTTTGCCGGCCAAGGGCCCGGCTCCCGACCCGGCGAGCCACGGCCGGTACATCACCTGCCCGCTCGCCATGCAGGGCCGGCCCATCTTCGGCTCGCTCCATCTCGAGGGCGTCGAGGCGTTCGACGAGGAGGACCTCGAGTTCGTCAACGCGGCGACCAACCAGCTCGCCGTCGCGCTCGAGCGCAACGAGGCGCGCCTGCACGAGATCGCCCTGCGCAAGGAGGCGGAGACGAGCCAGCGTCACGCGCAGCGCGAGATGGAGGGCCGGCGGCGAGCGGAGGAGGAGGTGCGCGAGCTCAACGCGGACCTGGAGCGCCGCGTCGCGGAGCGCACCGCGCAGTTCCAGGACACGGTCAAGGAGCTCCGCGCGTTCACCTACTCCGTCGCCCACGACCTGCGCGCGCCGCTGCGGCACATACACGGCTTCACCCAGCTCCTGATCGGCGCCGCCGCCGACGACGCGTCCCGGGAGCACGCCCGGCGCATCATGGCGGCGAGCGAGGGCATGGACGCCCTGATCAAGGACCTCCTCGCCTACAGCCGCCTGACCCTCGACGAGGTCAAGGTCGCGCCGGTGTCCCTCGACGCGGTGCTCGCCGGGGCCCGAACGCTCGTGGAGAGGGAGCTGTCGGAGCGCAAGGCGGACCTCGACATCGCCGGGCCCCTGCCGCGCGTCTTAGGCCACGAGGGGTCCCTGGTCCAGGCGCTCGCCAACCTGCTCTCGAACGTCCTCAAGTTCTCCAGGCCCGGCGTCGCGCCGGTGATCCGGGTGACGGCCGAGGCCCGGGGGAACAGGACGCGCCTCTGGGTCGAGGACAACGGCATCGGCATCGCCCCCGAGCACCTGGAGCGGATCTTCGGCGTCTTCCAGCGGCTCCACAAGGTCGAGGACTATCCCGGGACCGGCATCGGCCTGGCCATCGTGCGCCGGGCGCTGGAGCGCATGAAAGGCACGGCGGGCGCGGAGTCCGCGCCCGGGAAGGGCTCCCGCTTCTGGCTCGAGCTCGAGACGGCCGAAGACGCACCGGAGGGAACATGAAACGCGCATCCGCCGCCGCCCTGCTGCTCCTCGCCGCCTGCGCCGCGAGCTCCCCGCGCGTCTCCGAGTGGCGCCGCGCGCGGGTCGAGACCTCCAACCGGGGGTTCTCCGACTGGTCGAACATCACGAACAACATGATGGTCGAGAAATACGGCCCGCCGGACCGCGTGGAGACCCTGCGCCTCGTCTGGGAGGACCGCGGGCCCTGGAAGAGGATCGTGGTCTGGGACGAGCTCGGCTTCCTCGACAACAACCACGCCGGGAGGAACATCGAGAGCGCGATCGTCTATCCGGTCCCCGCGGACAAGAAGGAGGCGCTGCTGGCGTTCAGCAGCGGCCTTCACGTGTCGGCCGACGGCGTGGAGCTGTCGGCGCGTTCGACCAGCGAGGACCGCAACATCCTGATGCTCAACCTGGCCGACGGGATCGTCAAGGGCCGCCTGAGCGTCGAGGAGGCGCGGGCCGACTATCTGCGCACGCTCCAGCTGGCGGCGGCGGGGAAATCCCAGGCGTCCATGCGCCGGCTCGGCTTCCGCTGAGCCCCGGGCCGCGCGCGCTCCTCGGACGCGCGCGCGGCCCCCGAACGGCCCGGTTACTCCGTCTTGCGGCGGCGGATCAGCGCGGTCGTCGCGGCGCCGACCAGGAACGCGCAGCCGACGGCGAGGCCGGGATTCTTGATCACCCAGCCGCGCGAGCTCTTGATCGCGCGCTCGCCCTGACCCTGCGCTTCCGCCAGGATCTCCCCGCCGCGCTTCTTCAGCCGGGCGCGCGCCTCTTCCGTGAATGCCGAGAGCCGGTTGCCCGCGTCGGCGTACGTCATGTGCTTCACCTTGTTGTGAGTCATCGTCATCGAAGCCTCCGTGAGTCGTTGACACAGCATGCCACCTCCGCGAGGACAATCCAATTGATGCGGCGTGAATCATTTGTGGCGGCCGTGTTGTCCCGTCCGCGCCGCCGTCAATCCCCGGACACGGAAGGCTGACGCCTCCTCCATGGGCCTTCCCGGCGATTACTGGTACCGTCCGTTGACGCAGGGAGAACAGGATGAAACAGAGAATCGCAGGTTCGTTGTTGGGGCTTCTGCTGGTCGCGGCGGGGCTCGCCGGTCCGGCGGCGGCGGCGCCGGCGGCGTCCTCGATGTCGGATTCGTGGATCACCGCCAAGACGAAGATGTCGCTGGCGGCCGACGAACGCGTCAAAGGGCGGCAGGTCAGCGTGGAGACGGTGAAGGGGAAGGTGCTGCTCCGGGGCAAGGTCGACACCGAAGAGGCCAAGGCCGCCGCGGAGGAGGTCGCCAAGGGCATCGAAGGCGCCGGCGCCGTGAAGAACGAGCTGCAGGTCGTCGCCCCCTCGAAGCGCGAGGCCGTCGAGGAGAAGGACGACGCCGTCACCGAGCGGGTGAAGAAGGCCTTCGCCAAGGACAAGGCCCTGAGCAAGGCCGGCATCGGCGTGATGACGAACGCCGGGGTCGTCTCCTTGACGGGAGAGGCGCCGGACCTGCTGACGAGCGCCAAGGCCTCCTGGGAAGCCTGGAAGCAGACCGGGGTCAAGTCGGTGAAGAACGACCTGACGCTGAAGCCGTGAGCCGGGGTTCCTGAGGGAGCCGGCGACCATGGATAAATCCGTCATACTTCTCGTGGAAGACGATCCGGACGACGTGTTCTTCCTTCAAGAAGCGTTCAAGAAAGCGGACATGGCCGGCGCGCTGCGGGTGGCCCGGGACGGGGAGGAGGCGGTCGCCTATCTCCTCGGCCAGGGCGCGTTCGCGGACCGCCGGCAGCACCCGCCGCCCGCGCTCGTCCTCCTCGACCTCAAGCTCCCGCGCCGGTCGGGGCTCGAGGTCCTGGAGTGGCGGCGCGGTCAGCCGGGGATGGCCTCGATCCCCGTCGTCGTGCTCACCTCGTCGGTGTCCGAGACGGACGTCCGCCGGGCCTACGAGCTGGGGGCGAACGCCTACCTGGTCAAGCCCATCGAGTCTGGCGCCCAGGACGAGATGGTCGGCACCATCCGCCGGTTCTGGCTCGGGCTCAACCGGCTTCCCGACCCCGCTTCGCCCCCGTAGGCCCTTGATTTGCTAGCGTGCGGTTCAATCCGCATGACTAGGATCATCGGCACAGCCTTCTGCGGGACTTTCCTCGCCGCCGCGCTCGCCTGCGCGCCGTCGGCGCCGCCGTCGAAGCGGGACGCCTGGATCGATCCCGAGGACCTTCGGCGCGACGCGATGCCGGCGACCCGCGCGATCCTCGACGCGCTCGCTCCCCGTCCCGGCGAGACCATCGGCGACATCGGCGCCGGCGGGGGCTACTTCACCTTCAAGATCGCGCCGCTCGTGGGCCCGGAAGGGAAGGTCATCGCCACCGATTCCGACCCCTCCTGCGTCAAGCTCATCGACGACTATGCCGAGTCGCGGGGCATCGACAACGTCGACGCCGTCCGGGTCGACCCCGAAGAGGTCGGGACCGGCGAGGTCCTCGACAAGGTCCTGATGGTGAACCTCTTCTATTTCACGGACCCCGGCGAGACCCGGGAGTACTTCGAGGGCCTTCACGAGCGGCTGGCCCCGGAGGGGCGGGTCGTCATCTATCAGGACGAGACCGGCTGCCCTCCGGACGGCGCCGGCGGCGGCTGGAACGGCTGCGTCCTGTCGGGGGACGAGATGGCGGCGGCGCTGCGCGGCCCGTTCCGGTTCAGGCGCGTCGCCGGCTTCGGCGCGAAGGGGGAGCCGTACCTGCTCGTCCTCACTAAAGACACGGCCCGCTGACCGTCAGGCCTTCTTGCGCGAGCGGCGGGCTTCCTTGTCGACGTGGTCGTACTGCTCGTCGCCGCCCTCGTCCTCGGACTCGTTGCGCTGGAACATCTCGTTGCGCCGGACGATCTCCTCGACGATGCCCGTGGTCGCCAGGGCGAACAGGCCGTCGAAGACGCCCGTCATCGCGGCCACGAGGGCCTTGTCGCTGGTCAGCAGGAACTGCTCCTGGTTGGAGTTGGCGGCCTCGCTGAAGTTGAACGAGGTGCCGAGCACGGCGTAATCCCCGCTGATGACCACCTTGTGGTGGATCTTCGCGTTGTACTGGACGGCGGCGCCCTCCTCTGGCTTGTAGACGTGGTTCTTGTAGGCGCGCGGGCCGACGCGGATGTTCCTGCGGACGGCCTCGTAGCGCTCCTTGCCCAGGACCTCGCGCAGGGCGTTGGCGGCGGCCTCGACGTACTCCTTGGCCTTGCCTTCCGCCTCGTTCAGCGCGTAGCCGGCGAGCTCCAGGAAGACGCTCCACGGGCGCACGGCGAAGGGCGTGTCGCCGACGGCCTTCAGGTCGAAGTCCTTGCCCTCGATCTTGGCGCGCTCGATGATCGCGTCGCGCACGGCCTCCGAGGAGAAGGCGAACTGCATCAGCCTCAGGGGGCCTTTGGTCGTCGTAATGAGACGGCGCGTCATGTCGCGGTTGATGTCGCCCATGCCGCCGCGCGGCGAGAAGGAGATGACGATCCACTGCCCGTCCTCGCCCATCACGCGGTAGGCGCCGTCGAGCGGGTACTCGCTGCCGCGCAGGCCGTAGACCAAGGTCTTGGTCAGGCTGTTGGCCGCGACCTGGGCCAGGAGGAAGCTGTCGAGGACCAGCATGTGGTTCGCGTTGGGGATGGAGTCCTTCGGGCGCTTGCCCTCGGGAAGGTCCTTGAGGTCGCCCTCGGGGCCGATGCAGGACTGCGTGTAGTTGCCCGAGGAGAACAGGGCCCTGGCCTTCTTCTCGTCGTTGAAGTCGCGGACCATGACCTTCTGATGGTTGAGGCCGACGGAGTCCACGGCGCGGATGGTGATGCCCTTGGCCTTGTTGAGCTTGTCGAAGACGGCCTTCACCTCGGGGCGGGACTCGACGACGCTCTTGTCGATGCCGCCGGTGATCGTCACCCCGTCCTTGGCGCGCGCGATCAGGGCGTCGGCGACGTCCATCAGGTCGAAGTCGAAGACGTTGAACATGATCTCGGTCTCGGCGCCGGCGATGAAGTCGAGCAGGACCTTCTTGAGGTCGCCGGCGGGCAAGGTCTTGCCGCCGACGACCCGCTGGTGGTTGGCGAAGACCTCGGCGTTGCGGTAGCCGGCCTTGCCGCCGGCGGGCTCGAGCGTCATCGGCGTGAGCGGGTCGTTGAACTTGCGGAACACCTCGGCGACGCGCTCGTCGGCGAGGAGCTCCCGGAACTTGGCGCGCGTCGCGTTCTCGAACTCGGTGTCGGCCTTGTCGGGGTCGGCCTTGTCCTCGCGCTTGGCGGCCTTCAGGAACGCCTCCACCTCGGGCCAGAGCGCGGGGTTGTGCTGGAGCATGAGCATGAACTGGCTCTCGGACATGTCCTTGACGCCGCCCTCGATGGCGAACTCCTTCTGCTGCTCCTCGGTCAAAGTGAGCTCTTCCTTAAAGACCTCGCGCAGGAAGCGGCGCGCCTCGGGGCGCTTCATCACCTCGCGCGCCAAGGCGAACATCTTCGCGAAGTCGTGGCTGGCCTTCCCGGCGGGGACGGCGTCGTCCCGCTTCTCGCCGACGCTCGGGGCGGCGAAGACGGCCGTCTCGAGGACCTCGCGCGCGGCCCGCGCGGCGGACCGGGAGGCGTCGCCGGCGGGGCCGGGGGCGACGGACGGAGCCAGGAGCGGCTGGGCGGCGACCGCGGCGGGGATCGCGGCGGCATTGACGGGCGCGGCAGGGGCGACCGGGACCGGGGCGGCGGGTGCCACGAGCGAGGCGGCGGCGCTCAAAGACGGCGTCAGCGCGGCCGACGGCGAGAGCTGGAAGGACGGCGCCGAGAGCGCGGGTGCCGAGAGCGACGGCCCCAGGGCCGGCGTCAGCCCGGTCTGGACGCGCGGCACGATGACGGCCGCCGCGGAGGGCAGCTCGAGCAGGACGCAGAGGAGGGGGGAGAGGAGTCGCTTCATGGCCCCATCCTACCACCGGCCCCCAACGGAGGACTAGGGAAGAAGGACCCGAACGTCCTTAGACCTTGGACCCAGGCTTTACGGGGCTTATTTGAAGCGGCGGGCGTGGTGGCCCAATCCCCGGTAACGCGCCAGGACATAGAGCATGTACTGGTTCAGGGAGACGCCTTCCTCGGTCGCCAGGCTCAGGTAGTCTTGATGGAGCTCGCGCGGCAGGCGGAGCAGGACCTTTCCCGCGGGTTTTTTCTCGGCGAGCGGCGCGGGAACTTTCCATTTCTTTGACTTCGCCGTTTCCAGCCACAGCTCGATCGCCGTATCCAGTTCCCGGAGCGCCCGGGCGGAGGTCTTGCCGAACGCGGAGCAGCCGGGCAGCTCCGGAGCCAGGGCGACCCAGCCCCCGTCCTCCTTGCTGTAGAAGACCTTGCGTTCGTAGAAATCGGACATATGATATCGTAGGTGATATCATTTAATTCGTCAAGCCCGCGCTCGCGGGAAGGGCTACTTGAGCAGGGAGGCGAGGGCCCCGTCTAGCGACGGGTGCCGGAACGCGTAGCCGTGGGCGAGGAGCTTCTTGGGCGCGGCCTTCTGTCCGGCGAGAAGAATCGACGACATCTCACCGAGCGCCAGGCGCAGGGCGAAGGCGGGCGCGGGCAGGAAGGCCGGGCGATGCAGGGCGCGGCCGAGGGCCTTGGTGAACGCGGCGTTCGTCGCCGCCTCGGGCGCGGTCACGTTGACGGGGCCGGTGAGCTTCGCCTCGTCGACGGCGAAGAGGATGGCGCCGACGGCGTCGTCGACGTGGACCCAGGGGAACGGCTGGCGCCCCGAGCCGAGCGGGCCGCCCACGCCGAGCTTGAACGGGGTCAGCATCTTGGCCAAGGCGCCGCCGCCCTTGCCGAGCACCACGCCGAAGCGGGTCATGACCGTGCGGACGCCGAGCTTGTCCGCCTCGCGGGCGTCGCGCTCCCACTGACCGCACAGCGCGGCGAGGAAGTCCGTTCCGCGCGGCGCGTCCTCGGCGCACTCGCCCTCCGGCGAGGCGCCGTAGAAGCCGACGGCCGAGGCGTTGACGAGCACGAGCGGGCGCTCCTTGGCGGCCTCGACGGCGGCGATGAGGGCCCGGGTCGAGTCCACGCGGCTCTTGATCAGCGCGAGCTTGCGCTCCGGCGTCCAGCGCCCGCCCGCCACGCTCTCCCCGGCGAGGTTGATCACGGCGTCGGCGCCGTCGACGGCCAGCACCCAGGGGCCCGGGTCGCGGCCGTTCCACAGGCGCGCGTCCGCCTTCCCGTCCCAATGACGCTGGGCGGCGGCGGGGTCGCGCGTGAGGAGGACGACGGCGTCGCCGCGTTCGAGCAGCGCGGAGACGAGCGCGCCGCCGATGAAGCCGGTGCCGCCGGCCAGGACTATCTTCATCAGTCGGGGATCTCCGGCTCGACGAGCGCGGCGAGCTGCTCCAGCGACTCTTGCCAGCCCAGGTAGCACGCCTCGACGGGGATCATCGCCGGGATGCCCTCCTGCACGATGCTCACCTCCGTGCCGACGGAGACCTTGGTGAACGTGTAGGTGGTCCGCATCTCGCCCGGCATATTGGGGTCGTCGAAGGCGTCGGTGGCGACGATGCGCTCGCCGGGCTTGAGCTCGACGTACTTGCCGGCGAAGGGCATGCTCTTGCCCGTGGAGAAATTCGTGAAGGACATCTTGTAGGTCCCGCCCGCCTTGGCGTCGAGGTGGTGGACCGTGCAGGTGAAGCCGTGCGGCGGCAGCCACTTGCAGTTCGCGGCCGGGTCGAGCACGGCCTTGTAGATTCGCTCCGCGGGCGCCTTGAGCACGCGGTGAAGCCGGACGGTGCCGGTCGCCGCCTTCACGTCGGTCTTCGTGGTCATGTTCGTTGGTCCCCCTGTGTCAGAGGATTCTGCAATATCTTTCATCGTCGCGGCGTCACGCTTTCGTGCCCGGGAACGGACACGTACACCGAGCCTTTCTCGATCGCCTGCGGCGCGCGCCAGTTCCGGAAGGAGAACCCGGTGCACGATTTCCCATCGCTGTCGGCGCGCCACAGCATGCGCCCGTCGCCGCGCGCGATCGCGTCGAGCGCCCTTCGCACGCTCGCGCCCTCGTGGATCAGGACCTCGACGCTCAGGTAGCGCGCGTCCTCCGCGTCGCCGGTGAGCGAGACGAGGCCGGCGTTGCCCTGCGTGGGCCAGCCGGAGTCGCGCAGGACCATCAGCGCGGCGACGCGTGCGGAGCGGGCGGGCTGATGGACCGGCGCGGCCGGCTTGTCGAGCGCGGCGGCGCACGCGTCCTTCGGGCGGCTGACGAAGAGGACGCCTTCGCGCAGCTCCACGGCGTAGCCGGGGTTCGCGGCGAGGATCCGGTCGAGGACCGCGCCGACGGTGAGGCCCGCGATGGGCCCGGCGGGGGCCTTGAGCTCCGCGCCTTTCGGGGCGACGAGGCCGCAGGGAAGACGGGCCATGCGGCACAGGTCGCCGAGGTCGGCCTCACCCTCGGCGCGCGCGTCGTAGACGGGCCAGGCGCGGATCTTCTCCAAAGTCGGGAAGGAGGGGGCGGCCTGAGCCGCGGAGCACATCGCCAGTGCCGCGGCGACTAGTAAGTTCATGGACACGGCAAGCCACTCAGATTAATCGTAGTTCTCGTAAGCGAGCGCCATGATGATTTTACCTGGTGCTACTTCAAAGCCAGGGCCTCGGCTTAGCCAGCGTGCGAATTCGGTTGAACTCTTCCATTCGGAAGGAGCCGATTTCGCGATATGGCGGCTCTTCTCGCACTCGCTCAACAACAATTGCCATGCGGCTATCTTCCCCTCACCCGGTGGTTTTTCATCGAGCCATCTTTCGGTCCGATTCGGGAGAGTCGTAAGACCAAGGACACGCGCGCGTTCCGCGTATTCCTCGAAATTCATTCCGCCGATTCCCGTCACATAGGAGAATCCATTCTGCCGCAGGAATGTAAGCCCGGAATCCGTGTCGGCAATCTTCAGCAACGCGTGGTCGTATCTGATTTCACCGTCGAGATACTGCTCATGGATGGGGAGCCCGAGGGATTTAAAATCGGCAATCGCGTTCCCCAGCCCGTCCGAATAGGCCACATCGTATTTGTCGATTAGTTGTAGCAATTCGTTCGCGATCCCCTGCTGGCCGCAAAGTGCAAGTGGAAAAAAAGCTCCGAACATTTGGGCTTGCACGCATCGGTGCCCCCCGAATTGATGGTCTAAAAAAAATTGCCCATCTCGCAGCCCGGATAATTTCAATGCCTTTTCGGCTTCCTCCCAGTCGACCGGACCGTCCTGTGTGAGAAGGTCCCTCAGAAGCGGGGAGAGGTCGTCGTCGAGTCTTTGCCCCACGAAAAAATACGGTAGCAATAGGGTCGAAACCCCCCGGTCTTCGATGTTGCGCGATGAATTGATGATCCCTTTTGTTTTCATGTCGCTCATGGCCTCAAATGCGGAAGAGAATTCCCTTCGAACTGAAGAAATCTCAGTTCTGGCAACGGGGTGTTTTCCCTCAAGGCATTCTCGTATTTATCAATTTGGGCTTTATCCGTTGTGAGGAGGATGTGTTTGTGTTCCGCTGCCGAGGCGAGGATGTCGGCGTCGCCGGGAGAGCGGAAGGCCGCTCGTGCCGAGCGAAACCGTTCGACGGTCTCCGCTGAAGCCGACGCAGTCGGGATGATCGTGTTGGCTGCGAGGATTGTGCCGCGCTGTGTAGATTCCCCATTGGTAAGAGCCATCGTTTCGCCGGTACTTCGTTTGACGGGTGCCAGGTACTCGCGCAGTGCTTGAGGGGAAATTAAAACCCTTCCTTTGTGGGTTTGGAGAAAAGCCAGTATCTGCGGGGCCGTTGATTCCAGCGAATGAGGCCGATTGACGCCTACGAATGCAGTATTGTCAGTAATTGCCAAGAGTGCGCTCGTGTCGATTTCGTATATGCCGACGGCTGCTTCCAACGAAAGGAGGGCCATAGCTGTGCCCGTGAGGGATAATCCAAACGTAGCCGCACCCTCGAACTCAATCGTCTGGTCTTTTTCGTCTTCGATGCCGGGCTCGGTCGCTCCGGATGAAGCCGCGTGCATCGCGCGCGCTTCTTCGTCAAGCGCCCCGTGCGCGTCGAAGGATTTCGTTTTAACAGCCTTAGTGTCCCCGGCTTTGACTGCTCGCACACCGTGGTCCCGGCGCAACGTCACCGTGAGGGTCGCTATGCCGGCGGAGTCTGTCTTGGCTTCGAGTTTCCCGTCGAAATGAACCAATGTCTGCGGCGTGGCCTTGAATCTGACGACAATATTTTCCTTCGAAGCCTGAGCATCGCTCAAAGTAATATGGGCTAATAGCTTCACTTTGTCGCCGGGTGCCGCCGTAGCGGGGATGACTTCAAGCGATATCCTGGTTAATTTTGGAGGATCCTTTTTTGCCTGCGTGGCGCGAGGTGCGGCGGATTGGGCCTTCGATGTCGAGGCGGTATTTTTCGAAGGAGACGGTGTCTTGCTCGTTCCTTTGGAGAGCTTGCTTAGCCCGCGGAAAAGAGCCTTTAGGCCTTGAGTAAGGATCATGGCGCCGAGCTTCCCGAGCTCCTGCCCCAATTCGGAGCTCCCTGAATTGTACGAGGATGCGCCGGAAGAAGCGGAGGGCTGCTTCGGTGTTCGCGCGTCACTGCAATTCTGCACACAAACACCGTTGGGTACTCGCGGCGGGGGCGGAAGGGGCGGGATGTTCCAGGCGCCAGCCACTTCGGTCAATTCGGTCAGACGCGCGCGTGTCAGTACGGCGGCAGTGCCGTCGTCTTCAGTGGTCTCTGCGTGGACGGTCGGGAAATTGAATGCGGGATCGTTGAGCCAGCGGACGAGAACGGGCGCGGGTATGGCGACGGGCCAGCGCCCTTCTTCCGTGTCGGCCGATCGCAATACGAGGATGCCAGCAACTTGACCCGCTTCGTTGAGGACGGGGCCCCCGCTCAGCTCGGGCGAGATGGCGGCGTCGGTTTGAAAGCTGACCTCGCCGACCTTGGTCACGAGGCCGGACGTCTTCGTCCATAGGCCGGAGATCATCGTGTGCCCGACGGCGGTGACAAGTTCGTCTTTCGCAGGGGTCGCTTCCGCGAGGGACAGGGAGGGCCGAGCCGGATCCTCGGCATATGTGAGAACGGCCACGCCGAGTTCAGGGTGGCGGCGGGCGACTGTAGCCGTGACCTGGAGGGGCTTCGCGTTCGCTGAGTAGGCGAAGAGGTTGGGGTGGTCGGTGTCGGCGACGATGGCGGCGTCGGTGACGAGAACGGCGCCATTCTTCGTTTTGACCAGAGTGGCGGCGGCGCGGTGGTTTTTCCATACGACGACGAAAACGCTTTCCTCCGGCTTCTGGGCGACGACCCGACCAGCCGAGATGAGAGCCGCGTCCTTCACCCGCTGCGCGGCGGCGAGGTCCGTGAAAGCGGCCGCGCGCGTACAGTAGAGCTTGGAACGGGCGGCGCCGACGGCCTTGTCGGAGGCGAGCGCCATGGTCAGCTTCCGGACTCGGGAGCGGAGCTTCTCGTATTCGGCGCCGCTCAGCTTTGCCTGGGACGAGGCTTGGTCCAGGGCTTGCTCGGCGGATTTGCCCTCCGCCTGCGGGCCGAGCAAGGCGACCAGCCACGGAGAGGCTTCGCCTTTTTCTGACTGGAATAAGCCGTCCCCGCTGGCGAGGAGTTTGCGGCGGGCCTCGAGGGGCTCGCAAGGCGGCTCAGGGAACCGCTGCGCCCAGGTGTAGTCCGTGACCGCGAGCGTCCGGTAGATCGCGTCGAGGCTTGAGGCCCGATCCTTGAAGAACGGCCTGAGCTCCGGCGACATCCGCGGTTTGAGTCGCTCGAGCGATTCCTTGACCTGCGCCTCGTCGCGGAAGCCCTCTAAACCGTCGGTCAGGACCAGGAGGTCGGCTTGGAGCGAGGCGAGCCCCTTCGCGTCGGCGGGGCCTTCACCTTGCGCCTCGACTGCCCTCGCGTCAGGTGCCAGGACGTAGGTCGAGAGCAGGTACCAGAGCGGATCCGTTGTGGTTTCGGCGCGTAGGGGGATGGCCAAGGCGAGGAGCAGGGCAAGCGCCGATCTGGCCGTTCTCACGGCCTAAGCATAAGCTCGAAGGGCCGCCAAGTCAATGCTGCCGGAGCCGGAGAATGGGAACTTTTTCGGGGTGTCGATCGTATGAAAGGATGGGGATCCTTCGCCGTCCGCTGTTCTGGGCCGTGGTCGCCGGGGCCTTGGCCGTCCTGGCCGCGCGCCGCGCGGGGCATCTCGCGCCCGCCCGCGACGAAAGCTGGAGGGAGGCGGCGTACGAAGGGCCGGTGAGGATCACGGGGACGCTCGACGCGCCGGTGCGCCAGACGCGCCGGGGCTGGCGCACGCGCCTGGCCTTCGCCTCGCCCACGGGCGTGCAGCGCGCGCAGGTGTGGCTGCCGAAGGGGCGCGGTGTCGCCGACCTCGAGAAAGGCCGCGCGGCGGTCGTGGAGGGGAAGCTGCGGCTGCCCCGGCGGCCGCGCGATCCCGGCGATTTCGACGAGAAGTCCGCGCTCGAGGCGGCGGGGTGCGGCTGGGTGCTCCACGCGCGGGAGGTCTCCGTGTCTTCTTCCATGCCCGCGCGCTTCCTGCCCTGGGCGTGGGCCCAGCGCGCGCGCCTGTCGGCGGAGGCCGCGTTCGCGCGCCGCCTGCCGCCGGAGCGGGCGGCCTTGCTCGCCGGCATCGCGCTCGGCGACGCGGGAGCGCTGTCCGACGGGCTCGCCAAGGCGGTGCGCGACGCCGGGGCCACGCACCTGCTCGTCGCCTCGGGCTCCAACATCGGCTTCGCCGCGGCGGCGGCCGCGCTGTGCGGCCTCGCGGCGGGGCTTCGGCCCGGAGCGCGCGCGGCGCTGACGCTCGGCGCCGCCGGGTTCTACACGATGATGGCCGGCGCCGACCCGCCGTGCGTGAGGGCGTGGGCGATGCTGGCGGCGGCGCTCGCGGGACGCGGCCTCGGCCGGGAGACGACGGCGTCGGCGGCGCTGACCTTCGCGGCGGCGGTCATGCTCGTCGCGGATCCCGCGTCGGCCCTGTCGCCGAGCGCGGTCATGAGCGTCGGGGCGTGCGCGGCGATCATTTGGGCGGGCAACGGGGCGGAGCGGGCGGCGCCCGCGTCGTGGCCGGTATTGCTTCGAGCGGCGGTCGCTCTGCTGCTGATCAGCGTCGCGGTCGCCGCGGCGCTGTGGCCGCTGTGGATCGCCGTGTTCGGACGCGCCTCGCTCGTCGGGCCTTTCGTGAACCTGATCCTGGTCCCGCTCTCGGGGCCGCTGCTCGCGGGCGGCTTCGGCCTGTGGGCGGCGGACGCGTGGTTCCCCTACGCGGCGCCCGCGGCGGCGAAGCTCGTCGGCGCCGGCCTGTGGCTGTTCGAGAGGACCTGCGTGCGCGCCGCCGCTTTGCCGTGGGCGGCGGTCGAGCCCCGGCCGTGGACGGGTGTCGAGATCGCGTCGTGGCTCCTGCTGCTGGGGAGCCTGAGCCTGTGGCCGCGCCGGCGGGCGTGCGCCGGGCTCGCGGCGGCGGCGGCCGTCGTGTTCCTGGCGGGCCGGGCGCTCGCGCCGCGCCCGCCGGTGTCGGCTCTGTTCCTGACGGACGGGAGCGTCCTGCTGCGCTTCAACGGCGGCCCCGCCTGGCACCTGGGGCCCAAGCCGCCCCGGGCCAAGGCGCGCCGGGCCTCGCGGGCTCTGGGCGCGGGGTCCCTGGAGAGGGTCGCCGTGGGCGGCCCCTGGCTCCTGCGGCTCGGCCGCGTCGAGCTCTCGGTCGGCGGAGGGGGGAGACCTTCGGTCCGAAGGGCCCGAGGGGCTTTTGCTATAATCGAGCCTCCTTGGGCGTCCGCGTTCGAGGTGACCACCGATGGCGATTCCTACTTCATCCAAGACCCCCTCCGTCCCGGCGTTCGGCTCGGTCCTCGTCTTCCGCAACGAGGCCAAGGCGGACTCGTCGCGGACGCTCGCCCTCGTCCGGGCCTTGCTCAAGAAGCACGGCGTGCGCGCGGTGACGGCGGCCCGCGTGCCGACGGCGCGCTCCCTGCGCGACGCCGACCTCGCCATCGCGCTCGGCGGAGACGGCACCATGCTCCACGTCGCGCGCGAGGTCGCCCCGCGCGGCATCCCCCTGCTCGGCATCAACGTCGGGACCTTGGGCTTCCTCTCCGCGTCGGAGGCGGGGGACCTGAAGCGCTGCGTGAGCTCCGTCCTCGCCGGACGCTTCGCCGTCGAGGAGCGCTCGATGCTCTCCGCGGAGGTCCTGCGCGGCGGCCGGCGCATCTACGGCCCGGACCTGGCCCTCAACGAGGTCGTCATCCGCTGCGGCGAGCAGGCGCGCGCGATCACGCTCTCGACGCGCTCCGGGGAGCGCTTCGTGGCGGACTACTTCGGCGACGGGCTCATCGTGGCGACGCCGACGGGCTCGACCGCCTACTCGCTGGCGGCCTCCGGGCCGATCATCGACCCCTCCCTCGACGTGACCTTGGTGGCGCCGATCTGCCCGCACGCGCTGACGCAGCGTCCGCTGATCGTCCCGGCGCACCTGCCGCTGACCATCCGCCTCGGCAAGCGCCGCGAGGGCGAGGCGCCGCGCGTGCTCGTCTCCCTCGACGGCCGCCCCGGCTGCGACCTCAAGCTCGGCGACGAGGTGCGCGTGCGCCGCGCGGAGACGCCGCTGCGCCTGCTGCTGCCGCCGGGACGCTCGTTCTTCGAGGTCCTGCGCCGCAAGCTCAAGTGGGGACAGCGCTAGCGTGCTGAGGAAGCTCAAGGTCCTCAACTTCGCGGTGGCCGAGAAGGTCGAGCTCGAGCTCGGCTCCGGCTTCACCGCGCTCACCGGCGAGACCGGCGCGGGCAAGTCCATCCTGCTGGAGGCCCTGGGCTTCCTCCTCGGCTCGCGCGGCTCCTCGTCCTGGCTGCGCGCGGGCGCGCAGCGCCTGGAGGTCGAGGGCCTCGTCGACCTGGCCGACGTCCCCGCCGACCTGCGTCGCGAGCTCGGCCTGTCCGGCAAGACCGTCGAGCTGCGCCGCGAGCTCGACGCCACGGGCCGCACGCGCGCGATGATCGGCGGCCGTCCCGCCCCGGTGGCCGCGCTGGGCCGGGTCGGGGACCATTTCGCCGACTTCCATGGCCAGCACGAGAGCCGCACCTTGCTGCAGGCCTCCTCCCAGCTCGAGCTGCTCGACCGCTTCGGCGGCCTGGACTCCGAGCGCGAGGCGCTGGCCGAGGCGTACGCCCTGTGGTCCGGGCTCAAGGCCCGCCTCGAGGCGTCGTCGCTGTCCGAGGCGGAGCGCGAGCGCCGCGCCGACCTGCTGCGCTTCCAGATCTCGGAGATCGACGAGGCCAAGGTCCGCAACGGCGAGGACGAGGAGCTGGAGGAAAGGCTGCCCCGACTGAAGAACGCCGAGCGCCTGCGCGGCCTCGCCGACGCCGCCTACGGCCTGCTCTACGCCGAGGAGAACGCCGCGGTCGCCCGCCTGCTCAAGGCCTCCAAGGCGATCGCCGACCTCGCCCGGCTCGACCCGGCCGCCGGCAGCCTTCACACCGAGCTGGAGAGCGCGCACAGCTCCGCCGCGTCGGTCGCGCGGGAGTTGAGCTACTATCGCGACGGCGTCTCGTCGGACCCCGCGGCGCTCGACGCCCTGCTCTCCCGGCAGGAGACCTTGGCGCGGCTGAAGAAGCGCCACGGCGTGACGATCTCCGAGGTGCTGGCCGCGCGCGAGCGCCTGGCCGCCGAGCTCGACGGCCTGGTCAACGCCGACGCGCACCTCGAGAAGACGCGCAAGGAGCTCGCCAAGGCCGAGGCGGAGCTGTCCCGCCTCGCCGGCGAAGCCCACGACAAGCGCGTGAAGGCCGCCAAGAAGCTCGACGCCGCCGCGCTCAAGGAGCTCAAGGTCCTCGGCCTGCCGCACGCCCGCTTCTCCTGCGCCGTCGAGATGGAGGAGGGGAGCTGGGGCAAGACGGGAGCCGACGCGGTGGAATTCCTCCTCGCCCCGAACCCCGGCGAGCCGCCCCGCCCCGTGAAGAGCGCCGCCTCCGGCGGCGAGCTCTCCCGCGTCATGCTCGCCCTCAAGACCGTCTTCGCGAAGGCGGACCGCACGGCGTTGCTGGTTTTCGACGAAGTCGATGCCGGCATCGGCGGCGAGGTCGCGCACGCCGTCGGCGAGCGCCTGTCCGCGCTGGCGAAGGGCCGCCAGGTGCTGTGCATCACGCACCTTCCCCAGGTGGCCTGCTTCGCGCAGAATCACTTCCACGCCGTCAAGGACGTCGCGGCGGGGCGCACGCGCCTGCGCGTCGACCGCCTGGACGGAGACGGCCGCCTGGAGGCGGTCGCGACGATGCTCGGGGGCAAGCCGACGGGCGCTTCCCGCAAGCACGCCCAAGAATTACTGGAGAGTTCGATCTCATGAGCCAAAAGATCCGCACGCGCTTCGCGCCGTCCCCGACGGGCTTCCTCCATATCGGAGGCGCCCGGACCACCTTGTACAACTGGCTGTTCGCGCGCCGGCACAAGGGCGATTTCATATTGCGCATAGAAGATACCGACGAGGTCCGCTCCACCGACGACTCGGTCACCGCGATCCTGGACTCGGTGAAGTGGCTCGGCCTCGACTGGGACGAGGGTCCCCTCGACGGGAAGACCGACAAGGGCCCGTACTCGCCCTACTTCCAGATGCAGCGCGTGCACATCTACCGCAAGTACCTCGACCAGCTCGTCGCCGAGGGCAAGGCCTACCGCTGCTACTGCACGAAGGAGGAGCTCGACGAGTACCGGCGCGTGGCCCAGCTCGAGAAGCGGCCGCCGCGCTACCCCGGGGTGTGCCGGGCGCTCAGCGACGGCCAGCGCAAGGAGCGCGAGGCCGCCGGCAAGAAGTTCTCCATCCGCTTCAAGATGCCGACCGACGGCGCCACCATCGTCGACGACGCGATCCGCGGCAAGGTCTCCTTCGAGAATAATTTACAGCAGGACCTCGTCATCTGGAAGACGACGGACGGCCCGACCTACAACTTCTGCTGCGTCATCGACGACCACCTGATGGAGATGACGCACGTGGTCCGCGGCGACGAGCACCTGTCGAACACGCCGTCCCAGATCCAGATCTACTACGCGCTGGGCTGGACGCCGCCGGTGTTCGCGCACCTGTCCATGATCCTCGGCCCCGACGGCTCGAAGCTCTCCAAGCGCCACGGCGCGACCTCGGTGCTCGAGTACCGCGACCAGGGCTATCTGCCCCACACGATGCGCAACTACCTGGCCTTGCTCGGCTGGTCCACCTCCGAGTCCCAGCAGCTCTTCACCGACGAGGACCTGATCTCCAAGTTCGACCTCGCGGGCTGCCAGAAGAGCCCGGCCACCTTCGACACGGTCAAGCTGAACTGGATGAACGGCGAGTACATCCGCCAGACTCCGGTCGCCGAGCTGGTGAAGCTGGCGATGCCGTTCCTCGAGAAGGCCGGCCTCGTCGGCCTGCCCGGGCCGGCGCTCGAGAAGGTCGTCGCCCTCGAGCATGAGAAGTTCAAGCTCCTCTCGGAGATCCCGGCCCTGGTCGAGTTCTTCTACAAGCCGGTCGTCTTCGATCCCAAGGCCTTCGACAAGGTCCTCAAGGCTCCCGGCGCCAAGCAGGTCCTGCTGGACATGGCCGAGGCCCTGTCCGGCTTCGCTCCCTTCGAGGACAAGGCGCTGGAGGCCCGCATCCGCCAGTTCGTCGCGGACAAGGGCCTCAAGAACGGCCAGGTCTTCCATCCGATCCGGGTCGCCGTCAGCGGCCGGACCGAGGGGCCGACTTTGTTCCTGATGCTCGAGATCATGGGCAAGGACATGGTCGTCTCCCGCCTCAGGGACGCCGCCGCGCGTATCGCCTAGGACCCGCTCCGCCCGTAGCCGTTCTGTTGCAGGCAGGGCGGGGACCCCGGCGGCGCCGTCGGCCGGGCCTGGGTCTTGCGTCGTACGGGCATTCTCATATACTATCCCTTTCCGATTTTCCGGAGGCGTTATGACGAAAAAACTCGTGAAGAAAACCGCGACCGCGTCGGCGAAGCCCAAGGCTTCCGCCGGGGCGTCCGCTAAAGATCTGGCGTGGCTGACGCCGGCGAAGATCAAGTCGATCCGCGCCGAGCTCGTCGTCATGCGCGACGACATCCTGCGCACCGTGCGCAAGCAGGGCATCAGCGACGTGGACAACGGAGACTCCGTCGACCAGGCGAGCCAGTCCATCGAGAAGGAGCTGATGTTCGAGCTCTCCGACAACGAGCGCACCACCCTCGACATGGTCGAGGCCGCCATCCGCAAGATCGACAACGGGACCTACGGCC
>Ga0255338_1003302_pt1 | contig 19780 bp, 14 predicted proteins | sample MeOH1_35cm_T4_19_FD_203715 | JGI IMG/M metagenome (GOLD analysis project Ga0255338, IMG submission 203715) | Sandy soil microbial communities from University of British Columbia, Vancouver, Canada - MeOH1_35cm_T4_195 | ecosystem: Engineered > Artificial ecosystem > Sand microcosm > Unclassified ...
GCCTGCCGTGATGCGGTCGAGCGTGGTCGGCGTGGTGGTGAATGGCAAATAGACGCGCGCGTGCTGCCAGCTGATCGACACGTCCTGGCGGACATATTCTGCCGTCCAGGTGGTCATGAGCGGTTGTGTTGCAAGCTGCCGGGCGGGCGCGCTGCCGGTGGCGGCGCTGGCGCATGCGCAATACAGCAGGCATAAAAAGCCAAGGACTGATTTCGTGTAAACCTGGAGCATGCCGACATTAATTACATATCGCGCGATGCTTATGGAATATTCTTGGCAAAGATTTGATTTTTATTTATTTGCCGGGGAGGCAGCGCACGAAAGTTGCTTGCCAAATGAAAGGCTGACTTCGAAAATTTGGCTTTTTGTGTTCTTAAGTCTTTGAATTTAAATACTTTTAATGGTGTGGGGGAACTGGCGCGGGAGGCGGCTCTCCGGAAATTCCGGACAGTTTAATCCGAGGACAGCGAGGGCAGCCGGAGGTGGCCAGAAACGTTGATTTCTACAATCTCGACGCCATTATCTCGGAGGGCTAAGCCTGATCGATAACGCATGGTCTATCCCTGCAGCAGAGCTGCGACTTCCACGCTCATATCCGTGGTCGGTTGTTTCGTCAGCGGGTGTACCTGGAGCAGAACGACAAACGACGCCCGCTCGTCATCCGTTTCAAACAGCGGCGCAGGCGAGCCATTTTCCACCATGACCTTCAAGATATTCGGGATGCCGGTCGAGCGCCCCTCCGTCAAGTCCAGTTCTTTCAAAAACTCGCCGATGCGCCGATTGCGGTAACGTCGGCTCACGGCCCGGCCCGCCTCGAAGTCCGTCAGGCGGAAGGGCCGGTCCGGCCTTATGGAAACTGAACACCTTCAGCTTTTCGCGGCTGATGCGCACCTCGATTGGCTCGCGCTCTTCATAGGAGCGGTGATACACCGCATTCACGACAGCTTCTTCAATCGCCGCGTAAGGAAAGTTCCAAAGCCGGGTGGCTTCGAAAGCAATCTTATTCCGTCCACTGAACCAGTCCTGGAGCAGCGTTTCGCACGTATTCCGTGGCTTCCATTGGAGTTTTTTTGTGCAGCAACCAAGCGTCCTCATCCGGAGACGCCGTCGCGTGGCTTTTAACCAGAAGCGCTGTCGCGCCAGACAACGTGCAGCCTTGGCTTTGAAAATCACCGATGCATTCTTGAACTGAAAGGAGAAAATCAGGGAATCAGCTATTTCATCATCACAGGAAATTCGCTGCATCAGAATGCCCGAGGTAGAGGCGCTGAGCGGAAAGTCCAGAAGCAGTATCTATGCGGTGATCAAGCAGGGGAGTTCCCTGCGCCGGTGAAATTGTCGCCCGCTCGTCCGCATGAATACGCAGCGAGATCGCGGCGTGGGCGGAATCTCTCGTGAAGGCGAGCCGTGCCGAAAAAAAATGATATTTTGAAATTTTCGCAGATCCTGCGTGGATAGGCAGGATGTACGCAACTTCATCTGATGCGCTTGAACTGTTGACCTGAATAGGTCAGAAATTTCTACCGAGGTTGGGCGAGTCCATGCCCGTCTGAATCGCCTCTCATTGCCATCCTTCTGTTCCTCAGTCTGAACTTTCCAATGGCTGACACATATCTGTCACCTTCTGCGGGTAGTGCCATCACATCGGGTTTGCCCCAATCTTCAAACTTGAAAAGAAGCATCGCGCTAGGTAATGCGCGGTGAACTACTTGGAATTTAGTTTTGTTCGGGTTCTTGGCATCTCTCTAATAATTACAAGGAGCTAACATGGGGAACGTGGGGAAGCAGGTTCTGGTATTGCTGATTGCGGGCATCGGGGCAACCGAGTATGCCCAAGCATTTACGTTTGAGAACGAGAGCGGATCTGTCAAGGGTAGCTTTGATTCGACGATCACGTTCGGCACAGGCATTCGCGCAAAAAATCCCGGTTGCGACACGGTGATTGGCAGTGTTTTCGGGCATCCGGCGCAGGCCGGCAATGGCGGCCCGGCAGGATGCCTGGATATGGCCTCTGGATATAACGACCAAGGCAATTTGAACTACAAAAAGGGCGACGCCTTCACGACCTATCTGAAGGGAACCCATGAACTTCTCCTTAAGCTGCCTGATAGCTATACGGTGATGGCGCGCGCCAACTGGCTTAAGGACTTTACGGCAACGCACACGACTGGATATACGAGCGCAGTCGGATCGGAAGGTTCGTTTGCCGGGAACTCGGAAAGTCAGCTCAATTTCAAGGCACGTCTTCTCGATTTTTGGGTGAGCAAGAGCTTTGATCTCAATGGCGAGCAAGCACGTATCCGTGCCGGTAACCAGGTCGTCAGTTGGGGTGAAAGCCTGTTCCTGCCGGGAGGCATCAACCAGACCAATGCCATGGATATCCAGCGCTTGTCTCAACCGGGGACGCAGATGAAGGAAGCGATGCTGCCAGCACCGATCATCGATTTTGCGACGGGCCTGGGAGGAGGATTCAACCTCGAAGCTTATGTGCAGACAAATTGGAACGCCAACTATATGCCGCCAATTGGCAGCTACTGGTCATTCGCGACGATAGGCAATGGCGCAGAAGCCTATGCAGCTGCTGCAGGAGGCAACGTCCCGACCGGCTCGAAACCGAGAAGCACCGGACAGTATGGCATTGCTCTTCGCTACAAGCCCAAGGATCTGAATGCAAACTTTGGTCTGTATGCCATGCAGTACCACGACAAATCGCCTTCCATCCAGATTAATTCGGCAGGAGCGGCGCAATACACATATCTGGAAGACCGTTTGCTCTTTGGTGCTAGCACCAATTTCTCCTTGGGCGACTGGGCTATCGGAGCCGAACTTTCTTATCGGCCGAGAGACGCTGTGGCGCTCAATCTGCTGAACTCGGCGGGCATGCTTGGCTGTCCCGATAACAAGTGCTATGTCGACGAGAAGAAATATCAGTTGAACGTGACCGGCATCCTCAGTATGACGCCGGGTGATTACGGCGGCATCCTGAAGGCATTGGGCAATGCTGATACGGCGACTTTGCTGGCCGAAGTGGCCGTGGTCAAATATCCTGGCCTGCAAAGCTCTTATCGTGGCAACTCCGTGGCTGCCGGTAACTGGGGATGGCTGCTGACCGGCGATCAAGTGGTGAACGCAAACTTTGTCCCGCCTTCCGTCGGAAGCAGTACGGCCTGGGGCTACAGCCTGGACTTTAGCTGGACCTATGACGGCAAGCTGATCCCGGGCTGGCAAGTGACTCCCGAGATTTATTATTCCCAGGCCGTGAATGGGCGCACGCCGAATGGCTGGGGGCAGCTCATGCAGGGAGCAAAGTCGGCAAATTTCATCGTCACCTTTACGCAAAATCCGGCCAACTGGGCCATTGGCGTGAACTACGCCAAGTTCTGGGGAGGGAGCGTGTTTGATCAACCGATGCGCGACAAGGACTTCTTCGGCGCATATATCTCCCGTAATTTCTGATGCGGTCATCAGCGGGGCAGAAGAAAAATCTGCCCTGCTGTCGTTGGCGTATCCCTTGTAAATCAGCGATCGGCTTTTGCAGTCAATCCGGTCACTTCTCTATTGAGCAGTCATGTTGAAATTATTTAGCGTCGATCAGATCGACAATCTCCTTACCCGATCCATCAAGTGGCTTGAGATTACGCTGTTCCAGTTCCGGAAGCCAATACTGATGGTACTTCTGGCCTTGACCGTCGTCATGGCCTTTTTCGCTTTCAAGCTGAACATGGATGCAGGCTTCGAGAAGCAAATGCCGATAGGGCATGAGTACATCCATACATTCAAGAAATACAAGGACGATGTGCTGGGCGTGAATCGTCTGACCGTCGTCGTCAAGCTGCGCAACGGGAATATCTGGAACAAGCCGACCTTGACACGGCTTTATGAAGTCACGCAGGCGGTCATGGCCCTGCCGAACGTGTCCCAACTCAGCGTCCAGTCGCTATGGACGCCGAACAGCTTCGTCAATGAGATCACGGAAGAGGGATTGCGCGCGGACGTGGTGATTCCCGGAACAGTGACGCCGGAAAGCCTGGATGCCACGACCATCTCCGCGATCCAGCGCGCAACAAGCCAGGGCGGATTTATCGGGACATTGGTGGCGCGCGACCAGACCAGTGCGATGGTGACAGCCGAACTTCTTGAGCAGGATGCCCAAGGAAACAAGCTTGACTATGTCGCCTACAACCACATCCTTGAATCGCAGATCCGCAATAAGTTCGAGGATAAGGACTACGAGATCGAGATCATTGGCTTTGCCAAGCAGATCGGCGACGTCGCGGACGGTGCGCAGGGCGTGTTGGTATTTTGCGGCATCGCCTTGTTGCTGACGATTGCCGCAGTTTACTGGTACTGCCATTCGGTGCGCCTGACGCTGCTGCCGGTGCTTTGTTCGCTGACATCCCTCGTCTGGCAATTCGGCACGCTGCGCCTGCTGGGCTACGGGCTTGATCCCTTGGCCGTGCTGGTGCCGTTCCTCGTATTTGCCATTGGTGTATCGCATGGCGTGCAGCAAATCAATTTCATCATCCGCGGCCTGGCGCAAGGAAAAAATGCGGAAGAGGCTGCGCGGGCAAGTTTCACCGGCCTGCTGATTCCCGGTACGCTCGCACTGGTAACGGCATTCGTGTCGTTCATCACACTGGTGTTGATCCCGATTCCCATGGTGCGCGAACTGGCAATCACGGCATCGATCGGCGTCGGGTTCAAGGTCATCACCAACCTGATCATGCTGCCGTTGGCGGCATCTATGTTCTCTTTCACCAAAGAGTTCGCGGAAAAATCCATGACGGTGCGCGAGAAGCGTACCCGCTGGTTGCGTTTGCTGGCAAAGGTTGGGGAGCCGCGTATTGCCGCAGTCATCCTTGTGATCACTGCCGTTATTTTCGGAGCTTCCGTCTGGCAGAGCCGCGACCGGGTCGTTGGCACGTTGCAGCCGGGGGCACCGGAGCTAAGGCCAGAAGCCCGCTTCAATCGCGATGCTGTCGCCATTTCCAGTAGCTACGATACCGGACTGGATTGGTTGACGGTCATTTTCGAGGCTCCGGCAGATTCGTGCGGAAATGTGCCGTTAGGACTTTATCAGGATGACTTCGTCGACCAAATGCGCCACGTTCCAGGTGTGCAGTCAGTCGATAGTTATTCGCAGATGCTTCGTACCTACAACGAAGGTTACAACGAAGGGAATCCGAAAATGAATGTGATTCCCATCGATTCTGCGAACTACTCCGCATTGTCAACGGAGATTGCGCGCATCCGCGGGTTCATGCGCAAGGATTGCAGCATGGTTGCGGCGCATCTCTTTCTGAGGGATCACAAGGCGGTGACCATTAACCGGGTCATTGACGCGATCAAGAAATTCCGCAGTGAGAACACGCTGGACGGCGTGCACGTCGCACTGGCGTCGGGCAATGCCGGCGTGCTGGCAGCGGTTAACGAAGAGGTCGAAAAGAGTGAGCTGCCGATGCTGCTCTACGTCTATGCTGTCATTGTCATCCTTGTCTTTTTTGTGTACCGCGATTTCCGCGCCGTGCTCGCCTGTTGCGTGCCGCTAACCGTCGGCACGTTCATCGGCTATTGGTTCATGAAGGAACTGCAGATCGGCCTGACAGTCGCGACGTTGCCTGTGATGGTGCTGGCAGTTGGCATCGGCGTCGATTACGCCCTTTATATTTACAACCGCTTGCAAATTCACCTTGCCGCCGGAGACACGATCTACGTGGCAATGCAGCGCGCCCTGGAATTCGAGGCGATGGCGACGATCTTCACTGCCATCACTCTCGCCATCGGCGTGGTGACGTGGTCCTTCTCGGCCCTCAAGTTCCAGGCCGACATGGGAAAGCTGCTCGCGTTTATGTTCATTGTCAATTTGGTGATGGCGATGACAGCCTTGCCTGCATTGGCCGTTTGGCTTGAGCGAATTTTCCCGCGAAAAGGGCCGGTTCGTGCCCCGAGCATTTTACATTGATGGATAGAACAAGATGAAATTCCCGCATCACATGCTTGCCTGTATTGGCATTTCCCTGATGACGAGCGTCGCCGTCGCGCAGCAACCCGGCAATCCGGTAGAGCTGAAAATTCGCCAGGCAAGGCAGAATCCGTTTGCATCCGAAAAAATGCTGCTGGCCGCGACACATGCTGGCGACACAGACCGCATCGTTGCTGTAGGCGATCACGGCACTGTCCTTGTCTCGGACGATGGGAAGCATTTCCATCAGGCCAGATCTGTTCCCGTCCGATCAACATTGACCTCAGTGTCGTTCGCTGACACAAAGAATGGATGGGCCGTAGGGCACTGGGGAGTCATCCTGAATACGAACGATGGCGGTGAAACATGGGCCTTGCAGCGCAGTGACACCACAGTTGATCGCCCGTTTTTTGCCGTCCATTTCATGGACGACCAGCATGGAGTTGCTGCCGGTCTGTGGTCGCTTCTTATGACTACGAACGATGGCGGAAAAACGTGGAACGAAGTCAAACTTGATCCACCACCAGAGGCAAAAAAGGCTGACAGGAATCTCTTCGGGATTTTCAGGGCGGGAAACAGCCTGTTTATTCCTGCAGAGCGAGGCCTGGTTTTGCGATCAGATGACCAAGGCTTGACGTGGAAATATCTGGAAACCGGATATGCAGGGTCATTGTGGTGCGGGATCGCATTGTCCAATGACACTATCCTGGTCGGCGGCTTGAGAGGGACGATCTATCGCAGTGATGACAATGGCAAGAAGTGGCTCTTGGTATCCAGCGGAACAAAGAGTTCAATCACTGGATTTACACGGACCGGGAACAAGATCGTCGCAGTCGGCCTGGATGGCGTGGTCGCAACCAGTAGCGATCAAGGTTTTAGTTTTCAGGCAATCCAGCGTGAAGATCGACTGGCGCTGACAGCAGTAGTCGGCAGCCAGCCCTTGGGCATATCGAAGCATGGAATTTTGGTGGACTTGTTGAAGTGAATGAACTTGATTCCAATCCGGATGGCGGCAGGTATCTCGGCCATATTCCCCCTAAGTCAGCAAGGTTTTCTCAGGCAATTCTTGCGCCTAGCTTCCTTGCTGTCATCTTTCAAGGGGGCTGCATCCTGTGTGGGATTGATGCAATCTGTAGTCTCCATTTTATTGATTGACGAAATTACGAATAGGTATGAACTCGATACTGCCCCAGCACACGGTGCTTCCCAAGATGGACGCGGAAGTCATCCGTAAGGTGTTCGATACGCCGGACATTTGTGTCTTTGAATTCAAGTCGCCGAAGGGACGGCGTGCCTTGCCGCGATTTACTGCAGGAGCCCACATCGAGGTCTGCCTGAGGAACGGGATCACGCGCTCGTACTCACTTTGCAATTCCCCGACGGAGCTGGGCAGATATGTTATCGCCGTACTGCGTGAACCAAATTCCCGCGGCGGCTCTGTAGCGATGCACGACGAGATCGAAGAGGGCGCGATCGTGCAGATCCGCGCGCCGGCGAATCATTTTCCTCTAGAGGCCGGAGCACGGCGCAGCATCCTGATCGCTGGCGGGATCGGGGTAACGCCGTTGCTGAGCATGGCCGAAGTCCTGTCGAATGCCGGCGCTGATTTCGAGTTGCACTACTGCGCACGGTCGGAGGAAAGGATGGCATTCAAGTCCCACATTGCGCAGTCGCGCTTTGCCGAGCGCGTGTTTTTCCATTTTGACGACCAGCCTGAAACCAGAATCGACATCGCGGGGGTACTGAAGAACCCAGATACAGATATGCACCTCTATTTCTGTGGGCCGGGCGGCTTCATGGATTTCGTCAAGGGCGCTGCAGAGAAGGCGAATTGGTCGCTGCCCAATGTCCACTTCGAATACTTTGGCGCGGCAGTGCAGATGAACGCATCGGATCCGCCATTCGATGTGGAACTGGCGAGATCCGGCAAGCGGATCACGATCCCGCCCGGACGGACAGTCGTGAGCGTTCTGGCAGAAAACGGTGTCGATGTGCCGGTCTCTTGCGAACAGGGGATATGCGGTACTTGCATGGTTCCTTTGCTGTCCGGTGATCCTGACCATCGGGACCACATCCTCACTCCGGCAGAGCGGGGCGGCAGTCGCCTTTTCATTCCGTGCGTCTCGCGCGGAAAGGGCGGATGCCTGGTGCTGGACATTTGATTTGCAAGGTGCGATTGCCGCAAGAGGAATGCAGCAAGAAGCGACGACAAAACTATCGGAGACAAGACATGCCAACGGAATTTCAGACCAACCTTTATATCGACGGTAAATTTGTTGCTGCCCGAGGGGGGGCAACATTGCCTGTGATCAATCCGTCCAACGAGCAAGTCCTGACGCAGGTGGCTTCCGCACAGGAGGACGATGTGGACATTGCGGTGCGCTGCGCGCATGCCGCGTTCACGGGAGCGTGGGGAAAGACGGATGGCCCGAGCCGTGCGCGCCTGTTGCATCGCCTCGCCGATCTGGTCGAGCGCGACGCCGATCTGATCGCGCGCCTGGAGAGCATTGATAACGGCAAGGTGCTTGGCATGGCACGTCATGCCGACGTCGCGAACCTGATTGCAACACTGCGCTACTATGCAGGTTATGCAGACAAGCTGGATGGTCGCAGCATTCCGGTGCCTGACATGTTCGGACGCCCTGTGCTTTCTTACACGGTGCGCGAGCCGCTCGGTGTGATCGGCGCAATTGGCGCGTATAACGCCCCGACCATGTATATCGGCTGGAAGGCCGCTGCCGCGCTCGCTGCCGGCAACACTGTGGTGCTCAAGCCTGCCGAGGAAGCACCGCTGTCCACGTTGCATGTTGCAGGCCTGTTCCACGAGGCCGGATTCCCCGCCGGCGCATTCAACGTCGTGGTCGGTGCGGGTCCGGTTGCCGGCATGGCGCTTGCGCGCCATCCGCTGGTGGCAAAGCTCAGCTACACGGGCAGCGGCACGGTCGGACGGATCCTGGCTGGCGAGGCAGCGAAGATCCTCAAGCCTTTGACGCTGGAATTGGGCGGCAAGGCCGCGCAGATCGTGTTGCAGAATGCCGATCTCGATGCCGCAATCGACACTCTCGCGATGGGCTTCATGGCTAACCAGGGCCAGATCTGCGCGGCAGGTACGCGCATTCTCGTGCACCGTTCGCGCGTGCCCGAGGTCGCAGAACGGCTTGCCGCCATCGCGCAGGCGCAGGTGATCGGCGATGCGCTTGATCCGCAGTCGACGATGGGGCCAGTCATCAGCCAGCGTGCGGTGGACCGCGTGCTCGGCTATTGCCGGAAGGGCGTTGAAGAAGGCGCGCAGTGCATCACGGGCGGCAAGCGCATCGACCGTCCCGGCTACTACCTTGAGCCGACCGTTTTCATCGGCAACAACTCGATGCGCATCGCGCGCGAGGAAATCTTTGGCCCGGTGGCCTGCGTGATTCCATTTGATAATGCCGCAGAGGCCGTGGCGATCGCCAACGACAGCGAGTATGGCCTGAGCGCCGGTATTTTTACGCGCGATCTGAGCGAGGCGCATGGTCTCGCCAAACGATTGCAGACCGGGGCGGTCTGGATCAACGGTTTCGGCATGATCGATCCGAGCATGCCGTGGGGAGGTGTCAAGTCGAGCGGTTACGGGCGCGAGAACGGCACCAATGCCATCGATGACGTGACGCACGAGAAGGTCGTAACGGCCTTGCTTTGATACGCTGCCAAGAAAGGCCCGTGACCATCGAGATCGTCTCTCGTCAATCGACGGCGATCCCTGTTTCTCACCTACCAATACAGCTTGCGACATTGAACGTGGCGCCGTATGTGCGCTGCTACTTCAGCACGAGAACGACAATGATCATCGAACACCGTACCTATACCATGTATCCGGGAAAGACCCAGACTTACTTTTCCCACTACCTCAACGAAGGAATGGCGATCCAGCTTGAGTACCTGCCGAACCCGATCGGCTATTACACGACCGAACTCGGCACGCTCAACCAGATCATTCACATGTGGGGATATGGGAGCCTCGACGAGCGCATGCAACGCCGCGCCCGGCTCAAGCAGGACGATCGTTGGATCGCCTACGTCGCCAAGATCCTGCCTCTCATCCAGCACCAGGAAAGCAAGGTGCTGTTGCCGGCATCGTTCCATACCCCAGTCGTTTCCCAGTACAAACTCCCCATTGCTGATTCCTGGGGAAGCGATGCGAATTTGCCGAACCAATCTAGATAAAACCCCTGTTACAACCAAAAGGAATCAAGGAGAAACACAAATCATGGAGACATACGACGCAATCATTTCCGGCTATGGACCGACCGGCGTGACTCTTGCGAACCTGCTCGGTACGATGGGTTTGCGTGTGGCAGTTGTCGAGCGCGACAAAGCTATTTACGACAAGCCGCGTGCGATTACGGCCGATCACGAGGCGATGCGTGCATTCCAGGCTGTGGGGCTGGCGGAAAAAATTGCGGCCGGCACTTGTCCGCATCCCGGTACCGACTATGTTGGTATCGATGGGCAGGTCATCAAGCGCTTCTATCCGATGCCGGCGCCGGGACCGCTCGGCTGGGAGCCAACCTTCATGTTCTATCAGCCTCTGCTTGAGGGCGTGCTGCGCGATGGTGTTAAACGCTTCGATTCGGTTGATGTGTTTCTTGGGCAGTCGCTCGTTTCCCTGCGTCAGGATCCAGACGGTGTGGAAATCGACGTTACTGGAGAGGGCGAATCGCGCATGACGCTGCGCGGCAAGTATCTGCTTGCGTGCGATGGCGCGCGCAGTATGGTGCGCAGCCAGATCAAGTCCACCATTCATGACCTTGCGTTCGATGAATGGTGGGTCGTAGTCGATGCCGACTTGCACAGCGATGTCGTGCTGCCGGAACGGTGCGTGCAATATTGCCGTCCTTCACGCCCGGGAACCTATATTGTCGGGCCAGGCCGTCTGCGCCGATGGGAAATCAAGGTGTTGCCGGGCGAGTCGCCCGAATCCTTCAACGATCCTGCTCACCTGGAGCGCGTGCTATCGACCTTTGTTGATACGAGCGGCATTGAGGTCAAGCGTGTAGCGACCTACCGTTTCCATGCCGTCGTTGCCGAAAAGTGGCGCGAAGGCCGCGTATTCTTGCTCGGCGACGCGGCACACCAGACGCCGCCTTTTATGGGGCAAGGCTTGTGTGCCGGCGTGCGCGATGCCTACAACTTTGCATGGAAGCTCAATGCCGTGCTGCGCGGCAAGGCTGGCGATGCGTTGCTCGATACGTATGGACGGGAACGCCGTCCGCATGTGCAGACCCTGGTCGAAACGGCCAAATCCTTTGGCCTGATTATCGGAGAGCTCGACGAGCAGGCTGCGCGGGAGCGCGACCGTCGTTTGGGCGCAGAGCTGGCGGCTGGTACTGCGCAGACGATCCGGCAGGCGTTCATTCCTGGCTTGATAACTGGCCTGCTGTACCGGGATGCAGCAGGCGCATTGAGCGCTGGCGTAGGACAGTTGTTTCCTCAGCCGTGGGTGAGCGGCAAAGGCATTTATCGTGTGCGTCTCGACGATTTGGTGCGTGGCGACTTCTACATCGTGACCGCGGATCCGGATCTTGCAACCGCAGCCCGCAAGACGCTTAATGCGACTGTGGCCTTGGCCGGTGCCAAGGTCGTTTTCTTGACCGATGTCGGGCGGGGAAGCAACAGCCTTGAGTCGGAGCCGCTTGTGGCAACGGAAGAGCTTGGCCTCGTGAAACGCTGGCTGGAGGAATCCAACGCGCTGGCAGCAGTCGTTCGCCCAGACGGCTTCGCATATGGCACGGCACGGAATCAAAACGAGCTAAAGGATGTGCTCGTATCGCTCGACGGAGCTCTTGTTCCCGCACGTTCTTCCAGAGAGCGCGCGGCCTCTGTTTGACGGTCAAGTCGCCATCCTGAGATGATGGCGACTTGATCTCGGCGTAGATGTTGCCAGATATTCCCACATGTTCAATCAGGATTTTTCTTGCCTGTTGCCCGGGAAAACGGTGACGCTCATCCAAGGAGAAGGTGCTCTTTTTTAGTGAGAAAAATTGTGGCGGCATCATCTTGGTGCGAAGCGTAAAGCTGCCGATTCATTGACGGAAGGATTTCGAAAAGCGACGTGACTTAAAGATGTTTTGATGCTACCTTAACTGCCTGTATTCCATTAAATAGATTGCCTGCAAGGCAACCAAATACACCATCCAATTAGGCACAAAAATTGCCTAAAAAACCCATGATTAGTTGGGCTTGTACTGGAGGAGACTATGCTGGTAAAGAGCAGGATTGCAGGTGCTCAGCCCTTGAGGATGCCTGTTGCGGTGGCGTTCGATCCGGAGCGCGTGGCAAACCTTGTCGCTGCTGTCGGTACGCCGGATTTCGGTACCAATTTGCTTGAGGTGATTGATCCGGACGTGGAGGCCGCACATTGCGTGGCGTTCCAGTTTGAGGGTGAAGGGAGCTTCCCGCGGTGTGTTTTCAGTAGCAGCCGTGTGCCTGGCTTCAACAGCTTTGGCGACAAATTGGCGGAGGAATACAGTACGGAATTTTTCAAGTTCGATCCGGTATTTCAGGAATTAAACAAGACATCTTCTTCTGTGCCTAGCGTTAATTTTTTCGATATACGGCGACTGGTGTCGAGCCGAAATACGAATCAATCCGCGTATGTTGAAAAATTCTACCGGCTCACGGAAAAATCGGATCAAGCCGACTTCAATGTGCGGATGGGCGACCGGATGCTGTGGGTCAGCCTGTACAAATATCCGGGTAGTAAGGAATTCAGCAATGCAATGCGCGAGCGATTGAAGACGCTGAGCCCTTTCGTGCTCTCCAGTGCGGCGCGCCAGGCCGACTTGCAACCGCACAGGGGTGACAACGAAACGGTGTCGGCTGTTGCTCGTGAATCTGTACCAGGCGATGATGCCCAAGAGATGCCGGTACTGTGGGACGAGTCACGTGCGCGTTTGTTGGCAAAAATCCGATTTGCATTGCTTCGGGATGCTGTCGGTCTGAGCTATCGGGAAGCTGATGTATGTGCCCAGATCGTACTGGGCTTCACGGCTCTTGGCATCTCTTTGAATCTCGACATTTCTATAAACACGGTCGCGACGCATCGGAAGCGCGCGTATGCCAAGCTTGGAATCTCCTCGCAGACAGAGCTGTTCAGTGTTTGCCTGAGGAATCACCTGATTTGATTTTCGGGAGCCTGGTGACGGCGGCTATATCCTTGCCGCTGATCCCGGCGCAGAACTTGCTGAAGGCGAGTCCACACATATAGCGATGGATTGGATGCCGCCATATGCGGCGACCGCGATCTCGCCGATGGCGGTCGCTACCTTCCACAACGCTACTAACTGTTTCGGTCCTCGTGCCACCGAGCGCAATGCGAAGCAGTAGCTCTTTATCTAACGCGCACTCAACACTAGTGCAGCGTTTTTTCTAAAAGGGTAATCGCCAACTGCCGCGCATCTGCCAAGCTCCAGCGAAGGCTTCAGTGTTTGCCTCATCCCACACAAAATCTCGGGATTCACCTGTCAAGGGTATGTCCCCAAATTTTGATTGCTGTACGATTTCATCACCGATCTAACCAATGAGAAGGTTGTAGAAAAGTGAATCGTTCGGCGTCATATCCCGATGTACTCCAGCCCGCACATGAACTGGCGTCCCGTATACGTCAAGGAACCCTGACGAGTAGGGAATTGCTTGAATCCTACCTGGATCAAATCGGCAAGCTCAACGAACGGCTGAATGCTGTTGTCACGCTGGATGTCGAGCGGGCGAGAAAGCGTGCCGATGATCTCGATAAATTGGCGCAGAAGGGAAAGTTCGTCGGTGCGCTGCACGGCTTGCCGATCACGATCAAGGACACGCTGGAGACTGCCGGCATAAGGACCACGGCTGGTGCTGAAGATTTGTCCAATCACATCCCATCGAACAATGCGGTGGCCGTGCAGCGCGTCATCGATGCTGGTGCAGTGGTGTTCGGAAAGACAAATGTACCCACGTTTGCAGCAGATGTACAAAGCTTCAACCCGCTGTTTGGTACCAGCGTCAATCCATGGAATTCGGATCTCACGCCTGGAGGCTCAAGTGGAGGTGCCGCCGCCGCAGTCGCTACAGGCATGACAGCGTTCGAGATCGGCAGTGATATCGGCGGTTCCATTCGCACCCCGGCCCACTTCTGCGGAATATTCGGCCTCAAGCCGACGCACGGGTTGATCCCGTTGAATGGGCATATTCCCGGCCCACCCGGCATGAAGTCGCAGGCTGACATTGCCGTCGTCGGGCCACTAGCGCGCAGTGCTTTGGATCTCGACTTGGTATTGGGTGCGCTCACGACACCACGTCGCAGCCGTGCGAATGCTGCTGGCATCACTTATCACCTGATGCGCCCGAAACGGGAGCGACTGAGCGACTATCGAGTTGCTGTATGGATGGACGACCAATCCTTGCCCGTCGATGCGCCAGTCCGGGAGGGCATCGAAAGAGCTGTCAGCAAGCTCAAGCATCACGGCGTTTCCATCCATGAAAGTGCTCCTCCATTTTCGCTGGCATCCGCTTCGGACCTGTATCTGAAACTTCTCCTGCCAATTTTTGCGGAAGCAGGCGAGAGCCCGACGCCAGTCCAGCTGCTTGGTCAAGATTCAACGATCAAGGATCGCTGGCTTTCCTATCCCAACTTGGGGCATAAGCAATGGATGGCGGCCAATGAAGCGCGCTGCCAGTTGATCGGCGAATGGGAGAATGTCTTCGGGAAATTCGATGTCGTTCTCTGCCCGCCAAATCCTGTGACGGCTGTCCGTCACGATCACAGCTTTCCGATCTACGACCGGATGATCAGCATCAATGGCAAGGCAAGGCCGTACCTGGAACAGTTTCTCTGGGTGGGTGCCACGGCAGGTGTGGCGCACTTGCCTGCCGTGGTCGCGCCGGTAGGGATAACAGAGTCCGGTGTTCCGACGGGTGTGCAGATCATCGCGCCCCGCTATGGCGACAAGGTCGCCATTCATTTTGCCGGCTTGATGGAAGATTGTCTGAATGCCTATCGCATTCCGGGAATTGCACTGGAGCGCTATTGACAGTCGTTGTTTTTATTTATTGGGTTAAATCATATTTCGAGGAGCTAATGTGGCAAATGAACAGATGGTGAGTAAACAGCATCAGGCAGCAGCAAACGATATCGCAGTCAAGCACCGGGCATTTGAAAATGCGTTCCGCGAAAAGAACGCGATGAAGCTCGTCGAGAGCTATTTCGTCGAGGATGCATTGAAGCCGATGTCGTCGCCGCCCGGGGTGCCGCCGATCGTTGGCCGGGGAAAAATCGCGGTTTTGTTTGCCGAGCAGTTTGTTGTTGCGGATGCCATCCATCTGGAGACGATCGATCTCACAGTGGCCGAGTCGCAGGCATACGAACTCGGCCGCGCCCATCTGACGCTGAAGGACGGGAGCAAGGTATTCGGACGTTATGCGGTGCTGTGGGTCAAGGCAGGAGGAGAGTGGCGAGTCCGTATCGATTTCTTCGGTCCCGATGGTTGGCAATGACCGTTGCCGAAATCCTTCAACAACAATCCGAAAGGGACGACTAGCTATGACGGCACAGCATGAGGAAGGTCATTTGCACTCGGATGAATCCACGACGATGCACTGGTCGGATGACATGCTGATCGGTCACGGCAGCATGGACGAGATGCACCATGAGTTTGTTGCGCTGGTCAACGACTTGCAGCGGTGCACGCTGGAAACTGTTGAGCAATGCCTGACAAGGCTCTCAGCACACCTTGCGGAGCATTTTTCGTCTGAAGAGGAGTTGATGGTGCGCATCGGCTATCCGGAGATGGCGTGCCACGCTGAAGAACACTCTGCGGTAGTCGAGAGCGTTAATGGCAGCGTCCTGGCCTATCGAGGCGGAATGTTCGGTTTGTATGAAGTCAGGCAACTGGCGCAGGCGCTCATGAGGTGGCTTCCGGGACATATCGCCTATATGGACTCGGCATTGTCCACCTGGTTCAGCAAGAAAACCTATGGGGGCGTGCCGGTTGTGATCAAACGCAGTAATCGTTTGCCAGAAACAGCAAACTGCGACGCCAAGCCTGCACGATTCTGATGAATATGTCCTGAACAGGTTCACCCATCGACAATTTTCCAGACTTGAGTCGCGGTATGGATGGGTTTTTCTTGGGTCGGTTAACAATTAGATGATCCAAATAGTGACTACATCTTCTACATCCGCCGCTAATTCCGTGGTAGACGGTAAAAAACTCAGCGCTCGCGCGCTGGTGCTGCTGACCGCGACCATCACGATTTTTCTGGGATTCGCCCTGACTATCGGCGTGCTGATCTGGCAGTTCAGCAAGCAGCAGGAAGAGGCTGCATGGAATTATTTGCAGGAGGCCACCAAGGCTAACGCCAGCTTGGTGCAAAGCGGCATGGATCTGGCCCTGAACGCGGCCCGCAACCTGGGCTATGTCGCGCTCGGCATGCGTTCTCAGTCCAACGGCCACAACCGCGATCTGTTGGAGACTGTGACGCAACATATGCTGGCGGGTAACGCCGCTCTGAGTGCACTCGCGGTCATCTTTGAGCCTGACGTTTTTGACGGCAAGGACAAGGAATATGCGGGCAAGGATGTGCGCTACACAAATCGCCACTACGCACGCTGGTCGCACCGCAACAACGATGGAAAAGTCATAACTGAAGCGCTGACCGACTACGACACCCCCGGCACTGGTGACTGGTTTTTAGGACCGCGCGAACACCAGCGCGAAGTTATCATTGAGCCTTACCCCTACACGCTCAACGGCGTGAAAGTCTTGCTGATTTCCATCGCATCGCCCCTGATGGAAAACGGACAGTTCCTGGGCGTGGCCATTACCGATTATGAGTTGACAGCGCTGCAGAAAATCGTCGATGCCATCAAGCCCTATGACGGCGCGGGTCATGCCGCGCTGTTCTCCGCTGCGGGTGTCTATATCGCTGGCCCCGACAAATCGCTGGTGGGCAAGTCGCTGGAAAACAACAAGCCCCTGCTCGACAGAATCAAGGCGGGCAAGCCCTGGCGCAGCATCGATGCCAACGGCATGATGAACCTCTATCTGCCCATACTGATCGGCAACAGTGGTACGCCATGGATGCTGGGCGTGTCCGTGCCACGTGATGTGGTCATGGCCGAATCCATCAAGCTACGAAGTCTGGCCATTCTGCTCACCGTCATCATTACCGCCATTGTCTGCGGCGTGGTCGCGCTGACTTTCACCCGCAAGGTCCTGCTCCCGGTAGGCGGTGAACCTGCCATGGCGGCCACCATCGCGCTAACTGTGGCCGAAGGCGACTTGATCCACCCGATTCAAGTGCGGCCCAACGACAAGAGCAGCATTTTCTACGCGCTGGCGCACATGCAGGCGCAATTGCGCAGCATCATCGGGCAGATCGCCGTCATCAGCGAATCGATTGGACACGGCGTGTCGGAAATCGCCACTGGCAACAGCGACTTGTCCCATCGCACCGAGGAACAGGCTGCTTCGCTTGAACAAACCGCAGCCAGCATGGAGCAGCTGGCCTCGACCGTGAAACAAAACGCCGACAATGCTAATCAGGCCAACCAGCTTGCCGCTAGCGCATCCGAGGTCGCCGTGCGCGGCGGCGAGGCCGTGGGTGAAGTGGTCGAAACCATGAGCGCTATCTCGGCGTCGTCGAACAAGATTTCAGAGATCGTGTCCGTCATCGACGGTATCGCTTTCCAGACCAATATCCTGGCGCTTAACGCGGCAGTGGAAGCGGCGCGCGCGGGCGAACAGGGCAAAGGCTTCGCGGTGGTGGCCGTCGAAGTCCGCACACTAGCGCAGCGCAGCGCCAACGCGGCGCGCGAAATCAAGCAACTGATCGAAGACTCCGTCAGCAAGGTTAACGTGGGTGCCGCACAGGTTGAGCGCGCCGGGGCCACCATGCAGGAAATCGTCACTTCCGTGAAGCGCGTCACTGGCATCATGGGTGAAATTGCCGCCGCGTCGGACGAGCAAGCACGCGGCATCGACCAAGTCAACCAAGCGGTCACACAAATGGAAGACGCCACCAAGCAGAACGCCGCGCTGGTGGAACAATCCGCCGCCGCCGCCCTGTCCATGCGCGACCAGACCGCCAACCTGAATCAGGTTGTGACGCGGTTCCGTATCAACGCCAGGTAAATTCTCTCATTATCTCCCCGCGAGCGCATAGATGCAGCGATCCAGGCTGCGTCTATGCGCTCGCGAGATTTTTCCTGCCCTAAAAGCCTGTTAAGAAAGTTCTGAAATGCCATCCCGAACCTATCTGGCTTCGCAGGATGTAAATGCAGTGCACGGCTGAGGCATGAAATCCAATAGCACTATTCACTCATCGAGGGTAGTGCGGAGGATTGGTCTATTGGCGATACTGGATTCAGCATTGAAGAATTTAGTGTTGATGCACAGGCTGGTTTTAGTAACGTCAAATTTATCTATGGAGAAGAGAATGGCGATTCAAGAAAAGCTTACGTCGAGCGACATCAATGGCGTGAAGCGTCCGATGGGCGAGGCGACCACGTTCCCGACAATAGCGTACACGGATCCCGAAATTTTCAGGGCAGAAGTTGACAGGATTTTCCTGAAGAGCTGGGTTCCGGTAGGTCGTTGGGACAGGTTCAAGAATTCGGGGGATTTCATTACGCTGAAGATCGGTGATGAGCCTCTCCTGGTCGTCAAGGACGAGGCAGGGAAAATCCGTGCCTATTCCAATGTCTGCCGCCATCGCGCATCTCCGGTCGAGGTGGGCAAGCAGGGCAATTCCACAAGCTTCACTTGCCCTTACCACCGCTGGTCGTTCGACCTGGACGGCAAGCTGCGCGCGGCAAGTTTCATGGAAAGCCCGACTTGGGCGGAGTACAAGGATAATTGCAAGCTGCCGGAGTTCCGTGTGGAAGAGTGGAACGGTTTCGTGTTCGTGAACTTCGATAAGGAAGCCGCTCCGCTCGCTCCCCAATTGACGAAGCTGACGGAACATCTTGAGCCTTTCCGCATGCATGAGTGGGTCGAGTTTCCCCTCGAATGGGCTCAGGATTGGAAGGTGCCGGTCAACTGGAAGGCCGCTCTGGAGAATTTCTCCGAAGCTTACCACCACATCGGCCCTCATGCGACCACGGCGGAACCATTCCTGCCGGCGAAGATGGCGCGCTACTATGACTGCGGAAATGATGCAGCGGCATATTTTCACATGCCGACGTTCGATGGCAATCCGGTGACGGAACTCATCGCGCCTTCACACGTGCCGGAACATCTCCAGAATTTCTACGGAGTGTTCAACATCTATCCGCTTCTGAACGCCTTGTGGGCGCCGGGATTCATTGTCCCGACGTGGATCTACCCTATCTCGGAAACAGAGACTAGCCTGTCGTTCTCTATCGCCGTGTCGCCTGAAGCAATGGCGCTGCCGGACTTCAAGGAGCAGATGCAGAACGTGGCGGATGTGCTAAAGAGCATCCTCCTTGAGGACGTCGATGTGTTCCTTGGGCTTAACAGTGCATACACCAGCCGCTTCTACGAGCCGGGGCGTCTGTCTTATCAGGAGCTGCCGGTCAACGTGTTGCAGCGATTCGTTCTTCGTCACCTGGGGCTGTAAGCCGCTAGTCGCCGATAGGTCAGGGGGCGGCTGATGTTCCAGAGCCTCGGCGGGGCTCTGGAACAATTTTTATTGGTCGATTCAGAAGGACTTCGATGGGGGTGTCAGAATTCAGGTGCAGGTCGATACAGATCTCGGCATTACGACGATCACCGCAGTGGTCGGCGCTTTTTCAATTTCAATATTGCGCCCAGGACGAATCCGATATGGATTCCAAATCTA
>Ga0255338_1003303_pt1 | contig 19772 bp, 20 predicted proteins | sample MeOH1_35cm_T4_19_FD_203715 | JGI IMG/M metagenome (GOLD analysis project Ga0255338, IMG submission 203715) | Sandy soil microbial communities from University of British Columbia, Vancouver, Canada - MeOH1_35cm_T4_195 | ecosystem: Engineered > Artificial ecosystem > Sand microcosm > Unclassified ...
GGTGTGCGCCGCCTCGTGGCTGGCCTGCCACTGGTTCGCCGGGCGCGCCGCCTTCCTGCTGGTGGGCGCCATGATGGCGACGGCGATGAGCGCCAACGTTTTGTTCTGGATCGTCCCGGGCCAGAAGAAGATGGTGACGGCGATCCGGGCCGGCGAGCGGCCCGACCCGATCCACGGCGTGCGCGGCAAGCAGCGCAGCGTGCACAACACCTATTTCACGCTGCCGGTGCTGTTCACCATGGTCAGCAACCACTACAGCTTCACCTGGAGCCATCCGCGCAACTGGCTGGTGCTGCTCCTCATGATGGTGGCCGGCGCGGCGATCCGCCAGTTCTTCGTGCTGCGCCATGGCTGGAAACTGGGGCGCAACCGCCACCCGCTGCCGTACGCGGTGGTGGGCGTGGCCGTGATCCTGGCCGTGATCGCCTGGCTGCGCCCGCAGGCGGACGGCGCCGCCGCGGCCGCCGGGCCGGCCGGCTATGAGCAGGTGCAGGCCGTGCTGGCCCGGCGCTGCCACCAGTGCCACGGCGCGCAACTGCAGATGAAGAATGTGCGCCTCGATTCCGCCGCGGCCGTCAGGCAACATGCCGCCCAGATCCACCAGCAGGCGGTGGTGACGCGCCTGATGCCCATGAACAACGCCACCGGGATGACCGAGGCCGAGCGGGCCCTGGTCGCGCAGTGGTTCCGCTCCGGCGCGCCCACGCCCTGAACCGCCCCCGGGGCGCGCGCGACGCGGGAATCCACCAGTAGCCGCCGGCGCGGCCGCTGCCTACGCTGTCGCGGGCACCGGCCCGGACCGAGGAGCAACGCGATGAGCACCGACCGATCGATCCTGGACGCGATCTACGACAACGAGCAGCAGCGCGCGCGGCAGGTCTTTCTCACGCAGCCGGTGGGCGGCGCACAGGTGGTCGACTCCACCTGGGCGCAGATGATGGACCAGGCCCGCCGCATGGCGCGCCACCTGCGCGAGGAGCGCGGCCTGCGACCGGGCGACCGCATCGCCATGCTGTCGAAGAATTGCGCGCACTTCTTCATGGCCGAACTGGCGATCTGGATGGCCGGCGGCACCACGGTGGCGATCTTTCCGACCGAGACCGCGGAGACGGTGCGCTACGTGCTGGAGCACAGCGAGGCGAGCCTGCTGTTCGTCGGCAAGCTCGATGCCTGGCCGCAGCAGTTGCCCGGCGTGCCGGCGCAACTGCCGTGCATCGCCTTCCCGCTGGCGCCGCAGACGCCCTACGAGCGCTGGGACGACATCGTGGCGCGCACCGAGCCGCTGTCCGGGCACCCGCAGCGCGCCGGCACCGACCTGGGGATGATCATCTACACCTCGGGCTCCACCGGCCTGCCCAAGGGCGTGATGCTGCCGTTCGACGCGATCGGCGCCGCCGCCGCCGGCATGGTCGACTACCTCAAGGCGACCTACGGCGACGAGCAGCAGACGCGGCTGATCTCGTACCTGCCGCTGGCGCACAGCTTCGAGCGGGCCTGGGTCCTGGCGGCGTCGCTGTACGACGGCTCGGCGCACATCTTCTTCGCCGAGGCGGTCGACACATTCCTGGAGGACCTGCGGCGCGCGCGGCCGACCACCTTCATCTCGGTGCCGCGGCTATGGCTCAAGTTCCAGCAAGGCGTGTTCGCGAAGGTGCCGCCCGCCAGGCTGGACCGCCTGCTGGGCATCCCCATCGTCGGCAAACTGGTCGCACGCAAGATCCTGAAGGGGCTGGGCCTGGATGCGGTGCGCCACGCCGCCAGCGGCTCGGCGCCGATCCCGGCCGACCTGATCCGGTGGTACCGCAAGCTGGGCCTGAACCTGTTCGAGGGCTACGGCATGACCGAGGACTTCGCGTATTCGCACAGCTCGACCCGCGAGCGCAACGCGCCCGGCTTCGTCGGCGTGCCGCTGCCGGGGGTGCAGGCGAAGCTGGCCGATGACGGCGAGATCCTGATCAAGTCGCCGGGGCAGTTCTGCGGCTACTACAGGCAGCCCGAGCTGAACGCGCAGGTGTTCACGCCCGACGGGTTCTTCCGCACCGGCGACCAGGGCGAGCGCGACGCCTCGGGCCTGCTGAAGGTGACCGGCCGCGTCAAGGAGATCTTCAAGACCTCCAAGGGCGAGTACGTGGCGCCGGCGCCGATCGAGAACCGGCTCAACGCGCACCCGATGGTGGAGCTGTCGCTGGTGTCCGGCATGGGCCAGGCCGCTGCCTACGCGATGGTGGTGCTGGCCGAGGAGCTGCGCCCGCGCCTGGGCGACGCCGCGCTGCGCGGGCAGGTCCAGGCCGAACTGGCGCGGCTGCTGCAGGACGTGAACCGCCAACTGCCAGCGCACCAGCGGCTGAAGATGATCGTGGTGGCCAACGAGCCCTGGTCGATCGAGAATGGCCTGCTGACGCCGACCATGAAGATCCGCCGCGGCCGCATCGAATCGGCGGTCGCCTTCGCGGTGGAGCACTGGTACGCCAGCGGTTCCACCGTGCACTGGGCCTGAACAAGGGACGACAGCAGCAGATGACGGATTCCACCCTCCTGCGCCACGGCGGCGACCGCGTGGCCGAAGCCCTGCGCGTGCACGGCGTGCGCGCCGTGTTCACCCTCTGCGGCGGCCACATCTCGCCGATCCTGGCCGGCGCCAAGGCGCGCGGCATCCGCATCGTGGACGTGCGCGACGAGGCGACCGCCGTGTTCGCGGCCGACGCCACGGCGCGCCTGACCGGCACGCCCGGCGTGGCCGCCGTCACGGCCGGCCCCGGCATCGCCAACACCATCACCGCGCTGAAGAACGCACAACTGGCGCAGTCGCCGGTGGTCCTGCTGGGCGGCGCCGCGCCCACGGCGCTGCAGGGCCGCGGCGCGCTGCAGGACATCGACCAGCGGCCGCTGGTGGCGCCGCACGTCAAGCTGTTCCGCAAGATCACGGCGGTGCGCGAGCTCGGCCCGGCCGTGGAAGAGGCGTTCTCGGTCGCGCGCTCGGGCGTGCCCGGGCCGGTGTTCATCGAATGCCCGGTCGACCTGCTGTACGACGAGGCGTCGATCCGCCAGTGGTACGCCGACGCGGCGGGCAAGGGCAGCGGCGTCGCCGAGCGCATGTTGCGCCTGTACCTGAACCGGCATGTGCGGAAGATGTTCGCGGGCAGCGACAAGCCGGTCACGCATCGCGTGCTGAAGGTGAGCGCGCCGCGCGCCACCGGCAAGGCGATCACGGGCAGCCTCGCGGCGCTGCTGGCCGCCAGGCGCCCGCTGATGGTGATCGGCAGCCAGGCGGTGGTGATCGCGTCGCAGGCGGCGGCTGTGGCCGCGGCGGTGCAGGCGCTGGGTGTTCCGGTGTATCTCTCGGGCATGGCGCGCGGCCTGCTCGGGCGCGACCATCCATTGCAGATGCGGCACCAGCGGCGCGAGGCGCTGCGCGAGGCCGACTGCGTGCTGCTGGCCGGCGTGCCCTGCGACTTCCGGCTGGACTACGGCCGCCACGTGCGGCGCAGCGCCACGCTGATCGCCGCCAACCGCAGCGCGCGCGACGCCCGCCTGAACCGCAAGCCCGACATCGCCGCCATCGGCGACGCGGGCCTGTTCCTGCAGGACCTGGCGCAGGCGATGCCGCGGCCCGATCCCGAGCGCCAGCAGTGGATCGGGCAATTGCGCGGCCGCGACGCGCAGCGCGAGCAGGAGATCGATCGCCAGGCCGCAATCGCCGGCGAGCACGTCAACCCGGTGGCGCTGTTCCGCGCGCTGGAGCGTGCCGCCGCCGAGCACGCGGTGTTCGTCGCCGACGGCGGCGACTTCGTGGCGACCTCGTCGTACGTGCTGCACCCGCGCCAGCCGCTGTCGTGGCTGGATCCGGGGGCCTTCGGCACGCTGGGCGTCGGCGCCGGTTTCGCGCTGGGCGCCGCGCTGGCCCACCCGAAAGGCGAGACCTGGATCGTGTTCGGCGACGGTGCCTGCGGCTGGGGGCTCGCGGAGTTCGACACCTTCGTGCGGCATGGCATCCCGGTGATCGCGGTGGTCGGCAACGATGCCGGCTGGACGCAGATCGCGCGCGAGCAGGTGAAGATGCTGAAGGACGACGTTGGCACCGTGCTGGCGCGAACGAATTACCACGAGGTCGCGGCCGGCTTCGGCGCGCACGGGATCGTGGTGAAGACGATGGCGGAGCTGGAGCCTGCGCTGGCCGAGGCGAAGGCCGAGGCGGCGAAGGGCCGGCCGGTGCTGGTCAACGTGTGGCTGGACCGGACCGAGTTCAGGGAAGGGTCGCTGTCGATGTGAGGGCGGGGCGTGCGTCACGGCGGATGGATGACAGCTACCGTTAAGTCATACCGTTGACGAATATACGATCTGTATATACAGTGTCGACATGGAGTTCGCTTGGTCCGAAGCGAAACGCGCTGCGAACCTCAAGACTCATGGGCTCGACTTTGTCGACGCTCCATTCGTCTTCGAGGGCGTGACGTTTACGTTCGAGGACGATCGGTTCTCCTATGGCGAGCAGCGCTTTGTCACGCTCGGCCTGCTCGCTGGCATTCCCGTTTCAGTAGTTCATACGGAGAGCGACCGTGAAATCCGCATCATCTCGTTCCGCAAGGCCACAAAGCGCGAAGCGCAAATCTACTTCGATGAAATCCAGGACTGACTGGACCCGCTTGAAGTCCGAAAACGGCGCGGGCTCTGCCGAACATCCGGAGGCCGACATCAAGCACATCGTGCGAGGAGTGGTGCGGCGTGGGCTTCAGCCGCTGTCGCCGAAGGCGTCGATTTCGCTGCGATTGGACCAGGATGTCCTGGAGTGGTTCAAGGCCCAGGGCCCGGGCTACCAGACACGCATCAACAGCGTATTGCGTGCTTTTCGTGATGCATCGGTGTGACTCGGCTTTGAGCCGCACGATGGACCGGCTGCCGCCGGCAGCCATCATCTTAGGAAGCAAACACACATATGCAGCCAAAAACACTCTCCGTTGGCACAGTACAGATCGCCTGCAAGCTTGGCGATCGAGAGGCGAACCTCGCCAACGCCACGAAGTACATCAATCTAGCCGTTGAGCAAGGGGCTAAGCTAGTCTTGTTGCCCGAGATGGTTCCGGGAGGCTACACGCTCACCGAAGCCATTTGGGACACCGCGGAACCTATTGAAGGGCCGTCAGTACAGTGGATGCGAGACCTCTCGTCTCGGCTGGACATTTATCTTGGCACGAGCCTTCTTGAGGTTGATGGCGAAGACTTTTACAACACCTTCGTTCTCACGGGGCCTAAGGGTGAAATCGTTGCCCGTGTACGAAAGAGCCCTCCCGCTTCATTCGAGGCTTACTTCTTCAAGGCAGGCACGGACTGTCACTGGTTCGATACGCCACTCGGACGCATTGGTGTTGGAATCTGCTTCGAGAACGCACTGTACGAACGGTACGCTGAAGTGCATCAGGCTGGCATCGACTTGTTCTTGCGCCCATTTTCTGGCGCTTCGTTCGAGGCTAAGTTTCCCGTGCGTCAACGGGATGCAGACGTTCTGAACGCAGCCCTTCGCGATGGCACCGCTGAGACCGCACGATTGATGGGGATCCCTGTACTAATGTCCAACAAGGTCGGGCGACTGGTCAGTACGCTTCCTGCGGGCTTTCCATCCCAAGATATTGAGTTTCCTGGCTACAGCGCCGTGGCTGACAGTGACGGGACACTCTTGGGGCAACTGGGACCAGGCGAACAAGGCGTTGTGGTGCGGACTGTTCACTTGGCACCTGAGCGCAAGAAGGAAGAGCTAGTACCTCCCAAGTTCGGCCGCTGGACCGCAAAGATGCCTTGGTGGTCGTTCATCTGGGTACTGACGCAACGAATGGGTGAAAGGGCATATGCGAAAAGTGCCCTTCGCAGATCCAAGGCTCTGTCGGCCTCGAATACGCCCAAACGTTGGGCCTCATGAAGCTTTTCCTGATCCTGCTGGCTTTTTCCGGTGCAGTTGTGGCGGAAGACAACTCCGCTCTGCCACCTGAGGTTGCGTCATACATCGAGGAACGAGAGCTCTGTGAGCACTTTCGGCAGGAGCCGTTCGAGGGCAATGCACCGGAACAGATCAAGCGCCGCGAGTTCTTGCAGGAGAGCATCGAGCTCCATTGCGCCGGTACAGACCGGCGGCTTGCCGCACTCAAGAAACGCTACATTGGCAATCGTGCTGCTCTATCGCGACTTGAGCAATATGAAATCGTAAGTGAGGGGCCTTGCCAATGAGGCCCAACATCGCGGTCAACGACGCTTCGCCGCTACGCGGCTCGCGCCGGTTACCCCAACGTTGGGCGTCTATAGCGCTCGCCTCATTCCAACCGAAGGACTGATAGTGCTGGCAAAGCTCAACCAATCATTTCAGCAGCTCGCAAATCGGCGGGCCTTTCTGGTTTTGCTGGCCGCCTACTGCATCTATTTCCCGATCTTCTTCTTTGCGAATGTGCCATTCGGCATAACTGCTATTCGCCCTTATGCCGCCGGGGCGGGAATCCTGGATGTTGAGTTGTTCTATACCGCCGAGCAGGCCTACGAACGCCTTGCTCTCTTCGGCGAACAAGGTAGGGCCGTTTATCTCCATATCCTTATGGGCGACCTCATTTATCCAGCCCTCCTCGGTAGCCTGCTGGCCGTGTCAATTTCTCTGATTGTTCGCCGCATCCACCTGCCAAACGCTGCCTGGCAACATGTTGCTTTGTTGCCATTAGCCAACATGGTGTTCGACTACTGCGAGAACGCCATGCTATTTTCTCTCCTGCTTTCTTACCCAACTCGTCTGCCACTCGTGGCAACCGCTGCGGGTGCCTTCACTTTCACAAAGAATGTTTTCGGCATGCTCAGCTTCGTGGTACTTGCATGTGGGGTTCTCGCCATGCTATTTCGTTGGTTCCGGCCACATCATGCTTAGCCAACCGACGCCCAACCCGGCAGTCGAGCGGACCTGCGCGAAAAGCCGCGCAGGCCGCTCACTTCTACGTTAGACCTCATGAACGACGAGTTCATTTTCTACCTGCGCGAGCGTCAAGCGAGCACCTCTGTGGGTGCCTCCACCGCCCGAGGAATGGGGCCCGGAGGCACCATCAAGGCAGCGCGCGATTACCTGAAGAACCTCGACCTGGAAAGGTTTAGGAAGCATTCGTACACGGACTTCGTCAAGGAATTGGACACCGCGACAGATGAATTGAAGCGCGCACTACCGAAGGCAGCTCGGAAGTGGGGGGAGTGCGCGGAAATTCCTCAACATCTTCCTGCGGGGCTGCTGCTACAACAAGTATCTTTGCTCCCACTACCAGCTCACTGCATTGGAGCCGTGGTTGGAGGTGCCTATGGACAGCTACACCGCCAAGAGACTGTCCCTCTGGACACGCTGGGTCCGGCTGCGCATCTGCACGACTGCCGGCCTGCAAACGCGACGCGGCGCCATCCGCCCACAGCACCGCACTTGCTTGGCAACATGCTCCGGACGCCTTCGGTCCCGCCCACAGGTGCCTGAGCGCCACACTCCCATTGCTCGACCCGACGGCCGAACCTTACACTGCCCATTAGCACGCCGCCACCGCTGCGGCGGTTCAGTCCAACAAGGTTTATCTGCCGCCATGGAGGTCCCTTGCTCCGTCGAAACGCCGCGCCGCGTCAGATAAACGCTATTCGTTAGCCCGCAAGCTCGACGCCCATGCGAATTCCAAAGCTGCTGCTGATCCCGTTCGTTGCCATGTTGCAGGGAGCAACGATGATTGACGACGTTCTTGCAAAGAACAACACGACAAGCGACCTGAACCAGTACGTTCGGTCGGAGGTTCCCGGTCTGCAGTACATCGCCGTAACTGCTGACCGGGTACTCTTCGAGTACGCCGGTGGCTGGGCTGACATCCAAGGTCAGAAAGCGATGACACTTGGCACTACTCTGATGGCGTACTCGATGACCAAGACCTTTACCGCTGTGGCGATCCTGCAATTGGTAGAGCAGGGGAAGCTGAGCCTAGACGACGTGATTGATCGCTATCTCCCGAATGCCGCGTATCACGGTCACGGGATCACCCTGCGTCAGCTGCTCAATCACACGTCCGGCGTTCCAAATCCGATTCCCCTTCGGTGGGTGCATTTGGCCGCAGACGATTCGAGTTTTAATGAGGCTGAGGCACTTGCTACGGTTCTGCGCGAGAACCCTGATCTTGCGTTTGAGCCGGGCCGCAAGTTTGCCTACTCCAATATCGGTTACTGGCTTCTCGGCAAGGTAGTCGAGCAGGTAACGGGCCAATCGTATCCAGTCTATATCCGAAGGAATATCCTCCAGCCGTTGCGGCTCTCGGCGCAAGAGATGGACTTTGTCATCCCCGACGAGTCCCGTCATGCCAACGGCTATCTTAAGAAATATTCGTTGATGAATTTGGTGAAAGGATTCGTTATCGACCGCAAGTTCCTGGGCGGCTACGAAGGACACTGGCTGCGGCTGAACAGCCATTACCTCGATGGCCCAGCTTTTGGTGGGCTGATCGGAACGGCACGTGGCTTCAGCCGATTCCTGCAAGACCAGCTGCGAACCGAGTCGGTGCTGTTTGGGCTGGAGACCAAACGCCTGTTGGAGTCTCGGCAGACAGACGGCGCAGGCCGACCCATCCCCATGACGCCAGGGTGGCACGTTGGCGAAACACACGGCGTAGGCTATTTCTTCAAGGAAGGCGGCGGCGGCGGCTTTCATTGCGAGATGCGTATCTATCCAACAAAGGGCATTGCAACAGTGGTGCTGGCGAACAGCACCGAGTTCAGTTCCACCGGATTCCTGAACCGCGTTGACCGCACATTCTTGGAGTCCCGGCATTGACGACAATGCGGGCTAACCTTGCTATTCCAGCGGACTGCCTTCGGCAGCCGCTGAACTCGACGTTATGCGTCTAGCAACCACTAATCCCATGCGCCTTCTCAACCTCTTTGTTTTGTCGCTCGCTTTCGCCTTGTCCGGCTGCACGATCATTCAGCGCACCGCCCACATGTACGGCAACGAAGCGCCTCAGCCGCTCTCGTTTCAGTACAAGGATGGCGGTTTAAGCACGTACTACTCGTTTGTAGTCGGCGACGGTTCGCAGTCGGATACCGTGGTTTTCTTCTATGGCGCGACGGGCTGTCCCAGTTGGAAGTCGGTAATGCCTGGCTACGTCAGCGGCCTTACGGTGAACGCCCGCGTTTTCGTCCTCAACAAGCGATTCGTGCCCGACCGTTCCACCGGCCTGTTCGACTGTGGTCGCGAATTTCATCTGGCAAACAATCCAAATCAATGGGTCGCCGACTATTCGGAGTTCATCGCCACGCAAGTAAGCTCTGTCTCGCCTAAGCCAAAGAACGTCGTCTTGGTGGGGGTCTCAGAAGGTGCGTTGCCCGCAGCCAGGGTTGCCGGGCTGTCTCCTGCGATTACCCATCTCGCCATCATCGGCAGCGGTGGCTATTCCATGCGCAAATCACTTGCCACGCTCAGGCAAAGAGGCGCTATACAATTCGATGTCGACTCGGGCTGGGAGAAAATTGCCGCCGATCCTCGCAGCATCGAGAACAACTGGTACGGCAACACCTATCGCTGGTGGTCGGACATCATGGACATCGACCCCCTTCCTGACTTTTTCAAGTTGAGCATCCCCATTCTGCTCGGAATAGGTGAGAAAGACGAAAGCATTCCGGTCGAATCTGCACGTTTTCTCGAGGCAAAGTTTAAGGAGGCCGGCAAGGACAACCTCATCGTCCGTGTCTATCCCGGTTCAAATCACCGCTTGAGCGGTAACGGCGTGTCTCATCGCAGCGATTTTTTTGCAGAGTTGGGTCGCCTGCTACAACTGACGCATAACGTTGCGGTCGAGAGGGACGCTTCGCCGCAAAGCGGCTCGCGCCCCTCACCTTAACTCCCTTGGACGGCCGAAGGCACCGCGTTTCAGCGTTGTTGCCAGTATCCCGGGCGACGCCGCTGGTGCGCTACCGCGAATACTGTGACCGTTGCTGTGGCAACCTCGTCGTGAATCGTGTACGGAAAGTGCCGAAGGATGTAGTAGCGCACGCCCTCGGCATCGGCCGGCCACATCGTTGGATCCTCGGCCAGGCTATCGATCGCGGAGAAGACTTCAGCGCGGAACGCATAGGCTGCAACCGGGCTTCGTTCAAAGTACCAGTGGAAAGCTTCCCTGATCTCTTCTTCTGCCAGAGGCAGGAGAGAAATCTCGAAGCGCATCACAGATCGCGCAAGCGAGCCTTGGCTTCTGCCCAAGGCGTGGTCTGGATGAAGCCATCGCGGAGGGCATTGCGCCGCTGGCGCACCTCGTCGCGCCAGGCTTCCGAAATCGAGGGATCCGCGCTACCCTCGAGACTGTCGAGCAGTGCGGCAACCAGCGCCGAGCGCTCGGCATCGGGCAGCTCCAGCGCTTCGTGCAGAAGGTGATCTACGCGAGCATTCATGCAAGAAAGGCTAGCGCCGGGCAGCACGGACAACTTGCTGGGTACGGCGGTGTTGCCGCCTCTTGCCGCAAGTCGCCGTTTACCTTCACGTTGAGGCTGTGCAAAAACTCCCGCGCGGGTCCGCCGGTCGGTCATCGCTGCTGACGGGCTGAGCGTTGAAGCAGGCATTGCATTCCTCGCCGATGCCATGCCCCGCTACAAGCTTGTAGACCGCAGTCCGCGATTCCTGCGTGGTTCCGGCCGAGCAGATCCAGTCCGGCGCGTTCGAATTCGCGCTCGATCACCTGGTCGACCACGAGCTGGACCTGACGGCGCTGGACGCGCGTTTTCACAGTGACGAGACTGGCGCCAGCGCCTACGACCCGCGCGTGATGCTCAAGATCGCGGTCACGCTGGCCGTGGTGCGGCTGGCCCCGGCCTGAGCGCGCAGGCTCAGGCCGGCGCCGCGCCTGCGCCCGCCCGCAGCCGCTGCAACAGCATCCGCGCCGTCGCCACGTTGGTCGCGCACGGAATGTCGTGCACGTCGCAGGCCCGCACCAGGGCGTTGATGTCGGGTTCGTGCGGCTGCGGCGTCATCGGATCGCGCAGGAAGATCACCACGTCGAGCCCGCCGGCGGCCAGCCGCGCGCCGATCTGCAGGTCGCCGCCGAGCGGGCCGCTGAGCATGCGCTCGACCTGCAGGCCGACCTCGGCGGCCAGTTGCGCGCCGGTGGTGCCGGTGGCCACCAGGCGGCAGCCGGCCAGCAGGTCGCGGAATTCGCGGGCCAGCGCGACGATGGCCGGCTTCTTGCGGTCGTGGGCGATCAGCGCCAGCCGCAGGCTTCGTTCGGTCGTTTCCATCGGCGCAGGATAGCGCCACCCGGCCCGCCGCCGCGGGCCGCGCTCAGAACCGCATCTCCATGTCCTGGGCCATCAGCCACAGGTTGGCCGCCGTGACGACGCCGAAGAACAGCAGCAGCGGCACCAGCTTCACGCGGCTGGCGATGCCGCCGGCCGGCAGCAGGCGGCGCGCCTGGTGGCGGGCGATCTGCACCGCCAGCCAGAAGCCCAGCACCATCAGGCCCGACTGGATCGCGAAGGTCACGTTCTCGGGCATGACGACGGCCATCATCAGGTCGTGGCGTTCCACGCTGGTCAGCGGCTTCAGGCCGATGCCGAACGGGTTGGCGATGACGCGCAGCACGTCGCCGCCCTCGCGCAGCAGATGGTCCATGTTGTGCGCGAGGTGGTAGGCGAAGGCCAGCGGCAACGCCGTGAAGGCGAAGCCGCCGAACAGCTTGCGGTACGAGGCGACGCCCTGGCCGCCGAGGTTGGCCAGCGCGATCGCCGCGCCGTAGAACAGCACCGGCAGCGCCGACGAGGCGACCATGCCGGTGGCGAAGCTCAGGAACAGGTGGCCGGTCTCGCCGATGGCCTGGGCCATCTGCACCACCCATTCCGACCACTGCGGGATCATCGTGATGCCGTGGAAGCTGGTGATGCCCAGCAGCGCGAGCATGAACCAGGCGCTGTCCCAGCCGGGCGTGCCGGCCTTCTTGGCCTCGGTGTCCAGGGTGCGCAGCCGCCACGACACGTTCTTCTCCGGGCAGCTGAGCACGCAGTTGCCGCAGGACAGGCAGAAGGTGTTCTCACTGAAGCGCCCCACCACCAGCCGGCTGGGGCAGGGTTCGATGCGGTCGGAGCCGTGGTAGCACTCCATGGTCTTGCAGCCGTCGCAGGTGGACTGCGAGATCGGGCGCACCGCGATCGGCGAGATCCGGGAGTAGAACCCGACCGTGCGGCCGACTGGGCAGGCGTAGCGGCAGAAGGCCTTGCGCTCGAACACCAGCAGGAACACCACCGACAGCACCAGCATCACGATGCCCAGCGCGGCCGTGAGGACCGGCTTGCCGGTGACGCCGGCGCCCAGTTCCAGCCAGCTCAGGCCCATGAACATCAGCAGCGCGATCCACACGTTCTGCAGGGCGCGCGGCACCTTCAGGTTCAGGCCGGGGTGCGGATTGACGCGGCGCCACCAGCTGCGGCGCACGATCCAGTTGGCCAGCGTGTCCCAGGGGCAGACGGCGCACCACGCCGAGCCGATGAAGAACACGGCCACGATGACCAGCGGCCACCAGATGTTCCACACGAATGCGGTGGCGATGTTGTGCTCGGGATGCACGGTGCCGAAGAAGCCGGCGGCGATCACGACCAGGAACACGCTCACCGACGCCAGGCGCGCTGCCAGCAGCGGATACGGGCTGTTGTTCAGGAAGCGCACCAGCCGGCCGACCAGCGGCGCGCGCGCCAGATTCCAGCTCCTGGCGGGCTGGTCGCCGGCGGGCCGGGCCAGCAGCGACCACAGCGCGATCAGGCCCATCACGGCGGCGGCGGCGGCGATCCATTCCTGCGGCAGGCCGGGGTGGATCATCAGGTTGTCGCCGCCGGCGTCGGCAGCGGCTGGCGCCGCGTCGGCGCCGGTCGGGGTGTCCGTGGTGGCCGATGCGGCGCCGTCGGCCGCCGCGGCAGCGGGTGGGGCGGCGCTTTCCGCCGGCGCCGCGAGGGTCGGCACTCCATGTTCGTTGGTGCCGTGCCCGAATGCCGGGCCCCACCATGCCGCAAGGCATAGCACGCACGCGAGAAGGATTCTCTTTGGCATCGCTCTTCGCGGCCCTGGCGGACCGCGCCATGTTCCCTTGAACCCATCCACGCAAAATCCAGGCCGCCTTGCGGTTGGGGGCGCTGCCGAGGGTGGACGGGGACAAATCCACTGCGCCTTCCCAAACTCGGAAAACCGGGGCCGCCGGCGGCCACCAGATCCGGGAACCGCCAGGGTGGCCTGCCAGCGCCCGCCTGCGCTTCGGCGCTCGCACCGATGGGCTTCGGCCTCTGGCGCCGCCCGCCCGCGCCGGTCTCCGGCTCGAAAAGGTGTACTCGCTCTACCGGAATTGACCGCGGTCAAACCTGAGCGTTTTGCTCGTTCCCAGAATGCCTCGATCGGGAGGGTCGTGCCTGTCCCGCACCACGCGTGCCGGCCGCGGCCAGCGGCCGCCGGGGCGCGCGTGGCGCCACGCTCATCGACAGAGGAGAAGCATCATGGTCCGTTGGAGAGGTTCATCCTTGTGGCGGGCGTCGCTCGGCCTGGCGGCCGCGCTGGCGCTGCTGGCCGGCGCCGGCGCGGCGTACGCGCAAAAGGCGAAGGCGGCTGCCTTCGACGCGAAGGATTGCTATGAGTGCCACGAGGCGATCCAGGAATTCCACGAGAAGAGCAAGCACAAGGCCGTCGGCTGCGATACCTGCCACACCGGCCTGGACACGCACCGGCGCGCCGGCAAGGGCCGTCCGGCCACCAACAACGACCCGGCCGGCTGCGGCAACTGCCACAAGAACCAGTTCCGCACGATGTACACCATGAACACCGACAAGACCGCCCACAAGGAGAAGGCGGTCGCGTCGGGCGGGGCGCTGGACAAGGCGCTGGCGCCGCACGGCTTCACGCGCGAACACAACGAGCCGCGTTCCCACGCCTTCGCGCTCTATGACCAGCTGGTGGTCGACCGGGCGTTCGGCGGCCGCTTCGTCAACAAGGAAGGCAAGTCCGGCCTCGCCCGCATGGGCGGCAACTTCAGGATCTGGGACGTGCTGAAGGACGAATTCCCGGGCGAGCCGCACAAGGCGTTCAAGCCGGGCACGGCGGCGGCCGCGAATCCGGTCTGCATGTCGTGCAAGACCTCCGACCACATCCTCGACTGGGCGTACATGGGCGACCCGCAGCCGGAGGCCAAGTGGAGCCGCCTGTCCAAGGTGAACGAGTTCGTCAAGGACACCAATCATTCGCTCAACTGCAACTTCTGCCACGACCCGCACAGCGCGGGGCCGCGCATCATCCGCGACGGCCTGATCCAGGCGCTGTCGCGTCCCGAGAAGGACACTCTTTGGCACAAGGATCCCAAGGGCGCGAAGATCGACATCAAGGAGCTGGGCGAGCGCGGCTTCACGCGCAAGATCGCCACGCTCAGCCGCTACGACGCCAAGCTGCAGTGCGCGCAGTGCCACGTCGAATACAACTGCAACCCGGGGTTCGACCCGGTGACCGGCCAGGCCATCGGCATGGACGACCAGCGCACCAACCATTTCCCGCTCAAGAGCGTGAACGACATCGGCCAGCACTACAAGGACCTGCGCTTCGGCGACTTCAAGCACGCCGTCACCGGCGCCACTTTGTGGAAGGGCCAGCATCCGGACGTGGAGGTGTTCTACAACAGCACGCACCAGAAGCAGGGCGCCGACTGCGCGTCGTGCCACATGCCCAAGGCGAAGGACCCCAAGACCGGCAAGACCTACACCTCGCACTGGCAGACCTCGCCGCGCCACTACCTGAAGGAAGCCTGCCTGGGTTGCCACAAGACCTGGACCGAGAAGCAGGCCCTCTACAGCATCGACTCGCTCAAGAACAAATGGGTGGGCAAGATGCGCAAGGCCGAGTTCTGGCTGACGCGCCTGATCGACAAGTACGAGGCGGCGCAGAACATGGGCGTCGACGCCGCCGTGCTCGGCGAGGCGCGCAACAAGCACTCGGAAGCGCACATCCACTGGGAATTCTGGTCGGCCGCCAACGGCGGGCACTTCCATAATCCGCAGCAGTTCGAGGAGTCGGTCAACAAGGGCATGGCGATCTCGCAGGCCGGCATCAAGCTGCTGGACGACGCCATGGCCAAGCGCCGCGGCAATGCGGCCGCGCCGGCGGCGATCACGCCCGTGGCCGCGCCCGCGGCGAAGTAACGTGGGCGCTTCCTGCGAACGGCAGTTCCCTCCGGCCGGTGTCGCAGGGCGCGGGCGCACGTGGCTGGCGGCAGGCGCCGTCCTGGCCGTGCTCGCGCTCGTGTCGGCCGCGTTCCTCGCGCAGCGCCCGGGCGCACCGCCGGGGCCGGACCAGGATGCCGGCGCGCTGGCGGCGCAGCTCGAACGCAGCCTGCGCGCCGAAGACGCGCCGGATGCGGCGGCCACCCTGCGGTCGCAGCTGCAATCGCAGCTGGAGCGCCATCCGTCGGACGTCCGCGCCCTGGTGCTCAAGGCGCGGCTCGACCTGAAGGAGCAGCGCTTCGACCAGGCGGTGACCGGCTACGAAAAGGCACTGGGCGTCGCGAACTCGAAAGCCGTCCGCGACCCCGGCGTGTGGGTGGAGTACGCGGAAGCCGCCGGCATGCAGCAGGGCGGCACGCTGGCGGGAAAGCCGGCGCAATTGATCGAGAGGGCGCTGGCGCTCGACCCCGGGCACGCGCCGGCGCTGGACCTCGCCGGCAGCGCCGCCTGGGAGGCGCAGGACTTCGCCGCGGCTGCCCGCCACTGGAAGCGCCTGCTGGAACAGATCCCGCCAGCCAGTCCGCGCCACGGCGAACTGGCGGCCGCCATTGCCCGGGCGCAGCAGCGCGCCCGGCTGGCGCTGCCGCGGCCGCAGTCCCGGAGTTGAACGGCGCGCCGGGGCCCGGCGGGACGCGGCCCGGCTGATCGATTCAGGCCTGGCCTGCCTGCGGATCGCGCCTGGCAGCGGCCGCCCCGGCCAGCCGCTGGACGTCGAGCACCTCGATGCGGCGCCCTTTCACTTCCAGCAAGCCGTCGTCGGCCAGCTCGTGCAGGATGCGCGAGAAATGCTCAGGCGTCAGGTGCAGGTGCGAGGCGACGGCCGCCTTGGCCGCCGGCAGTTGCACCAGCGCGGCGCCGGAGTCGCTGCCGGCATGGCGCACCAGGTAATCGATGAGGCGGTCGCGGCCGCTGCCCATCGCCTGGCGCTCGGCCTCGTGGACCATGGTTTCGATGCGCAGCGACAGCCCGGCGATCATGCGGCGGGCAAAGACTGGGTTGCGCTCGATCTCGTCGAACACCGCTTCCTTGGGCACGTGCAGCACCAGCGCGTCGGTGGCCGCTTCGGCATCGACCATGGCCGGCCGCTCCAGGAACATGACCGGCTCGCCGAAGCTGCGCCCCGGCCGCACCACGCCGGTGAGGCGCTCGCGCTCGCCGCTGCGGGCCAGCAGGCGGATCTCGCCGTACACCACGACGTACATGCCGGTGGGGGCCTCGCCCTTGCTGAACACGCGCTCGCCGCGCTTGAGGGAGCGCCGGGTGGCGGCCGCCGCCAGGCGCGCGAGCGAGGCGCTGTCCAATGCCTTGAACAGCGGCACCGCGGACAGGAACACGCGGGGGGTGATTTCCGGCCGCGGCACTACTGCTCCAGCCCGGGCAGCGGCCGGGCAGCGGCCGGGGCCGGATCAGTGGCCCATGGCGATCGGCTTGAAGCCGGGATGCTCGAAATAGCGTCCATAGTTGTTGACGGCGCCCGCCACCTTGGCCAGGCCCTGTTCGGGCCTGGCCTTGCTGGCCTTGCCGGCCATCGCGTCGGTGCCCGCGCCGAGGTCGGCGATCACCAGGTGCAGCATGGCGTCGGCTTTCGGCTCGAGCTTGCAGTTGCCCACGATGGTCGCCACTTCATTTTCCACCTTGCCGGCCAGCGCGGCATAGTCCGCCGGCGACAGCTTGCCGGCATGGGCGGCGCCCAGTTGCGGCTCGACCGCCGCGCGGATGCGATCCATGCTCGTGCGCAGCGTCTCGTCCGTGCCCCACTTCTTGCCGTGGTCCAGCGCGAGCTTGTGCGGCGCTGCGGCGTGGCCGTGGTCGTGCCCGGCCTTGGCGCCGGACGCCAGCGCCGGCGTCGTGGCCATGGCCAGCGTGGCGGCGACGGCGGCCGCCACGGCCAGCAGGTGCAGTTTCTGTGCGTTCATCTCAGAAGTCTCCAGATGGATGGGTGGCCGGCGACCTTCGCCCGCCTGCCTGCTGGAATGGTCGAGGCCGCCCGATGTTCACGCTCGCGGCGGCGGTCTTCGCAAATATCAAGAAACGGCCCTACCAGGCGCCCACCAGCCCGGCCGCGCGCGTCGACGACTTGGCGAAATGCGCCTCCAGGAAGTCGACGAACACCCGCACCCGGGCCGAGGTCTGGTGGCGCTGCGGATAGACCGCGTAGATGTCCGCCGGCGGCGTCTGCCACTGCTCCAGCACCTGGCGCAGGCGGCCGCTGCGCAGGTAGCGGGCGATGTCCCATTCGGCCCGCATCACGATGCCATGGCCGGCAAGCGCCCAGGCGACGGCCATCTCGCCGTCGTTGGTGCTCAGCGGCCCGCGCACCTTCACGGTTTCCGCGCGCCGGCCCGACGCGAGCCGCCAGACGCCGTACCCCTGCTCGCCCTGCCGGATCAGGATGCAGCTGTGCTGCGCCAGGTCGTGGGGGGATTTCGGCACGCCCTGCCGGGCCAGGTAGGCGGGCGAGGCGCACAGCAGGCGCCGGTTGGGGGCGATCAGCCGCGCGATCACGCGTGCATCGGGCGGTTCTCCGAAGTGCAGGCACACATCGAAGGCGTCTTCCGTCAGCGGCGGCGCGTCGACGGTGAGCTGCAACTGCACCTGGACCTCGGGATGCTGGCGCACGAACTGCGAGACCAGCGGTCCGACATGGCTGCGCCCGAAGCCCAGCGTGGTGTTCACGCGCAGCAGCCCGCGCGGGGCGGCGAGCGAACTGGCCACCATCCGCTCCATGTCGTCGATCTCCGCCAGGATGCGCCGCGCCTGCGCCAGGTACAGCTCGCCCTCGGGCGTGAGGCTCGCGCGCCGCGTGGTGCGCGCGAGCAGCCGCACCCCCAGGCGCGCTTCCATGGCCGCCAGGCGCTTGCTGACGGCGGCGGTGGACAGGTTCAGCTCGCGTGCCGCGGCCGACAGCGCGCCGCAACGGGCCAGCAGGTTGAAGAAGGCCATCTCGGAGGGAGCGTTGACGGGCGTGCTCATTGTTGAATTTCAGAAAACAATGACATCACTTTAGCGCCGGTTCTTGCTCTGGCAAGCGGGTAGATTCCGCACCGACAGCAACCCCCTCGAGGAACCGACCCATGAAGAGCTACCGCATCGCCTGCATTCCCGGCGACGGCATCGGCAAGGAAGTCATCCCGGCCGGCCAGCGCGTGCTGGCGGCGCTGGCCGAGAGCCAGCGCGATTTCCGTTTCGAATTCAGCACCTTCGGCTGGGGCGGCGACTGGTACCGCGAGCACGGCGAGATGATGCCGGCCGACGGCCTCGCCGCGCTCCAGCCGATGGACGCCATCCTGTTCGGCTCGGCCGGCGACCCCGACATCCCCGACCACATCACGCTGTGGGGCCTGCGCCTGAAGATCTGCCAGGGCTTCGACCAGTACGCCAACGTGCGGCCCACGCGCATCCTGCCCGGCATCGACGGGCCGCTCAAGCGCTGCGCGCCGGCGGACCTGGACTGGGTGATCGTGCGCGAGAACTCCGAGGGCGAATACGCCGGCGTCGGCGGCCGTGCCCACCAGGGGCACCCGATCGAGGTGGCGACCGACGTCAGCATGATGACCCGCGCCGGGGTCGAGCGCATCATGCGCTACGCCTTCAAGCTGGCCCAGTCGCGCCCCCGCAAGCAACTGACGGTGGTCACCAAGTCCAACGCGCAGCGCCACGCCATGGTGATGTGGGACGAGATCGCGGTGCAGGTGGCCGGGGAGTTCCCCGACGTCACCTGGGACAAGGAACTGGTGGACGCCTGCACGGCGCGCATGGTCAACCGCCCGAAGTCGCTGGACACCGTCGTCGCCACCAACCTGCACGCCGACATCCTGAGCGACCTGGCCGCGGCGCTGGCCGGCAGCCTGGGCATCGCGCCCACCGGCAACATCGACCCGGAGCGCCGCTATCCGTCGATGTTCGAGCCGATCCACGGCTCGGCCTTCGACATCATGGGCAAGGGCCTGGCCAATCCGGTCGGCACCTTCTGGAGCTGCGTGATGCTGCTGGAGCACCTGGGCGAGAAGGCCGCCGCGGCGCGCCTGATGCAGGCCATCGAAAGCGTGACGGCGGACGCCAGGCTGCACACCCGCGACCTCGGCGGCCGCGCCACCACCCAGGAAGTCACCGATGCCGTCTGCGCGCAGCTTGCGCACAATGAGCTCAAGCGCGCGGCCTGAAGCGCGCCATTTGTTCGACCCGAGGAAACAGCATGAAACTGAGCATCAGCAAGTTGATCGGCATCCTGTGCCTGGCCGCCGCCCCGGTGGCCATGGCGCAGTCCTGCCCCGAGAAGAACATCCTGTACTGGCAGGCATTCCCGCCGGGCGGCGAGTCCGACCTGTCGGCGCGCCACCAGCAGGTGGTGCTGAAGAAGAAGTGCCCCGCCATCGACACGATCATCCAGTACAAGGCCGGCGCCGGCGGCGCGCTGATGTGGACGCAGATCAACCAGCTGCCCGGCGACGGCCTGAACGTGGTCGGCGTCAACCTGCCGCACATCGTGTTCCAGCCGATCGAGGGCC
>Ga0255338_1003304_pt1 | contig 19759 bp, 14 predicted proteins | sample MeOH1_35cm_T4_19_FD_203715 | JGI IMG/M metagenome (GOLD analysis project Ga0255338, IMG submission 203715) | Sandy soil microbial communities from University of British Columbia, Vancouver, Canada - MeOH1_35cm_T4_195 | ecosystem: Engineered > Artificial ecosystem > Sand microcosm > Unclassified ...
ACCTCGAGACCTTCGAGCTCACCAAGCTCATCACCGAAGTCGTGTCCACCGCCACTCCCCTGGTCAGCAAGAAGGGCAACACGCTCAAGGTCGACTGCCCGCCCACCATCGGCACGATGCACGCCGACGCCACCAAGCTCCGGCAGATGCTCCTCAACCTGCTGAGCAATGCCAGCAAGTTCACCGAGAACGGCACCATCACCATCCAGGTCACCCGCCTGCCCGGCGTGCTCGACGACACCATCGAACTCGCCATCATCGACACCGGCATCGGCATGAACGAGCAGCAGCTCGGCCGGCTGTTCCAGGCCTTCAGCCAGGCCGACGCCTCGACCGCCAGCAAGTATGGCGGCACCGGCCTCGGCCTCGCCATCTCGAAGCAGTTCGCGCAGATGATGAAGGGCGACATCAGCGTCACCAGCACCCCCGGAGTTGGTTCCACCTTCGCCATCCGGCTCCCCTCCAACGTGCTCGTCAAGCAGCCCAAGGTCGTCAACACCGGCCAGAAACTCACCCGCTCTCCTTTCCCCGAAAAGACCAAAAAGGCCCGCATCCTCCTCATCGACGACGACAAGGAAGTTCGCACGGTCGTCACCGAACTGCTGGACCTGAGTGGCTACGAGGTCATGGAAGCCTCCTCCGGCCAGCAGGGCATCGACCTCGCCGAGTCGAAGAAGCCCGACCTCATCCTCCTCGACATCATGATGCCCGGGGTGGACGGCTGGAGCGTCCTCAACAAGCTGCAGGCCAACCCCGCGCTGGCCGACACCCCGGTCATCGTCCTCAGCGCCATCAGCGACACCGACATGGCGCTCTCCCTCGGCGCCTCGAGCGTCATGATGAAACCCGTCGACGCCTCCGTGCTCACGGCCGAGATTGCCATGCAGCTCAACCCCCTCGGCCGCTGCTACGTGCTGCTCGTCGAGGACGACCCCGACTCCCGCAACCTCATCACCCGCATGCTCGACCGCGAAGGCTGGCAGTTCCGCACCGCCCCGAACGGCCAGGTCGCCCTGCGTGTCATGAAGAAGGGCCGGCCGGTCATGATCATCCTCGACCTGAAAATGCCCGTCATGAACGGCTTTGAATTCCTCGAGACCATCAACAAGCAGGCCGAGTGGGCCGGCGTTCCCGTCCTCATCGTAAGTTCGATGGACATTACCCAGGACATGCGCGATTATCTCACTCCTCGCGTCGTCTCCATCCTCCAGAAAGGCCGCTTCACCCGCGAGGAACTCGCCAACCACGTCCGCCCCGTCATCCAATCCTGTGCGCTTGCCGAAAGTTGAATTTACCCTATCAGTCCGGAGATAACCACCATGCCCAAGATATTGCTGGTCGAAGACAACGAGATGAACCGCGACATGCTCTCCCGCCGCCTTGAAAAGCGGGGCTACACCCTCGCCATCGCCGTCGACGGCGGCGCCGGTGTCGCCATGGCCAGGAGCGAGAAGCCCGATCTCATCCTCATGGATATGAGCCTGCCCGTCATCGACGGCTGGGAGGCCACCAAGCAGCTCAAGGCCGACCCCGAGACCGCGGGCGTCCCCATCATCGCCCTCACCGCCCACGCCATGGACAGCGACCGCCAGAAGGCCATCGGCGCCGGCTGCGACGACTTCGACACCAAGCCCGTGGAACTCGCCCGGCTGCTCGGCAAGATCGAGGAGCTGCTCAAGAAATTCCCGCCCAAGGCATGAGCGGATCCGACTCCAAGTCATCCGGGGCCGCCGCCACGACGCCCAGCTCCATCGCCCCCCTCCTGAAGGCGCTCAAGGCGCGCGACATGGAGGCGCTCTCCAAGCTGCGCCACTCCCTCCGCACCCCGCTCAACCAGATCATCGGCTACAGCGAGATGCTCATGGAGTCCGCCGAGGAGAACAACTTCGGCGAGATCCTCACCGACCTCAAACGCATCCACACTTCCGGCGGCCAGCTCCTCGCCCTCATCAACGACGCCCTCGCCGCCTGGAAGATCGAGACCGGCACCATCGATTTCGGCGGCATGCGGCGCGACATGCGCACGCCCCTCAACGCCGTCATCGGCTACGCCGAACTCTGCCTCGACGAGGCCCGCGCCGGCAACCACCTCGAGCTCGTCAAGGACCTCGAGAAGATCCTGCGCGCCGGCAAGAACCTCTTCGCCCTCTTCGAAAGCGAGGACTATCCCGAGCAGTTGGAGATCGGCAACGCCTCCGGCGATCTCGGCATTGCCGGCGACGTCACCCTCGGGGCCGTCACCCCGCCCATCATTCCGGTCACCACGGCCAGTGATTTCGGCGTCACGGCCACCCCGATGCCCAGCGCCAAGCTGCTCGCCGTCGACGACGACGACATGAACCGCGAGATGCTCGTGCGCCGCCTGCAAAAGCTCGGCTACGAGGTCGGCGAAGCCTGCACCGGCCGCGAGGCGCTGAACAAGCTCAAGGACGGCAGCTACGACCTGGTGCTGCTCGACATCCTGATGCCCGACCTCGACGGCTTCCAGACCCTCGAGTTCATGAAGGCCGACCCGCGCCTCCGGCACATCCCGGCCATCATGCTGACCGCACTCGACGACGTCGAAAGCACCGTCCGCTGCATCGAGGCCGGCGCCGAGGACTACGTGCCGAAGCCCTTCAACCCGACCATCCTGCGCGCCCGCATCACCGCCTCGCTGGAAAAGAAGCGCCTCCGCGACCAGGAACAGGCCTTTCTCGCCCAGTTGCAGGTCGAGCGCTCCAAGTCCGAGCGCCTGCTCCTCAACGTCCTCCCCAAGGCCATCGCGGAGCGTCTCAAGGCCGGCCAGCGCACCATCGTCGACAGCTTCATCGACTCGACCGTGCTTTTCGCCGACATCGTCGGCTTCACCCGCATCGCCAGCAAGCAGTCGCCCCACCGCACCGTCCAGCTGCTCAACGAGATTTTCTCCGGCTTCGACCGCATCGCCGAACAGCACGAGCTCGAGAAGATCAAGACCATCGGCGACGCCTACATGATGGTCAGCGGCGTGCCCATCATGCGCAACGACCACGCCGAGGCCTGCGCCACCGCCGCCTTCGAGATGCTCGAGGCCGTCCGCGTCTTCAACCGCCGCCACCAGCTCGAGTGGACCATCCGCATCGGCATGAACAGCGGCCCGGTCGTCGCCGGCATCATCGGCACCAAGAAATTCTCCTACGACCTCTGGGGCGACACCGTGAACATCGCCAGCCGCATGGAGTCGCACGGCCAGCCCGGCCGGATCCAGATTTCCGAGATCACGATGAAGCTGCTGCCCGACCGGTTCTCGTTCGAGCCCCTCGGCAAGATCGACATCAAGAACTCGGTCCCCGTGAACGCCTACCTCCTCAGCCTCAAGCCGGTGAAGAAGTAGGCGCGATTTTCCGAATCGGATCGTGTAGGGGCGTCGCTCGACGACGCCCGCGTATTGCCCGTGCTGTTGCAGCAGCCGTCGTCAGACGGCTGGCCAGCGGTGTTACCACCGCTGCTACGCCCGAGCCGTGCGGGCGTCGTCAAGCGACGCCCCTACATTGCGCCCTACTCCTTCGCCGTCCACTTGAAGACCAGCGTCGAGAGACCCGGCAGCGTCAGGCTGAGCGAATGCTCGAAACCGTCCGCCAGCGCCGTCGAAGACTGTTTGCCGCCGTGGTTGCCGAAGCCGGTGCCACCGTAATACGTCGAGTTCGTGTTCAGCACCTCCTTCCAATAGCCCGCGTGCGGCACGCCCACCGCGTAGCGCGTGCGGGTCATCGGCGTGAAGTTGCTGATGGCGAGATAGGCCGTCTTCCCGTGCTCGTCCGTGCGCAGGAAGCTGATGACGCTGTGGTCGCCGTCGTTGCAATTCACCCAGCGGAAACCGCCCGGCCGGAAATCGCTGCCGCTGAGCACCGGGTCGGCCGTGTAGAGTTTGTTCAGGTCGCGCACCAGGTGGCGCAGTCCCTCGTGCTCCGGTTCGCGGAGCAGGTGCCAGTCGAGGCTGGCGTCGTGGTTCCACTCGCTGCGCTGGCCGAACTCGCAGCCCATGAAGAGCAGCTTTTTCCCGGGATACATCCAGATGTAGCCGTAAAGCGTGCGGAGGTTCGCGGCCTTCTCCGGAATGCTGCCGGCGGCCATCTTGCCGAGCATCGAGGCCTTCAGGTGCACAACCTCGTCGTGCGAGTAGACCGAGATGAAGTTCTCCGAATACTGGTAGATCATCCCGAAGGTCAGCTTGTCGTGCGACCACTTGCGGTGGATGGGATCCTTTTGGAAATACGCGAGCGTGTCGTGCATCATCCCCATGTTCCACTTGTAGTCGAAGCCGAGCCCGCCGTCCTTCGTGGGACGGCTGACCATGGCAAACGCCGTGGACTCCTCCGCGATCATCACCGCGCCGGGATAATAATGATGCACCAGGTCGTTCACCTGCCGCAGGAAGGCGATGGCCTCGATGTTCTCGCGTCCGCCGTATTGGTTCGGGATCCACTCGCCCTCCTTGCGCGAGTAGTCGAGGTAGAGCATCGAGGCGACCGCGTCCACGCGCAGGCCGTCGATGTGGTAGCGCTCGAGCCACGAGAGCGCGCTGGCGATGAGGAAGCACCGCACCTCGTGGCGGCCGTAGTTGAAGATCAGCGTGCCCCAGTCCTGGTGCGCTCCGAGGCGCGGGTCCGCGTGCTCGTAGAGATGCGTGCCGTCGAACTGCGCGAGCGCAAACGCGTCCCGCGGAAAATGCGCCGGCACCCAGTCGATGATGATGCCGATGCCCCGCTGGTGCAGGTGATCGACGAAGAACTGGAAGTCCTCCGGCGTGCCCCAGCGATGCGTCGGCGCGAAATAGCCCGTCACCTGGTAGCCCCAGGAGCCGGTGAAGGGAAATTCGCTGACCGGCAGCACCTCGATGTGGGTGAAACCCATCTCGACCACGTAGTCCGCCAGCAGCGGCGCGAGTTCGCGGTAATTGTAGGGGCGGTTCGCCTCCTCCATGTTCCGTTTCCAGGAGCCGAGGTGCACCTCGTAGATCGACATCGGCCGGTCCGGCTGGCCGGCCTGCGTGCGGCGCTTCGCGATCCAGTCGCCGTCGCCCCACGCGTGGCGGTTGGTGTCGCAGATGATGGCGGCGTTGTTCGGCGGCGCCTCGAAGCAGGTGCCGTAGGGGTCGGTCTTCATCCGCATGTGCCCCTGCTGGTCCCAGATGGCGAATTTGTAGAGCTCACCCTCGCGCACGTCGGGCACGAACAGCTCCCACACGCCGGAGGCGCCGAGCGGGCGCATCGGGTGGTAGCGCGCATCCCAGCCGTTGAAATTGCCCACGAGCGACACCCGCGAGGCCGCCGGCGCCCACACCGCGAAGGCCACGCCGGGGACGTCCCCCATCATCCGCGGATGCGCGCCGAGCTTTTCGTAGATGCGATGCTCGTTGCCCTCGTTGAAGAGGTAAAGGTCCTGCGCCGACAGTGTCGGCAGAAACGAGTAGGCGTTGTGCACCTGGTGGATGTCGCCCCACGAGGTTTCGTAGCGGAGCTGGTAACGGAAGACCTCCTTGCCCGGGATGAACACCTCGAAGAACCCCTCCGGCGCGAGCTGCTCCATCGGGTAGGCCGGCACCCCGGGCGCATCGAGCTCGATCACCGCGCACCGGACCGCCGCGCGCATGAATGCCCGCACGACCACTCCGGTCTGGCCCTCGTGCTCCATCGGATGCATGCCGAGCCAGCCATGTGGATTGGCCTGATGGTTTCCCAGGAACGCGTTCAGCTCGTTGACAGGTATGATCACGGGACGGTTCAATCACTCTGCCCGCCCGGCACGCGGCGTCTAGCCGAAACGTCTGCCACTCCGGCAAAGGCACCTTTCGTGTCGTTTCGTGTCATTTCGTGGGCAACATTCCGACCGCCTCGGGAAATCTCATTGCACCACCCAACCTCGCCCGCCACTCCAGAATCATGCCTTTTGCCCGTGTCCTCCGTCTTCTCGTCCTCGGCGCCGCCCTGCCCTTGCTGGCGGCATCGGCTCTCGGCCAGACCACGACGATCGAGGCCACAGGCAAGACCTCCGCCACCGACCTTACGACCGGAGAGACTGTCATCACCGGCAACGCCCGCCTGGCCTACGGCGAGGTCGTGCTCACGGCCGACGAGATCCGCTACAGCGACGCGACCAAACTCGCGACGGCCAGCGGCAACTTCGTCCTCAATTACGCCAGCCGCCGCCTCGTCGCCGATCGCGGCACCTATAACCTCGCGACCCGGGCCCTCAGCGTCCGCAACCTCCGCCTCGGCGAATTTCCCGTCTATCTCTCGGGCGACACCGTCGAGGGCACGCTCGACGAGCTCGTCTTCACCAACGCCACCGTCTTTTTCCGCGAGAATGCCGGCTACACGCCGTCCCTCCGCGCCCAAAAGCTCACCTATGCGCACGGCAAGATCGTCCGCGCCGAGGGCCTCGCCCTCGGCCTGTTAGGCGGCCATTTCATCAGCTTCCCGCATTTCGAACAGGCACTCGATGCCGCCTACGTCTCCTACCTCAGCGGACGCATCGGTTACCGCGGCAACCTCGGCGTCATCGGCGAACTCGGCCTGCATGTCCCTGTCGCCGAAGGCGTGAAGCTCGGCGCCGACCTCGGCCTCTACACCTCGCGCGGCGTCATGGCCGGCCCGTCCGGCACCTACCAGCGCTCGGACGCCGACGGCTCGGTCAACGGCTACTTCCGCTCGGGCTATATCTACGACGCCGGCAGCAACCGGAAAAGCGACATCCTCGGCGTCCCCGTGCCCCACAACCGCTCCTACGTCGAGTGGCGCCACCAGCAGCGCGCCGGCGAGCACTTCACCCTCAACGGCCAGTTCAATTACTGGAGCGACTCGGAAATTCTCCGCGACTTCAACCACAAGGCCTTCGCTCGCGTCCAGCAGCCCGACTCTTTCCTCGAGGCCGCCTACACCGGCGACAACTATTCCCTCAGCGCCTTCGCCCGCGTCCACCCCAACCAGTATCACCGCGTGCAGGAGCGGCTGCCTGAGATCCGCTTCGACCTTCTGCCGGTCGCGCTGCCGCTGGGCTTCACGGAAAAATTCAGCGCCAGCGCCGCCGTGCTCCAGGCCGACGCCTACAGCCTCGAACCGCAGCTCCGCACCAACCGCCTCGACGCCTACTACGGCCTCGCCCGCCCCATCGCACCCACGCCGTGGTTCGCGATCACGCCCGTCGCCGGCGGCCGGGTGACGCATTACACCGACGCCCTCGGCGGCAAGGACACCTACACCCGCACGCTCGGTGAGATCGGCTTCGACGCCCGCCTGCTCGCCAGCCGCACCTTTGATTACAAAAACGAGATCTGGGAGGTCGACGGCCTGCGCCACCTCGTCGAGCCCAAGCTCTCCTACCGCTACGCGCCCAAGGCCGACGACGGCCGCGCCTACATCCCGGCGATCGACCGCCGCGCCTTCTCCACCTATCTGCAACCGCTCTCCATCGGCGACTCGCGCAACATCGACGACCTCACCGCGCTCAACACCCTCCGCCTCTCGCTCGACAACACCCTGCAGACCCGCGACACCACCTACGGTTCGCGCCACCTCGCCTCGCTCAACTTCGCCGCCGACTACCGCTTCGACCGCCCGACGGGCACCCGCGCCCTCTCCGACATCTACACCGAGTTCTCCCTCACCCCCGCACCGTGGCTGCGCTGGTCGGTCTTCCACCGCTTCGATCCGCACGAGCCGGCGCAACAAGAATTCAACACCGGCATCGAGCTCATCGACCAGGAATGGTGGTCCGCACGCCTCGCCACGCATTACCTAAAGAACAACTACGAGGAATACTTCCTCGAATACCGCCAGCGCCTCAACGAGGTCTACGACGTCACCGCCCTCTGGCGCTACGACGCCCGCAACAGCCGCTTCAACGAGCAGAGCTACGGTGTCTGGCAGCGTCTCGGCCAGACCTGGGCGGTGAAGTATGAGGTATCCTGGTTCAACGGCCCCCGCCGCGAAAGCTCCTTCGCCCTGAACATCGAGGTCGAGCTGCTGAAATTCTGACCGGATTTGGGGCACCACTAATCCACACTAATCCCTCACTAATGGTTGGTTTGAATTAGTGTCACATTAGTGGTCATTAGTGGTTAAAAATGCCTTGGTCTGCTCCATGAATCCCAACATCGCGGCCAACCAGCAGCGCCTCTTCCTCGCCTTTCTGGCCGAACTGCGCCCGCACATCCGTCGCGACAGCTCCCTGCCCCGCCGCATCAAGGAGATCTTCGCCCGCAATCGCGCCATCGGCTCCCGCGACCGCAAGCTCTACCGCGAACTCGTCTACACCTACCTGCGGTTCCTGCCTTGGATCGACCCGCTGCTCGATGGCGACGCCACCACCGCCGCCAAAATCACCGCCTGGCTCGCGCCGGAACTGAAGCCCACCTCCGCCTACCGCGCCGCCCACTGCGGCGACTGGCCCGCCGTCCCCGCGACACTCGCGGAGAAATCAGCCTTTCTCAAATCTCAGATTTCAAATCTCAAATTCCCTCCGGCAGCCTTGCTCCCGGCGTGGTTCGAAGAACACTGCCCCGCCGCCTTCGCCTCCCTCCACCTCGACGCCATCAACAGCCGCGCCAACATCTGGGTGCGACTCCAGGTCAACGACCGCAATCTCGTGCTCGACGAGTTCCGCGGACAGGGCTGGACCGTCGAGCCGGCCGCCGATTACCCCGACGCCCTCTGCCTGCCGCCCAACGCCGAGGTCGCCGCCTCCGATGCCTACCGCCGCGGCTTTGTCGAAATCCAAGACCTCGGCTCGCAGCTGGTCCTCGCCCACGCGCCGCAGGTCTCCGGCCGCTGGCTCGATGCCTGCGCCGGCGCCGGGGGAAAAACGCTCCAACTTGCCCGGATGCTCGGTTCAAACGGCCATGTCGACGCCACCGACATCCGCCCCGAAATCCTCGACGAACTCGACGACCGCGCCAAGCGCGCCCGCCTCACTAACATCACCATCGTCCAAAAACCCGCCGAACAATACGACGGCATCCTCGTGGACGCCCCCTGTTCCGGCTCCGGCACCTGGCGCCGCCAGCCCCACCTCAAGTGGTATGTGAAGCCCGAGACCATCGCCGCGTTCACAAGAACCCAGCTGGAAATACTCACCGCGAACGCCCCCCGCGTGAAATCCGGCGGCCTGCTCATCTACGCCACCTGTTCTCTCAGCCATCACGAAAACCACGACGTCGCCGCCGCCTTCCTGAAAGCCCACGCCGACTTCAAAGCCGAAACCCCCGCCCAAGACCACGGCGGCACCTTCGACGGCCTCGGCACCTCCCTTCTCCCCGGCACGAGAAACACCGACGGCTTCTACGTCGCCCTGCTCCGGAAGAGCTGATCCGGCCGATCCGCCGGACCGCGCGATTCGACTGGGCATCCGGACGGAAAATTCAGATTCATTGACCAGCCTCATCGGCCACCGATTACTTTGACCCATCCCGTCCCAGAACAACCGCACCGCAGCGAACGAGCCGTCCTCCTCGCCGTCTCCGCCCTCGCGTTGGCACTCCATTTCCTCCTGGTCACCCAGAACTGGACTGCGGGCTTCCTGCCGGGTCACGAGTTCCGTCAGACGCAGACCGCCCTCATCGCGCATTATATCGAGCAGGACGATAATTTTTCCCTGCGCTACGAAACGCCGTTGCTCGGCAAACCGTGGGTCGCCTTCCCCCTGGAACTGCCCCTGTATGAGTGGAGCGTCGTCGGCCTGAGCCGCGCAACCGGCCTGCCCCATCATGAGGCGGCGCGCACGGTGTCACTGACCTGCTTCTACCTGATGCTGCCGGCGGTCTGGCTGTTGCTCGGCGAGGCGGGCTTGGCGCGACTGCGCCGGCTGCCGGCACTGGTGCTCATCCTCACCTGCCCCGTCTACATCTTCTACTCGCGGGCCTTCCTCATGGAGTCGATGGCCCTGATGTTTGCCGCGTGGTTCCTGCTCGCCTTTGTCCGCACGTTGCGGACCCGACGGCTGCCCTGGCTTCTGCTCTGCACCCTGACCGGCACCGGTGCCGGCGTGCTCAAAAGCACGACCTTCTTCGTCTGGCTGCTCCCGGCCGCGATTTTCGGCGTCTGGTCCCTGTGGCGCGCCTGGCGCGACGGTGGCCTCCAGACCGCCCTTGCCACCATCGCATGGGGCGTGGGCTCGGTCGCCGTGCCTTGCGGCGCCGTCTACTGGTGGGTGCAGTTCACCGACGCCATCAAGGCCGCACACCCGTCCGCCTACATCTTCACTTCGCACAACCTTTCCGCCGGCAACTTCGGCATGCTCAACCTCGGCGCCCGCTTTTCCGCGGATACGTGGCGCACCCTGCTCGAGCGCTGGAGCGAGGCGATCATGGCGCCATGGCTCATCGGGCTGCTGGTGCTCGCCGGCGTGATATTTGCCCCGGGCGAACGCCGGCGCATCCTCGGCGCCGTGGCGTTGTTCATCGCCGCCCAGTCGCTTTTCCCCTACGCCTACGCCTACCAGGAATATTACTTCTACGCCTGTGCGGTCTTTCTGCTTTGCGCCCTGAGCTTTGCCTTGAACGGCTTGGCCGACGGCCCGCGCTTTCACTGGCTGGCCTGGCTGCTGTTGCTGGTGCCGGCCGTCGCGCAGCTGCACAACTACCATGGCGACTACCGCGTGCAGCAAAACGTGCAAAGCAACGGCGGCTCCGGCCTGGCCGACGGCCTGCGCGCCTATACGCCGCCAGGCAGCGTGCTTGTCATCGCCGGCTCGGACTGGTCCGCCGTCATCCCCTATTACGCGCGGCGCCGCGCGCTCATGATTCGCAACGGCCTCGAGCAAGAATGGGCCTACGTGGAACGCGCCTTCGCCGATCTCCACGACGAGGAGGTGGGAGCGCTGGTCCTCGTTGGCAATCAGAGGGACAACCAAGAATTGCGCCAACGCGCCGCCGCTCGCTTCAATCTGGATACCAGCGCCACCTTCTCCCATCCCACGGCGGACGTCTACCTCGGGAAAAACTACCGCGCAGCGACCCTGCGCCGCCTGGTCGGCGATCGCTACGACCAGATCACCACCACGGCGAAACCGGAGGAGACACCGGCCGGCCGCATTGCCGAGGAACCACCGGTGACCATCAACGCCGCGCTGGCCGCCGCGACCTTCCCGTTCGTCACTCCTGCGCCCACGGCCTATCGCTTCCGCTTCGGCCTGACGCCGCCCGAGGGCGGCCGGCTGATGGCCCATCCGGACGGCGAACTCTGGCTGCCCACTCCGTCAGGCGCCCGGCGAATCACCTGGGAATTCGGCATCGTGTCAGCGGCCTACGAGCGCGACGGCGACAAGACGGACGGCGTCGAATTCATCGTGGCCGGCGAATCCACCACCGGTGCGCGCCGCGAGATATTTCGCCGTCTGCTCGATCCCGCCACCGTGCCGGCCGACCGCGGCCCGCAGCAGGCGATCATCTCCTTCACACCGGTCGCAGGCGAGAAACTGGTATTCCTGACGCGACCAAACCATAATTACGCCTTCGACTGGGCCTGGTGGAGTCTCCTCAAAGTGGAATGAACGACATCTCACCATGACAATCGCTGTCACCGAGCGTCTCCGGCTGCGCCAGCTGGGCGAGTCCGACGCCCCGTTCATTCTCGAACTGGTCAACGACCCCGCCTGGCTGCGCTACATCGGCGACCGCGGCGTCCGGAATCACGACGAGGCGCGGAACTACATCCTGAAAGGCCCCGTGGCCAGCTACGCGAAACATGGCTTCGGCCTGTGGCTCGTCGAGCTCAAGACCGGTGCCGTGCCCATCGGCCTCTGCGGCCTGCTCCGGCGCGACACATTGCCGGACGTGGACATCGGCTTCGCCTTCCTGCCTGCCTTCCGGGGCCAAGGCTACGCCAGCGAAGCCGGCCGGGCGACGCTGACCCATGGCCGGACCAAGCTCGGCTTGAAGCGCATCGTGGCCGTGACGATGCCGGCCAACGAGGGCTCGATCCGGACCCTGGTGAAACTGGGACTGCGGTTCGAAAGGATGATCCGGCTCACGGCCGACGCGGAGGAGCTGCAGTTGTTCGCGAGCGAGGACTGAAGGGGGGGGGCGTCGATCTCCGGAGCGACGGCTGGCTGCGGGCCTAGATCTTGGCAAAGGCCTGTCGCCGGCATGAAAACCGGCGACCACCCGACGCGCCCTCCCTTTCGGGTTGGTTTTTGCAGCGGAGCCGCCCTACCTTGTGCGCCTCATGCCCACCGGCCCTGTCCAGCAACTCCTTGTCGCGTTCGAGCTCAGCCTGCTGCTGATGGGGGCGTTCTTTGTTTTCCGGCTGGCCACCAACGCCGCGCAGCGGGAGCGCTGGCTGGAGAGCAACCGCCTGCCAAAGTGGCCGGTCACGGGAGCGGAGTTTGCCCTGTTCCTTCTCCTGATGCTCGGCATCGGCTTCCTCTTGCAGGCCGCGGCCCAGATGCTGTTACGGGATTACATCACCGCCAGCGACAGTCGCTCCGGACTGGAGGTGTTCGTCTACGGGGCGGCTTTTCACGGTGGCGTCCTGCTCGGCTGGCTGCTGTTCCCGACCCTGCGCCGACGCTGGCATTTCGACTATGGCGCGCCGCCGCCGTCGGAGGAAGCGGCGCCGAAGCCAGCCTGGCCGGTCCCCTTGTATCAGGCGGTGGGCAGCCTGCTCGTCGCGCTGCCCGTGCTCATCTTCTTCAACCTCGGCTGGACCGTCCTGCTGCGCGAACTGGGGCTGCCGGAAGAGCCGCAGGATCTGATCGCGATCTTCGCCAACACGAAATCTTCGCTGGTTCTCGCCGGCATGCTCCTCGTGGCCTGCGGGCTGGCGCCCCTGAGCGAGGAGTTGATGTTCCGCGCGGGCCTCTACCGTTTCTGCCGGCAGCGACTGGGACGGGCCACGGCGCTCCTGATCAACGGCGTCTGCTTCGGCGCGCTGCACGGCAACTGGGCCGGTTTTCTCCCGCTGGCACTGCTGGGCGTGGCTCTGTCCCTGGCCTACGAGGCCACCGGTGACATCCGCGTGCCCGTCATCGCCCACGCTTTGTTCAACCTGAACACGGTGGTCATCGTCCTCTCCGGGATCCCGCTATGACGGCGCGCCCCTTTACGACCACCCGCCGCGAATCGGTCGCCGCCCACGGTGAGCTGCGCCTGATCGAGCTGATCCGCCGCTGGCTGGGCGACGCCTCGCCCCGCTCGCCCTTCGGCATCGGCGACGATTGCGCCGTCATCCCCCCGACGAAAAACCAGCAGCTCGTCACGACCGACCCCGTGATTCATGGCCAGCATTTCGACGACACCGTGCCGCCGCGGGCGGTGGGCGCCAAGCTCCTCAAGCGCAACCTGAGCGACATCGCCGCCATGGGCGGCCGCCCGGTTGCAGCCGTCGTCTCGCTCGCCTTGGCACCCGACACCCGCATCGCGTGGCTGCGCGGATTCTACCTGGGGCTCGCGGACTGCGCCCGGCGTTACGGCGTGAAGATCGTCGGCGGCGACATCACCCAGGGACCCAAGGGATTCTTCGGCGCGTTCCTCACCCTCCATGGCGAGTCCACCGGCCGGCGCGTCGTCACCCGCAGCGGCGCGTTGGAACAGGATACGATCTTTGTCACCGGACGGCTGGGCGGTTCACGCGCCCAACACCACTACAAGTTCACCCCCCGTTTGGCGGAAGGCGCCTGGCTGGCGAGGCAGCCTGAGGTCGTCGCCATGATGGATGTGAGTGATGGCGTCGCAAAAGACATCCGCTCCCTCACCCCCGAAGGACTGGTCGCATCAATCTGGCCTCCACAGATTCCAGTCAGTGCCGCCGCCAGAGTCGCCGCCAGACGGAGCGGCCAACCCGCTTGGGTCCACGCGCTCACGGATGGTGAGGATTATGAGCTGCTTTTTGTCGTCAGCCGAAAGGTGAACGAGGGCGAGTTCACCCAGCGCTGGTTCCAGCACTTCAAGACCCCGCTGCAACCGATCGGCCACTTTGCCCGCAAAGTGGCGCCGGAGCATGTGAATTGGGCCAAACTGCATGGCTATGAACACCTGCGATAAACAGGTGGAGCGAGGCCTTCCGCCACCGCAGGGCCTATGGCGGACAGGTCGGATGCGCTCCGAAAGCGCCCGGAGGTCGCGTTCCACCCCGATACACCCATGACGATTCTCGCCAAACTCAAGCTCGGCCTCACCACCGGTTCCGCGGAGCGGACGCGGGCGCTGGCGGCCGAGCTGGCGGCGGCCTTGCCGGCCGATGTGACGCTCGCACTGCATGGCGACATGGGCGTGGGCAAGACGACTTTTGTGCAGGGCCTCGCGCAAGGCCTGGGCGTGAAGGAACACGTGACCAGTCCCACCTTCGCCATCTACTCCGTCTACGAGGGGACGAGCCGCAAGCTCGTCCATCTCGACGCCTACCGTCTGGAAAACGAACGGCAATTGGAGCCGCTGTTGCTCGATGAATTTCTGGTCAGTCCCTATTGTCTAGCCGTCGAGTGGCCGGAGAAAACCGGTGCCTGGCTGCCAGCGGATGCGTGGCATGTGACGCTGGAAATCGTGGACGGTGAGAAACACCGGGTGCAGTTGCGATAAGGTGGTCGTCGATCTCCGTATCGACGACAGGCGCCGGTGCTGGAGGAGGGACTATCAGTCCCGCGATCCACACACCAAGCCGCGGAACTGATAGTCCCGCCTCCAGGTATACCCAGAAAAAAGCCCGCTCAATCGAGCGGGCTTTGAATTAATCAGGCCGGGGTTTCCGGTTTTGTCTCCTCGACAGGTGCCGGCGCAGGTTCGGGAGCCGGTTCAGCCACGGGCTCCGCCGCAGCGACGGGAGGAACCGGAGCTTCCGCGGCGGGAGCCGGCGCGGCTTCCATCGGAGCGGGCTTCTCGACCGCGGGCGCGACGGGGGCCGCCTCGGGGAAGTCCACGGGATCGTGCTCGTCCTCGCCCGACTCGGCGCGCTTGGCGGCCTGCGGCGCCATCGGCGGCGGGGCGAAGAGCTTGCCGTCGGAGAACTCCGTGACGTAACCCTCCATCACGAGCCAGCGGAGGTCGTTGCTCATCTTGCGGAGCTTTTCGGACTGTTCCGGCGTAAGCGCGGCAAAAGGCGGCTGCGAAGGAGTTGTCGCACCCTCGGCGGGAACCGGAGCGGGCGCGGCGACCGGGATCTCGATGCCGAGGAAAGTCTTCGGCAGATCCTTGATATGCACCATCGGGTGCTTCTCGATGAAATCGATCAGCGCGGAGATGGTCTCGGAGAACACCTGGCCCGGGACGCGGAAGCGGCGCTTGACGGCGCAGACGTAGGAGACGCCCCGCGAGCCCTTCTTGAAGATGGTGAAACCCTCGCGGCGCAGGCGGCCGCGCAGCGCGTTGGCGGTGTCGAGCGGGAAGCGGCGCTGGCGCTCCACGTGACCCTCGAGGGCGCGGCGGATTTCGCCCGGCGGCAGTTTCTCGATGAGCTTGCCGTGGAAGCGGACATTCTCGACCGGACGCACGACTTTGTCGCGGGCGTTCGCCATCAGATGCAGGCGGGCGTCCTCGATGTTGTCGAAGCTGATGACCTCGGCGGCGGGCGCGGCCGTCGGCGTCTCCGCGGCGGCAACCGGAGCCGTCTCGGCGGCGGGAGAGGCTTCCGAAGTCGGCGCAGCGGCGGGGGCCTCGGCAGGCTTGGCCGCGACCTCCATCGGCGGCGTGGTCGCGGTGCGCGGTGCGGGCGGCTTCCACGTGTAGCGCACGGCCTTCTTCATCTTCTCCAGCCACTGCGTCGCGACCTCGGGCTCGCGCACCGAGACGATGTTCTCGCGGAAGCGGTCGAAGGACATGCCCTTGATCTTCGCGGCATAGTGCTGCTGCAAAATCTGCTGGTAGCGGTGGTAATTCGGCGGCCCGAGCAGTTCGCCGGTGACGCTGCATTTGTTGATGATCGGGAAATTTCCTTTCGGCGGATCGATCTCGACCTCCTGCATCTCGAAGAAGGCGCCGAGGTTGTTGCCCAGCACATGCTGGATGGCGGCGTCCTCGGTGTCGAACGGCAGGTGGTCCGGCAGCGACATGTAGAGCGGCGCGGGCTTGCCGGGCGCGGGCACCGGGGCGCCCTCGGCCGGACGCTCCGGCTGCTCGGGCCGGGCGCGCTGGACGACGATCACGAAGCGGTCGTTCTTCTCAAGGACGGCCTTGGTGATTTCAAAGAGCTGGTAGGTGCGGCAGGAGGCGCGCACGGCCTTCACCATCGCGGCGAAGCCGGTATCCTCGGGATAGCAGGTCGCGACGAAATACGGGCTGATGTAGGGCGCGCGGTCGAACTGCTGCCCGCCTTCGCGGCGGTCGTAACCCTCGCGACGGTCACCACCCTGGAAATCGCGGCGCGGGCCGCCCGGGGGACGGTCGAAGCGACGGCGTTCGCCCTGTGGCGGCTGGCCCTCAGCGGCGGGGCCGCCGGGAGCGGCACCGGGAGCGCCCGTGGCCGGGCCGGCCGGCTTGCGGAATGTGCGGCGATCGCGGGATGGCGCGCCATGGCCGCCGCCGTCATCGCGGCGCGGGGGGCGGTCGCCGCGGTCGAAGTCGCGCTCGCGGCGGCCGGGGGAGACGGGCTTCACCTCGGTCCATTGGGTGCCGAAGTTAAAGGTCTGCAGCTGGCTGAGGTCGATTTTGTTCAACCCCGGCTGGCTGGGTTCGTTGGCGGGCGTGGTGTCGTCCATGAAAGCGGAAAACGGGCGTGGCTACCCGGTAAGTGTCTGATGGTGGCTTGGTGTTCCGCAGCTTCAGGTCGGAAGTGCGGTAAAACAACAGTTTGCCCTGAGAAGAAACTACGAAGCAAGCGCATTTCGGGGCTTTACAACACCCGCGGGATTTACCTACTTCAGCCTTTCCAAGGTTGGAAATGCTCGGGTGGTGGAATTGGTAGACACACACGTTTGAGGTGCGTGTGCCGTAAGGCGTGCAGGTTCGAGTCCTGTCCCGAGCACCAGCCTTCGCTCCTGCGGAGCTACGGCTGGCAGGCCAGCAACCGGAGTCAGGCGAGACTGGCGCCGCGCAACGGCGAAGGCTGCCGTCCGTAGCCTTGGCGAAGGACGGCTTTTCATGCAAGTTGGCGCCATGGTCTACGTTTACCTCATCGAAAGCGTTCATCAGCGGCAGCAACACTATGTAGGGTTTACGGAAAACCTGAAACAGAGACTCGCTGATCATAATGACGGCAAATCGCCCCATACCCGTAAATTCAAGCCGTGGAACCTCGTCGCTTATCTCGGATTTGCCGACGAACAAACCGCCCGCGATTTCGAGAAATATCTCAAAAGCGGTTCAGGAAAGGCCTTTCTGAACAAGCATTTCATCCGCAAAACAAAGGGGGCCTATGACGTCCTTCCCGCCCAACACGTTTGACCCCTGCGCCTTTTTGGCGATGGTTCAGGGCCTGACCGCCCCATGAAATCCGACGCCATCAAGCAGGCTCTGCTCGACTCCTATGCCCGCGACGGCGGCATCAACCACCTCGACGGGGTCAACCTGCCCTCCCAGGACACGGTCGCCGAACTCGCACGGGATTTCATGCACGTGCTGTTTCCGGGCTATTTCGAGAACACCAGCCTGGCCAAGGACGACGTGCCGGCCTGGCTCGACCGCCTCCTGGTCAAGATCGAGAAACGTCTCTCGACCGAGATCGAGAAGAGCCTGCGCTTCGCGAAGGATCCCCATCCCGCCGCCAGCGCCCGCCGCATCACCACCGAATTGCTCACGCAGTTGCCCGACATCCGCCGCGTGGTGCAGACCGACGTGAACGCCGCCTTCACCGGCGACCCCGCGGCGCTGAACGTCGAGGAGATCATCCTCGCCTACCCCTGCGTGCTCGTCATCTCGCTGCAGCGCATCGCCCACGTCCTCTACCACCGGAAGGTCCCGCTGCTCCCGCGCATGCTCACGGAATACGGCCACGAACGCACCGGCGTGGACATCCATCCCGGGGCGCGCATCGGCACCCACTTCTTCATCGACCACTGCTCCGGCGTCGTCATCGGCGAGACCGCCTCCATCGGCAACCACGTGAAGCTCTACCAGGGCGTGACGCTCGGCGCGAAATCCTTCGAGCTCGACGACGCCGGCAACCCGGTCAAGGGCGGCAAGCGCCACCCGGACATCGGCGACCACGTGACGATCTACGCCCACGCCACCATCCTCGGCGGCGACACCCATATCGGCGCGCACTCGGTCATTGGCGGCAACGTCTGGCTGCTCACCTCCGTTCCACCCAACAGCATCGCCTACTTCAAAGGAGAAGACCTGGTGATCCGAGCACGCCACAAGCAGGAAGCTCTCATCATGGAGTCCGGCGACTGGATGATCTGAGCCGGCTGTAGGGCGGGATCGCTGATCCCGCCATTGCATTGAAATGTAAGGTCGTCGAGCGACGCTCCTACACCAAGCAAGCCCTCAACCAGCCGGCTGGCCGAAGACCTCGACCTCCGCGTAGTGGTTGAGCTCGTCCGTCGTGTTGCCGTTGGAGTAGAGCCGCACGTAGCGTCCGGTCACGCCCTTGGCGTCGATCAGCTTGCCCTCGTAGGTCTCGATGTAGGCCAGATCCTTGCCGGCACCGAGCTTGGCGGTGTCGTCGTGGTCGTTGTTGAAGATCGTCTTCACCCCGCTCTTGAAAGCCGGATCGTCCGACACCTGCACGACCACGTCGTGGTAAACCCGGGCCTGCGCGTGGAAATGCCAGACCACGACCGCATGAATCTTGGCCGCCGCCCCGAGGTCGATCTGCACCCATTGCAGCATCGGGCCGAACTCCACGAAGGAGCCGTCGGTGCCTGACTTGTCACCGTCGGTGACGAAGGCCGACTCGCCGATGACGGGGAATTCGTCGCTGGCGGTGACGGTCTTGCCCTTGGAAAGGTTGACCGTGCCGGCCGGGGCGAGGAACTCCGGCCGCCGGCCCGAGCTGGCTTTCTCCAGGTTGGGCACCTTGATCGGCACAGGCGTGCCGACAAACAGCGGCTTGGGCAGCGTGAGCGGAAGCGGCACGTTGTCGGCGGCGAAAACACCGGTGACGGCCAGAAGAGCGAGGCAGAGTGAGCGGAGGTTCATGAGGTTGTTGGATGGTTAAATGGCTTGGAGGTTCCGGCACTCAGGCGACGAACTCTTCGGGGGAAAACCTGAGCATTTTTTGGGCGGCGACGGCCTCGTTGACGCGCAGGACGGTGACGGCGGAGGCGAAGGCGAGTTCGGCCGGGCAGTTGAGCTTGGTCTTGCCGCGGATCGAATCGAAGAAGTTCTCGAGATGGGGCTGATGGATGGCCTTGTCGAGGACGACCGGGATGTTCCAGGCCGAGAGCGCGGCGGTCTCGCGCACGTCGACGACCGAGGCGCGCGGGGCGGCCATGGCGAACTTGGGCTTGTTTTCCTTCTCCCAGGGTTTGGCGGGAGCCGCGGCCCCTTCCTCGCCGGCGCCGGGCCGGCTGACGAAGCCTTGGTCGACCCACTTGTCCCACTCGGGGGCGCGGGCTTCGCGGTAGAGTTTCGTGTATTTCGGGTTCTCGGACATCTTCAGGGCGCCCTCGTCGCCCATGAAGTATTCGTGGTAGCCGCCGCCGGCGCTGGTCGTCGTGAGCACCTGATACTGGCTGCGCACCGGACCGGCCGGGGTGTTGAACTCATAAATGGCGAAGACGTTGTCATACCACTCGTGCGTGGTGTAGTAGTCGGCGCCGCCGCTGGCGATGACCGAGGTCGGGTTGACCCCGAGGAACCAGTTGAAGATGTCGATCTGGTGCGCGCCGAGGTCGGAGATCGGGCCGCCGGCGTATTTCTTGAACCAGC